>SDBT01004330.1_pt1 | contig 24160 bp, 26 predicted proteins | sample 2277101 | NCBI WGS metagenome assembly SDBT01 (sample SAMN10404973, study PRJNA504765) | marine sediment metagenome | isolation source: marine sediment core GS10_PC15, 103 cmbsf | place: Arctic Ocean: Southern Knipovich Ridge | collected 2010 | reverse complement strand
AATTCGCATAGAAGATAGGAACGGAGTTGATAATGTCGCATGTCGCTGTTGTTACAGATAGTACTGCTAGCATACCGGAGAGAATTATCAAGGAATTAAACATCCATCTGGTACCCTATTACATACATCGCGGCGAGGAAGTCCTTCTTGACCTCGTCACAGTACAACGGGAGACATTCTACAAATGGCTGATGACTGCCAAAAAGCTTCCCACAACATCTAACCCGGGTCCGGGTGATTACCTGACAATGTACACGAAATTAGTCGAGGAAGAAGGGACAGATGGAATCATCAGCATTCACATGACTTCGAAGGGGAGTGGGGCTTATGGGTCGGCGACAGTTGCAAAATCGATGTTTCTAGAAAAACTTCCCAACGTCAGGGTTGAAGTGATTGATACCTTAAACGTATCGATGTGTCAGGGATGGATGGTTATTGAAGCTGCCAGAGCTGCCCTTGATAATTATTCCTTTGATGACATCATCCAACGTGTGAGAAGTATGATTCCGATCACACACATGGTCCAAACCGCAGATACCCTAAAATATTTATACATGGGCGGCAGGATTGGTAAAGCCAAGCATTTATTGGGTTCTCTTTTAAATATTAAACCACTTATTGGTATGGAAGATGGGATTATCGTCCCGCTGGGACAGGCAAGAAGCCGCAAAAAGGCTTATGGAATGATGGCAGAGATGGTCGAAAAGACGGTTGGTAAAGATAGAAAAATTGATGTTGCTTTTGTCCACGCGGCTGCTTTAGAAGAGGTTAAAAAGCTTAAAGCGATAATTGAAGCGCGCCTGGAGTGTGTTGAAACAGTGATTGCTGAATTATCACCGGCTTTGGGTGTTCACACCGGTCCAGGGACGGCTGGTATTTGTTTCTATCCAGTCATCGAAAGGGTTGAGTAAAGGAAAAACGATTTCAAACTATAATTAATGGAGGTTGGGTACTATGTCTGATGATCCCATAAAAGATGTGCTGCGCAGGTTACCATACGGCTTATACAGTATCACAAGCCGGATGGGCGATGAAATCAATGCAATGGTTTTAAACTGGTTTTCTCAAGTGTCCTTCGAGCCGCAGTTAGTGGCGATTGCAGTTCAAAAAACATCATATTCATACAAGCTGATAAGCCAGGGTAAAGTTTTCATCGTAAACGTTTTCAACAAAGAAGATGTCGGTGCAATAAAACCTTTCATCAAAGGTCATTCAAAGAGCCCTGATAAGATGAGGGATGCGATGTTTACGGCAGGTCCGATAACCGGCTGTCCGATCTTAGAAGGAGCGGCTGCTTATCTTGAATGCAAGGTGTACGCAATCCATGATGTTGGTGGCGATCATAATATTATTGTGGGGGAGGTGGTTGGAGCGGGCAGTATTAAACCTGGGGATGCAAAAGACGCATTAACTTTACCGGATTTAGGATGGAGCTACGCGGGGTAGTTTCATGGATACATTGATTTCCTTAGCTATCAGGATCGATTGCTCCTGGTTGTTCAATATCCAAGACTTCGCCGTGGACATTAATTCTGATACGGAAACCCATCATACCCATGTAAGCGCGCGCTTCTTCAGGAATTCCACGTTGAATTAAATTGTCGAATTGCTGGTCAATATTCTTTAATTGAGATGCGATCAAAGCCATAGAGAAAATGTCGTCTTGCCCGAGCATTTTCGCAGCCTGTTCGCTGATGACTTCTTCGTGACCCGCGATCATTTCTACCATAGATTCAAAAACCTGGCGATCAACTTGCTCTGAGGGGATATGCCGGCGGAAGCCAGCATCATTAACCACATAGCAAGGTTCGTCTCCAATATTCACTACTTCAACAGCCTGGTCGTATTCGTCGATTATCAGTCCAGCAAAGACGGCTTGTGACGTCATTGTTTACCTTCCAATTATTTACCTAGGATTATATTCAAAAAACCTTGAGAGTAGAATTAGAATTTTATAAATATTCTTCGAGAGGACTCAACGGCGCACCCTTACAACGGTGCCAACGGATGCGAAGTTGTACAACCATTTTGCATCGTTTGTCTGTAGATTCACACAACCATGACTCATGGGTGTGCCAAAGTTGTTGTGCCAATATGTCCCATGCAGCCCGTAATCCTTATAGAAATACATCACGTAGGGGACATCTTGGAGGGAATAACCAGGTCCAGTCATATTTGCATATTTATATTTGACGTAGATGTTGAATTTACCAGTAACCGTTGGGTACTGCCAGGTACCTGTAGAGACTACAAATTTTTCGACAAGCGTATTCCCTTGATAAGCAAGCAACCGTTGACGTGATAAAACCACATCAATCCAGTGCTCATTCTTACCCACACCTTCTGGTCGTTTGACCGTTCTTACTTCTTTGGTTGGTTGTTGAGCCTCAATCGGTGAACTTGTTGGGGTTGAAGTATTCGTAATTGTTGCTGTGGGTGTGTTTGTTGCAGTCGGTGTGGGGGTAAAGGTGGGCGTAGATGTAGGGGTAAACGTGGGTGTCGATGTGGGAGTTGAGGTGTAAGTGGCTGTAGGTGTGTAAGTTGAGGTGGATGTTGGCGTGCGAGTCGCTTTCTTGATGTGTACTTGTGCGACCATTAGAGGTTCTTTTTGGGGAATGGCGAAAGAAATGTTGGGAAGACCAAACCAGACGAAGGAGCCAAGAGCGATAACCAAGATTAGCAGAAACCAAGGAAAAATTGATGTTTGGTGTTTAACAGGCTTGGCGGCAGTTGATGGAACAATAATAACTTCGTTCTGATGTTGGGGAAGCTCAGGTTTTTCGGCACGCAGCCGTTGAATAGCCCAATGCATGCCTTTACGAGCATGTTGGCTTTCGGGATTTATCTCCAACGCTCGTTTTAGGTAGGCTATACTGGCGCGTGGTGGAGCTATTGCAGCCAACACAAGCCATGGTTCTTCCCTTTCGGGAGCAAGTTGGGCCGCTCTCCCCGCCCAGCGCCTTGCTTCCAGGCGCTCTCCACGCTTCAACGCATTGATTGCATGATCAATCGAATTTTTTACAGGATCTGAGGGATTGGTCATGGAGTTGGTTGTTCAAGAGGTGAGGTTATGCTTTCGTTGTTGATGAAACACACAACACCGTCTGCAATACCCTGAGCAGCTAATTCTGGAGTTTGAGTTAAAAACTGGCGGTCTAGATTCAAGAACCCCGTTTCAATTATTACTGCAGCTGTACCATCATTAATTTCCCCAAAAGCGTGATAGCTGGTCATGTCTCCCGTAACGCTGGTACTGTGCAGAGGCAGTCCAGTTATTTGGGTGTATCTGTTACGCAAACAAGCGGTTAATCGCGCAACCCTTTCTGGGCGCTTACTGCTCATAGCCTGAGCTACTTTAAATCCAGTTGCCAGGTCATTGATATAATCGCATGAATCGGCGTGGATTGATACTAAAGCCGTTGCCTCATATCCGGTCAAGCGCAGGTCAAATTCTTTGAGCAGATCGACATCATAACCCTGCTCAGTAAGATATTTTTGAACAAGAGAGGCAATTTTTAAATTAACTTCCGCTTCAGTCAATCCATCATTACAAACTGAACCGGAATCATTACCCCAATGTCCGGCTACAATTCCCACTAATGGGCGGGTTCTGGGTGTTTTCGTTGGATTATTTTCGGCGAGCGTGGGTGTTGGTACAGGGGCGAAGCTGACGTTCTCCCAATCATTGCTCGGAACAGACACACCAGGAGTCCATGCTGTAAACAGTGTTGCCAATACAAATGCGACAACAAAAACAATCTGTAATTGATAAATTGCCCCCTTTTTAGAAGGAGCTTTTTCCTCTTGATTGTGGGAAGGTTCACTAGGGGTTTCGGTGTGATCGGTTTCCATTTTGATGCCATGCTACCTTAAATGCAATAAGAGTGCAAGTGAAGAAAGGTATGGGGTTTATTGAAATCGAGTATTAGATACAGATGCATATGGTCATGGGATGTATGCTCATTTCTTATACGTGCAAATAATATGCCAATAAACCAACTACTCTTTAACCAAAAAATCCCTGCAAAACGCAGGGATCTCAATTTAGAGATCAGGATTAGAACAAACCCCAATCTGCCCCGGCTCCCTCTTCCATCATTGTGGGATCCCACATTTCCATACCGATTTCAACTGATACAGGTCGCTCTAGCGCTTCCTCCGCTTTTTTGCGCGTCATCTCCATCATTGCTGGGGCATATGGGCAGAATGGCGTGGTGAGGATCATTTTAATCTCAGCGCTCTCGTCTTCAATATGCAGGTCTCTAATGAGCCCAAGCTCAATTATATTGAGACCAATCTCTGGATCAATTACCTGGCGCAAACTTTCACGTACAGTTTCGCTCAATTCTGGGTAAGAACTCTCCGCATCCCATTTAAGCGTATACTGATTTGTAGTATCGTTAGACGATGTCATGCTTCCAGTTTCTCCGTGGAATTCAATTTTGGGACGATAAAAATGCAGTGTGCATCACCGTTTAGCTTGCATTTTATTTTTTGAGCCGGGACATTTAGGATGGTGGATATCAGGGTTTGGTCGATTTTGCATACTTCTGGGTGATCTTGTCCAACATGAAAATAGGGGCAGCTTGTTTCGTGTATCTGATATGTATCGCCTCGTTGTTCCCAGTCGATGGTGAAACCTTCATTCGTCAGCAATTCCATAACGAGATCAAGGCGTTCTTCAATTGCAAGCCCATCTAACTCGTCCTTATACTCATCGGCCAGGTCCTGAGCCATCTGGGTGAACAATTTATCCACCATTTGTTGGGGCATGGTTTCTTTAAGCTGTTCCAACAGGCGCAAGGTTAGTCGCAGATAGCGTTGTGGAAAACGTTCGCGCCCCTCTTCGGTTAGGAAATATACCCTACGCGGCCTTCCAACACCGTGCCGTTCTTCGGTGGAATGTACCAAACCTTCAGATTGAAGCTTGGTTATATGATGGCGTACGGATATGGGGTTAATATCCACTGCCTGTGCCAGCTCATTAATTGTGCATTGTTCTTGAGTTAGCAGCGTCTTTAATACTCGCTCGCGAGTGCTTTCGCTTTGAATAATCATTGAATTACCTGCATGTCTAAACCAAAAGATAAAATCTTATTCTATTGGATGTAAATTTTATTTGATATTATGGCGAGTATACTATGCGAGCTGGATATTGTCAATAATTAAGATTATTATACTAATAATATTGACTTCATTTGATAATCTTGATATAATAACTAAATATACTAGATATTTATACTAAATATTGACAGTAATTGTATTTTTTGCTATAATCCACAGGTTTGGATGCAAGGAATTAAAATCGATAAACTGATTATGTTAGGAGTTGTTTATGTCGGAACTGGACATTCGTAATGTGCATGTAGGCATTGATGGTCATGAAATTCTCAAGGGGGTTAATCTAATTGTGAAGCAGGGCGAAGTCCATGCTCTGATGGGACCAAATGGTACGGGAAAATCAACCCTTGCTTATGCTCTTATGGGGCATCCTTCATATGAAATTACTGAAGGAGAGGTCTGCTTTAAGGGGATAGATTTGCTTGAATTGGAGCCTGATGAAAGGTCACATTTAGGGTTGTTCCTGGCATTTCAATATCCGGTAGCCATACCTGGAGTATCGGTAGCAAATTTCCTAAGAACAGCGATTAATGCCCAAAGAAGAGCGAAAGACCCGGACGATAAGGGCGTATCAATCCCAGAATTTCGACGTATGCTGAAGGAACGCATGGACTTCCTTCAAATGGATCACTCTTTCGCCGGACGCTATCTAAATGAAGGGTTCTCGGGAGGGGAGAAGAAACGTGCTGAAGTATTGCAAATGGCGGCTCTTCAGCCGGAAATCGCTCTGATGGATGAAACTGATTCTGGTTTAGACATAGACGCTTTACGAATTGTTGCTGAAGGCGTGAATACGTTGCGTGGTCCTGATCTGGGTGTATTGGTAATCACTCATTATCAGAGGATATTGAACTATATCAAACCTGATTATGTACATATCATGCTGGATGGACAGATAGTTGAAACTGGTGGCCCAGATTTAGCGCTTCACCTGGAAGAGCATGGTTACGATTGGCTTCGCAAAAGGAAACGTTCCGCTGCAGCATGACCGGAGTATCTTATCGTTACTTACTCACCAAAGTCAAGGATTGTCTTAGAGGTTCTTATGATTGATACCCAGATACTAAAAGATATTGGAGATTATCAGTTTGGTTTCAAAGATCCTGAGACTTACGTGTTTAAATCCCGAATGGGATTAGATCGCGAAATTGTTGAACAAATATCTGCGATGAAGGGCGAACCCGAGTGGATGTTGGATTTCCGCTTAAAAGCTTTTGAGCATTTTCAAAAACGCCCGATGCCCACCTGGGGGGGTGACCTATCTAAGTTAGACCTGGATAATATTTACTATTATGTCAAGCCAGCGGAAGCTGAGAGCAAAAGTTGGGACGATGTTCCAGAAACCATCAAGAATACATTTGAAAAACTTGGAATCCCAGAAGCTGAGCAAAAATTTCTCGCTGGAGTAGGTGCACAATATGAATCGGAGATGGTCTATCATCAGATTCAGGAACACCTTGAAGAACAAGGAGTGATATTCCTGAGTATTGAAGATGGATTGCGAGAGCACCCTGATTTGTTTCGAGAATATTTCAGTACAGTTATCCCCATAGAGGACAATAAATTTGCAGCCCTTAATAGTGCTGTCTGGTCGGGTGGATCATTTGTATACATTCCCAAGGGTGTTACTGTCAATCTACCGCTTCAGGCGTATTTCCGCTTGAATGTAGCTAATATCGGTCAGTTTGAAAGAACTATAATCATCGCCGATGAAGGATCGCAAGTGCATTATGTCGAAGGGTGTACGGCGCCAACTTATTCAAGCGATTCGCTTCACAGCGGTGTCATTGAGATTGTGGTCAAAAAAGGAGCCCGAGTTCGCTATACGACCATTCAAAACTGGTCTACAAATGTGTACAACCTTGTAACCCAGCGTGCCTTAGTGCATGAAGGTGCTACAATGGAGTGGGTAGACGCCAACCTGGGTTCAAAGCTGACAATGAAATACCCGTCTTGCTACTTGATTGGTCCTGGTGCCCATGGCGAAATTCTTTCTATGGCATTCGCTGGGGAAGGGCAGCATCAGGATGCTGGAGGAAAGATTATTCACGTAGCTCCACATACCAGCAGTAAGGTTACGTCGAAATCAATTAGCAAAGGTTCTGGACGATCATCCTATCGAGGATTATTGAAAGTATATAAAGGCGCTAAAGATGCGCGTTCGAGTATTGTTTGTGATGCACTTCTTCTAGATGACACATCTCGTTCGGATACATATCCCTATATTGAGATTGACGAGGAGGACGTCACAATAGGTCATGAAGCTTCGGTCTCAAAAGTGGGAGAAGAACAGCTTTTCTATTTGATGAGCCGCGGACTCAGCAAGGAAGAAGCAACTACAATGGTCGTATCTGGTTTTATTGAACCACTGGTTAAAGAATTGCCGATGGAATATGCAATTGAAATGAATCGCTTGATTCAAATACAGATGGAAGGTTCTATAGGTTAAAATGCCCACTCGAACTGTAGCAAAACGTGCCCGGCGTATTGATAAACGCCAGAAGAAAAGTTTTTTATTTTCACCTGAGATGGTTGAGGCTATCTCTGGTGATGGAAATATCCCAGAATTCATAAAGGAATACCGGTCACAAGCTTGGGACGAATTTGAAAAGCTGCCCATTCCGACAACCAGTAAGGAAGCGTGGCGGCGTACGAACCTACGCAGTTTGCCGGTTGATGAATTTTATCCGGTATCAAAGGAGAACTTAACTTCCGAATCTCTTTTTCCCATTGATGCTGAATTATTAGAACCTCTTGCTGGAGATATTCATGGCGGTCAGATTGTTTTCACAAATGAGGATGTACAAATTGAGTTGAGCTCTGCTATCTCCGGGGAAGGTGTGATCTTTACGGATTTGCACACTGCAGAGCGCCAGCACCCAGATCTCCTTTCCCTGATCATGGGTAAAATTGTGAAATCGGATGAAGGGAAATTTGCTGCCCTGGCTGCAGCAATGTCACAAAAAGGTGTTTTCCTATATGTCCCCCAAGGTGTGCATGTAGAACTCCCTTTACATAGTGTAATATGGGCTCCAGGTAAGGATTTGGCTTTTTTCTCTCACATCCTGGTATGGTTGGAAGAGGGATCTTCCGCAACTTATTTGCACGAAGCCGCTTCACCAAATGAACAAGATGGACACGCATTACATGCGGGACTTGTTGAAATCTATGTGGGTCAAGGCGCAAATTTACGTTTTGTAGAGCTGCAATCATGGGGTGAGCACGTGTGGAACTTCAGTCATGAACGTGCTCGAATAGATCGAGATGCTAATTTGGATTGGGTTTTTGGAGCGATAGGAAGCCATGTTACCAAAAATTTTTCTAACATTGATCTCATCGGTCAGGGAGCAACTGGACGAATGTCCGGATTTTATTTTACAGACGGCGTTCAACATTTCGATCATGATACGCAACAAAACCATCTGGCTCCTAACACGATGAGCGATTTGCTTTTTAAAGGAGCACTTCGCGAACACAGCCGTTCAGTTTGGCAGGGTATGATCTATGTCGCACCAGGAGCTCAAAAGACAAATGGATATCAGGCAAATCGAAACCTAATTCTAGATTCAAATGCGCGTGCTGATTCAATCCCAGGATTGGAGATATTGGCTGATGATGTACGCTGTACACACGGCGCAACGATTGGTAAAATTGACCCGGATCAGGTCTTCTACTTGAGAAGCCGCGGAATTCCGTATAAGGATGCCGAGCGTTTGATTGTCGAAGGCTTTTTTGACCCCATAATGCAACGCATTCCTTTTGGGGATGTCCGGACCCGTTTTCAAGATGCGATTATCAAAAAAATGGGGTAATAATAGCTGTTAATATTATGGTTTGATGAATTCTAGAATAACTGTTTTTTATAAATGAAAAACGATAGGATTTCCAAAGGAAATCCCATCCTAAAAGAATATTAAACTGTGAGCCATATGGGAGAGGATGGGTAACCTTAAATCTCGGCGAGGTGGTGAGAGAACTCCTCGCCTTTGGCTTTTTTGAAATTCAATATAAGGAGGCAATCTTGTCAGGATTATATTTTACAAACGATCCCAATCTTGATGAACCGTACAAGGTTGGTGATCGAGTGGAAGTGTTCTGTGATCACGAAAATAACGGAGATAGGGTGCGAGACTGGCTGGAAGGTACCGTAGTACAGGTAGATCTAAAAATAATCGCTATCCAATTTCGAGAAAACGTATATCTAACTGATGGTTGGATGATACCTGATCGTGTATTGTGGTGTCCTAAGGACTCGCAGAAATTGCGACGTCCAATCATTCGCCGGCGTAGTTCTCGATCTCGTTCTACAAAGTCCAACTAATATTAATAATCTAGCGCATCAATTCTGAGTATTGAAATGGTATCGAATACAATCCAACAAGGAAGTTTAGATACAACCCGAATCCGGGCTGATTTCCCGATTCTGAGAAGGCAGTTGAAGCCCGGCGTGCCATTAGTCTATTTGGATAACGCTGCCACCAGTCAGAAACCTTTTGTAGTTATCGAAGCGATGGACGATTTCTATCGTCACTATAATTCGAATATTCATCGAGGAATCCATACTATTGCTGAGGAAGCAACCGCGAAATATGAGGAAGCTCGAGGAAGAATTGCCGAATTTATCGGGTCACCGTCCCCGAAACAAATTATTTTTACACGCAACGCGACCGAATCAATAAACCTGGTGGCATTTTCCTGGGGTAGAGCCAATTTATCTCCGGGTGATCTGATTATATTGACTGAAATGGAGCACCATTCCAACCTCGTACCGTGGCAGATTCTAGCGTTGGAGAGGGATTTACGCCTCGAATTTATCCCCGTCACTCCAGATGGGTTGCTGGATCTGGAGGTTTTTAAGGAGCTGCTCGAACTGAAACCCCGGTTGGTTGGGTTCACTCACATGTCAAACGTGCTCGGAACTATCAACCCAGCAAAAGAAATCATCCTGCTTGCTCACCAGGCTGGTGCATTGACGGTGGTTGATGGTGCGCAATCAGTTCCGCATTTGCCTGTCAACGTCCAGGATTTAGATGCGGATTTCCTGGCATTCTCTGGTCACAAAATGTGTGGACCAAGCGGGATTGGTGTGCTGTACGGACGAAAAGATTTATTGGAATCGATGCCACCTTTCTTGGGCGGCGGCGATATGATAAAACGCGTGGAATTGCGATCTTTTGTACCGAACGAAATCCCTTATAAATTTGAAGCGGGTACTCCAGCCATCGCCGAGGCGATTGGTCTCGGATCAGCTGTGAAATACCTAGACTCAATTGGGATGCAAAAAATACTGAATCACGAACATGAGATCGCATCTTATGCGTTGGAGCGTTTAGAAGAAGTTCCTGGCGTTAGTGTTTTTGGTCCCGCGGCGGATCGAAAAGGGGCTGTCCTCTCCTTCTCAATGAAAGGCATCCATCCACATGATATATCTCAAATCCTTGACGGAGAGGGGATTGCTATACGTGCTGGTCATCACTGCGCGATGCCGCTACACGAAAAGTTCAACCTGCCGGCAACAGCTCGGGCAAGTTTCTATCTCTACAATACGCGTGAAGAAGTCGATCTTTTAGTGAAATCCCTTTATTCGGTGTTAGAAATATTTGGGATTTAGATGTTCTAGGATTAAGTTCAATCCATGAATCAATCTGAAAGGATAATTCCAGAGCAAAATGGACGATTTTTACAGAGAAATCATAATTGATCGTTATAAAAACCCGCTTAATCAAGGCACTTTAGATCCACACGATATATCATTTGAGGACGATAATCCGTTATGCGGGGATCACATCCGTATTGATATCCGTGTAGGCGAAGACGGACGGGTAAACGAGGCTGTATTTGATGGTCATGGCTGTGCTATTTCGTTGGCTTCTGCTGATCTTTTGATGGAATCAATCCATGGTAAAACAATGGACGAGGTGAAAGCCATGAACAAAGAAGATATCCTTGAGATGCTAGGTATTGAATTAGGTACAGTGCGCTTAAAATGTGCGCTTCTTTCGCTTAAGGTTCTTAAAGCGGGTGCATACGGGCTGGGTGAAGCAAGCGATGACCTTGTAGAATGAAGCGCTGAACTCCCGCAGAAAAGGGGATTTTTCCGAAAGGATGTGAAATGTACGACTATACCAAGATCAATCTAAAAGAATGTGAATTTGTTACAGTTGCATCCGTTGACGAGATCGCTGAAGGTGATCGTTTATTTGTTGAAGTAAATGAGTTAGCAATTGTTATTTTTAACGTTGCTGGAAGATTATTTGCGATTGCCGATTTATGCAGTCATGATGATGGACCATTGGGGGATGGCGAGCTAGATGGTGATAAGATCATCTGCCCACGTCATGGGGCACGGTTTGACATCCGTTCAGGAAAAGCGCTCTCGCTGCCAGCGATTGTCGACATTCCAGCTTATCCAACACGAGTTGTGGATAACAGGGTTGAAGTAGGTTTTCCTATAGGGGATTAATTTCTCTCAGGAACACGCCCCCACCCGTAAAAAGTGGGGATGTACAAAATGCGCTCACCTCTTTCCCAGGCAGCAGCATCAATTTTTTGCAGTTGTTCGAGCCTTTCCAGAGGAACATAATTCTGTAGATCAGAAAGCAGCACCATCCATTCAGATTCCCACTCATCTTTGTCTGGTTTACCTTTCCACTGCCCCCCGAGAATACCTACTTCAATATTTTGTAGTCCGGCATTATTTAGGATAGATGCTAATTGGCGACCCAGATTCGGTTCAGCCCCCTGGCTTTTCAGCGCTTCATGCTGCCAATTTCCAAGTTGTTCTAATTCCAGCGGGTAATCGATCCGCCCCCCGTAATCCGGTTCTGCTAAAACGAAAACAGCGCTACCAGGCGCGGTAACGCGCGCCATTTCGGTGACGACAACTTCTGGGTGTGTTACCCAAAGTAGCAGGAAGTGGCAGATGGTGAGGTCAAAACAATCACAAGGATAGGGAAGGATGTGAGCATCACCCTGAGTGAGTTCAGCCGTGGGGACGAAGTTCGACGCCAGTAAAAGATAATTATGGTTCAAATCAAGACCATATAAATGCGCATAGCCATTTTTAATAGTACTTTTTTTGTCATAACCCCCAAATATAGGGGGTGTCTCTTTTATAATTGCACCAGTGCCGCAGCCGATTTCTAGGATGCGGTTAATGGGTATTGCTTTCGCTCGTTTAAATATGTAGGTGCGGATTTCTCTCGTCCAACGAGCTTGCAGGACGAAACGATTGTGCCATTCTAGAGGGGAGAGCGACAAGGCAGGGTTACCCTTTCCAGATTTGATCCCAATTATCGCTGAGAATGTTGCCCAGGACACGGTTTACCCCCTGGGCGGGAAGAACATCACCATCCGGTTCGACATACAACCAGGCTATACCTTCGCCTTCAATCTGTTCAATTAGTTCAGTTTCTAGATCGACCGGATTGAACATGGAATAAGGCACTGGTAAATTCCAGACAAGTTCAAGGTTTAAATTGGCAACCTGACTACGAAGTTTTTCCAAAACACCATACAAGCTTTGATCATGGGCGCTCAGCGATATGGCTTTTACACCCCTTTCAGCCAATTGATCAATCAAACCAGACAGCTCGTCTACGTTTTTATCATCGAGGGTCAGATGGACTGCCACAAATAAATCTTCCACAAGGGAATTTTCCAATGCATCCCAGGCGGCTTCATTATCTGGTTGGAAGATGATCATTAAATGATCCAAACCAGTCTGGAGCATTGAATCCAGGTAATTACGTTCAGATAGACGCAGACCATCGCTGATCAGACCAGTCACCTGATCGTTGGATTCGGCGTGAGCGATGAGCTCAGGCAAATCATCGCGCAGAGTCGGTTCTCCACCGGTGAAGATAATATGCGGGATGCCGACTGACCATGCTTTATCTAATACAGATTTCCATTCGTTCGTGTTTAGCTCCCTATCAACACGTTTAACAAGAGCAGTTTCTGTTGTCCTTCCGGTTATACGGTAAGTCAGTGCGCAATCAAGGCGATAAGGTGCTGTTATATGCCCGGTGAAAGGACGGATACGATCTAAATCCAGGAAAGTGACCGGATCGAGGTCTGGAGTATTTATAAGCGTCTGTATTCGATCTACTAACTCCTGGTAATCATTTTTTGCCTGTTCTAGTTCGACATGATAACGTTCAACCATTTTGTGAGCCGCTTGTTCGACGGGTTCATTGTTTACCAGGTAGTAGGCATATTCGGCTGCAGTCTGATTCAAGTGGAGTATAGTGCTGGCGTTGATTATCAGAACACCATTTCCACCCGGTTCGAGTCGCAGGTGCAGGCGGTAATTGCGCGGATCATCTGGAGGGGATATATAATGATAGATTCCAGAAGGGATGGGTTTTATTGGCGTGAACAAACTGCGAAGCGAATTTATTTTACTAGTCATAGACATCACTATTTAATCATCTTATTCATTGATTGATTGTAAAGAAAAAGGATGAAAAATACTTCATTCATGAAGCATCGTCAGCATATTTTGAGTATAACGGACAGCCGCCACCACATTCTGATAATAATATACAATCATTGCACTTATCCGGAATGTATCTTCGCTCGCGGAGAGAAATTGCTAGTTCGTGGTTCCAGATTGAATCCCACGAGTCCTTGAGAATATTTCCCAAGGGATGGTAGTATGACTGGCAGGGGAGTACGCCTCCATCGGGTTCGATGCACATGTTATACAAGGCTGCTGTACATCCTTTAACGCCCAATTCCAACTGCATAGGGTCAAAATTGCAATACTGGGTAGGTGTATACCAGATCAATCTCTGGTTATTTTTCTCTGTTAATTCCCGGGCGATTTCCAACAACGGCTGCAGCTCTTTTTCATCTATCCCTGTTCCGACAGTCGCCCCGCGACCGGAATAGATTAGAGCGTTCAATCCGACCGTAGGGACACCGAGCGAAGCCAGGAATTCCAAAGTATCTTCTAAGAACGGAATGTTCTCCTTCAGCATCGTTGAGTTGGTCATGACGAAGAGTGGACTATCCAAAGCATTTCGGATGCCAGATACAGTTTGCGCCCAGGCTCCGGGCGAGTGAACCATGTTATCGTGAACGTTTGCATCGTGTGATTCAAGCGTGATCTGTAAATGATCCAATCCAGCATGGACTAATTTATTTACATATTCAGGGTCACTAAGCCGTCTGCCGTTGGTGTTTATTCCAGTAATTTGACCATTATTTTCGGCGTGGCGTATTAATTCACAAAGATCTTTTCTTAGTGTTGGTTCTCCTCCCGTGAAGACAACGTGAGGTATACCGATCTGCCAGAGATGGTCGAGCACCACTTCCCAGTCTCCGGTAGACATTTCAGGAAAGTACCTTGGACGGGCATTATAGCAGTGTGGACAATCATTATTGCAGCGATATGTTAGCGCCAGGTCCATGCGGTATGGGGCAGACGGTTCTATGCTGAAAGGTGGGGTTATCACCAAATCCAGATCATGAACGGGACAAACACTGTCTGGGCGTATCAAAGCATTAATCTGCTCAGCAAGATGCGTATAGTCGTACTTCGCTTGACCTGAAGTAATTTTGTAACGACTTTTTAAGGCTCGAACAGCCTGTTCTGTCGGGAATTCACCTAATGCTAAATATGACATAAAAGCCGCCGTCGGATTGAGATGCATAACCCGACTTGCATTTACTAATAATAAACCACTTCCGTCTTCATCGATACGCAGGTGAATGCGGCTTTTCTCGCCGACCGTCTGGCGTTTAAAGTGATACAAACCAGGAGCGGGATTCTCGAACTGAGAATAGTTAATCGTGGTTTTTAGAGTGTTGAGAAAATTCTTTATACTCATTTTTGGGATTAGTACATAGTGATATTGATTATCATTGACGTTAGTTAGCAACAAACATCAACAAGATTATTGAAATTGTATTTACCTTCCTCCTCCAGCACAGGCACAGGCGCAGCCAGCGCAGGCACATGCGCAAGCACATCCGCCCCCAGAAAAACCTCCACCACGACCACTTTTTGATACTGGGACGGGATTCGTTTTTTGGGTAACGCCATCGGTGAAATTGGTGACATTACCGATCACATCGCTTGAAAAATTCTGGACTCCAGTTACAACCGAGGCTGCAAACGCAGAACCTGGGAGCTGGGGTATCGACATTCCCGTACCGGTTGGAGAATGTGAAGTTGTTGAAACGGGTTTTGGGCTTGCTGATGCGACACTGCCTCGATAACCTGGATCATAGCGAGACCACCACATAGGGATGAATACCGGTCCAGTGCGAAATACATCTCGAGTGCGGTCTTCGTAATCTTCATCCAGCATCGTCCAATCCATGTTCTCATCAAATTTCTCGCTTTTCACTTCCGGAGTTTCGGCGGCCTCGACTTGAGCCCATGCTCGCTTGGTGATGTCGCGGTAGTAATCCACTGTCTCACGCCGGCTGAAACCCTTCATCTTCTTGGAGACGCTGTTGATCAGACCAATCATGGCTTCCTGCAAATCTTTACGACGGGCTACCGATCTTTTCTCTTGCATGGCGTTAAGAAAGTTGGTCTCATAAGCATGCAGTCCTTCCGGAAGCGGGTCTGATACATCTATCTCGAGTGGTTCTCGCGATATTACCGTTGCAGCGTCTTTTTTTATTGTGGAGAACAAGATCATGGTCATTATCTTGTCCATTGGCTGTTCAAGCAGAATAGCAGCTTCGACAGCGGTCAGACCTCTTTTGATGCCATGACCTTCTATTGCGATTTTTGGCGGTAGATAATGAAGCTTTCGCTTCTGCGCGCTGCGATATGCCGCGAATATCCCTAACAATGCGAAAGCAATACCTCCGCAACAAAAAGCGTTGGGGCAAAGAGCCTCAGTGAAGGTGCCCAAAACCCCCCAGATGCTTGTACGCACCACTGATTCAGCCGGAATATACTGCCCTGGAAAAGAAGCGCCGAATTCATATTGTTCATATCCGAGTGCTTGGGGATTTCTCCAAGTGTAGGTTACACGTCCCTGGTCATCTATCCCGGTTTCAGGTTCGACTGGGAAACCGTCAGGTGCTGAGTGCCAGCGTGGTTCTTCGGGTTGTACTCCTGGTGGTAAGTGAAACGTTACCGATGTGTCAGTTGTGCCGGTAACAAATTGGGAGCCGAAGAAAGTTGTACCGAATACAGCGCTGGCATAATTGTCGTCTTGGCTGTCTGGATGAACAACACGATCTACACCATCAATATAAACGTGAACTTGACCAGTTTCACCGGGTTGGATTGCATCCCCTCTGAGAGCCAACGCGACACCAACACCAGAACCCTGGTAATCGCTTTTTGAAATATCGGTAATCGATTGCCCATTTACTTCGGCTGATATATTGATTACGTCAAAATTGGAATTCGGAAGCCCGACATCTACAAAATCGATTGGTGACGCTGATGGATCGTTCGAAAAGACGAACAAATAATCAATTGAATATGTCCCATTTTCGTTAATAAAAACGTGGACATCCATACTGTCGAGGCTGAAGTAATAGTTAACCGCAAGAGTATTAGCTGGAATCACCAACAGGAGGAATAACAAGAATAAACTGAGCAATATTTTTTTCACGTGCCCTCCAATTCGAGATTGCCAAACTAGGAGAGTGAATTGAGGCGATCAGATACGATGCGCTTTGTTACTCGTCACCATTTTGGATCTTCGGTTAACTGATAAGTGGTACTGCAGTAGGGGCAGCTTACGACCGGTGCTCCTGCGACCATGCTAATATTGTCGGTTGTCAATGCGCCCCCGCATGATTGGCATTTAAACGCTTCTAAATCGACATTGCCTGGCAGGTCTATATTCAATGTTACACTAGAATCAGCCTGTTCTTCCGCAGGTTTTCTACGGCTTGCGAACCATATCAAGACAAAACCGATCCCTACACTGATTAATCCAATTGGAATCCATCCTGTTGATCCTTGAGGACTGAAAGCACCCCAGATAAACAGCACACCAAAGAATATCAAGATAGCTGCAGCTATGTAAGCGATTATTTTTACAGCAGTCATTTGTACCTCACTTTCCATTCATAGTGTATCGTGAACTTTGAAACAAAGCAATGAATTCTTTACTGCGTTTGTTAAAGATTCGAATCGTTTTTAGTCAATGTCTCGTCATCAGAGGGTGCCAGTTCTTTCATTTCGCCCGTAGCGACATAAATAGCGCGCTCGCAAATATTCGTCACCCGGTCTGCCATACGTTCAAGGTTATGGGCGGCCCACATCAGGTAGTTTGCACTATCAATCATGGATGGGTCAGCTAACATAACTGCAACAAGATCGCGGTAAATTTGATTGTACAGGTAATCAACTTCGTCATCTTCTTCAGGAATGAGGAGCGCTGTTTCGGCATCTGAGTTGACGAAAGAATCGATTGCACGATGGAGCATGCTGACAGCGATTTCTGCCATGCGTGGTATGTCGATCAGGGGTTTGGCATGTGGTTGGTGACCAATTTTTAAGCAAATCTTCGCTATCCCTTTCGCATAGTCACCCATTCTTTCTAATTCTCCTACCACTTCCAGTATTGATGCGATTAAACGCAGATCGCCAGCCATGATCGGCTGCTGGGTTGCGATCGTGATCATGCAGTCATTTTCCAGATCGAATCGCTTTGCATTTATTTGCTTATCACCTTCGTACACACGCCGCGCTGATTCGAGGTCTTGATTTTTGAGGGCTTTTACAGCATCAAGGGTTGCTTTTTCAACCAGGTTATCCAAGATGATGATTTCGCCTAATAAGGTTTTTATCTTATTGTCTAATATCTCTCGTGGCATTGGTAGACTCCCAAAGAATATGCTTTTGAGTCTGAATATGATTAACTGTAAAGGCTCCTGAAAGCTATTGAAATCGTTAACCGAAACGACCTTCTATATAGCTTGTGGTGCGTTCATCACTGGGATTAATGAATATTGTTTCTCCAGGACCGTACTCAATCATTTCACCCTGCAAGAAAAAAGCAGCAAAATCTGCAGTACGGGCAGCTTGTTGGACTGAATGGGGCACTAATACAATTGTGTACAGCTTTTTCAGCTCTTGTAAGGAGGATTCTACTTTTCCTGTTGATATAGGATCCAAACCAGATGTCGGTTCATCCAAAAGGATAACTTCAGGTTCAAACGCCAGACTACGTGCCAGGCAAAGACGTTGTTGCTGTCCGCCGGATAGATCTGCTGCGGGATCATCCAGCCTATCCTTAACTTCATTCCACAACGCAGCCTGCTGAAGGCTGCGTTCCACTGCTTCATTCAATCGCATCTTGTCCTTCTCACCTGCCATTTCCAAACCATATGTAAGATTATCACGAATACTTAATGGTAACACGATTGGACGTGCAAAGACCATTCCGACGCGCCGGCGTAACGCAATGACATCTAATTGAGGATCGAGAACGTTTGTGAACTTATTCGTATTGTCAGCAAGTAAAACGTTTCCGGATATTTGAGTTACATCCGCCAAATCGTTTAAGCGATTGATCACGCGCAGCAGTGTTGATTTGCCTCCTCCAGCAGGTCCAAACAACACAGTTATTGTGTTGACGGGAATGTCTAGACTTACGTTTTTAAGCGATTCTGCGCCGTCAGAGTAGGTCAGACTAAGATCTTCGATTACAATTTTGTTCATTGTCTTATCATCGGTTTGTAATTACCATTGTCGTCGGGCTCGGGCTCGAGAGCGGATGATCGTGGCAAGGATATTCATACCGATAATAAATGTGAGCAGCACCAGAGCTGTTCCGTATTGCAACTCTATCGGCATACCCGGTACCTGGGTGGAGATGACAAACAAATGATACGGCAAAGCCATCGTGGGATCGAAAGGTGTGTTTGGTAGCTGCGGTAAAAAGAATGCTGCTGCTGTAAATAAAATTGGTGCTGTTTCCCCAACTGCTCGTTCTAATCCAAGTATTACTCCCGTAAGGATGCCAGGTAGGGCTTGCGGTAAGACGATGCGACGGATTGTCTGCCACTGAGTAGCTCCCAAAGAGACGCTCACTACTCTGAAGGAATGAGGGACAGATTTTAAAGCCCCCTCAGAAGTGCTGATGAAAACTGGTAAGGTCATTATAGACAATGTTAGACAACCGGCAAAAATACTCGTCCCAATGTTCAAAAATATTACAAACAATCCTAAACCAAACAATCCATAGACAACTGAAGGAATTCCAGCAAGATTTATAATGGCGATCCGTATAGCGCGTGTCCAGCGATTATCGGGCGCATATTCGGCTAGGTATATTGCTGCACCTATACTTATGGGAATTGAGATAATAGCGGTACCTAATGTCAAGAAAAAAGTACCTACAATAGCGGGAAATATTCCACCGGCTTGCATACCATCTCTTGGAAAGCTGGTCAAGAATTCCCACGAGATTGCTGAAATACCTTGTATGAAAATGTGAACTATGATGGCTATGATGGGCACAACAGTTATCACGGCAATCAAGGTGAGCATCCCAAAGCCCAATCGTTGAATTGAATACCGTGAAGATGGTTTTGAGAGGAATTCTCTAATCATTAATTTTTTCTACCATCAAAAATCCCATTACAGGATTACGATAGGATCCGTTCAGATCTTTTTCGTTTTCTATTAACAACCGCATACGCAGTAATGTTAATTGCCAGCGAAAACATGAACAGCACAATCCCGATAAAGAAAAGGACGTGATAATGGATGCTGCCCGTTGCCACTTCTCCCATTTCAGCCGCAATTGTGGCTGTCATTGTACGAACCGGGTTAAAGAAACTTTCAACGCCTTTAAATAGAACCCCAGCATTACCTGTGACCATCATCACGGTCATGGTTTCTCCAATTGTTCGACCGATACCAAGCATGACTGCTGTAACGATACCAGAACGGGCGGCGGGAACAGTGACATTCCAGATGGTTTGCCATTCGGTGGCTCCTAAAGCAAGTGACGCATTTCTATAAGAACGCGGCACTGTGTCTAGTGCGTCTTCTGCAATGGAGACTATTGTAGGCAGTGACATTGCCGCTAACAGCACTGAGCCGGTAAAAGCAGAAAGTCCTGTGGGTAATTTTAAGAGAACGCGTAAATATGGTGCGAATACCAGAATTCCCAAAAATCCCAATACAACAGATGGTATCCCGCCCAATACTTCTACCAATGGTTTGAGAATATCCCGAGCCCATCGAGGCGCAACTTCTGCAATGAAAACAGCTGTACTCAGACCAATAGGCACTGCAATCATTGTGGCACCAATTGTGACGATGAGTGAACCTTCTAGTAATGGTAAAAGCCCATAATATCCTTCTATGGGATACCAACGATCACTGATAAATGTAGAGAACTGTACTTCTGTTAAGGCGTAAAGTCCCTCTTTCAATAAAAAAAAGAATATCGCTCCAACAAAGACAATGGCCGAATAGCCAGCAATTTTTATCAGGCGAGTGATTATGAATTCAGACCAATTTAGAGATTCTTGCATTATTATTCAGTTGCTTATTCAATATTCGTAATTATTATGGCTTACGAATAGGAACAAAACCTAAATCTTCTACGATCCGTTGCGCTTCAGGACTGAAGATCCAAGCCAAGTATTCCTGGATAATGCCGGTCGGTTCTCCATCTATGTACATGTAAAGGTCACGGGCTATGGGGTACGAGTTATTATTTACAGTTTCTACTGAAGGTAAAACATAATGATCGTCCTCGTCTTTTGCAACCGCAATAACTTTTAAATCGTGTGTGACATAACCCAAACCATCATATCCAATTGCATTGGGGTTAATCCGAATCTCTGAACTGATTCCCTCTGATGAGGGCAGCAGCAATGTGTCTTGAGAGAACAGTGTTTTAGCCTCTTTATCGCCAAGGCGAAGGACAACTTCCAGAAAATACACATGAGTTCCAGAGTTTGTCTCACGAGAAAGACGGACAATCGGTCGATCCTCGCCCCCGACCTCAATCCAATTGCTTATCTTGCCACTATATATATCTGAGATTTGTTTGAGGGTTAAACTATCAATTGGATTATTCGGGTTTACAATTAAGGCTATTGCGTCACGTGCAACAATGATTTCATTAGGTGTCTTACCGTTTGATAAGGCATTTTCGTATTCTACATCCTTCATTTGGCGAGAAGCATTAGCAATATCGACAGTGCCATTTATTAGCGCCGCAATACCTGTTCCTGATCCGCCTCCCGTAACGGAAATGATCACATCGGGATTGAATTTATGATATTCTTCAGCCCAGGCCAATGCTAAATTGACCATCGTATCCGAACCTTTGTTTTCTACAGTCCTTTTTTCTTTGGAGGAAGGGGAAAAACCATCCGCTTGAGATTCTTTTGCACAAGCCCCCAATAAAACCGTGATTGAAATGATAATTATTAAGTGGATGATTTTCATCAGAACGATTATATCCACAATAACCATGTCGGGCAAGGAAGTTAATAAAATCAAAACAGTTTGTGGCTTATTTAGTGTAAAATCTATGCCATGAATGACTTGACGCCGAAGATAGTTGTAGAGAACTTAGATTTTTTCTATGATGGAAAACAAGCCTTATATCAGATAACTATAGATATATACCCGAAGCAAGTAACGGCTCTCATTGGACCATCTGGATGTGGAAAATCGACTTTCCTGCGGTGTTTGAATCGCATGAATGATACGATACCTAATACGAGGTTGACGGGAAACGTTTTGTTAGATGGGGATGATATATACAGGTCCAGCATTGATCTGGCTTACCTGCGGCAAAAAGTCGGGATGGTCTTCCAGAAGCCAAACCCGTTTCCAAAGTCAATTTATGATAATGTCGCATATGGTCCCCGGCGTCTCGGATTGACTAAATCTCATAAAGAATTGAATGAATTAGTGGAACGCTGCCTGAATCAGGTTGGGCTTTGGGATGAAGTCAAGGATCATCTCAAAGAAAGTGCCCTAAATTTATCTTTGGGACAACAGCAGAGATTATGTATCTCACGGGTTATAGCAGTAAAACCTGAGGTAATTTTAATGGATGAGCCAACATCAGCCTTAGACCCGATTTCCACGATGACGCTTGAAGAATTGATAAATGAATTGAAGGAAAGTTATACGATTGTGATCGTTACACACAATATGGAACAAGCAGCGCGAGTCTCTGAAGTTACAGGCTTATTTTGGTTAGGTGAATTGATCGAATTTTCTCAGACAGAACAACTTTTTACTTTGCCTGCACACGAACTTACAGAAGGCTATATTACCGGTCGGATGGGGTAATATTTAGTTTATTTGTGAGTTCGGAGGTTGAAGGTTCTACAAGGATTGATCCATCATTAAATACGATAGTAGGTACACTCCTCAATCCGTCGTTTGCCTCTAATACAAATTGTTCCCCCCGCTTATCCTTGTCAATATTTATAAATGTGTAAGATATTTTGTTCTTATCAAAAAACCGGCGCGCACGACGACTATCCCAGCACCAATTCACTCCGTATATAATTATGTTTGAATCGTTCATGTTTTTCCCTCGTAAATTGGTAGGTTATAGAACAATGGCGTGATAGAAATAATGTGTGCAACCCGAATGGTCTATAAACTTGTAAGTTATTGAAATATTATAGCCGCTTTTTTAACAACATGGAATTTGATCCAACATGAAATCATTGTCATAATTGGCGTATAATACCGCCTATGGTTCGTGAAATGGATGGTAAACGACAAATCGACCGATTGGAAGAATTGCGCCGCGAGGTAAATTTTCATAATTACCGTTATCATGTGTTAGATGATCCAGTAATCAGCGATTATAATTTTGATTTGCTGCTCAACGAGATACGCCAGATTGAAGCAGATCATCCGGAATGGATAACAACTGATTCACCGACTCAGCGGGTAGGAAGCCAACCAGCAGAAAGGTTTTTGAGAGTCGCTCATCCAGCGCCAATATTAAGCCTATCCAACGCATTCGGCTCACAAGATGTGCGCGCATGGTATGAACGACTTGTCAGACTGGATGAGCGGGTTGATGGAACAGATTATGTCGTTGAGCCAAAAATTGATGGGCTTTCTGTCGTCCTACATTATCGCGAGGGAATCTTTGTTCAAGGTGCCACACGTGGAAACGGTCAAGTTGGCGAGGATGTGACAATAAATTTGCGAACAATACCGGCATTACCACTTCGGATTCCTGTAGACTCAAAAGGTCCTGTTCCACCTCAGTATCTGGTCGTACGTGGTGAAGTTTTTATCAATAAAAAAGATTTTGAGGATTTAAATCGTAGGCTACAGGAGGCAGAAAAAAAAACCTATCTTAACCCTCGCAATACGGCTGCTGGATCACTGCGCCAACTGGACCCCGCCTTGACAGCATCGCGGTCGCTGAACTTGTTAGTGTATGAAATTGTGGCGGCAGATGGAGAAGTTCCAAACACACACTGGGAAAGGCTTGCATATTTACGGACTTTTGGATTTCCAGTAACACAACATGCAGCTCATTTGTGTAATCTTGATGATGTTATCAATGAATGTGAGAACTGGGCGGAACTTAGACACCAATTGGCGTATGAAGTTGATGGTATGGTAATAAAGATAAACGATCTGGAGTTAGCAGCCGATTTAGGATTTGTTGGAAAGGACCCACGTGGGTCTATCGCTTACAAATATCCTTCCCAGGAAGTAATAACCCAATTGCTTGATATCGGTGTAAATGTAGGACGTACAGGAGTGCTGACCCCGTATGCTATTCTGGAACCGGTAGATATTGGGGGTGTGATTGTAAAACAAGCTACGCTCCATAATTTTGATTTTATCGCTGGGAAGGATATCCGCATAGGCGACCAGGTGGGATTGAAAAGAGCTGGTGAAGTGATCCCGTATATTATCGGTCCTGTTGCAGGTATAAGAACTGGGGGTGAGTTAGAATACAAACCGCCATCTGTATGTCCGGCTTGCGGACAGCCGGTGGAAAATTTACCGGGAGAGGTAGCTTGGTATTGCGTGAATGCAGCCTGCCCTGCACAACTGATCCGAAATCTCGAACATTTCGTATCGAGAGGA
>SDBT01004329.1_pt1 | contig 24162 bp, 26 predicted proteins | sample 2277101 | NCBI WGS metagenome assembly SDBT01 (sample SAMN10404973, study PRJNA504765) | marine sediment metagenome | isolation source: marine sediment core GS10_PC15, 103 cmbsf | place: Arctic Ocean: Southern Knipovich Ridge | collected 2010 | reverse complement strand
GCGGTGGTTCACTTCTTTGCCCAGCCCAAGGGCGGGGACTTCTTCGGTACGCCGACCCTGAGCTACGAAGATCTGGCCGAGCTGTACCCGGAGGTGACCGCCTGGGTGTTCGGTCACTGGCACAAGGACCAGGGCATCCATTGGATTGGTAAGGTCCCGTTCATCAACGTCGGGGCGGTGAGCCGGGGCGCACTTCGTGAGGAGAACCTCAAGCGCAAGCCCAAGTCGGGTCTGATCCGGCTGGACTTCAATAACGCAGGTCAGGTGCAGGTCGAGGCCGAGGAGATCGAGCTGGAGATCGAGCCGCCTGAGAAGGTCTTCCGGATCGAGGAGAAGGCGCGCATCGAGCAGCGGATCGACGTGATCCGAGCGTTCGCGGAGACGATGAAGGCCCAGGCCGAGGTCGCCATCGATGACGACGGAGTGGAGGTCGCAGCCGCTCAGCTCCTTGAGGTGTCTCCAGACGAGGTTCGTGTGCTCGCGGAGCGCTACTTACTGGAGGCCGGCGTTCCTCTGGGAGGCGCCTGATGCACCTGACCTACGGAGCCTTCAAGCGGTACGCGGACAAGGACTCGGGCTGTCCAGAGAGGTTCCGCCGCCAGAACATCAACAAGGAGTGGCCTCAGTCCAGCTCTCACTGGGCGATCTTCGGGTCAGTGCTCCAGCGGATCTTCGAGCTGTTCTACAAGGACGAGATGTGGCGCTTCCCGGACACGGTTCAGGAGGAGCTGATCGAACTGGTCCCGGACGAGATGGCGCGCTACTTGGAGAAGGAGTACGTTGACTGGAACGCGCCCTACTTCTTTGACGACCAGTACGGGATCGAACAGGAGGTGATCGCGCACATCCCCCCAGTGCTCCAGTCGATCATCGACTTCGATCTGCTGGGCGAGCGCAACATCACGGAGTTCTACCTCAAGGGCAAGATCACCAAGGAGCACTCCATTGGGGGCCAGTGCGACTATCTGATCTACCGTCGCAACGACATCCTGATCGTGGACGGCAAGGGCGGCAAGGCAGGCCCGACCGAGTTCAAGACCGAGGGCAAGTACAAGTTCATCAGCCGTGACCAGCTCCTGTACTACGCCCTGGCCTACTTCCTCAAGCGGGGCAAGCTCCCGACGATCCTGGCCTTCCTTTGGTACCGCTTCGCAGAAGAGGACGAGGACGGCTACAAGACCGAGGGGATGTGGGACGAGCTGCACTGGACCAGGGCAGACATCAAGGATCTGCGGGATCGTATAGTCGACACGTTGGACAAGATCTCCCGAGAGGAGTTCGACGCCAAGGCCAGTTCCAAGGCGTGCAAGTACTGCCCGTTCACCGTCCCTGGCCCAGGTCAGTGTGAGGCGTGGCGGGACTGGCAGAAGACCAAGAAGCGGCGAGGACCGAAGATCGAGATCCCGAAGGACGGGATCGTCACCTTCTAGGGGGAGAGAACGTGGACCTACAGCAGATCGAAGACCTGAGGAAGCGCCGCGACGCAGCCGAGAACACCAAGGCCCACTTGGCGGGGGCGGCCGAACAGGCTAAGACCCGGTTCCGCGAGGTCGTCTCCCAGGTACGTGAAGCGGGGTACGACCCGCGCACGATCGGGGAGACGCTGACTCAGAAGGAAGCGGATCTGAACCAGAGCGCGGCCGAGTTCGATGAGCAGCTCGCGGCTGTCGAAGAGCAGCTCTCGACCCTTAGCGAGGACACATGAAGGCGACAGTTCAGACGGAGACGCTCAAGCGCGCTCTCGATCTCTGTGGGAACGTGGCTGGGAACAAGCCCCAGGACGAGGAGTCCCAGAAGGTCCGAAGCTGCTTGATCTTTACCGTGAAAAACGGGGAGATGGAGGTCGCGGCCAACGACCGGACGTTCCTGACCGTGGTCCCGCTCGAAGCGACGATCGAGGATGCGCCGGATACAACCGTGGTGTTCGCCATCGAAATGTTCCGTCTCAACAAGGGCCTCAAGGCGGGCGCCTCTCAGGAGACGGTGTTTCGGTACACCGAGGAGGACGCCAAGGAAGGCTTCGTCCACGTCCAGTACTCACCCAAGCGGGCGCCGGTTCCCTACGGCACGTTCGAGTCGGGATCGTTCGCGGAGTACCAGTCGATCCTCGACCGAGCGGAAAACCTCCACGAGTGGGATGTCGAAGATCTCGTGGAGTCCCTGTCCTTCGTCAAGCAGTTCGTTCTCGAAGACAGCAAGGCCAAGGAGTCGCACCGGGTGCTCGACGTTCGTGAGGACATCGAGGAGCGCTGGTCCGTCCAGGGCTGGAACGGCAACTGCATCGGCATCTGCTACCCCGACAACGCCGGTGGTGACATCGCGCTGAAGAAGGACCGCGTGAACAAGCTCGTGGTGTTCCTGAGCCGGTCCAAGTCCACGGGTACGGTCCAGGCCCGTGAGACCAGCGAGTTCTACATCTTCGTCCTCGATGATGGGGCGGTCTTCGCGGTCAAGAAGACTGCGCTCAAGGGCAAGCGCTTCGGGTCTGATCCGCTCTCCACGGATGAGCCGATCCACTTCAAGGTGTCGCGGAACGCGCTCCAGTCCGCCCTGGGTGTGATCCTCTCAGGCATGGCGTCCGGCTCGGGTCGGGCTCGCTTCATGGTGGAGAAGGGTGACACCGAGATCACGATCTCAGCCCAGACCGCCAACAACAAGAAGATCTACGACTACTCGATGCCCGCCGTCCACGGCGACGACGATCCGACTGACGAGGAGACGGAGCCGCTTCCCCTGGATACGTTCGAGCACTTCACGGAGTGTCGCTCGCTCATGGAGATCCTTCCGTCCATGTCGGACGTGATGGACTTGTGGATCCGTCCTGCCCAGTACATGAAGTTCATCGACAAGAAGGGCGACCACCAGCGGGTCGTGTTGGTGCTGGGCATGTCCCAGCAGCGGTGGGCGACGTGACGCGAGCTGACCGGCTCCAGACGGCTCGAACGAGCATGGACCGGCTCCAGGGCCGGAAGGAGGCGGTCCAGGCCAGGGTCACGACTCTGGAGGCCAAGGTCACCGAGGCTGACCACCAGATCGACGTTCAGATGCAGGTCGTAACTCTGCTCCAACAGTTGCTCGACATGCTCATCCGGACCAAGGCCAAGGACGTGTCCGCGCTGCTCACGGACGGCTGCCAGAGCATCTTCTCCGACATGAAGCTCACGGTACTTGAAGAGGTCGGGGTGGAGCGCAACAAGGTGTCCGTGACCTTCGAGACGCAAGAGGACAAAGGCGAGAGGCAGATCCGTGGGGATGTGGTGGACTCGTTCGGGGGAGGTGTCGCTGCGACCCAAGGGATGCTACTACGGCTCTACACGGTCCTGGGTAAGGACTGGTTGAAGCTCATCGTGGTTGACGAACCTCTTGGTACGGTGTCGGCCCAGTACATCCCTTCGGTCGGCTCCTTCCTGAGGCGGATCTGTGAGTCGGCCGGACTGGATATGCTGATGATCACGCACAAGACGGGGTTCCTTGAGCACGCACACACGCCGTACCAAGCAGTGCGCAAGGGCGACGCTACGGAGTTCAAGCGGCTGGAATGAGATCTGGTGAAAGATGAGCAGCAGATCCGGAAGCGGTTGCGGCAGCAGTTGTTCCGCGCCTACCAGAAGCGGGCCAAGCGGAAGCTGAAGGTCCGTCCGGAGAACTGCGGCTTCAACCATGCCTCTTCGGCCACCTTCCCCGATGGTCGCCCGTTCCGGATCTGTGGGCTGGCCTTGGATGAGACAGGCGAGTTCGTGGGCTGCAACGAGGAGTCGGACGCCAAGAGTTGCCGGACCTTCATCCACGCGCAGGACAAGGACAGCGTCCGAGCGGAGATCCAGGCCGAGGTAGTCGATCCAAAGATCGGTCCTCGCGACTATCCGGAGATCCGAGCCTTGGCCTGGATCTTGGAAGATCCGGAGCTGGAGATCCCGCCTGAGCCCTCCGAGCCCGAGCCCGAGCCCGAGCTGAAGGTCGTACCGCTCAAGTTGGATCCAATTCCTAAGGTTGAGCGGCCTTGGTGGCGTCGAGTGGGGGACTGGGTCCGGGGGCTGTGGCTGTGACGATCCTCGCAAATCTGTTGGAGACGAAACGGTTCACGGTTTCTGACGACCGGCCGACGATCGGCATGTTGGTGATCGACGTGAACTTGGACTTGGGGCCCTTCCTTGTTTCGACCAGCCAGGGTGGTGTTCTTCTCCATCCTGGCAAGGTCATCGAGGGTGTACGAGGTCAGGCCCCCTTCAACTGGTTCGATCTCAAGGCTGAGCCGCTGGGCGTGCTCATGCAGTACGTCATCGACTTCGTCCACAACGCTGAAGCACAGAGCACGCAGTCGTTCCCCAACGTCTTGACGGACGTGGACTACAACGAAGAGACGCTTCAGATGGCCATCGACCACATCAACCACTACGACTTGGCGGTTGCCAACATCGTGATCGAGCGGGAGCTGGCGCTCACCTCAGAACTGGACGAGACAGCCTTCGCTTCAGGGGCTCGGATCGTAGTCAGTGACCAGCTCCCAGTCGGTACTGTCGTATTGTCAGCAGAGCCGCAGTTCGTAGGTCAGATGGTCCTTGCGGGCGACTCGGCTGGCTTCATCCTGCACAACTTCCACCGAGGCATGTTTGTGATCCATGAGCAGCTTCCTCGACCCGATAGTGGAACGCTGGAACCGGAACATCACGCTGGAACAGGAGGACTACCTTCTTGAGCGTGGAGCTACCGAGGAGCAGATCGACCAGCTCAACATCGGGGCGATCACTGGATCGTATGAAGGTACTGTGGGCGACAAGCGGCGGTTCGCCAAGTGGTCCCACGGCCTCAAGCGGCTCAAGGGCTACCTTTGCCTACCGCTCCACAACATGCAGAGCGAAGTCGTGGGGATGGCCGTTCGTCACCCCGTCAAGAAGGACTACTCCAAGTTCACGTTGGACTCGGCCAAGGCCAGCGTCTACGCCTTTGGACTCCCCACAGCTCTGCCGTCGATCTGGGCGACTCGAACGGTCTGGGTCGTGGAAGGCCCGTTCGACTGGTTCCCCATGCAACGGATCTTCCCCAACGTGATCGCGACCACGACCGACGCGCTGACGTGGAACCAGTGCCTCTTCGTGCAGCGGTTTTGCCGCACGGTCGTCTTTTGTCTCGACATGGACCCGGCAGGGCGTGATGGGATCGAGATCTCCAAGAAGCGGCTGGGGCTGGCCTATACCGATGAGGATGGCGCCCACAGGGCCAAGTCCGACTCTCACCTGACCGCACACACCATCATGTACCCGTACAAGGACCCTGGGGAGTTCTACTCGAACAAGGGCCTCCCAGCGCTTCGCACTCACTTCCTAGAACGGGCCGAGCGCCTGGGGATAGCCTGATGCCTTGGGATCTCAAGTACCGCCCCCGCATCTTCGATGACGTGGTGGGCCACAGCGTGACGGTCAAGATCCTGCGGACGCGGATCATCACCAAAACGGCTCTGGAGACCAGCTACGTCTTCTCGGGCCCTCACGGCTCGGGCAAGACCACCCTGGCTCGGATCCTAGCGAACGCGGCCTTGTGTGAGGGTCCCATCAACGGGAACCCGTGCCTCCAGTGTGAGATCTGTCGGGACTTCGTGCAGGGACAGGTGACCGACTACGAGGAGCGAGACGCAGCGTCCAAGGGGACCATCGATGACGTGCGTCGAGTCATCGCGGACCTCGACTACGTGGCGACCAAGGCCAAGGTGATCTGCTGGGACGAGGCTCACCGGATGAGCAACCCGTCCCAGGACGCGTTGCTCAAGCCGGTCGAGGAGCACCGGCTCGTGTGCATCTTCGCGACGACCGAGCCGGAGAAGATCCGAGGAGCGATCCGATCTCGGTGCGACGACTTCGCCATCCGTCAGGTACCCATCGCGGCGGTCGTGGAGCGGCTCACGTACATCTGCACGCAGGAGGCCGTCGAGTACGAGCCGGACGCGCTCCAGTTGATCTCAGCGCACTCGGCTGGCCACGTCCGCGACGCGATCAAGCGGGCTGAGATGATCTCGCGCTTGGGGCCCATCGACGTGGCCGCCGTCAAGGAGTACTTGCGCCTGGACGTACACTCCGTTGCCTATCGTGTGTTGCTGGGCGTCGCTCAGAGTGATATTGAGGAGATCCTCTCGGGCCTGAGGTCGATGATGGGCCGTGTCTCACCATCGGATGCGGTCAGGATCTTGGCACGTTCAGCTCTTCAGGCGTACCGTAGGGGACACTCGTTCGGAGACACAGTCGATCCTCTTGACGCAGCACTGGCAATCGAGTTGTTCCAGGCCATCGGTCCCAACCTTCCGCACGTGGCTTCCTTCTTGGCTGACCGCCCTGGGCGGCTCTCACAGGAGGCTGTCGAGTGTCGTCTTCTCAGCTTGACGGAGCGATTGAAGCTCGGGATCGTGGGCGGGCCGGAGCACGTCTTGGTGCAGGCTCAGCAGGGGGTGGCCGCCCCGGCCAAGACCGAGGCTCCAAAAGCCGATCTGGAGGTCCAAGCGGGTGTCCAGGCCCAGGCGGTGTCGTCCAACGAAGACTCGGAGCTGGGTAAGTGGAAGGGATTACACTCGCCTCGTGGAAGCATGGTCGACAAGGTCGAGGGAAAGCCGACCGTGGTCACACCTCGCGAACAGCCGAAGCTCGGCTTGGCAGAGGCCAAGACGAAAATGTCGGCACGCTTCACAAGGAAGTGAGCCCCAGGGGGTGGATCGTCTACCAGCTCTCGGACGCTGGGGAGAAGGCCACTGACCTGGGAGCATTGCGCCGTGACCTCCTTTCCAGGGGTGCTGATGAGGTCTTCATCCCAGCCTACGTCTCTGTGGGGGAGCGGGTCACGGAGATCGTCTACCTCTATGAGGGCTACCTGTTCGCCCGGGTGTCCACGAATCCGGTAGCCCTGGAGAACTCACACTTCATCGAGTGCGTGTTGAGCATTCCCTACCAGGGCAGCTCCAAGCGCTTCGAGCCTGCCACGGTTCCGGACTCCCAGGTCCAGCGGATCCGGGATCAGCTCCGACAGCTCGTACCGACCCACCGGATCGGATCCAAGGTGCGCATCACCAAGGGCACCTACTCCAACATCGAAGGTACGGTCGTGGTGGACCCGACCCGGTGCTTCCAAGACCGCGTACAGGACACCCTCTGCGACGGCATTGCTCGGAGCTGTGTCGAGATCGCCCAGGCCGCAGGGCTCCAGCCACCCCAGGTCAACACTCCTCTCCAGAAGTTCAAGAAGCGGGGCTTGGTGGTGAAACGAGAGGGTCATCGCTGGCAGTGGGTTGGGAACCCACCCGAGGACATCGCGGTCGCGCTCCACTTCCATACCTTCGATCGGATCATCAGAGTCGCGCTCCTGTTCCTTGATTCCGTTGATCTTGACATTCCGCCCAACGACTGATTCGGTGTCGGACACTGATCCGGTCGGAACTGTTTGAGGCTCCATCGGGTTGACCAAGGTACTGGAACTACTGGAGGTTGAGCGCGATGGCTGGTTTTGTGGTGCCGACCGACCCCAGTGAGATCGCCAGAAGGTTCACCACAGAAGCCACCCTTCAGTTCAGTGCGAGCGCCGAGCGCGAGGTAGGCTTCGACGCCACCCTGCTCGACATGATCCCGAAGATCGAGGCCGACATCATCCGGCTCCACTTCTTCCGGGGCAAGACCCAGACCGACATCGCCCGCATCTTCTCGATCAAGCAGAGCGCGGTCCACTACCGGATCAAACGCGGCCTTCGTCGCATCCGGTTCTTGATGGAGCGGCCTGAGATCGTGGAGGCCAGTCTCCGGGTGGACCTGACCCAACTCGGGCTCGACAACGAAGTCCCGAACACCCAGGTCACCGACATCGACATCCTCATCGCGATGTACCACTCGACGTGCCAGTCCGTCGTCGCGACACAACTGGACCTCACCCAGGGGTTGGTCCGGCATCGGTTCCTCCGTGCGGTTGCGCGTATCCAAGACGAAGAGGACGAGCCGTTCGTCACCTACGGGATCGCGTTCGGGATGGTTCGAGAGAACCTGAACATCCTGCACGAGGTCAATCCGCAGCATCCTTTCGCGCGCGCTCCAGCGGCGTAAACTGTTGATAGCCCTCCTGTCTCAGAGGAGGACTGATGTCCCGAGTAGTGCGGCGAGTCATCGTGTCGAGGAGATTGGCGAAAGCCTTCCTCCTACAAGTGTCGTCTGCGACCGCGCCTGAGGTCGTAGTGTACAGCTCTCGCCCGACTTCCTTTGTGAAGGCCGCCTGCGCCGATCCAGTCGTGGGAGCGGCCGTCTCCAGTGGGAAGGCTGCCTACCGGGTATCTCGTACAGATACGGGTCTGATGGTCTCGTTCATCGGCCCTGCCCCAGTCTTGGCTCGTGTTCGCGAGTGCGCCAAGGCCCGTGACCTCCGTGTCGGAGGCAATGGCTGATGCCTACGGCAGATGAGCTACTTGATCGGATCGAGTACCGGTTCGAGTCCGCGTCCACGATGGGCGTCTACTCGTTCATCATCCGGCGAGCCCACAACCCTGTAGGGCGTCCGCTGTTCTCGGTCGAGTGTGTGATGAACCCCAACGGGGAGAAGGTGCCGTCCTTCCCTGCGTCGGTTCAGGACGACATCACCACAGCTCTGACCGCTGTCGAGGCGTTCTTCACGGCGTCGTTCGACGTGACCCCCGCAGGCCCCCTGGCGTTCACGGCCGTCTTCGAGGGGCCCGATCCTGACCCCCAGACGTTGACCGTCGCCAACGACGGCAACTTCGGCTCGCTCTTGTTCTTCCTGGCGACGGCCGACGAGGACTGGGCGATCCTGTCCCCGACCCAGGCTGGAGGGCTCCGACCTGGGGAGAGCCAAGCTGTCTTGGTGTCCCCGCTCACAGGGCTCACGAACCCAGATGGCCCGCTCACGGTTGGGGCCCACAGCGCCACAGTCACGCTCACGGACACCGAAGCGGACGACTCACCTGTGGCGGTGACGGTCGACGTGACGATCATCCCGAAGGCTGAAATCACGCTGAGCGTGGCGACGTTGAGCTTCACAGCTCCATTGGGCGGACCTGATCCGGCCGATCAGACCTTCGACACCGAGAACACCGGCCCAGCTCTGAGCTTGCTCAACTACACGGTCGACGTGGCTGAGGCGAACGCGACGTGGCTGACCGTTGCGCCTACCAGTGGTGGTCCGCTGGGGCCGGGGCCGACTGAACTGATCACCGTGTCCGTGGACGTGACGGGCTTGGTGGCTGGAACCTTCCTTGCGACGATCCGGGTCACCGACCCGACCGCTGAGAATTCTCCCCAGACCGTGGTCGTGGACCTCGTGGTGACCTGATGAGTGACGACTTCGACAACCTCTCCCCCATGTCCGGCTCCGGCTCGATCGACGCCTTCCTGGGTGGTGATTTCGCGACCGCTTCGATCCGCGAGGAGTTCGGGGTAGCTGACTACGGCGAGAGCCACAGCATCCGGGACTTTCTGGCGTCGCCAGCTCAGGACACCGGCCCCGAGATCGACTTCACGGGGATGGGCCTGAACGCTTCGGCTATGGCCAACCCCTTCATGAAGCTCCCCGACAAGATCAAGATCGGCTCGATCGACCAGCTCTTTGCGAGTGGCTTCCTGGCCGTGGGCGGTGCGCTGACTGACCGATTGGTTCACCGCTCGGATCGTGACCTCTGGAAGCTGACTCAGGCTGACGGCGGGTACGTGATCGAGCGCATGTTCGACGCGGAAGGCAACCCGCTCAAGGGATAGATGATGGACACCGACATCAACACGGAGCTTCGACAACTTGAGTCGATGATCGACCGGTCCTTCGAGGTCGCCTCGCAGTACCTCACGGCCGAAGACATCGCGGACGTACAGCGGTCCATGACTGCGACGATGTCCCGTGTGAAGACCGCTGGTGAGGTCAAGTTCGTCAAGGAGTGGGAGCAGAACGACAGCACCCAACGGAACTTCGATGGCCAGGGTTGGGAACCTGACCTGAAGGCCAAGAAGACGATGGCCAAGGCTCTGTGGAGCCTTGCGATGGCCTTTGGTCACCTCCATACCGGGTACCGCATCTTCAGCAAGGTGCGCGCCAGCTCGGTCAGCCCTGACGGACTCATGGGTGGTCGTGGCTACATCATGACGGTCCCGGACATGCGGACCAAGATGGCTGAGGCCATCGAGATCCTGAGCACTGTGACCGACACGCTCCACGACGATCTGAAGGGTCCGCACATGGAGCGGCAGCGGACCGACGCAGACACCGAGAAGCTCATGGCCGAGGCCGAGCAGGTCATGGACAACCCTGAGGACGCTCACAAGATCGAGGAGAAATCTACGGTCGCAGACGACGTAGCTGAGGAGGCCAAGGCTGCTGGGTCTCCGGATGTGTCTCACGACGAGCTGGGCAAAGAGAAGAAGCAGGAGAAGACCTCTTCGCGTCAGAGCAGGATCGCCAGCCGGGTAGTCGCTCGCTTCCTTTCTGTGAACGACTTCCAGCCCGGAGCACAGATCGAAGGGGAGCTTCGTGTGGTTCATCCGGATGGGTCTTCGCTCAGCGCTCAGGAGTTCTTCGAGCCGATTGCTGCTGGCGGCGAGGACTGGCCCAGCCACTACTGGACGCGCGAACATCAGTACGCCCCGCTCGAAGAGCCCGACGATCTGGACACCACGATCAACAACTGGTCGGGGGCTTTTTCGTCGTCCTTGAACGAGCCCGTACAACCCACCATGACCCCAACGCTCGATCAGTTCAGAGAGGACATCGAGTGGACGGACGACTTCGGCGTAAGCCCTCGTGATGAGACCGTCGACTTTCTGAGGAGCAGGCCATGAACCGAACCGCAGCCAACACCGAGATGCGCGTCGCAGGCGCGCTCAACGGGATCACCAAGCTCTACGATCTCAAGATGGGGTCACACCTGTCTCGGGCTCACGTGATGAACTACCTGCGTGACGCGGGTGAGCCGAGCTATCTGGCGTCGGACGTGATCCGTGGTCTCCAGGCCACGGGGGTCGAGATCCTCGACGCAGCGGACAACGCCAGCGCAGCCACGCCCACCAGTGGCCTCGACGGCTTCTTCCAGCAGAGCCAGCTCGTGGATCTGGACTGGTTGGCTGTGGATCGGGAAGCCTACCGGGCGACCGAGATCCTGCCCTTCCAGGCGTTCGACATCGTGCCCGATCTGGTCGAGGCGTGGGATCACACCGACTCGGCTCAGGGCATCCATCTGGTTCCAGCTCGCCCCCACGATCCGGCCACGATGGCGGCGATGGGAGAGAAGGCCCGTCGTCAGGCGTCCATGCACGCGGCTTCCGGGGTCGCGCAGGGCATCTGGCATCAGGTCCGGATGGCGATGCTCGACGGCAAGGCGTTCAAGGACGCCAAGTCGGCGGCCTTCCAGACGTTGGACGGCACCGACATGCCGCTCGACATGAAGCGAGCGCTCCACGCTCACCTCGTCCAGGGCCTCCCCAAGGTCGCCAGTGAGGAGGGCCTGATCGGGAACGTCTTCGTCGTCGCGCAGGACTTCCCCAAGTGTCACCAGGGGAACGTCCCTGACGCCGTCATCAAGACCCGCGCCCCGTTCGTGATCGCCAAGACCGAGTGCCAGGGCTGCAAGTTCGCGAGTTTCAACGCGGCACCGGTCGAAGACACCCAGGCGTGGTCCCGTGGGACGGCGAACCTCCAGGCCCAGAGCAACTCCTGCGCGCAGTTCCGCAAGCAGCTCGTGGTCGATGTCCCGTACACCGAGGAGCTGGCGACGCGTCTTCAGGTCCAGGCCAACTCGACCGATCCGGCTGAGATCAAGGCGTCGATCCGCAAGGCGTTTACCAAGAAGGAGGCCAAGTTCGTCCCCATCGATGGTAAGCCGATCGAGCGGGACATTACGGCGGGGATCGATCCGGAGGAGGCAGCCGCTGCCCTGGTCCAGGCCCAGCGGAACAAGGAAGCCGCTGCGGTCCAGGCAGGTAGGGAGAAGGCCGTTCGGGACATCATCGCCTTCACCAAGCGCCGGATGAACGAGGGCGCCATCGGCAAGGTGCTCATCGACAAGATCGCGCGCTACTTCCCGCCCGAGGTGTTCCAGCTCGCTGGTGACGGGCTCAAGCAGGCCCTCACCGAGATGGGCCTCGCTGGTCACCACTACATCGACGCCTCAGCGTACCCAGACTGCCACAAGGGCGACGTGGACAACCTCCACCGTGTCCGGGCTTCCCTGATGAAGGCTCGGCCTTTCTACGTGCTCAAGAAGACCGCTTGTGAGGGCTGTCCCTGCAACCGGGGAGGGAAGTGCGGCACGCTTGGCGGTGCCCTGGTCGATCAGATGGCGTACCCAGGTGGTCGACAGGCGGCCCTGGCCGAGTCGTTGGGGGGTGGCACCATCCGTACCGCCGCCAACGAGTGGACCGATGGCTACGGTCTCCAGGGCGACATGATGAACATTCAGTTCGCCGGGACTGGCCCTGACGTGGACTTCGATCTTCAGGACTCTGAGTTCAAGATCGACTGGTAGGAGAAGCGGTGCCGAAGAAGGTTGACGAGCTTGCAAAGCGGGTCAAGAAGGACAACCCGAGCTACGACGAGTCCAAGGCTTGGGCAACGGCGTGGTCCATCTACTGCAAGCACGTCTCCCCCGGCAACGACTCCTGCAAGAAGGGCCCTGACGGCTACTTGAAGGGCAAGAAGGGTCGCCAGGATCAGATGGTACGGCGCTTGGCTTCCCGGATCTTGGCGTCGGGGGTGTGAACCTTGGACGCGCAGTTCTTCAAGCAGAAGGAAGATCGTCTCTGGTGGACTGAGTACTTCCGCAACCAGATCGATGAGTACGGTCGACGGTGCGCGGTCTGGATCACTGAGCAGATGGCGGACGGCCACGTCTACAACCTCCACCCGCAACTGTGGAAGGACGACGGGCGGAACATCGAGTGCTACTGGTTGATCGACACGGACCGCTTCGGCGCGGTCGGGGTCAACCTCCTGTTCAAGCTCACGGGCGTGGTGACGCCCGACAACACCCACACGCTCTTCGAGCTGATCTCTGGGGTCTCCTTGAGCGGCCAGAGCCAGAGGAAGGTCAGGATCGAGACGGCCGATCCGTTCGCGCACCTCACTCCGGAGACGTTCTTTTCGTGGGTGACCGAGCCGAACGGCGGGATGAGCAGCTCCACGAATGAGCTGGGCATGGAGGCGCAGCCCAACGCGAGCCCCATGAATGCGCCGCCCGTCCCTGGTTCAGATCCTGAGCCGGATGGACTGGAGCAGGCGAGCTTGCAGGATCTTCTGGACGCCTTGCGGCAGAAAATCGGTGGCTGGCAGCGTTTCGATCATCAAGTGCAGCGGAGGTTGCGTCATGGCTGATGACACCAAGAAGGGCAAGAACGGCAAGGGCAAGGACGACAAGCCGTCCAAGACGACCAAGAGCCGTCGTGTTCTGCCTTTCCCCACGGTGATCGACGGAGGCAAGTCGGGCTCCCTCAAGCCACCACCTCTAAACTTCTTCACGGACCGGGCCAAGGAGAAGGCGCGCTCGGCCAAGTCAGCTCCAGTGGCGTCCGCGATCAAGAGGAACGCCCTGTCCGACGAGGCCTTGGACACCATCCTCAACACGATGGCGATCGAGGAAGGCGGGCTCCTCTTCGAGCAACAGGAGCAGGAGAAGGAAGGCGTCCTCGATCTGGAACTCTCAGATCGTCGGATGAAGAACCTGAAGGGAATGGCTGACACGATCCTCAAGCGCCGCGCTCAGATGGCCAAGAACGCCATCGATCTCAACAGCGCCGAGTTCCGCAAGGTGCTCGCCAGCTTGGACGGGCTGTTCCGGGCTGCGATGGACAGGTGTTCACTTCCTAGCGTGAAGTCCGAGGACATCATGACCGCTTTCGCGGATGATCTGGACGACTGGGAGGTTCGCATGACACACGAGCTTCAGGGTGAGTAGGTCTGGCCAAGCGTACCCCACTTTCTGATGTAGTCCGGAGTAAGTCCAGGCAGCAAGTACGCCTGGGCCGGGTCCAGATCCCGAACATCCTTGAGTTTTTCAAGAGCGATTGGGGCCTGAACCGGGAGGGCAAGCTCAAGCTCTTCCCTGTTCAGACCTTCATCTTGAAGATGTTCTACAACATCCCCCTCGATGGCGAGAACAAGACCATCGAGATCAAGGATATGTTCAACACCAAGGTACTCCAGACCATGACCGAGGTCGAGTATCTGGAGTACCTGCATGGTGAGGGCCGCTGCAACATCGGCAAGCAGGACTTCAAGAAGCGTCGGAAGCTACTTCTCCCGATCGGTCGTCGCTCCGGCAAGTCCTACCTCTCGTCGGTCATCGCTGCTTACGAGACGTACCGTCTGCTCCACCTTGTCGATCCCTTCGGCTACTACGGTCTGGCCCCGGGCATTCCGATCTCTGTGGTCGTGCTCGCCTCTGAGAAGGATCAGGCGGGCATCATCTTCTCTGCCACCCAGAACCACTATCTCAGCGTTCCGTTCTTCAAGCAGTACAAGGCCAACGACACGCTGAGTTACGTCTCGTTCCAGACGGCCAAGGATGTAGAGCTGGGAGGCCGGTGGAATCCGGGGCGTAACTCCAACGCCCCGACTTCGATCAGGGCAACGTTCAAGGCGTCTAACTCTGCTGGTATCCGTGGCTACGGCAACATCGTTGTCATCCTTGACGAGTTCGCCCACTTCAAGGATGCGTCCAAGAAGAGTAACAGCGAGTTGATCTGGAACGCAGTGACGCCCTCGACAGCGACGTTCTCCCCCAAGGACCCGGCCGATCCTCACAAGGCGATCTCTATTTCAGACGGCCGGATCATCATCATCAGCTCGCCTTGGGTCCGCTCGGGTAAGTTTTACGACCTGTACGATCAAGCGTTCCGTGGTGGAGAGGGTGGGGACAATTTCCTCGTGATCCAGGCCCCAACCTGGGAAGTCAACACGACGATCGACTCGGACTACCTCCGAGGAGAGTACTACGGCAACCCTGACTCGTTCATGATCGAGTTCGGGGCGCAGTTCGCGGACAACGTCCGGGGCTGGATCGAGCGTGAAGAAGACCTCTTGGCGTGTGTAGATGAGGGCCGGGAGCCAGCGGTCAGGGGCTTGCAGCGGTTCTCCTACAACTACGGGATCGACCTCGGTGTCACCAAGGGCGGTAACGGCACGTCGATCACGATCACGCACCTCGACCAGTACTACAACGTGGTGATCGACTACCACGAGGCGGTCTACGCTGGGCAACCCCTACCTGAGGGCGTCAGGTCGCTGTTCCCGAGTAAGAATGACTGGGCCATCGACGCGGACAAGCTCGACTTCGATGATCTGGCCCGCTGGGTCTACTACCTGAGCAAGCGGTTCCGCGTCGGCGGTGGGATCTTCGACCAGTGGATGGGGATCGCTTTCGAGCAGATCCTCCACAAGCGGTACGGCCTGAGCCGCATCAAGATGCAGAAGATCAAGCCGACTGAGCACTCGGATATGTACCAGACCTTCAAGGTGCTGATGTACGACGGCCGGGTGCGCCTCCCAGACCTGCCAGTCACCAAGAACAACAAGAGCGCCCTGGTCAACGAGTTGCTCGATCTGGAGGCCACGTTCCGATCTCGCAACGTCATCGACGTTCACGCGCCTGAGGGCAAGCACTACCAAGATGACCGCTCAGACTCGGTTGTCCGATCGGTCTACTTGACTGCTCAGAAGATGAAGAACACCAAGAAGGCCGTTCCTCCGGTCATGCCTCACGGCGTCCGGTACACACGCGTTGACGCAGTCCAACACCAGATGCGTAAGATGCGTCGCACCGGGATGATGCCCCAGCGGGGCGCCCGGCTCGCGATGATCAAGCGTATGAAGCGGAGATACTGATGGCTGCGACGTTCTCACAGAAGACCATTGCCGAGCTGTTCAAGAAGTCAGGTCAGCTCGCTCTGAGCACGGACACGGCTGATCTGGTCGAGCGTACCTTCGAGGTCAACGGCGGATCGTGGCAGGCGATCGCGGGTGGTGACGCCCAGCAGATCGGTCTCCTCAAGCAGTGCGTTCGAGGCGTCATGAGCGGGCAGGTCAAGCCCAAGCCAGCTCCACCCTCGATGGCGATGACCGCCGAGGACCAGGGCTTGGCGATCGGGATCCTGATGGGTCGCCATATCAGTGCTTTCAAGCACCATCTCAAGGCGGCCTACCAGATCGCAACGGCGGCTGAGGTCAACGTGACGACCTCGGCTGACCGGCTCTCTGAGGCGATGGCGAGTCTCCAGTTCAGGTCTGGGGCCCACCACCATGCGGCCGTCGATGTCCTGGGCGATCTGCTCCCAGGTCTCTGCGTTGTCGGAGCTGAGATCCTGAGGGACATCCAGGCCGTTCGTGCGTGGCAGGTAGACGGTGGAGCGGATCATCCCTTCGACTCACGTGTGGCCGCTGTAAACCCGATCCTGAAGCGGTCGTTCCTGATCGAGTCCTCGACGTACCAGAGTCCTTGGGACACACTGCGGGTGCTCCAGACCGTCCGGTTCAAGCTGGCGTTGGAGCCCCGCGCCTTCCTTCGAGAGCGTGTGGAGACGCGTCTGGCGTCCTTCTTTGAGGGGGCCGCTGAGGCTCTGGAGGCGGTTTGAGGAAGGACGACGAGAAGGCGGGACTGGGGACGCTCACGTCCGAGTTCGACAAGCTCCGAAAGCGTATCCTGGGGGACGTGAACCGGCTCCACGAGCTGGCTGGTCTGATCGATCGTAGGGCCTCAGCGGACGGCAACCCGCAGGTGGCCTTGGTGGCTCGCGCTTCGATCCGGACCGTGACGGCGATGGGTCATGGCCTGAGTCGGATGCGGGCCATGCAGACCGCCGAACGCAAGGACGAGGTACGCAAGGTCGAGGAAGATCAGCAGGAGAAGCTCAAGGAAGCTGCCGCGCAGCTCCTGGCTGAGCGTCGTGCGGCTTCGCAGGCTGCTCAGGTTGCGGCCCAGCCTTCTGTGGCTCAGTTCGTGGCCAACCTGGGTCGTGGGTATGGAGGTAGGCCGTGAGTGAAGCAACAAAGAAGTTCATCGCGACCGGTGAGCACACAGACTCCCGGATCCGCACGGCCAAGATGAAGAAGGTCGCGGTTGCGTCGATGGGTGGGTTCGGCCTGGGCGGGTCCGGGACCATGATGGGCGTGGGGACCAACTTCTACTCGCCCCAGCTCAGCACGGACTTTCTGGAGCTGCCCCAGTCCAAGCGGGAGCGGATCGAGCGTGAGCGGTTCTGGTACCGAACTCACCCGTACATCGGAGCGGCTGTTGATCGGCACACCGAGCTGCCGATGTCGAAGATCCGGTTCGCCAAGCCCAAGGTCCCGGACGGTGCAGTCGAGGAGAAGACCAAGGGTGACTACAAGGAGCTGATCGCGCGCTCTCACCGGTTCTTCAAGAAGATGGCCGACCGGATCGATCTGCTCGGCACCCTCATCGACATCAGTTTCGAGTACAACCTCCACGACGAGTGTTGGGTCTTCGCGGAGGAGCCTGAGTCGTCGGTCATCGACTCGGAATTCGACTACGAGGACATCCCGTCTCTCGACGGTACTGGTGGGGCGACGGTACAGCGCCGTCTCACAGAGAAGGGACAGAAGGACAAGACCGAGGCCGAAAAGAAGAAGTACAAGGGCTGGGAGCGGATCATCGTGCTGCCGCCTGAGCTGATCGAGGAGAACTCGTTCCCGTTCAGCTCCAAGCGCCGCGTCGTCCTCCACCCGGACGAAGAGACCAAGGAACTCATCCAGCAGGTTCAGCAAAATCCGTTCGATGAGTTGCTCAAGCAACAGCTCGAAGACATCCCAGACGATGTGTTGGAGTGTGTCGCGACGGGCCGTCCGATCCCCCTGGGGACCGATCCGTTCAAGGGGTCGTTCGTCTTCCAGATCTACCGACGCAAGCATGCCTACCGGAACGAGGTCATCCCGAGGATGGACCGGCTCCAGCGCACGCTGACCTACATGGACAAGCTGCGTCAGAGCCAGACGAGCATCGCCAGTCGGGCCATGACGCCCAAGCGTCTGGTGTGGGCCGAGGATCTGGACGAGCAGGATGTGTTCGCGCTGCGTGAGCAGGTCGATCTGGCTCTACTCGATCCGGACTTCTCGATCGTCACCAACTACCAAGTCAACTGGGAGGAGCTGGGCGCCAGGGATCGCCTCCTCGATCTCGACCGCGAGTACGAGACGGGGCACCGGGAGATCTTCGCCGGGATGGGCACGACTGAGTCGATGCTCACAGGCGAGGGCACCTACGGCGGGGATCGGATCAACTTGGAGGTCATCAACACCTCCTACATGCTCTTCCGTGAGCGCATCCAGCGGTACGTCGAGAAGAACCTGTTCGCGCCTGTGGCTGTCCGGAAGGGCTTCGTCATCATGGACGAGGACGGCGACGAGATCCCGATCTACCCGAACCTGAGCTTCACGCGTCTGGCGATCCGGGACAATCAGGAGACGTTCGACGCCTTCCTGAACCTGTACCAGAAGGGCTCGCTACCGGTCCGGTTCATCTTGGAGCTGCTCAACATCGACGCTGACGCAGCCCTGGAAGAGCTGGAGAAGGACGCGATCACGCTCAACGACTCCACCTTCAATGAGATCACCCGGTCGGCCTACAGTGAGGTTGGACGGGCATTGGCTGAGAAGAGCGACATGCTGGAGAGGGCAGCCAAAGCGCTCAACCTCACGGTCACGGAAGAGCCTGAGGAGGGCCGCTTCGGCAACAAGTTCGGATCGACGCAGCGGTTCAGCTCGAACTTGGCGGGCGAGCAGCTCGTCACGCACTTGTTGATCGAGACCAAGAACGCTCTGCGCGTCATCGCGGAGGTATTGGTACGGGTGGCGCCTGAAGTGGCTGTACCAGCACCTGTCGCACAGAAAGAAGCGCCTTCTGCTGCCTAATCTGTTGATACGCAGGCTAGTAGCAGACGTGGAGCGTGCGTGCGTGTCGCAAAAAAGAGTCCAGGGCAGCGGGGAGACGAGGAAGCCAGACGGCTTGTTCGCACGCCGCCCAAGATCAAACCGCCTCGGCACGACCGCCGACGCGAGCGCATGGACGATGAGGAGCCTGACCCTGATTTCAAAGATCCTGACGCCGAAGACAAGGATCTCTCCTTGAACTACAAGGACGCCGCCACAGCCGACTGGTCGCTCAAGGACGTGATGACCAGCTTCATGGTGCATCAGGCGAGGACCGATGGGCTGATCGATCCGGTGCTTCCGTCCCAGATGGAGAGCTTGCTCGGCGGCGGTGTGACCTTGGACGCGCGCCATCTGACGCTGGCTCGTGAAGCCGAGATCGTCTCGGCCGCCGAGGACATCCTCAAGACGCACACGGGTGAGTCCTGGGGAGCGGCCTGCCCGCACCGGTACTCACTGGACCACGCGATCCATAAGCTCCACGGGCGCCCTATGGTCAGCGCGTTCGTGTACGACCGGATGCTCCGGACGATCAAGGGCGAAGAGCAGCCCTGGCCGCGCGTCGCCCTTACCCTCAAGACCGCCTCGCGAGCGATGCTCGACGTGGACCCGGTCCTGGCCTACGACCTCAGCGCTGCTTACGTCGCTGTGGAGAAGAGGGCCAACGAGTTCCGGCTGGCCGCTGAGACGGTCGGAGCGGAGAGCGTTCGACTCTCCGCACTCAAGAAAATGGCCGCCTCTGGGTTGGCCAACACGGCGGGTACCTGCCGTGTCGTGAATTGGCCCCGTATCGCCCTGACGATCGATCAGACGGTGCGGGCCATCCTGACCAGCGATTCGCATGTTCGCGTCGCTGGTGGGGGCTACAACGCGCTGTACGCGTCCCTGTTTCGTGGGATGTTCGCAGCGGTCCACCGTGAATTGACCAAGGCTGAGGCCCCGTAGGAGAGGACCATGTCCCTGAGAGTCGCCCGCAACGACGCCAACTCCGTACTCAAGTTCCTCGACAAGATGGCGACCGCCGTCCAGAAGGATCCTGCTCGGTTCGGACTCACGCCGAACGCCATGAAGGTCGCCGTGACCTACATCGACTCGGCATCCGACGACTTCGAGAGGAAGGCGTTCGGGGAGGAGTCTCTCGATCTCCGTCAGGCCGAGCTGAGCCGTCGGGTCGCCCCGCGCGAGGCTGAGGTCCAGCAGAGCGAGTCGGACGAGCCCTACATGGGGACCTTCTCGAACCCACAGGCTCCGGTCCAGACCGAGTCGGACGAGCCCTACATGGGTGAGTTCAACACGGACACCACGAGCGAGGTTCGGGACCAGTACCCGTCCGGCTCGTTCACGCCCGCCGCGAGCCACAACCCCTTCGACTGATCGGAGCTACGGCATGGCCTCCACTACTGACGTGCAGGCCGTCTTGTCGTTCCTCGACCGGGTGGCCAACGACGTAGAGCGTTCGCCGGGCAAGTACGATTTGCCCGCAGCGGCCGTTCCCGTTGTTCTGGCCTACATGGACCGGTCTGCGGACCACCTTCAGGTCAAGGGTTGGGGTACGGGGGCGTTCAAGGCGCATCAAGCCGCCCTGAAGGTGGCGCTGAGTGTGTTTCAAGAGCTGGACTACCACTTGGATGGGTGGGCGATCGGTGACTCAGAGAGGCTGACGGACGTTGCTAGGGCGCCAGCGTTTCGAGGAGTCCACTTCAGGAACATCATGAGGGCTGCTGAGCAGTTGGCTGCTCGGGGTATGGCCGAGTTCGATGGAGTCACGCTTCGGAAGGCGTCGGTCCAGGCCAAGAAGAAGCTGTCTCCCGAGTTCGTGAAGAACATCAAGGAGAAAGACGGCGACGGCGACGGCAAGATCAACGAGAAGAGCGAGCCGCCTGATTGGCTAGCTGACAAGATCAAAGGCAAGGGCAAGAAGGGCGCTTTTGCCCACATTGCGATCGACCGCGAGATCACGGCGGCCAAAGCGCTCAAGCCGGGCGAAGCTCAGGTGGGCGACATCGTCCGGTACACCGGCAAGTTCCTACGGAACATCGGGATGCAGACCGGTGGTCCGGTCAACGGTCAGGTGACCTCGGTCAAGACGACCAAGGGGTTCATGGCTGGGTGGCCTGAGATCACGTGGAGCGACGGCCACACAGCGATGGTGAACCCGGTCAACATCGAGTTCGACCCGCGCAACCGGCGCCGCAAGGCCAAGAAGAAGCTGTCTCCCGAGTTCGTGAAGAACATCAAGAAGGAAGACGGCGACGGCGACGGCAAGATCAACGAGCCGAGTGAGCCGCCTGATTGGCTAGCCGACAAGATCGAAGGCAAGGGCGGCAAGAAGGAGAAGGACAAGAAGGAGAAGGGCAAGAAGGAGAAGGGCAAGAAGGACAAGAAGGAGAAGGACGAGAGCAGCCCTGATCCCAGAAGGGCTTGGCCTTCGGAAGAAGCTCGCGATGAGTACCTTCGGGACCATGACCGCGCTGATCCCAAGAACCACATGGTGAGTCCCTCCAAGGCCAAGAAGGATAAGAAGGGCGCCACTGAGGTCTTCGCTCACATCACTTTCGCCCGCTTCACGGAAGGTGAGCCCGTGGATGTGGCGGATGAGCTACGGGAGGATGGCAACCAGCAGGACGCCAAGAAGTGGGACAAGGCGAACAAGGAGCACGGGGACAAGTTCAAGGGGAAGGGCAAGGACAAGGGCAAGAAGGACAAGAAGGGCGCGCTGGACGACATCCACATCGCCTTTGTCATGTCCGACCCGCAGGAGTTCGTGGACGCGATGGCTCGGGAGGCCACCTCGATCTCACGGAACCAGGGTGAGGCGTACACCAACATCCGAGGCGCCGAGAACTTCGAGTGGAAGGCGATCCGGTCGATCCTGGCCGATCTGAAGCACCCCAAGACGCGTCGCGATCAGTGGGGCAACCTCGTCGTCAAGTACAAGGTTGGCAGCAAGACCCTCAACGGGTTGGTCCGGTGGGACAAGGGCAGCACGTGGTTCGAGCTGGAAGGTGGCAAGATGCTCTTCTACCAGCCGCGTGAGGCCGTCCTGATGATCGCAGCGTTGGTGCTCCCGAAGACCCAGTCCGGCAACTCCACGGTGCGCCTCCGGAAGCGTTCCTGATCAGAAAACTGGATCATCGCATCGCTTTTCTGTTGATAGATTTCCTTTAGGTAGAGGCAAAGAACCGCTCTTGCATGCTCCCACCGCACATACCGATGACCGTGACCGCTCGAAGGACTTTCGACGCGGCGACATCGTGTATCCAGTCAATCCTCGTGAGGGCACGCTGCTTCAGGTCTCCGGCCTGATCACAGCCGTCCACCGTGGGATTGCGATGGTCGATGTGGAGTTCCCCTGGGGCAACAAGCGGTATCCGATCGATGACGTGGTCCGGGTTCCCCCGACCCTCACGTTGTCGCTGCCCCCGAACAAGGACACGTCGTACCCGGCCTGGGACATCACCAAGTCCCGCCTGGACGATAGAACACTCGCGAGCGTCACGCGCGTGGCGAACCGGTGGATCGAGGCCAACTTCGAGCTGCGAGCCCAAGCTGCCAAGCTGATGTGCGAAGGCCGGGGCCTCTACGCCGCCGTGACAGACATCCTCGCCCAGGAGACGGCTGCTGGCCGTAAAGGACGCACCCACGAGGTCCACGCCGCCGTCGATCACGTCTACAACGTGATCCCCAAGATCGGGATCTACTGGCACGGCCCAGGCCGAACGTACCGGCCGAGCCGTGCGGAGATACAGGCTGGGACGTTCTCGTGTCCTCGCTGTCGAGAGGCGATGTCCCAGGCCATCTACAGGAAAGGATCACGGCTCTACAGTTGTGTGAACTGCTTGTTCATGATCTCGCCCCAGGACATCTACAACCCCGCTGAGGTCCAGGCAGCTCGTCACGCCCACAAGAAGCTGACCGCAGCTTTGAAGGACCAGTCGAACTGGACCATCGCTCACACCGAGGGTGAGGCGGCTGCTTTCCACGGTCCTTGGGGCATGTCCTACAAGGCTGGAGAGTGGAGCGTCATCAACAAGGATGGCAGCGTCTACAGTCGGGTCGCCAGTCCCCGTGAGGCCTTCGCCGCCGTCATGGTGCTCAAGGAAGCCGACCGTCGTCCGAACAACGACGCCGAAGAGCTGATCCGAGACATCGTGGAAGATCCAGAGGCGGACACGCCGGGCGACTTGGAGCGAGTCCTTCGGGACACGGCCGAGGACCGCGCTGTTTCGATGGGCGGCCACCTCTCCAATCCAGACACGCCGAACATCGACTTCTACCGGTCGGCCGAAGTTCTCTCGCGTCAGCTCAACCGCGCCGCCAACGATCTGGATCAAGGCGATGTGACGGCTGAGCACGTCGGTGAGCTGATGGGCGACTACTCCCGTCACATGGCGGCGGTGAGCTGATGGGCTTCATCAAGACCGCCAACGCCAAGCTGGTTCGGCCTTCGGTCGATGACACCTATTGGATCAACCGGACCAAGGGCCAGTCACTCCGAATGCGCACGGCCTCCACGGTCGTGACCTCTGAGTATGATCCGTCCGAGTGGCTCCTGAGCCACTGCACGATCGTCGCGTCCGTGGACACCGAGGATGGGCCCCAGGCCAGCATCCTCGGTCGGACGATGGACAGCGGTCAGGGGATCGAGCGCCGGTACCCCGACTACTACATCAAGGCCGACAGCGACGACTGGATCAACAACAACCACGATGCCTGGGAGCGTGAACTCCTCCTGGCGAGCTACGGCACCTTCAATGGCGCCTACAACTTCGTGGAGCACGTTCAGGTTCCGGAGCTGTCCAAGGGGACGGTCGTAGACGCAGCGGCCAGGGACATTGGCCCGTCCGTCTACATCGACATCCTCGTCGCGACCAACCGCAAGTTCGCCTCCCTGGTCAACGACATCGAGACCGAGAGGATGATGACCCTCTCGATGGGTTCGGTTGTCGCGTTCACGATCTGCACCAAGTGCGGCAACGTCGCTGTGGATGAGCCCGATCTTTGCCGCCACATCCGGTACGAGAAGGGCAACTACTTCATCGCGGCCGATGGGAGCAGGCGTCGGATCGCAGAGCTGTGTGGTCACCGGACGGTGCCCGACAGCAACAAGTTCATCGAGGCGAGCTGGGTCCGTGATCCGGCCTTCGCGGGTGCGGTGCTTCGGAACGTCTTGCGGATCGATCCGGGTCAACACCCTGAGATGGCCCGCAAGATCCAAGTGGCCTTCGAGCTGGGGCGTCGTCAGCTTCCTGCGGACCAGATGCTCAA
>SDBT01004328.1_pt1 | contig 24165 bp, 20 predicted proteins | sample 2277101 | NCBI WGS metagenome assembly SDBT01 (sample SAMN10404973, study PRJNA504765) | marine sediment metagenome | isolation source: marine sediment core GS10_PC15, 103 cmbsf | place: Arctic Ocean: Southern Knipovich Ridge | collected 2010 | reverse complement strand
GCTCCAGCCTCAATAGCGCTTTGAGTAAAGTTTATCTGACGGTTATTGGGCTGGTAAGCATATTCAGTACCAGAGTGCATAGAAACGACCACCAAGTCGGCTTTTTCTTTTGCTTCCCCAACCTTCTCTTTCATTTGTGAAGTTCTCATAAAAGCCGTGCCGGCACGAGTATCAGTCGCTTGGTATGAGACGGGAACCACATCACTATCATTAAAGGCAAGAAAAGCAATTTTAATCCCATCTACTTCCAAAACCTTTGGCTCAAGTGCTTGAGTAATATCAACACCTGCCCCAACATAAGAAATGCCAGCATCATCAAGGTTTTTAAAAGTATCTTTAAGTCCTTGCTGACCCCAATTTGGAGTATGATTATTAGCTAAAGACAAAACATCAAATCCGGCCCATTTTAACCCTTGAACCACTTCTGGGTCAGCCCGAAACACCATCTCACCGCTCCTAATTGGTCTTCCAACTGTGACCGGACACTCCAGATTACCAAAAAGAAGGTCCGCCCACCCAAGATATTCTTTTATCTCTTCAAAAGGCCATCTGAAATTTTCTTCCCCTCTCATCTTCTGCCCAACAGCCCGCGAAAGCATAATATCCCCCACAAACATTAAGGTAGTTTCCTTAAATAAACCTTTCTCCCCAATTACCGCATTAATATAACCCGTTGTAGACTCTCGGGCTCTAGTAAAATCATAAGAATTAGCCAAATCAAGAACCTTAACCTTTGTCGCACCGGAGATGCTAGTAAATTTTCCAATTATTTTTAAAACGGCTGGTGAATCACAATGCTCAAGGTTAAAAGAATCAAAATCAAAACCCTCCAGCATCTCTTTAGACTCTTGGTCAAGCACTCGGGCTTCCTGGTAGGGCCGGTAGTGAGAGAAATCAACGCTAGCAACAACCGTAATCTTTTCTTTATATTTCGCCAGAACCTGGACTATATGATTAATGTCTTTCTCGTCGGTACTAGCCCGTAAAACCAGTGGAACAATTTTAGCTTCTGGAAAAAATAATTTAATGAAAATAGTTTGAACCCCTATTGAATGCTCTGCCTCCAAGGCTTCATTATCTATCGCCACACCGGAGGAAAGCAAATCATCTATAATACCTGTTTCTGCTTCCAGCACTCCAAATGGGGTAACAAAAGAATGGAGGCTGGTAGAAACCGAGGTGTGGCCTCTTTCCCAATGATCGGGACCCAAGATAACAAAAACGTCGCGGGGACCATCAGTGTTTAAAAGGGTCTGATAAAATTTTGAAATTAAAGGAAGAGCTGTCGGAAGATGGTGAGAAGTAATGCCTATTTGAAGAGACTCCGCCTCATCCAGCTCCGGTAATTCAACCTGAGTTATTGATTTTTCTATTGCCTCTCTTAATTCAAAAAAGTGAGAGCTATGAAAAGCCGAAAGATTGACATTATTAAAGGAAGCCGGCTCTTCAGACGGCCCCAAGATTACTGCCATAACCCCCGTTACCATTATAAAGGTTCCAACCCCAAGAACTATTTTATGAAAAGTTTTATCCATTTATTCAATTTTTATCTGACTTTTAGACGACAAGTTAAGACTCTCTAGATCTTTTAAAGATTGAATAACGGCCGGATTGCCCTGATAGTTTCCCTTTGAAACCACTCGAGCATAGTAATTAAGAGTCCGGTTGGTACAATCCCGCGTTTTATTAAATCCCTTCCAAATATTAAAGTAAACTATATTATTTTCAATAATACTTGGGTACCAAACAGGGTTACAAACACTACCCCCAGAAATCCCTTGACGATAAATTTGAGTAATTGGCTTAAGTCCGCTGGGCAAGAAGTCTATTACCTGATATCTCCCGTCAATAGCACTCTCGGCAATTTTAGGATCCAACTGTACCTTAACCACATCCCCTTCTTTGAAAGAAGAGGTAGGTCGACCGCCAACCAAATAAATTCTATCAAGAGTAAGCTCCGGGTTCTTGGTAAGTTCATCCGGGTCCCTTGCTCTTTCATAAAAGCTTATTAGAGCAATGTCGCCTTCAACATTACTAAACCTGATTGATTGAAGTTCATCATCAGCCAAAGTGATTCCAAACATTCTACCTTTTCTAAGTTCTATCGACTCGGAACGCTTGTTGGTTTCGTACTTAAACTTTACCTGGCTTTCTTCGGACCGAGCAAGCTCCGATTTAATGTAAAGGAATTCTTCCAAGGTATCAAGGTCTTTTTCGGGATGGTGGGTAAAGAGGTACTCTCCCAGAGGGTGAGTATCGTCAAGCCCAAGCTCCGAGGCCAGAACCGCTATAAGCCCGGTTAGTTTTACTCTTTTGGTTGCGTCGTTTTCTTTGGCTAGCCAGGCAACTCGGCCTTGAAAGCGCAATTCATTTCTTATCTTATCGAAATATATTGTTCTAGCGTTTTCCTTGTCGCCAAGTTTAGCCAAAGCCAAGGCAAGGTACACCCTATCTTCCAGATTAAGCTCGGGACTCTCTAATACTCTATTTATCTTAACTAGAACCAGCTCCCCAAAAGCCGCCAGTCCATAAAGAGCAAGACTTATCCTGTGAATATCAGCTTTTTTATCGCCAACGGAGTCATTAAAGTACTTTTTAAGCTTTTCCTTAAAAACGTATTCTGGGACAAGGTCGGCTAATTTTGCCGATAAGCTCAAATCACCATCACTGTAAGGAAATAATCCTAAACTACCATTTCCTAAATGATAAGGAGCTAAATCCAATGGCTCCTCCTCAAGAGGTTCTCCAAAATACTCCCGGAGATACTTTGAAGAAAGATATTTGGGAACTATCTGGTCAATCCTAATACCAGAGCTATACTTTGCCCGCCAGAGAGGCCAATAAAGTCTCCCTTTACCTAAATCTACAAATTTCAACCTAGTAAATCCACCAACGTTGCCCTTAATATCAGTAAGTTCACTTGAGAGCTCATAAAATGAGGATTCGCCCATCTTGAAATAGCTTTCAACCACCTCAAAATTCTTGACGATAGCGTCTTCTAAGTTGGCTTGTGATGCCTGAATAACAATTTCGTGTTCGCCTTCGGAAAGAGTGCCCAAAGAAAGATAGATGGTATTGTCTGAAGAAACCTTTTTTTCTTGGAGACCCAATGAATCGCAATTAACCTCAAACTCCACGTCCTTTCCTTGTTCAAATTCCGTTCCAAAAGCTCGAACTCGCATCGTCGGACTATCGCCTACCAAGTAAAACTTACTAAGAGTGGCTTCGACAAAGAAAGGAAGGGTGGTTTTTATTAATTTAACATCTTGTCCTGCCTTAAGATTTCCTGAGGCAAAAGCACGGGTTGTAACACGCCACGAAGTAATATTATCGGGCAGCTTAAAGGTAACTTCTGCCTTCCCATCCTTATTGGTACTAAGACTTTTATAAAATGCCACATCAACAAAATTTATCCGAGGCGCCCCACCTTTTTCTTCGTTATGAACCCAAAAACCCCCGGCAAAATAAGTATGATTTCCACTAACAACAATATTGTAAACAGGGACCTTGCCTTGTCTTTCTTTAATTGAGAAAACCTCCACTGACTGCTTATTCTTATTGAATAGCTTATCACCCAACTCTATCTTTCCAGCCGGCGTCCATTTACCATTAATATTTAAAAGATGTTCAGGAGTAACTATCAAAGAGTGATTAATGATTAAATAGTCACCCACCCAATGTTCAGAAAGGTTCTGAACAATAACTGAAATGAATTTTTTACTTGTGTCCGACCAAGTTAAAATCTCATCTCCAATTCGTATCTCTTCAATTGGCAAAACTCCGCCGTCGGCCATTAAAACCAAGGTTCCTTTTCCAAAACATCCTCCCTGTTCAGCAGAAGATTTTTCAGCTGCTTCTAAAAACGCATATTCAGTAGCCCTACTTAAGGGATAGGTATAAATATTGCTATATAAACCTTTAAGGATGTCTCGGGAGTAATACTCATAGGGAAGGATATGGAAAAGAGCTTCGTCAACTACAGCAATATTAATCTCGGAAGCAGTCGGTTCTCCCGCCTTATCCTTGACGGAAAACTTTAGAGTAACCTCATCACCGGGTCGATAACTTGCCTTATCCTGCTCTACATTAATTAAAAGTTCATTGTCGGCTTCTTTAAATGCGGCCGTAACAGAATTAGATTCGTCAAAACCATAAGGCCCCAAAACGACTGCTTTGTACTGAACCGAGGGCAAAAAGGAGGCCTCAAATGTCTGGCTATAATTTAAAAAGCTCGTAACCACTGCCTGATCAATGCTGTTCTGCCAGCGATAAAATAGCACTTTGGAACTGGTAGCCATACTTCCCTCAAGAATCTGAAGCTCAAGTTCAATATTCTCACCAATAGAAAATTCCTCTTGATATGAACTGCCACCTATATTAAGAGAGGTTGAAAAATTCCTCCAACTTCCATAGGCCGCATACCAGACATAAGTTGAACTTTTGGCCAGTCTTCCTTGTGAACCCCGAGCGGAAAAATCAACCCGATAAGTGCTGCCTTCTTCTTTAGGAAGGCTGTATTCAAATGACCACTCTCCAGAACTATTAGTAGCCCCAGTTAATTTTTTAACAGTCTTTTCCTCCCGAACATAACGATACGATTTACGGACAATTTTATTAATATAATCGTAATACTGGCCGGTTTCTATTCTGCGATAAGTTATTTTTTTAATCTCTGCCCGGACCTCGTGGTTTTTAACCGGATCGCCAATATACTCCCGCCGAGAAATATCCTGAGTCCCAGCCCCTATATCTTCTAAGACAATCTGATTTAACTTAGCTTTAAACTGATAAGTATCTTTTAGAATCTTTTTTTGAAAAGACTGCAAGTAAATATCGGGCCCAAAGACCAGAACACTCCCGCTGCCCCAAATTTCGCCCTCCTCGGACATTTTAGGCGAAAAGTCAATATTAAAAGAACGAGGCCAATAGGTAGTCGCCCAATAAGAAGGTGTATAAGCCAGCGTTCCTTTGCCAAATTCATCAAGCACTAATTCTCCATATATACTATTTTGCCAATAAGCGTTGTACTTTAGTTTCAGTTTTGACACTGGTGTCCCATCAAAAAAAGCCGCTTCAATATCAAAGCGAACCTCCTGACCGGCAAATATAGTAGTTTTGGAAGGAGTAACTTTTATTTGGTAGGCGGGCTTGGTGTAGGTGAGAACCTGGATGCTTGTGTTGCTTATTGTCTCATCACCTAAGGTTACAGTTAGATTGTAGTAACCAGGGGTAAGACCTTTAAACTGAAGTATTCCCTCAATAGTATCAAATGAAGATATAACCGCTTCCCCTATTACTAACGGCTCACCGCTAGACCCCCGCCACCATCCTTTATAAATTCCAAGACTTACTTTTTTGCCCTTCAAATCTTGACTGCGCCCCTTTAAAACTGCCCAATATCTTAAAGTATCAGTCATTTGATAGGTGTAGCGGTCAGTAGAAAGATAGTCCCAATAAACATCTCCTTTACTTACTTTTCTTGAGTAGCCCCAACTATCAGCAATTTTTGCCAGCACCGGCAGGTGGTCCTGAGAAGCAATCTTGAAAAACTGAGGCTCAATAACTTCAGTTGGGTTTTCATCTTTTAAATTCTCTGGGGTTAAAAATTGAGCCAAACCCTCATTGTCGGTCTGGCCCAAACTAAGCTCTTGAGCACCTTCTATAAAAGTTAAATTTACACCCCCAAGCGGTTGGCCTTTAGTAAAATTGTAAAGCCAAATTAAGCTTTGCTCGTTGGTTATTGAAAAATAATGAGTAACCGGAGTGATTTGAAGCCAGGCTTGACGACGAAGATTTTCCCCTTTTGCGTCAATGAAATAATATCCTTCTTCTAAGATTTGAGGGATTTCAATAAACTTCTCGTAACCAATTTTGATTAGTTCTGGCTTGAAGGAAAGAACTTTTGACTCCTGGCTGGGTTCATAAGCACTGCCGACCCTGCGCCGATAGTAATATGTCCAACCCAAAGACCATTTGCGGCTTTCTTGGTAAGAGCCCAAAAACTCATCCAGGCTAGATAGCTTATAAACACTAAAATCAACAGTGTTTATGTCAAGTTTATACAAAGAAATCTTGAAGGCCGGTTTCTTTCCAGGAATAAATTCAAGAAAATCATCCCCAAATTCAAAATAAGGATGGGCCTCATATTTTTTATAAGACGTCTCAAAGTAAAATGTATAATCCTCTGACAACGCTTCATCACTACCTCGAACCTTTAATCCTTTCTTAATGGTTACCGTATAAACTGTGGTCGGGTTAAGTTCTTTAGGTAAAAATACTAAGGTATTACCTGATGCTTCAAATCCCCATTCTGTGGTGGGTGATATCTCAAAATAGTCTTGGGGATTAATAAAGTCTTCTCGATTAAAAGTGATTTCAATGCCGCTATTAATAGGGACTGAAGTCCCTTTATTGCGAGGATGAGTGCTAATAATCTGGAAAGGAGCTTTAACCTGAAAAGCCCAACTATACTCTCGCTCGACAACGTCTTCATCGCCGATAGATACCTGGTAAATACTGCTCTCCTTTAAGCCTTCTTTTGGTTTTATTTCGAAGCTATAAAGAAGTCTGTCCCCTAGGCCTTGGGCGAAAACTTCTTGAAAAAGATTTAGGCTGCCAAACAGCCCGGTATTAAGCTTTTTTACTGCAAACTCCGTCTTGGGCTTAAAGACAAGTATTTCCTTTACCGCTTCAATACTCAAATTCCTACTTGCCTTCAGGATAAAGGATGTGTTGGAATCAACACCCGCCACGTCTTGCTGAGAAGCTTCCAGCTTAAACTCGACAGTAACAGACGAAAGGCTTTTAAAATACTGCCTTAAATAAGGCAGACCAAATATCACTAAAACTAAAATCAAAACAACACCTAACAAAACTATAGGCACTTTTCTGTGCTGTTTTAAAAATCTTATTGGAGCCAACATGCTAAATGTTATTGTTTTACTACTCTTTTTCTTCAGAAACGGATTCTCTCAATTTTCCTAAGGCATCTCTGGCTATATCTTTTCCGCCCAAACCAAAGGCAAGTCCGCCAGCAATAGCAACCATAGCCACAAAAGCAGTAAAGAGGGTTTGGATTAAAGACTTAGCAATACCTAGTTGAACAAGTACGGCCAAAAAGGCAAATATCAGAACTGCCCATTTAGTTAATGTCCCTAAAAACTTAGCCGATTTAAACCCACTGCTTTTGGCCACGCCAAAGACTAATTTTCTTAAAACATCAGCCACCAGCACCGCTACTGCCAAAATTATTACGGCCACCAGGACATTAGGAATATAAAGAAGAACCCTGACTAAGAAATCAGTAACTTTTACTAATCCCAAAATATCAGTAGCAGCCATTAAAAAGACGATGATGAAAAACCATTTAACCAGGCCTCCACCAATTTTGGCTATCTCAAAATCTACTCCCGCCTTCTTAAATCCTTTCTTTAATCCCAACTTTTCGAAACCTTGATCTACCTTTACCGTCTTAAGGATTCTGGTTACCAATCTTCCTAAAGCTATAGAAATCACCCAGCCAATAACAAAAACAACAATTGCTCCAATCAGACTGGGTAAAAAATTAATGAAACCAGTCCAAAGATTAATCAAAGAACCGGTTACTGCTTCACCCCAAGTTTCAACTGTTACCATTTTACTTCACCCCCCTTCATTTTGGATTATTAACAACTATATTATAACAAAAATTACAATTAAGCGCTTGTGGATAACCTATTTTATGTCTCCGGGCCCGATCTCTACCTTATCTCCCCTCTTAATCTCACCCCTAAGCATTCTTTGAGCAATTAAGTTTTCAATCTTTTTTTGGATTACTCTTTTCATTGGACGCGCTCCAAACTGAGGATCATAGCCAAGCTCGGCAATTTTTTCAGCTACCCCCGGTAAAAACTTCAAATCAACATCTTTATTTTCTAAAATTCGCTCGCGAAGTTCTTTTAGAAGCAGTTCTGCTATTTGAACTAAATGTTTATGAGATAAAGGTTTGAAGATAATCACTCCATCAAAACGATTAATAAACTCTGGCTTAAAAATATGATGGACCAAAAGCCAATCAACAAGTTTTTTTTGAAGAACCTGAAAGCTAGAACCTTCTTTAATATGCTGCCTAATAAATTCTGCTCCAGCATTAGAGGTAGCAATAATAATAGTGTGAGTAAAGCTGACCCGTCTTCCTAAAGCATCAGTCAACCATCCTTCATCTAATACTTGAAGCAAGAGGTCCAAGATTCTTGGGTGAGCCTTTTCCATTTCATCAAACAAAACTAAAGAGAACGGATCTTCTCTTACTGCCGTCGTCAATTGTCCCTCCTCACCCGACTCTCCAGAACCAATAAAACGCCTCAGGGCACCCATTTCCTGATATTCGGACATATCCAGCCTGATCATTCTTTTTTCGGAACCAAAATAAACTTTGGCCAGTGTTTTTGCTGTGTGAGTTTTTCCGACACCGGTTGGTCCCAAAAATAAAAATGAGCCAATTGGTCTTTTGCGCTCTCTTATTCCCATCCGCTCTCGACGCATAGCATTAGCCACTGTCCTTACTGCTTCTTCCTGGTTAATTATGCGCTCGTGAAGCAGATTTTCTAGATTTAAAAGCTTTTCTCTTTCTTTCTCCTTCACTTTACCCACCGGAATCTCCGTTCTTTGGGAAACAACTTCGGCGATATGTTCAGCCAAAAGCACCCGAGAACCCTCTTTTTTTGCTGCATAAACTATTGCCTCTTCAAACAAATCAACCGCTTTTTCTGGAAATGGAAGCTCTTGGATATAAATCTCTGCTAAATTTACTACTTCTCGCAAAGCTCTAAAGGGACAAAAACAGGAATATCTAGATTCTAAATTTAAGGCAAGGTCTTCTAAAATAAGAATAGTTTTTTCTTTGCCAAGTGGCTTTACCTCTACTTTCTTAAGCAGTCCTGAGACAGCCGGCCTTTTCTCAATATGATGATGCAGACCTCGATAGGTAGTAATTCCTATTAATTGAAACTTTGGCGATTCTAAATAGGGCCTTAAAATACCAGAAAGATCGGCCCGACCCGGCCCTTCTTCGGGACTAATTATACTGTGAAGTTCACTAACAACCAAAATAACATTACCAGCTGCTGTGGCTTCATTAAGTATTCTTTCCATTAGAATTTCGGTCTCGTCTAGACTGCGGGCTTGAGCTAATATTGATTTTACATCTAGAGCTAGCACTCTTTTGTAGAACAAGCTGGAAAATGTCTCTCTTTCTTTTACTTTCTGGACAAACTTATAAATAATGGTTTTCTTTCCAACCCCCGGCTCTCCAACCAAAATTACATTATTTTCTCCAGCTCTGGCTAAAATCCTTTCAACCGCCTCCACCTCTTTCGGATGAACAGAAGTATCAAGCCTTCCCGCTAAAACATTCAAATCTCGAGAAAATCTATCAAGAGTGGGTGTGTAAGCAAAGGCCCAACCAGTAGCCAAGCCTGAAATCGGACCAAGCCTTTCCCAACGCCACCATTTTCTTCTTCTCTCTACTTCCTTTGTTAGACGCTCCTCCCACAAAATAATCTCTTTTAAATCTTTAAGGTCTAGGTCTACCTCAAACAGAACTCTTTTTAAAATCTCTTGGGTTTGAGCCAACGCCAAAAACAAATCTCCCAAAGTTATTCTTTTATGAGAAATGCTTGCTCCAATCCCCCGAGCTTTTTGGATAATCTGAAGAAAATCATCGCCAAAACCACCTTGAAATTTTCTCTCTCCATTAACACTTTTGGCTATTTCTTTTAAACCCTTCTTTAAAGCCCTTTTATCAACAGAAGCTCGTTTAAAAATAAAATTTGTTCGTGGGTTCTCAAGAATTGCTGCCAAAAGCGAAAGGGAGTTAACTTGAGAAAATTTCTTGGTTCGGGCAAAATCCTGAGCCTTCTTTACCGCCCAAGCAGAATTAAAATCAAGAAAGACAGCTAAGTTCATGGTCCCCGCTTCCTCAAGCGCAACCGGTGATTTGGGGCTTTTAAGTTTGTAATTAAAAAATGTCTGCCAAAGACAGAGTAAAATAAAAAAAGACAAAGTTATCAGAACAAACCCAGCTCCTTTTTCAGTAGCCAGCCACCAAAGCAATATTAGTATTGTTAAAACCAACAGAAGAATCTTTGTCAGTTTTAAGAGCCAACCGGGAAAAGCCCGGCCTAATTGAACCGCTCTAAAAATTGGCGCTTTTTTTGGATTAAAGATTATCTCTGTCATCTTAAAAAAGTAAAATTATGCCGAAAATAATTCCAACAACCGCCAACGGCGGCAGCCAAAACCACAAAATAAAAATAAAAAAACCTCCCACAAAAATGAAAAGCTCAATAACAAACCCAACAATAATTAAAATAGCCCTTAAAAACATCCCTATAAAACGAGAGAAGAGATTAAAAATAGCAGCTTCAAAAAATTCTTTAAAAGAAAATCCCCGGCTGCGGCCAACCACAATCCTTTTCCAAGGAAGAAAATAAGTTTTGATTAAAAAAGAAATAGAGAAAAAGCGAAAATTGAATCTCAAAAAATTCTTCCAAATACCAATAAGCTTCCTCGGCGCTTCCTTATAATGCCAAGTAAGATAAAGAAGAAGAATATGCCTTTCTACAAAAGAAGAGTCGTCCATATACCTTAATTATACAACAATCTGGGTTTTAATAAAAGAAAAAAGCCCTCAATGAATCAGGGGCTTAAATCTGGTGGACCCAAGCGGATTCGAACCGCTGACCTCCACATTGCAAATGTGGCGTTCTACCAACTGAACTATGGGCCCTTCATTAATACCATATCAAGAATTAGATAAAAAGTCCAAAGAAAGAGCCCTGCGGAGTTGTTACCACCACAGGGCCTGAAATCTTTTTTTGATGGCGCGCGCTGAAACACTACCCTCTCTTATTCGCTTGGAAGCGTTATGGTAATCCCACTCTCGGGACGGTAGACGAACGAATCATCTCTTCCTAATGCTTCCTCAGCTTTACATCTAATATTGGCAATGGTTTTGCTATTCCCAACCGTTTTTCGCGACTCTTTACAGAGCCTAATAATACCCAGAAGCCTTTCGTCTTTCCGGCTATTTAACGTTTTCATCAGCCAATGCTCCCATTGTTCTTTTGAAGCCTTTTGGCTAGCTCGTCGGAAATATCGCTCGACCGCCTGGCGCAAATCGTAGTATGCTCGATTAAGAGCATTTTGGGCAAAATCCTGATCAAAATTAGTATATGTTTGGTTTCTATATCGATGACAAAACTTTAGCATATTTTGGACTTTGAAAGTAAAATCCACATAAGAATCTGGAAGTTTATCCTCATTTAGAACCTTTAAGGGAGTTAAATGCAGTTCAAGAGAAGTTAAAGTACTATTTGAATCCCTTGCCTCTCTAACTGAAATAACGTTGTTATTAGCACCAACTATTATCTTTACAAAAAACTTCCTTCTCTCATAGTCCTCAAGGACCATCGGAATAACTATTTCTCCCCCACATTTCTTCTTAACTTGGTAGGGCATGTGTCCATATTGTCTGGCAAAAAAATCCGCCAAAACATTAAACTTTTTTATTAACTCTTCCCATTCCATTATGGGACCTCCTTTTCCCCGTACAATTATACAGGGTTTACCTTTCTCCGGCGCATCACTGCCTTGCGCAGTACAGCCCGGAACCGGCTTATCCCGCACTCTACACTTAGAGGCGGGATTCATTCCGCACAAAAGTGCGGAATTCATTTCTCAAAGAGCGCACCATCCACCATCTCTTCATTATACATTTGTATCAACTATTTGTCAATAGTTGCAAAAAAAAAGAAGAGGAGTTGTTGCTTCCTCTTCTTTTTTTATTGCACTTCTCTTTTCGCACGTTGGTGCGAATTGAGAAAGTGATGTTATTTTCTCATCTCATACCGATTTCTTCTGCAACGATGTAGACCCAACGAATACCAAGGGCATCGATCGCTGGACCTGGAGGTACATTTTCCCTTTTGACACGATGAAGCTCGAGATGGCTCGAAAGTCTGAGGACTAATACCAATCTTGACTATCTCCCTAATCTGCTTGAGAGACAGTCTAGTAGCTGGAACATCTGGATGTTTCGGGCTTCCATTGAGAAGGATCTGCCCTTCGTAGAAAAAGAACCACCTTCCGCCCGGAATCTTTCCTTCTGCCGACAGTTTTTTCCAATCAGTAATTCTCACCTCACCTTCAGCTTTTTGCTCAGCAAGATTAATCATCTGAGCAACATCATAAAGCTTCAGTCCAAATTTCTTATTGGTGAGAATTTGCACCTGTCCGGATGATTTTTTCATAATACAGACAGCTGCATTCACTTCAGGAGAACGAAAAAATTTAGCCATTTGGTAATTGTCCGACACAACACTTGCCAATTTGAGTGTCCGTCCATGTGGACCTGAAATTTCTTCAATTTCAGCATTTTGTTCAAATTCTGCTTTATCAACTTCTGCTTTAGCAGCAAGGTATTGGACCTGTTCCTGATATTTTGCCTCCAGAAAAAGGTATGCCCCTTCGACTACCTTTTTGGGTTTATTTGGAAGCCACTGGTTAGCCGATCCCACCAAATAGGAGAGATCAAAGGGTTGAGCTCCGCCTTTGGTGTCGTGAATCAGCACAAACTTAAGAATTTTCTCAAGCGCCAAATCCTTGTCTACTCCAAGAGCTTTGGCTGTCAACGTCGCAGCACACTCATCCTCTTTGCGTTCACTACTTGCTGTAGGATGCTCATCAAGTAGACCGCCGCCAACTCCCACCTTTATCACTCTATCCGGCGCATATTTATCAAGAAACTTTTTGTCGCCGAATTTCTCAATCAGCCACTTGGAGATTATTTCATCCAAATCGGGCAAATTATGAGTGATAAAAGTTACCTTTTCGCCCGCGACTTTCATTGCAAGCTTTATCAACTGACTACCTCCTTATTATTATATTTTCAACAGGAGATTACTCTCCATTACTGTCTATAGTATAACATATCGTTTTGAGTCTGTCAAGAAGCACAGTACAAAATAAAAAATACCGCCTAGCGGTATTTTTTGGTGGGCGTGCCAGGATTCGAACCTGGGACCCCGTCATTATCAGTGACGTGCTCTAACCAACTGAGCTACACGCCCTTAGATACTAATTTTTGATTTAATTATCGCCTTACCCTTCCAAAAACCTTAAACCACTTTTTATCATGCCAAATGTCTTCAAAAACTACTCCACCGCCTATACTAACAATAAAAAGATTTTCAAAAAAACCTTGAGCAAAAAACCTTAAGCAAACCAACCAAACCACCCCAAAAACCCAGTGATGTAAATGAATTTTAATACCTTTAAGTTCGAAAGTCAATGATTTGAATTTACCGTAAAAAATTTTGCGAGAAACGTACCTGCCTAAAAAATAACCAGCTACCAATCCTAAACAAACGACCACCGAAAAATAAGCCGCAAAGCAAGCTAAAGAAATTCGAGAAATAATGCTAAGTTTCCCTTTCATATTTATAGTGAGTCTATTGAACTACATCTTTATTATACAAGAATTTTCTTAAAAAACAAACTAGGAACTACTATAAACTTTGAACTATTGATTAATTTCACCCAGTATGATATATTTATCAAAACGTTCTTTTACAAAGTGAGGTGTCTGATGTTAATAATTTTTGACTGTGATGGAGTACTACGTTCTGCTTCTTGGGAAGGATTATATAAAACTTACATTGCCATTGCCAAGTGGGCTGGCAAAGACTACCGGGACTTCTTTCCAAACCTTGAATTATTTAAAAAATGGTGGAACCCCAGCTGGCATCGAAACAATCAAAGATTAGGCATAAAGGATTATGTAAAAGAAACTCCATTTCATAAAGTCTATGATCCTTACACCTCTGTCTTCCCATGGGTAAATAAAATTCTTGAAGAAGTGTCGAAAAAGCACATACTCTGTGTTCTATCGGATGGTTCCGAGAAAAGCATCAAGAAATCCCTAGGCTCAAGAATTAAATATTTCAAACTTATTATTGGTTATGAGCACATAAAAAAAGAAATTAAACCTGATCCGGAAGGCATTAACCTTATTCTTGAAAAAATTAAAACTGACCCGGCTAAGAGTCTGATGATTGGTGACACAAGGGTAGATGTTCTGGCTGGCAAAAGAGCCGGCACTAAAACAGGGGTAGTTTCTTGGGGATTGGGCAAATGGGAAGAGCTTCTTAAACTCAAGCCCGATTATAAAATCGAAAAACCAGGAGACTTCTTAAATATCTAAAATAAAGCCGCGTCTCAACTAAAAGCGTGGCTTTTTATTTACTGATATCTAATATCAATAGCTTTTTTATTCCAATCTTGGCTCTCTTCTTGATTCTTTTTTTCGCGAGATTCTTCTTTTGTCTTGAATCCGCCTTTCGCGGGCGCTCCGGCTTGGTCTGGTAGGAACCCTTTTCTTTTTTGGCTGCAGAGCTTCATTAACAAACCCATTAAGTCTTTCCACGACATCCTCTTTATTTTGGGCCTGTGAACGTTCGGCTTGGGCCCAAAGTATAAATTCTCCTTCTTTATCAATTCTATTGCCCCACTTGCTCATAATCTTGTCTTTCTCTTCATCACTAAATTCTCTAGATTTAAGAACATTCCACTTTAAAGTCACTTTTGTGGAAACCTTATTAACGTTCTGCCCGCCTTTGCCAGAACTTCGAGAATAAATAAATTCAAGTTCGTCTTCTGGAACTCTACGCATCTCTTCTCTCTCAGGATTCATTCCTTTCTTATTTTCAAAAAAGTTTTCTTTTTCTTGCATATTTTTAAAAGAGTTCATAACGAACTATTTCTTCCAAACTCTTTCTTGTTTCTACTTACCTTTCCTCCACCTTTATTATATCAGATATTTCAACAAGCTAAAAGCCTGTCATCAATTGATAGCAGGCTTTCTATTCAAACGGGTTGAGAGCAGCCGTCTGGCTCCTCACTATCTATCCTAATCTAAAGCTTCTAAATTGTCAAATTAATTTTAAGTTTTTCTGTTTATTAAATCAATGATATAATCTCTAGCCCTCAATTGCTCCTTAATGTTGTTTTCTAATTCAATAGCAATGATAGGAAAAAAATATTTCAGAGGATATTTTTTTAAGTAATCCAGTTCTGATAGATTTTTTAAAAAGTGACTGGAATAGACAGCAAATCCTTTTTCAGTAAGGCGGGTATCCTTAGAAACAGCGCTGATATGGTTGCAACCTATCGGGTATTTTTCTAATATTTCAACATCGCCAACAAAACGTTTTTTGTATAAAAGCCTGTCATCTTCTAGGTGAGTAAAATCTAGACATACCCCAGCCCAGTCTTTTGTTTCTTCTTGGTTAAAATATTGGTGGATGTTTTCAAGAAAGATAATATTTTTATATTTTGAGTAATCGTAGATTAGAGGATATTCAGTCTGACTATGAATATTAAAAGCTTTGGTGTTAAAATTCTCAACAAAATAATCTAATTCCCACAATTCCATATCGGTTCTAAGGTGAACCAGTGGGATGCTTTTAATCTTTGATTTTTCAAGCAGGCGGTATAATTTTTTTCTTTCGTCTTGTTTTAGACAAGAAAGAAAAAGAGCTGCTTCCTTCAGCCCTAATTCATCTGCCTGCCTTATCTGTGAAGACCAATTAGCCCCCCTTGTAGTCGTTATTGAAACAAACACTTTCCTTTGGCTAAAATTTTGTTTTGAGTTATTTTTTTTCATTTAGATATCAGACATTAAGTGTTGCTCTCTTTTCTCCATTTGGACTCAAGGTCTCGGACTCGTTTTTCTGAAAAGCCGAAATGGTGAGCGATTTCGTGCCAGACAGTTTTCTTGACTAAATCAACAATTTCTTTTCTAGAAGAGGTGAGGTACTCAATAGAATCCTGAAAGATGGTGATTTTGTCTGGCAATCTAGTGCTTAATTTTCTACCCCAGACAGTTTGAGGCACCCCTTGATAAAGCCCTAAAAGTAAACCCCCTGGACTTGTTTCAGCTTTTTCTAGCTGATAGCCAGAGGGATTTTTCTCAATAACAATAGCCAGATTATCCATTTTATCTCGAATATGCTTAGGCAGTAATATTATGGCTTCTTTTACCAACTTTTCAAAATCTTTTTTTAACATTTTTTCTATCGAGATCCGAACTCTACGTATTGCTATTTAATTGATCTAAAAATTGCTTTATTTTCTGAGCGGTATCGGTTCTGCCTATTTTGGAATAAAGAGAACACTCACGCTCAAGGGGAATTGCTGGAATCTGAAAACCCTGAGTCTTAACTATTGTTTTTTGAGAAAGATCAGCTAGTTTCACCCAGCGGTCCTGACCAACAATTTGATTTTCAAGCTCACCCATCACTTCCACCAGAACACCCCTAATTTTAAATCTTCCAAAATAAGACCTAAATTTATACTCTTCACAGGCAGAATACTCTACCGGACTGATAACGAATTCTTTTAAAGCTTTTTCAATTAAAAAAGCTCCCGCTTTATCAGTAGAAATATCAATATCGTCTGGTTCTATATCCACATCCACCCCCTGTAGTGAAAGATTAGCACTACCAATAAGAGCCCAATTAATCTTTTTATTAGACAGACTGTCAATAATTATTCTTAGAGCTTTAATATAATCCTTTGAAAGCACAGTGTAAGTAATTAGTAATAAATGACGATTTGTCAGTATTTAAATCTTACCATAACTTTGAATACAAAAAAAAGCCCAGCTAGCTGGGCCTTTTGCTTTGGCGAGTATTAAAAAACTATTCCTCATCCTTTAAAGTTTCAATTAATTCCTCTAATACATTATTTAAATCGGCTTGGAAGTATCCGTCTTTCTCATTAAAAGTGGCAAGATCTTCTAGCTTTTCGATTAGGTCGTTACGTTCTACTTCCAGGCTGTTAATCTCTTGATTCATATCGACCAAACACCAGGCTAAATAGAAAAGGATACCGACCACAAGGTTGGCTATAAAGGTCCATAGAAATATTCTATTTATTAGCTTGTTTCCGTTTTTGCTGTTCATGGTTGTCTCATTATTTTTTTGCTAAGGGAAAGACAGCTACCCGACTTATCTTAAAATTATCCTCTGGTTTTGATTTAGGATGGAAAAATACTATCCAAACAATTAAGGTGGTAAAAAGGTAGATGGATAAGGCAATAGAATAAAGAAAAATTTGTGCGGTACCTCCCATCACCTTTAGTATGCCAATTAATAGTTTGATAAACATAAACACTTAGTCCCTTATCAGCCTATCCTAGTTGGGGCCAGACGACATTACCACTTATCCCCGTGGTCAAGGGCCCACTAAGTGGGTAAACCCACGCACCAGAATAAAATTCTCTGCGGGGCAAGCTAGGATAGACTGATAAAAAACCAATCTGTGAATTTATATTGTTAATCTTCTTCGTAGATATTCTCTCGGCGAAGTTTATTTATAATCCGGCAGGTCAGACACTCTGGGTTTTCTGGGTTAAAATTTTCACACTGAAGATACTCATTTATTTCACTAACAAATTCTTGGCAGGCAACTTCTTTTTCCTCTGTACAAACACTTTGGTTCACTCGTCGAACCAAATCTTTCATTACAAAATCCTCTTTGGCTAAAAATATCGGACAGCTAATTTTTGATTTAATTGCTTCAGTCATATTAGAAAATTTTAAGAAGAATTAAAAAACTCTATTCCTGTTGTGTAGACACTTACTTTTAGCTTAAGCTAAACAAGTATCTCACTTAGGAATAGAGTCGAAGTCCCGCAGTACTACGAGGTTTGCCCTTTTCTTTTCAGTGAGTAAGGCTATAAAGTAAATCCTTTATATTTTTATTAAACCATAACCCTCTTCTTTGGTCAAGATTTTGTTTCCGTACATCAACAGTTTGTTTCCTATAATACACAAAATAGTCATTTTGGGGTCATTTTTTTCCAAAATCGTTGACAACAAGAAACATTTATGCTAATTTAAAAGCGTAGATAAGCTATAACTTATCCACAAAATTGTCAACAGATTATAAACAGATTAATCAATGGTATGTCTCAAACCCCTCCTCAAATGAAAAAGCTGGGAAAGTACTTAAAGAGCTTAAGGGAAGAGCTGGGTTTGAATATGCATGACGTAGCAAGACAGACGAAACTGACTCCCAGCTATATCTCTAAGCTAGAAAAGGGAGATAATTTCTCCTCTATTGGCGTTGGGACTCTGGTTGCTTTTTCTAAGGCTTATGAAATTCCTATTACTGCCATTATAGAAAATGCTGGTTTTATAAAGTCGAGGTCAAAAAATGGACTCCCCTGTCTTGGTTCCTACCTCAAAATAAAATACAGTCTTTCTCCAGAACAAGTTCGAGATATATTGATTGCATTTGACATTACGGAAAAGAAATACAAAAAATAAGTAATTAATCAGATTTCAATATTAAAAAATACCAAAGCAAAACTTTGGTATTTTTTAATATTGAGCTTTAGATTTTATCGATCGTTTTTGTTTTCTTCCGGTGATTTTTTACCAAATCTTCCAAAGGCTCTTAAAATTTCCAAAGGCACAACAAAGATAATGGTATTTGATTTATCAGAGCTTATGTCGTTGAGTGATTGAAGAGTTCTTAAATGAAGGGCTCCCTCGGCTTCTGATAAGGTTTTAGCAGCTTTGGCCATATCGTCAGCAGCGATTACTTCTCCCTCGGCTTTAATAATTATTGCTCTTTTTTCTCTTTCTGCTTCAGCCTGTTTACCAATTACTCTTTTCATTTCTTCCGGCAAGGTTATATCTTTTAACTCTACATTATTAACTTTAATTCCCCAGGGATCGCTAGCCTTATCTATAATGCTTCTTATGTTTTCCGAGACTCTGTCTCTCTGAGAAAGAAGTTCATCTAAATCTACCTGACCTACGGCATTTCGCATCGTTGTTTGAGCTAATTGAGAAATGGCATAGTAAAAATTTTCTACCTCCAAAACCGACTTATCAGCTTCTCGAACTTTATAATAAATAACGGCATTAACGCTAACCGAAATATTATCTTTGGTAATTGCTTCCTGATTTGGCACATCTACCGCTTTTACTCTTAAGTCTATTTTTCGATAGGATTGAAAAATAGGCCAGATTATCCTCCAACCAGGATTCATTAAACCAGTATACTTACCCAGCGTAAACTTAACTCCTTTTTGATACTGATTAACCTGCTTAATAGAGATTAAAATGATAAAACCAACTATTACTAGAATGGTCCAAACTATATTTGGCATTTTTTTTAAAACAGCCTCTATAACCCAACACAAAATTCATGAAAACTAAGGTGGATTATATTGGTATTTTTTTATTGTAATCTTTTGCGGTTGTCCCGCCTGTGGCCGATTATTAGGGATTTTTCGGCCAATTCCCATAGGTTGAAAAGAGAATTCTCGCTTTTCAACCTATATCGACACTCCCAGAATCACAAATTTGTGAATCTAGAAAGGAGGTGATCCATCCACAGCTTCCGCTACGGATGCCTTGTTACGACTTCACCCTTATTATCGATCCCACCGTGGACCCTGCTAAGCAGGGGCTTCGGGTGTTACCGACTCTCTTGGTGTGACGGGCGGTGAGTACAAAAGTTGAGAACGTATTCACCGTGGCGTGGCTGATCCACGATTACTAGCGATTCCAGCTTCATGAGGTCGAATTGCAGACCCCAATCCGAACTGAGACCGGTTTTGATGGGATTGGCTCCACCTTGCGGTTTGGCAACCCTTTGTACCGGCCATTGTAGCGCCTGTGTCGCCCGAGGCATCAAAGGACCATGCTGACTTAGCGTCATCCCCACCTTCCTCCCCGCCCACTGCTCACAAGTATTATTTACTTGCGAACAAAGGGCGGGGCAGTCTCGCCTGAAAGTGTAACAGGCAATAAGGGTTGCGCTCGTTTCCCCAATTAAGGGTACACCTCACGGCACGAGCTGACGACAGCCATGCAGTACCTGCTCTAATGTTCTTGCAAAGGGTCCTCTTTTCAGAAGACTTTCATTAGAGTGTCAAGCCTCGGTAAGGTTCTTCGCTTAGAGTCGAATTAAACCAGACGCTCCACCGCTTGTGCAACTTCCCGTCTATTCTTTTGAGTTTCAGCCTTGCGACCGTACTTCCCAGGCGGGGTACTTAACGCGTTAGCTTCGCCACTTCGAGGGTCGATACTCAAAATAGCTAGTACCCATCGTTTACGGCGTGGACTACTGGGGTATCTAATCCCATTCGCTCCCCACGCTTTCGTCCTTGAGCGTCAGCTATGCGCCAGTAGAATGCCTTCGCCTTTGGTGTTCCTTATGGTATCAACGCATTTTACCGCTACACCATAAGTTCCATCTACCTCTCGCATGCTCTAGTCTAAACGTTTCAGCTGCCAGCTTTGAGTTGAGCCCAAAGATTTAACAGTTGACTATTTAGACCGCCGAGGGACGCTTTACGCCCAATAACTCCGGATAACGCTTGGGGCACTCGTATTACCGCCGCTGCTGGCACGAGTTTAGCGGCCCCTTATTCCTGTGCTACTATCACTCTTTGATAAACAAAAAGTTTCTCACACAGAAAAGACCTTTACACCCCGAAGGGCTTCTTCGGTCACGCGGCGTCGCTCGATCAGGCTTTCGCCCATTGTCGAAGATTCTCGACTGCAGCCTCCCGTAGGAGTCCGGCCAGTGTCTCAGTGCCGATGGTGGGGATCACGCTCTCACGCCCCCTACCCGTCATAGCCAAGGTGCGCCATTACCACACCTTCAAGCTGATAGGAGATAGGCTCCTCCTCGACCGCCGAAGCTTTACTCTGTTAAGCTTGAGCTTAACAGAGACTATTTGGGATTAGCTCAGATTTCTCTGAGTTATACCAAAGTCGAGGGTAGGTTACCAATCTGTTACTACCCCGTTTGCCACTAAGTAGTCCGAAGACTACTCCGTACGACTTGCATGCCTTATCCACGCCGCCAGCGTTCATCCTGAGCCAAGATCAAACTCTTGGAAAAAAATTTTCAGGACAACCGCAAAAAATTACAATATTGTTATTGTTGGCTTGTCAGTTTTTAAGGTGCAAAAAAACACAAAACCACTTTTGTGCTTTTTGTTATTTTTATTATCAACTCATCAACTATCAACTAAATCGGATACTCTTTTTCGAACATTGATATATGTATATTCATCTTACTTCTAGATTATACCCGCAATAAAAACTTGTCAAGTTTTTACTTGTTTTCTGTGTTTTTCTCTCCACTCCTGAATCTTCTGGTGATTCCCTGAAAGCAGCACTTTTGGCACTTTCCAATAAATCCCCTTCTTAGGACTAAAAACTTCTGGTCTGGTATATTGTGGATACTCATGGTCAATTTTCAATTTACAATTTTCAATTTTCAATTGAGAAAAGCTTTCTTCTTTGAGTGACTCTTCCTTGATCACACCAGGAACAAGTCGGGTGACTGCGTCTAATACAACCATGGCCGGCAGTTCTCCACCGGTTAAAACGTAATCACCAATAGAAAGTTCTATATTGGCAATACGTTTTGCTACCCGTTCATCTACTCCTTCATAACGGCCGCAGATTAAGACGAGTTGATCTAGTTTGGAAAGTTTTTTCACCATCCTCTGATCTAATTTCTTTCCCTTGGCAGAAAAAAGAATAACCTTATTCTTCTTTGCTTTCTTAATCCGCTCAATAGCTTTATAAATCGGTTCAACTTTCATTATCATCCCCGCTCCACCACTAAAGGGTCTATCATCAACAGTTTTGTGTTTATCGGTGGTAAAGTTTCTTAAATTATGAATATTAATCTTAACTAAGCCCTTTTTTTGGGCTCGTTTAACAATCGATTCTTGAAAATAAGAATCAAATATTGAAGGAAAAATGGTAATAATGTCGAAAGTCATAAAGTAAACGAAAAACCGTTCCACGTATAGAGTAGCACGGCTTTCGTAACATGTAAAAAGAAATACTTACCGTTACATGTTTTACAGTTTTACAGTTTTAGATCATCAACTGCCTCGTCAACACTCTTTTTTGCCCCTTCGGCACTTCTACCTCTAGTGCTGCCTTCTGGCTCAATGATCTTGAGATTGATTCGAGCATTGTGCCTGGCTCCAATTACTCTGAGCAAACTTCGAATTGCTCTAGCAGTAGAACCTTCTTTTCCGATGACTTGACCCATATCCTCCTGATTGACTGTGAGAGAAATTAACACTCCCATTTCGTCAACCTTTCGTTCGGTCTTTACCTCATCGGGATGATCAACAATACTCTTAATCACGTACTCAATGAATTCTTGATCGTAGCTTTTAGTAGCCATACATTTCTTCTTCTGAGAACTTAAATTTGTAATTTGTGATTGGTAGCAGTTCGACCTTTCTGAATAATACAACTGCCACTTTCTATTATCTTAGCATTTTTCACAAAATATGTCAATAGTTTTACTCCTTTTTCTTTACTTCGACTTCTTTCTTCTCTTTGGGTTTTTGCTTCTCTTTCGTTTCTTCTTTGGCTTCAACCACCTTCTCTTTCGTTTCTTCTTTGGCTTCAACCACCTTCTCTTTCGTTTCTTCTTTGGCTTCAACCACCTTCTCTTTCGTTTCTTCTTTGGAAACCTTTTCCTCTTTTTTCTTCTTTCTTTTTTTCTTCGAAGCTTTAAGTTTTGGGCCCTTGATAATCCCCAGGTTAACTAATTTATTATGGACAGTAGGAGATGGTTTTGCGCCTCGGGAAAGCCACAACTTTAATCTCTCTTCATCTACCTTAAAAGTTTTATCTTTAGGATTAAAAAATCCTAAAGATTCAATAAATTTACCTTTTACGGGCGCCGTGTGCTCAGCAACTACTATTCGAAATTGAGGCGCGTTTCTTTTACCTATTCTTGATAGTCTAATCTTAAGCATAGTTCTTGTAGTTTAGTTTAGAGTAGTAGTCAAAAAATGTCAATATTTTTAAGTCTTCTTCTCTACTTCCTCTAGTTTTACACTAAGCAGCCTTGATACTCCATCTTTCTCCATAGTCACTCCATATAAAGAAGAAGCTTGACGCATGGTTTCACGATTATGGGTAATGAGAATGAATTGTGTGTGATCGGAGCTCTCTTTCAAAATTTTTGAGAAACGTTGAGAATTAGACTCATCTAGGGCAGCATCTACTTCATCAAGAACTAAAAATGGCGGTGGATTGGTACTGATAATAGCAAAAAGTAGGGCTACCGAAACCAAAGTCCTTTCTCCTCCAGAAAGTGCCTCTAAAGAACTGACTTTTTTACCCGGTGGAATCGCCCTAATAATAACCCCTTCTCTTTGTTCTTGCTGCTCAAAGTCTTCTAACTCTTCTGGATTTTCCTCAGACACCTCTTGAACTTCGGCAAAATCTTGCCCTTCTTGCTCCGCTGAGCGGGATGAAAATTTTGGATTTTGGATTTGCAATGATGCTCTTCCCCCCCCAAACATAATCCTAAAATACTTGGTAAATTCTCTGTTTATATTTTGGAAAGCTTCTTTAAATTGCGTATCTATTTTTATCTCAAGCTCTTTTATTACACTCTCTAATTTCCTTATTGCTTTTTCTAAGTCTTGGGACTGATTAAGTAGAAACTGGTACCGGTTATTAACCTCTTGATACTCCCTGACCACAAACGGATCAATTTCTCCAATTTGAGCAAGTTTTATTTTTAATTTTTCGATATCTTCCTGGATGTTTTCCGGAACCTTTTCTTTGGGTTTAAAATCTCCAATATCAAACTCTGAGCCTAGATCCCGCCCTATATCACCTGTTAAAATCTCTAGACGACTTTTGAGTCCCGCCAACGACACCTCTATTTCTCTTTTTTCGTCTCTTAATCTATCGAGTAATCCCTGTTTTATGGATTTCTCCCTGGCTACAGAAAAAATAGACTCTCTTTGTTTGTTTTCTTTTGCTAATAACTGTTCTCTATCTTCTTTTAAGGTCTTAATATTTTCTTCAATTTCTTTTAGTTTTATGGTAAGTTCTTTCTTTTTGTCCTCCAGATGAGAACACTCCTTTTTGTCTTGAGTAAAAAGTTTTTCTTGTTTTAAAATACGCCCCTCTTTAATTTCACCGAGAAGCGCCTCAATTTTTACCGAAAGCTCTTTTACGCCTTGTTTAATCTTTTCTAAACTGCTAAAACCAAGACAGGTTTTGAGCCAACTAAGCATTTCTTTAAGCTTGTCGGTGGTATAAA
>SDBT01004327.1_pt1 | contig 24165 bp, 48 predicted proteins | sample 2277101 | NCBI WGS metagenome assembly SDBT01 (sample SAMN10404973, study PRJNA504765) | marine sediment metagenome | isolation source: marine sediment core GS10_PC15, 103 cmbsf | place: Arctic Ocean: Southern Knipovich Ridge | collected 2010 | reverse complement strand
GGGTGGTATCAAAAATTTAAAAAAAGAAACCCTTCTGGAGGTGGCGGAGTTGGAGTTGGTTCAATAGTCAAAGTTAATTCTGTTACAGGAGAACAAGAACTTCTTGAAAGATATATTGACAAAGATGATGGGAAAAAAGAGCTTATTTTCATGAGTAAGTCTCGTCAGCAAGATTTAAAAAAGGCAAAAGACTATACTAAATATATAAAACAATTCGATAAAGTTACTGGGATCCAACAATGAATTATTCAATAGAAATTTTAGGGGGAATAGGAAAGCATATAATGGTTACAAGTTTTATTAAGTGGCTTAATGAAAAATTTCCTAAATCTAAAATAAATATTTTTAGTGCATATCCAGAGATGTTTGAATACAATCCAAGGATCCATAGAAATTTGAGATTAGGTCAATCTTATTCTTTTGAAGATTATATTAAAGGAACTGATTTTAGAAAAGGGGAACCTTATGCCTGTCAAGAATATTATAGAGAAACAAAGAAGATGCATTTAATGGAATTGTTTCCTAAGGCTTATGGATTTGAAAAATATGATGAGAAACCAGTATCAGAGATATATTTGACAACCGGAGAGGAATTGGATGGACAAATGTTTTGTAAACAAAATTTTCCTCTTGTAACTTTCCAAGGATTTGGGGGATTGCCTCCTGGAATGACTCCTGGAAAAGAGAAAGTTGATTCAGCACAGAGGGATTTAAATTTTGAGATCTCCCAAAAAATAGTGAATATTTTAGTAAAGAACGGCCTTAAAGTTTTACAGATTAGGGGCCAGACAGAACCCGTGATGCAAAATACACTTCAATTGAATATTCCTTTTAGAAATATCTTGCCGATCATGAAACATAGTATGGCCCATATTGGGATTGATAGTGCGGGAATGCATGGGGCTGCAGTTTTTAAGAAACCTATGCTTATTTTTTGGGGTCAAACTCATGTGGATAATTTAGGATACACTTATGAAGGAGTGACAAACCTTTGGAAAAAAGGAGGAATGCATTGCAGGCCACATATCCAGTTAATAGATAATGAGGGGGTTTTTCCATATAAAGATAAGATTGAAGGATTTGAATTTGATTATACTGATGGAGAGTTAGAGCAACATTTAAATAAGTTCTTAAACTTCTTAAAACCAGGAGAAAAACCATGTCAGACAAAATAATGTTGTGGATTGGAATTACTGCGATTTTAATTGCAGGGTTTGCTTTCTTTCTTATAATTGTTACACATAATTGTGATGACTGGCCAAAAATATGTTCAAAAGAAATAGTCGAAAAAGATCTCTTAATTAAAGAAAAAATTACAGTTTGTTCTATGCCTAGAGATTGTTATGAATCAGATGAAGCATATAGAGCACAATTTCTAGGGGGATATATTCCCGAGATTGTGTATGAATGTTTAATTTATTGTTATAAACAAGGAGGATTAGAATATGAATTTTTGGAGTAACCTCTTTGATTGTTTCTTAAAAGTTAAATTGCCTTTATGGGCGTATGGTTTAGAGTGTGAGATTTGCAGTATGTGTTTTATTAATGAGAAATCTCATTATAGATATACTAAAAATAACAGAACTATAAGAAAACATCAAGGAAAAATACCTATTATTAAAAAATAATCAGGAGGTAAAAAACATGGAACAAGAAAAAAAAGCTTGGTATGAATCTAAAACTAAATGGGCTGGAATTTTAGCAGGAATTGGAATTGTTATTCCAGGAGTTATATCTTTTCTAGAAGGAGGATCTTTTCCAATTGGAGAAGTTTGGGCAGGAGTTGTTGCAATTCTAGGAGTAATGGGTATAAGAGATTTACCAGTATTAAATAAAAAATAATTTATGAGGAAAAGTTTAAAGACTAAAATTTTAAAATACAAACCTTTGAAAGATCAAAAAGGGAGATATATTCCTTACTGTGATTTTAGATCTCATAAAGGTATTAGTAAAACTCCTGAAATTTGTGAGCAAAGAAAGTGTAAAAATTATTATAAATTATATATTTTAAAAGAAGAGTTGGATTGAGCTCCCTAGTTTAAAGAATTGGGTTCAATCACTCTTCTTCTCTTTTGTTACAACTTTATAATAGTTTAAAAAGATTGTTGTCGATATTCAAAAGCATATATTCTAGTATAGGGTATATTTTACCCCATATATAAAAGTTAAATTTTTCTTATGTAACAATGTTTAAAAAGGAAGATGAATTATAATTTAAGATAAAATGTTCCAATTAAATGTGCCTGACGAGGACAAAGTGGGAGGTTAAATAAATGGAAATTAATGATGGTTTAGGATTAATATTAGTGCTTTTGATTCTATGTGGAGGAATCTTTGTAGGATATGCATTAGATGATCCTGAAACAAAAATCGTAGAAGTTGATAAGATAGTTTATCAAGACAAAGTTAAGTTAGTTGAAGTTCCTGGAGAATGTAATGTTTCTGAGGAAGTTATTTCTGGAGATTATTCTTTGACAAAGTCAGAGTATGAAGATCAAGCAGATGAACTAAAAGCTTTAGAACTTGCAAGTGATGAGATTAATTCAAGAGATTTGAAGAAAGCAATTTATGATGCACTAGTAGTTGAAGGAGTAGATATTGAAAACTATAAAGATATAACAAAGATCAAAGTTGTTGATGAGGATGCAGATGGAAATGAGATTTCTTATGATCTGAAAGTTTACTATATGCTTGATGGGGATGAAGAGGAAACTGAAAGTGCAAGATTAAATGAATTTACTATTGAAGTGAATGATTTAGATTTTGATGATAACTATGAAGATGCTGAGGTAAACGAAGATTATCTTGATACAATTTCAGTTAAAAAGATCTACAATTAATTGTATTTTCTTAATTAATTTTTTTTTTTATTTTTTTGTTATATTGGTAAAAGTACTGATATACACCAGTGTTTCCAGTGGAGATTAATAATAATAAATAATTATATTATATATAATATATATAATAAGTTGTATACATTATACACATTATAATTTCTAGAAAGATTTATAAAGATTAATAATTAATTATTAATATGGGTGAAAAAGATTCTCAATATACTGAATGGAAATCAAGAGTTAATGTAAGAGATAATTATAAATGCCGAGAGTGTGGAGTAAAAGGAAATCAAGCACATCATATAAAATCTTGGAAAGATCATCCTAAATTAAGGTTTGATATTAATAATGGGATTACTTTATGTTTGAATTGCCATAAGAAACATGGACATGGTGGAAGGCCAAAGGTAAAAGATGGAAAAATTGTCGCTTTTTATCTGAGATATACTACTATAGAAAAGTTGAAAGAATATTCACACAAAATAAAAACATCTATGAGCCAAGCTGTAGAAGATCTTATTGAAAATGCCAAAGCCTAAAATTAAAAACGGAAAGAGAGCAATGTATTATTTGGATGAAGAAACTATTTCTGAAATAAAAAGATGCGCTGGATTGAATGAAATGTCATCTAGTTCTTATTTAGATTTCTTAATAAAGAGAGACAAATTGGCCCAGAATCCAGTGGCTAAGGTCAAGGAGATTCAATTTCAAAAAGAGGCATTACAAGATCAATTAAAAGAATTAGATCTTAAAGAAAAAGAGGCTGTTGAAACTGCAAGCAATCTTCATGAATGGCAGGAATCTAAACGAATTAAAAAGCCACAAGCAATAAAAGCTATACAAAGAAAAATACTTGAAAAAGATTTTGAGGCAGCAGAAGAGATGGCCAAGACCTGGCAAAGAATGACTGGAATCTCTGCAATAGAATTAATATCAGAAGCAACTCAACAAATAAAGAGGACTGGAATATGAGAGAAATAAAATGAAAATGTTTTGGAAAAAAAAGAAGGAAGAAAATAAGAGAGAAGATAGTGAACCTAAATACATACAAATTCAAGGGATTTTTTATAGAAGAGATGATGGTTTATTATGTTATGAGTCTTGCGGATCTAGGTTGCAAACAATATACAAACCAATAAAAAAAATATTGTCGGAGATAACAAAAGAAAGGTTTGCAGAGTTGATTGTAGAAAATGATGTTCATAGATGTAAAGAACTAGAGGATGAATTAATTAAAAACTTTAAAGAAGTGCAAGAGGTTAATAAAGCCATTCAAAAAGAAGAAAGAAGAATATTAAATAAACTAAAGAAAAATATAGTTAAAAAGAGATATGGTTTGGAAAAAGATAAAAAAACCAACTGAGGAAGAAGTTAAACATATTTCTAAAAGAGCAATTAAGAAAAAATTCAATCCATTATTTTCACATGCTAAGACGAGAAAGTCTAGTGATTTGAATACTGTTAATTCTAAATTGGTTGTTGAGAAAAAAGTAAAACGCCGTAACTTATAAGTGAAATAATGGCTGTTTTTTAAACGACAACATTTATAAGGGAGATTATACTGGTATAATCAAGGAGGATTCAAAAATGAACATAATAACAAAATGGTTAGTTAAAAGATATTTTGCTCAGAGAAGAAGAGCAAATGTTTTGAGAAGTGTTTTAAAATTGAAGGGCGTTAAGCCCTTCTTTTAATTTTTTATATGGCAACTAAATTTAAATTCTGTGATGCTTGCGGGCAGGCTATGATGGTCTATCGGAGAGGATTAAGAAAGGGTTTAATTTTTGGATTGATTGCTTTATGGAAAAATGGGCCAAGTAAAATAGCTGATTTAGATTTGACGTTTGGTTTAACTGCAGATCTTCCAAAGCTTAGATTCTGGGGATTGCTTTACAAATTAGGAGAAGAAAAGAGATCAAATGTTGTTTGGGAAATAACAAATAAAGGAAAAGATTTTTTGACAGGATTGATTGAAGTTCCAAAATATGTTTTTATTTATAATAATAAGTTGCAGAGATTTAGTAAAGAGACAATCAAATTAATAGATGTTCACCATGAGAAAATTGATTTTGAATCTGTGTTAGAAGATGCAGAAAAATATCAAGACTTCACAACACGTAAAAGGAGGTTAGAATCATATGACGTTCGGAAAGTGCAAGAAATGCAAGAGGATCTTGAAGCTCACGAAACATTCAGAGATAGGAGGTCATCAACCCCCATTCGATCTAATGTGCAGGGATTGTCATGATGAAGAGCATGATATTCGGCCAAATAAAACAAGGAGACAATTAAGAAAATGCCAAAAATACCAACCAGGAACAAAGAGAATGCACAAGAAGAAATAAAGATATTTGGGATGCCTATTAAAGAAGATTCAAATCTTAAAGGAGAAGAGTTTGAATTAAGAAATTCTGTGCAAAGAATCCCTATAATCAAAATAGATGCAACAGCAAAACAACTTAAATATTTGAAAAAATGTTATATTAAAGCTTTCTTTACTAGATGGGAGAGAATTAAAATGTTTTTTATGGGGATCAAGATATGAAAACAATAATAATAACTGAAAGGGAAAGAGATTTTTTGGAAGCAATAACAGAATATTTTTTAAGTGAATCACAAATAATGGGTGTGCCAATAACTACAAGAAAAGGTTATAAGATTAAGGAAGAAGAAATAAAAAAATTACAGGAGAAAGTTTTATGAAAATCATAGTCTCGAAAGAGAAACTCGGGGGGAAAGGCGGATTCTCAATGAATCCTCCTAACCTTTCCTTAATTAAATATAATGGAGGTAAAAAATGTTAGTAGATATAACAAAAATTGAAGGAGATCAATTAACTGTTAATAGAGAAGGCAAGATAAAGACTTTCACTATGGAAGAGTTTGTAATTTCTCATGCGAAGATAGGAACAGCAGATATAACTTTTAATGATGAATCAAAAACAATAAGTTTCATAAAAATGGAAATTACAGAGGCAGAGGATAAAGCTCAAAGTTCATCAAAAAAGTCTGGAAAATGGGAAGATGATATGGTAACTTTTGAGGTTTTATTAACAAAAGCACATAGTTTGAAAATGCCTTTTTCAATAAAGACTGAGATGTTGGCAATTGATTTAAAGGAAAAATATGCTTTGTTTAAGGCTAGAGTAATTGTTACTAATGGTGAGATCATAGATGAGGAAAGAGCTTTTCAAATTTTTGAAGGGCACGGAGATGCTACAGATCTTAATGTTAAAGGAGAACATATCAAACCACACTTTATTCGTATGGCTGAGACAAGAGCAATTGTAAGAGCACTTAGATGGTATACAAATAATGGTTGTGCAGAAGAAGAAAAAGCTTAATTTAAATTTTTTAAAACCAGGCATGGGTATGCAAAGTAAATTCAGGAGGTAAAATAATGAAAAAAATACAGATAGAAAAAATAACAATAAAAGAAAACATCAGAAAGGATTACGGAGATCTAACAGAGTTAGCAGCTTCGATTAGGATTCATGGATTAAGAAATCCTGTGGAACTTAATAAAGAGAATGAGCTTGTTGATGGATTTAGAAGAGTAAAAGCTGCAAAAGCTGCTGGATTAAAAGATGTTCCATATTTTGTTAATGAGGAAGAAGTGAATAAAACAGAGGCACAACTTATATCAGGAATTTTCCAAAAGAATCTTAATCCAATAGAAGAGGGAAAAGCTTTTAGAAAATATATAGACGAAACAAAATGTTTAATTCCAGTTTTAGCAGAAAAGATTTCAAAGAAAATAGGATATATTGATAAGAGATTAGTTTTGGTGAAACTTCCAAGTGAAGTGCAAAAGGCATTGATTGATAAGAAGATCTTAATGGGCCATGCTTTGCTTTTAGCGAGATTAACAAAACAAGATAGTTTGAAGTTTTTAAGAGAAATTACTAGAGAAAAACATAGTGTAGAAAGGGCAAAAGATGAAATTACATATCATGGTTTTTCTGCAAAATTAACTAATGCAAAATTCAATAAGACAGATTGTAAGAATTGTGTGTACAATGGATCTAAACAAGCTGAATTATTTGAAACAGGAAAAATCTTAAATGGAGCTTGTATGAATCCTAAGTGTTTTCATAATAAAGTTAAACAATTTGTCAAACAGAAAAGAGAAGAGTTTAAAGATGTTTTATATGAACCAGCAAGTGAATATGCAGATCCTATGGGTTATGTTGATGGATCGCATGAATGGAATTGTAAGGATAAAGGAGTTACTAAAAAGTATATGCAGAAGTGTAGAAAAGAAAAGTATAATTATTTAGTGAAGATAAGAAAGAATGGAGAGATCACAGAATACTTTAAGATTCCTGCAAAGAAAAAAGCTAAGGATGGATCAGTTCAAGCTAGCACAGATGAAGAAATTTCTGAGGAAAAGAGAGAACAAGTTTTGACTTCAAAAGTTGCTGAATTTAAAACTGCATTTTTGATTAAGAAATCAATAGAGTTAATGGAACCAGGAACTCAACAAGTGAAAGCTTTGAATGTAATAAAATTAATTCAGAGTGCAAACTGGTCTGATATTGATGTAATTTCAAGAGATCTTGGAAAATTAATTCAAAAAGGAAATGGAGCTGCTAATGTAAAAGAGATGTATTCAGTAAAAGAATATGAACTTGATAAAGCAATTGAATTGATTAGTGGAACTGCATTGAGAAAAGTTGATCTAAAAGAGTTGATTTTAATTTCAAGAAACTTTGGAGTTAAGATTAAAAAGCATTTTAAGATAACAGAAGATTATCTAAAGATATATACAAAAGATCAATTAGGAGATTTGATTCAGGAATTTGATTTGGATAAGACAGAAACAGATCTTAAAAAAGGCGAATTGATTGAACATATTTTAAAGCAAAATTTGAAAGGTAAGATCCCTAAGATTATGCTTTAATTAAAATTTATTTATTTTTTAATTTTTTAAATTTAGTGAGGGGTTACCCCAAGAGCAATAAATAAAACGGAGAAAAAAAGAATGGAAAAAACATTTGAAGAAGAAACAGTTTTGAAGGTTTTAGCACTCGCTTTGCCTAATGAAACACCAGGACATCGAGTAAGATACTTACTCCAGAAACTTTATGGAAAAGATAGTTTGGGTTTAGATACTCCAAACCAGAATTTCTATGAAGAAATTGTAAAAATTGCGGAGGACATATAATGGAAGAACAAGTAGTTATAAATAAAACAGAAAAGCCAAGTTCTTATGAGTTTGGTAAAGCAGGAAACAGGTTTAAAATTTATTATGATAAACCTGTTGAGTTGAAGGATCATTTGATAGGACTTCAAAAGTTAGGATTTGAGATTGAGATGTTGGAGAATAGAGCAGAGAAAGAAGGACCAACTAAAAAAGATCCGGTGGGAGATAAATCTCCTGCTGAATCTGGGAAGGTATAATGAAAATTAAATTTATAGATCCAAACCCAGAGAAAACAAAGAGGTGGAGACATTTGTGTTTGAAATATATTGTTATGTTAGCAATTTCAATAACATTAGGTTTGATTTTTGGATTTAACTGGGTGGCAAATTAAAATGAATAGAAGCAAGGATATGATCTTTTGTGAATTATGGCTAACTAAGGCAGAATTTCAAATGATTGTAATATCTCTTAGAGGAAGACTAGCAGTAGCATTGGTTGGAACTATCTTAAAGAAAGCATACAAAAGGGGGGATTTTCAAAAAAAATGAAAATAACAATTATTTATAGGAATGGAAAGTCTGAAAAGTTAGAGGATAAAGAAGGAATAAATTATTCTTTAGCTGAGCAAGGAAATTTTTTAGTTCTTTATAAAAATAATTATTATGAAAATCGTCTTATAAGTAAAAAATATATCCCTTTAGAAAGAATCAAAGAGGTTGAAATAATAGAATGAAACAATGTCCAATTTGTAATAGGAAATTGTATGAAGCTGTAGGGGGAGGATTTTTTTGCAAGAACTGTGGGTTTGTAAATGATCCAAATTATTTAAAGAAATGTTTAAATTGTAACAAAATAGTTCCAAATTTTAGAAGTGAACGAGCAAAAACATGTTCTTTAAAATGTTCACATGATTGGAGTCATTTATCAGAAGGTCAAAGAGAGGAAAAAAGAAAAAATGCCAAGTAAATTCCAAATGGATTCAATTAAAAGGGCCCAGGTGTCCAGGAAAAAGAAATTGAGAGAGAAAGAAAAGGAGGAAGCTCAGAAGAGAGATCAGACTGAGCAAATAAAATTATAATGGATAAAATAGTTGAAGAAGTTTTAACAGGATTAATTAAACGAATTGAATTTTTAGAAGAAAAAGTTTTAACAGGAATAATAATGAAAAAAGTAATCTCTAAAGGGTGCCCTATTCCATCAGAGAGGAAACCAGGAATGATCTCGCAAGGACAAATAGATTTTATTGTAGGTCTTGTAAAAGAATTAGGTTGTGAGGGCCAAGTAGATTATGAAAAGATGACTATGAAGCAAGCAAGTGATTATATTGAAGATTTGAAAGAAAGAAAGGAATCGCATATTGCTTTTAAAGGAGAACCGTCACATAGAGAGCTGTCAATTGAAGCAGCAATGGATCCAAATGTAATTGATACTAGTAGAAAACCTCTAACTAAAGAAGAAATTAAAGAGTTAGAAAAGGAGGGGGCTTTGTTGTAAAAATGTGGAGAAGAAGAGAAATTTTATCAAGAATAACATTACCTCATAAAACAGATTCAGTTGGATTGAGAATAATATTTCCATTGGGCTTGGGATGGCTTAGAAGATTTTTACAAGTTTGGGTGTTAGATCTTGACAATTATAAAATTGAATATCCTTATAAGATGCCAAAATTTCCAAGAGCATTAAGCAAAATAGGAGACATAGCATGAGATCAATTCCAGCAGGAGCAAAATATAATTCAATAGTTTGGGTTGATGATAAGACAAAAATAATAACTAAATTGATTTGTAAATGTGGAGATTTTGCTTTTAGAAGAATTAAAAAAGTAGGAGAATTCGCTGATACAAAATATTATGCAGAACCTTGTAAACATTTGAAGCCAGTAGTAGAGGCATTAGAAAAATTAGGTTATAAATTAAAAAAACTAAAAGAAATGATTGGATCTGATAAGTTATCTGCCAAGTTAAGAAAGAAATTAATGGAGAGAGCAAATAATAAATGTGAGTGTGGTTGTGAATCAGAAGAATTATTAGAAGTTCATAGAAAAACTAGGAGATCTGCTGGGGGAAAATATAATATGGATAATTGTCAAGTATTAAATAGTGAATGTCACAAACTAAGACATCAAAATGAATTTCCATCAAGGAGATCAAAATGAGCGCCTGTGATCTAATGGTAAGACCAGAGGTGTTCCTCACCAAACTGGAATCCAGGTTCATGGCTAGGCGGTTCGAATCCGTAGGGGGGCATAGTCTTCGCCTAGGACTTAAAAGCATGGTTGACTGATAGGAAAGACTTATCAGCTCTCTGCATTGTAAAAGATGCAGGGGGCATCAACCCAGCTATGGGGGCAGGGCTCAGACCAAATAGCAGGCATTGGTATGTCACGCCACGCCTAATACATAAAAGACAGCTCTCTGGATGTTTGGTTCTTAACAAATCAATCTAAGCCATTCAGAGGGCATTCATAATCATGGAAATCACAGAATTAGAAATATGGAAATTTATGTATAAAGAGATATGTATGGTTTATCAAGTATCTTTTTTATCACAAGATGAATATCTTAGTTTTAGAAGAAGATTTAAATATTTTATTAAAAAACATAATCAAAAATGACAAATAAAGATAAACTAAAAACTTGGGGAAAAGAAATTTGTATGGTTAACAATAATTTGTATTGTGGAAAACAATTAATTATTAATAAAGGAAAGAGTTGTAGTTTGCATTATCATAAAGAAAAAGATGAAACTTTTTATGTTCATTTGGGAAAGGTTTATATTGAAGTTGGAAATAAATCATGGGTTATGTATGAAGGAGATTCTGTTAGAATAAAGCCTGGAATTTTGCATAGATTTACGGGGATTTCTTCACATAAATATAATATTATTTTAGAAATTTCAACTCATCATAAGGAAAGTGATTCTTATAGGATAGAAAAAGGAGGAAAAAATGAAAAGAACAAAACAACAAATAGGAAAAGCAAGTAGAGCAGCAGGCCAAAGATTTGAATTGAAAGTTAGAGCAGATCTTGAAAAGAAAAATTGGATAGTTGATAAGTGGTCAAATAATGTTGAGTTTCATAATGATGAGGATGTGCATGATCTTCCATATATAGTTGGAAAATTAGTGAAAGTTAAGAATAAGTTTTTAGGTCCAGGACGTCCAATGATGTTAGGTGCAGGATTCCCAGATTTTATTGCTTTTAGAAAAATAAGAGTGATGGATGAGATAGAGTTGAAAGAAATTTCTGTAATGTCAGATGGAAGTTTTGATCCAGCTTATGTTGTAAAAAAAGCACACATTGAACATGAAGTTATTGGAGTTGAAGCAAAATCTAATGGTTATTTAGACAAAACAGAAAAACAGAAATGTGATTGGATGCTCAACAATAATATTTTTAGTAAAATATTGATTGCACAAAAGGGAGAAAAGCGTGGAGAAATTATATACAAAGAATACTCACCGAACATTGCAGGGCAGAAGTGTCTGAGTTCGTAGTTCTTTAACAGAGCGAATAAAGAGGGAAGATTGGGTGAGGGGGTCGTAATACCTTTGTTAAACATTCTTCTCTCAACTTATAGCAATGTAGAATAATGGTAGTTCGGGAGCCTCATAGGGATTAATTATCCTGAGTAAGCTTCTAGTCATGGTTCGATTCCATGCATTGCTATTTCCCATAAGTTTATATACTTATTATATCCCTATAATTATATGGGTAGAATTAAGAGGCAAAATATTAATCTTGCTACTTTTAAAAGAGTTGAAGATTTTTTTAAGAAACAAAAAGAACCCATGTTTATTTCTGATATTGCAAGAAAAATAAAAGTAGATTATGACTCATTGAAATATGCTTTAGAAAAATTGAAAACAAAAAAAGATAAAGAGGGGAGAATCAGTTTACAATGAGAAAATGCAATAGATGTGGAGGAACTTGGGTATCTCAATCTAGAGAATGTATTCATTGTGGATCAAAAGATATAATTTGGGATTTTAAAGAGGAGAATGCATGTTAGAAATAATTAATCAAAGGTATATGCAATTTCTTTTTGAAGTTGCTAAAAAACCAAAAAATATTACTGAGCTTGCAAAGAAAGGAAATCTTACTGTGAGTGTGGCATCTACTTTAATATCAAGATGGGCCAGAGAAGGAGTTGTTTTGAAAAAGAAATCAGATGGAGGAGGAAGAGATCTTATAATTTATTTTACTGAGTATGGAAAAGCCCAAGTAAAATTATTAAAAGATTTGTATAAAAATTATAAAAAACAAAAAGATCCAAAAATGGGAGTTGATTCATTTGATGAACAACAAGATGCAATTAAGGATGTTTAAAATATAGCAGAAAAGGAGGGGAAAAAAATTGAGTGAAAATAAAGAAACACAGAAATTAACTTATGATGATCGGAGAAAAGAGTTGATTCAAGAGAAAACAAAAGTTTCAGAAAATAAGACTGAGCCAGTTATGGATGGAGATAAAGTTATTGAAGAGGCAAAACTTCTTTCAACTGTAGATCATAAATTGAGAGTTGTGTATTCAGAAGAAGGAATAAAATTGGCTTATAAGAATTTGTCAAATCAAAGAACAGGAATGGAGCAAAGGATTTCGGTATTGAAAGAAGGCCTTAAAGATCACAAAGAGCTTCCAGAGGATCTTAAAAAATTGAAAGATGATATTGATAAGATCACTTTATTCGCAGCAGGAGAGCAAAAGAAACTTGAATTAGAAGATATGGAAAAGGAGTTAAAAACTGTGAAGAAAGAATTTGATGAATTAAAAAGTACAATCGGAACTAGGTTAAAACTTTAAATTAATATTATTTTTATTATTTTTTATTTCATGCTCAATAAACCAGAATAAGTTGAGGGGTGGTGGCGTACCTTTTGGGTTCTGGAAAACCCAAAGAAAGGGAGTGAAGCTTGTAAAAAGTCCCAAAACAAGATAGGTCTGAGCTCCTTGCCATTTATAATCATGGAAATTAAAATAGAAAAAAAAGAGGGAGGAACTTTCAACCTCTACTTAAACGGAAAGTATATTAGAACTTGTATTGATAGATCAGGAATTATCAATGAAATAACAAAACGGGTGAATGAATTATGAGTAAAGATTTTATTAAGAAAGCGCGTAAAGAGAAAGAGAAACTTAATGATGTTGATGACATGGATGATCTGATTGAGGATCTGGAGGAAGATGATGAGTAATAATTTTTATTTTTGTGTTGGATGTAGACAAGTTCATTTTGATAGAGATTATTGTAAGAGGGATGGAGATTTGATGATTTATGATCATGAGGAATTTTTTAAGAGTGTTGATGAGATGAAGAAGAAATTAAATAATAAGAGGAAAAAAAATGAAAGTTAAATGTTTAAGATGTAAAAGTAAAAAAAAGTTTAATAAGGGTGGTGCAGTTAATGAAATTCTGAAATATGCTGAGAAAGGGATTTATCTTTGTCAGCCATGTAGAAGAAAAGTTATTCTAGAAGAATTAAAGAGGTTATTAGATGAAAAATTGAAAAAGGAGAATAATGATGAAAAAATGCCTTATGAGGAATATTGTGCTGAATGTCCAGAAGAAGAGATACCTAAGGAGGATTTATCATGAAATTTATTGATTTATTTGCGGGATGTGGGGGAATGTCTAAAGGTTTTGAGTTAGCAGGTTTTGAATGTGTTGGATTTGTTGAGTTCTGGCAACCTGCAATAGATACACATTTGAATAATTGTGAGGGAGACTTAATTGGAAAAGATATTTTGAAGATCGAGGATAAAGAGTTAGAGAAATTTAGAGGAAAGATCGATTTGATTATTGGAGGTCCTCCTTGTCAGGGATTTTCAATGGCAGGAAAAAGAGATCCTAAAGATCCACGAAACAAATTATTTCTGGAATTTATAAGATTTTTAAGAGTGATTAAACCAAAATTTTTTGTAATGGAGAATGTGCAAGGTATTGCTTCAATGAGAGATGCAGATGGAGATGCAATATTTAATCAGATCATGAAGTTATTAGAGGTAGAAGGATATAAAGTTGATGTGAAGATCCTTGATTCAAGCAATTATGGAGTACCGGAGAAAAGAAAGAGAGCAATATTTATTGGAAATAATCAGGGCAAAAAGAATGAGTTTCCAGATTTCCAGGAAAAAGTATTTCTAAAAGAAGTTTTAGTTGATCTGCCTTATGATGAAATAGAAGAGATTCAACATATTTATGAAAAAGTGGCCACACAGAAGTCATATAAATTTTCTTTTGTAAAACCAGGAGAAACGTATGGGGCTTTCCGATCGACAAACAAGAGACTGAAATTAGATGGATTTGCATGCACAATCACGAAAGGCGGAAGATATATCCATCCAGTATATCACAGATTGATAAGTATAAGGGAAGCTGCGCGGATCCAGAGTTTTCCGGATAATTTTATGTTTACTGGAAGCAAGGACAATATGTATGCTTTGATAGGAAATGCTGTTCCGGTGAATATGGCTAAAGCAATTGCAACTAAATTGAAGGAGATTCATGATGGCATTGAGAATTGAGATTGCAAAAATGTATAATGGAAAATTAGAAATGAGGAGTGGAGATTTATCAGGATCAACAGGTTCTAGCAATTTTACAAAAGAAGAAGTGCTTTCAGATATTTCTGATGAGATTGATGAATTATTGGAGGATTCTGATGAGAGTTAAAAGAGCACAACTTAGGGCAGATTGGATTGTAGAACTTTTGATTAAAAGAAATAGATCAATTAAAATGATAGAGGGCCTTCCAGAAGATGCAAAGCTTTTGAGAGCTCATTATGATGTCAATGTAGATGCTTATAATTTATTAATTGAGAGTAAAGAATTTGAGGAAGTGCCAGAATTTGCAGTAATTCCTTTTTTTGATTGTGTTTTTGAAGCAAAGGAGATTAACGATGACTGAGAAGATGATTCATAAGGTAATTATTGTAGATCATGCATGGAGATATTTATGTAATCAAGCATGCGGAACAACTCTTGAAAAATCAACACAGATGGATGAGTTTGTAACTTGTAAGAATTGTTTAAGAGAATTAAATCGAGGAAAATCAGATGAGTGAGAAAAAGATTCAGACTTATGAAATTGAGTGGGTAAAAATTAAGGATATTAAAATAGATTCTACAAACCCAAACGTAATGGACAAGCAAAAGCTAGATGCCCTAAGAAAAATTATGAAAGAGAGAGGCATGTTGCAACCAGTAATTATTGATCAAGATGGAAATATGGCAGATGGAGAGCATAGATTCAAGATATTCAAAGAGCAAGGAATGGATAAAATACCTTGTTACAGGCTTATTTTAACTGATTCTGAGAGAAGATTAATACGTCAGACTATGAATAAAGTGCATGGTGAACATAATCCTAGAGATGATGTAGAAGATCTAATTAAGCTTTCTAAGGAGATTTCAGTGCAAGAGTTAAGTAAGTATCTAGGCCAAGAGGAAAAACAGCTTGCAGACTACTTAGATTCAGTAAATCAAGTGCCTGAGAGCTTCTTATCAATGATTGTGGATGAAAAGAAGAGTACAAGAAGAGTAAAATTTATAAGCTTTAAATTAACAGATTATCAGGCCCAGAAGCTCCTGGAAGAGATGGGAGATTCAACAATAAAGGATATTGTTTTGGTTCCAATTCATGGCTTAGTAGTTGATAATATTGGTAAATAGTTAAAAAAGTGCTTATGTTGTATTTAATAGTAGATACATTACAAAATCTTACAAAATGGGAATGAGAAAAACACCAGAAGAAACAGCTAAGAGAAGGGCAGATGTAAAGGATTTTATGGAAACTATTGGACCTTATAGTGTTCCAGTTAAAACTCTTGCAGAGAAGTATAGTGTGACTTTGAAAGTAATTTATAATGATATTCAGTTCTGGATAAAGAAGATGAGTTTTAAGAAAATGGAATTAGAAGGCAAAAAATTAATTATGGCGATTAGAAAGAATTTGTCTATTACAGAAAGTTTAAAGGTTGATGGGACTAAGGCAGAGAAGTTGAAAGCAATTCAAACATCAAATCAAACAGCAGAGGTTTATACAAAATTATTAGAACAATATGGTTTTAAAGAGAAAATAGCTGATAATTTGAATGTTGTTGCAGATCTTCCAGTAACAATTAATCTTATTGAAAAATCAGTGGAGGAAATAAAACGTGACAAACTTATCCATAAGTCCAAAGCAGAAGGAGATTCTGAAAGCTCTGGATGATAATATACATACAGAAATATTTATGGGTGGGGCTGCAGGCGGTTCTAAATCTTTTACAGGATGTTTATGGCAGATTTTAAGAAGATTAAGATATAAGGGATCAAGAGGTTTTCTTGCAAGGGCTAGATTAAAAAATTTGAAGGAATCAACTTTATTAACATTTTTTGAAGTTTGTGGATTGGTAGGATTGCAAATGGGGAGAGACTACAAATATAATGCAATTACTGGAGTAATTAGATTTAAGAATGGTTCTGAGGAATATTTGAAAGATTTGTTTTATTATCCAAGTGATCCTGATTTTGTTAGTTTAGGATCTACAGAATATACTGATGGTTTTATTGATGAAATGGCCGAGATCACAGAGCAGGCTTATCAAATTATGAGATCAAGAATGAGGTTTAAGCTTGATGAGTTTGGTTTGATTCCTAAAATAGCAATGGGGAGTAATCCTTGTAAAACTTTTATTTATAGAGATTTTTATAAGAAGTGGAGAGATAATCAATTAGAACCTTTCAAAGCATACATTAGAGCAAGTGTTTATGATAATCCTTTTATTTCAGATCATTATATTGAGAACTTGAAAAAGCTTGATACAAAAAATAGAGAGAGATTGCTTAATGGAAATTGGGAATATGATGATGATCCAACAAAGATTTTTGATTATGATAAAATAATTGATATGCTTACTTTAGATGCAGAACGTGGAGAAAAATATTGTATTGTTGATCAGGCAGGATTTGGAAGAGATAAATGTATGATCACTTATTGGGATGGTTTGTTTGTTACGGAAGTTGAGATGTTGGATAATATTTCTAGTAGTGAATTAGATGAAAAATTATTAAAAAGGAAAATACCCCGGAGTAATTGTCTTGTTGATGAAGTTGGTGTTGGATTTGGTTTAGTAAAAGATTTAGATGGAATTATTGGATTTGTTGCAAATGCATCTCCTTTAAAGAAATTAAAAAGAGAAACACCTGAGGATAAGGTTCTTCATAATTATAAAAATTTAAGAAGTCAATGTTGGTTTCTTTTAGCAAATTATGTGAATTCTGGAAAGATTGGGATTTATAGAAAATTGCCGGTAGAGGTTAAGGATTTACTTGTTGAAGATCTTGAAGTGATGAAGCAAATGGATGAAGATAAAGATGCAACATTGAGAGTAATTTCAAAAAAAGAATTAAAAGATACTGGGGCCTTAAATAGATCAACTGATGCAGGAGATGTTTGGATGATGAGAATGTATTTTGAAATAAATCCTAATGAATCTGCATGGGCTTTTGCTTAAAATGAAAAAAAGAGAAACTAATAGATGGCTTAAAGAGAGGAAGGATTCTAAAGGAAGGCTTTTGTGTTTAGTTCCTACCTGTAATAAGATTAGGCAGAAATATAAATCTACAGATAATACTAGAAATTATTGTGAGGATCACACATACTGGGATATAAGAGAATTTACTAATTGGGCTAGTTTAAGAGAGAAAGCTTTGAATAGAGATAATAATACTTGTGTGAAATGTGGAGATAATAGAAACTATGTTGAAGTTATTGTAAAATATAAATGGTGTATTAATTTGATGGAAAGATTATCTCAGATGGGGGGGAAATTTAAATATGAGCAAAGAGAAAGAAAAGAGATGAGGGGAAATTTTATAGGAGATCATATAATTCCAATTGCTTTAGGTGGAGATGAATGGGATTTAAATAATATTCAGACTTTATGTTTAGCTTGTAATAAAATTAAAACATCTAAAGATATGAAGGATATTGCTATACAGAGGAAAAAAGAAAGATTTAAATAAGAGTATTTGTTATGATTATTACTTAACTCCGGCGCATCTTAGGATGTGGTTTTCATAGCCTTATCCGGATAATGCTATGGCGTAGTGAACCCGTTGTAAAGGGCCAGGTCAAGGTCCAGCAGTTCATAATTGATCATCCTTCGGGATTCATTCTTCTGAAATTAGGCAAAAACATTTATAAAATTAGAATAACTTAAATAAGCATTCCAGTATCACCACTTTCATTTTCATGGCAAGAACTTTTAAAAATTTCTTTGGATTACTTGGAGAAAAGACTGCAAAACCATCTGTAGTAACAGCATTTGAGCAGACGAGAGAGGGCCAACCCAAAGCTTATATTCCTAACTTTTTTTATAAACCGCCTTTTGGCTATCCAAGATATAAAGATCTAATTTATTTCAGGCAACTTGCAGCATCGATTTATGTTGATATGTGTGAGACTGCAATTATTGATGAGGTTTGTGCTATTCAATGGGATATTGTTGCAGAGGATCGAGCAGGTAATGAGGTTATGGGAAAAGATAAAGAAATAGAAATTGTTCAGAGTTTTTTTGAGAATCCAAATACTAATCCTGAAAGTTGGGAAATGCTTGTAAGGATGATGTTACCTGATTTGTTAGAAATTAATTCTGGAATTATGGTTAAGACTTTTAATGCTTTTGGGAAGATGGTTGAAATTGTTGCAAGAGATGGAACTGCTTTTACAAAGAATCCAGATATTTATGGGATGTATACAAATAGAGCAGATCTAATTTTAATAAAAAATATAATGGATCCCCAAGGAGAGAATATGCCAGATCAGAATTTTCCTTTATTAACAGGTTTCTTAACAGAAGATGAAGCTAGGGAAGAAGGGGCTTATTTTCAATACGGATTTAATACAGGGGCTAGACCAGTTCCATTCGGTAAAAGAGAAATAGTTTGGTTTGAAAAGAAATTAAGAACAGATGATCTTTATGGAAGATCTGCTATGGAGGTTCTTGCTAAAACAGTTCAGACACTTATTTATGCAGTAGAGCATAATTTAGAATATTTTTCAGACAATTCAATTCCTCCTGGAGTTTTAGGTTTAGAGGGAATGAGTACTCCAGATGTTAAAGCCTTTGCTCAGCAATGGATAGAATCTCAAAAGAAACAAGATGATATGGGCTTATGGAAAAAAGCTTTTCATAAATTAACAATCGTCAATAAACTTCCAAAGTTTGAGAGAATGGGTTTTACTAATCAAGAGCTTGAATTAATTGAATCTCAAAAATGGTGGTCAAAGATGGTCTGGGCTGCTTTCGGAATGACTGCAACAGAGATGGGCTTTGTAGAGGATGCAAAAGGAAATGCAAATCAGATTGTTCAGAGTTCAATTGCTAAGAAAAGAATTATTTATCCTATTTTGAGATTGATTGAATATTATGTTAATACACAAATAATCCCTGAATTTGGTTTTACAGGAATTAAATATAAGTATAAAATATTTGATGTAGATGAAGAAATGAAGAAATGGGGATTGTATAAACTTCAAACAGAATCAGATCTTAAAACAATAAATGAAATTAGAAATGCAGAAGGTCTTGATTCTGTAGAGTGGGGAGATAAAAACGCAGGAGAGAGAAATCCTAATCAAGGAAATAATTTTAATTTTAATGATCCAAGAGCAAGTGAAATGAATCGAGTGAATAATGAAAATCAGAATGAGAGAGATAGACAATTAAACAAACCTAAGAATCCAAAGAAGGAAGAGAAGAAAGCTCTTGGTACTCAAATACCTTTGACATTACAACCAGGAGAGAAAATAAGTTCAAGTAAATTAGAAAAAGAAATTGTGAGAGTTTTAGATAATAATAAAAAGAAAATATTAGCTGTTCTTGATTCTCAAAAGACTAAAGAACCATTATTAAATATTAAGGGGGTGGATGATGTTCCAGGAATGATTAAAAGATTCTTTGAAGCATTTTCATTAAAAAAGATTAGTGATGCTGTGATTCAATCCCAATTTACAAGTGGATGGGATTCATCAGAAAAAACTATTGATCAGAATGTTCCTTTTAATGAGAAGGCTTTAGACTTTTTACAAGAGCATACTTTTGATAATATTAAAGGCATGACAGAAGAGATTGCTAATGATCTTAAACAAGAACTAGAAAGAGGCATTATTAATGGAGAGGGTATTTCTAAATTGAAAGCTAGGGTAGAAACTGTTTTTGATGTTGGAGAAAATCGTGCAGAAATGATTGCAAGGACTGAAACTAATCGAGCAGAAAACAACGGGAAATTATTGGCCATGAAAGGATCAGGTTTGAATTATAATAAAAAGTGGATGTCTTTAGAAGATGATAGAACTTCACCTATTTGTCATAGGTTGGATAATGATGTTGTTGATCTTGATGAGAATTTTAGAGATTCTGTTTCTGGATGGGAAGGTCAAGCTCCTCCGTCTCATGTTAATTGCAGAAGTACAATTGTTTTTATAAATAAAGAAGAAGTTGAAAAAAAATATATTCAAGAAATGGAAAGGATAGTAGATCGCCAAGAAAAAAAAGAACACAGATTATTGAATGAGGAAATTGATTTAAAAATGAAAGAGAAGGAAGTTAAAATAAAAGAAAAAAAGATGAATTTATTAAATAAATTAGAAAAAGACAATGAAAGAAATCAAGATATATCTGGATAAGGATAAAAAAGAAGAAGTTAAAGATGGGATTAAATTTGAGGAAGTTGTAGCAGGAAAAGTAACAGTGGGAGAAATATATATTTATAATACTTTAAATTATCCAATGAATATTAAGTTGAAGTTAGAAGGAGAAAGTATAAAAATATCTAAAACAATTAAAGAATTAAAGCCTATGGAGTTAAAAAGAATTGAATTTAAATTTACTCCTAAACTAACTATCATGAAACCAATTACAGCAAAATTAAATATAAAGATAGACTATATAATAATATGAAATTCATAATAATTAAATTTAAGGAGAATAAATATGGTAGCAGTTTTTGATGTTTATTACGATTTCGGAGGAACAGATAATTCTCCTGGAACTCAACAAGATACTGATGGCTTAGGGCCTCCAAATATAAGGTTTAAGCAAGCTGATGATGCGACAATTGATGCGAATTCACCAATGCCTATTCCTGCAGCAGGGACCGAGTATTCAAGATGGAAGCAAATTTATTTGAAATGTGCAACAGCACCAGATACCCAAGTAGATAATATAAGATTTTTTACTGATGGTGGGGGATTTGGAACTGGAATTACTGTGAATGTAGGGGATGAATTTCCAGTAAAGAATAGTGGAGCAGATACTGGTTATGATGTTTCAGATGCAAATGCAGTTATGACAACTCATACAGATATAACAGGATCTACAGATGCTTTTGGGCATACTTCTGGATCGCCACTTAGTGGGCCATCTATAAGTGAGGCAGGAAATATTATTAATGCACAGAATGAGACTACAAATTATCTTGTTTTACAGATGGAAGTTATAAATACAGCATCACCAGGGGATTTGGCGAATGAAACATTCACCTTCCGATATGACGAAATTTAATTTTTTATTTATCCAATACAATGGAACTTATATGGAAGGCGATCTATTTAGATGGTAAGTCCTTAAATCAATACAATGAAGGAAAAGTTAATAAATATACAGATATAAATAGAGATCTGTTAAAGTTTTTTGAACTCTATGATCAAGACAAATTAATTCTTAGATTGCATTTAAATAAAAATAAAAGACTTATTTTTAGACGTAGAGTTTCTTTGAATATGCAAGGAAAAATAACAGAAGTTATTTATTTAGTTGGTTGGCAATCAAAAATAAAAGGAGAGAATGTGCAATCAATAAATTATATTTTTGAAGATGGTCATATTGAATCTGCAGGTGCATGGGATGAAAAAAGTATTTTTTATGCTCCTAATTTAATTAAGGAAGAAAAAAATAATAGAATAATTAAAGGAGGTGAAACATGAAATTTACAGAAAAACAAGAGAGAGTTCTAAAACTAATACTTGATGAAGATATTGCTGTGAGAGAACTTAGTGCATCAGATATTAAAATGGGAGATTTGATTAGAGCAGCAAATAAAATTGAAGATGATAGAATAAGAAAAGAGTGGAAACCTATTTATGAACCATTGCAACAAGCAGTAATTAAAGCTAGAGCAGACTTAAAAGAGGAGTTTGAATAATGGCTTTTATTGGAAATAAGAATGTAGGAACTAAAACACTAGATGCAGGACAACCTTTATTACAAACACCTAGAATAATGGGTGCTGGAACCGAAGGTAGTTTTAATCAAGGCTATTTAGCAGCAGTAGGGGGTGAGATAATAACGGAGTTTCATGTATATGTTAGAACTAGAGACTCTGTAGATAGAACAGTTGAAGCAGCTATTTTTACTTATAACAGACAACACAATGACCAAGACTTTAATGGTGTGCCTGTAGATTTATTTAGTGCCATTTCAAGTTTATCTCCTGCAGTTACAAGAACACCAGGCTGGAAAACCATTACTGGATTAAATATTTTATGTGAAGCAGATGATTATTGTATGTGTGTTGGAACTCCTGATGCTGATTTCATAGTTTATTATGGAGATAGCTTTTGGGCTATTTCTTGGGATAACTCGGGGATGAGTCTAAGTGATACTGGAGCTAGTTGGAGTCATAATAACTTCGACCAGACATTTAGTCCATCATCATGGTTTGAATATACAGAAGCTCCTTCTGGATCAACAGAAGATAAAACTTTTACTACTGATGCTTTATTAGAAAAAACAGATACTAAGACATTTACAACAGATGCTATTTTAGTAAATAGATTAATAAAAAATTTCACTGTTGATTCTTTTTTAGAAAAAACTTTTGATAAGACTTTTATATTAGATTCCATATTAAAAAAATCTGACAATGATAAAACATTCACTGTTGATTCTTTTATTCAAAATAGAAATATAGATAAAACATTAATAGTAGATGCAATTCTTAAAAAAGTTAATGATAAAACTTTCATTGCTGATGCCTTTTTAAAAAAGGTTCTTGATAAAACATTTTCTGTTGATGCTATTCTAAAGAAGTTTAATAATGACAAAACTTTTACTATTGATGCTTTTTTAAAAAAGTTTGATAATGATAAAACTTTTATTTTAGATGCAATATTAGAATCTGCTGGTGCTAAGACTTTCTCAGTTGATGCTATTTTAAAACCAGGTAGAAGAAGATGGTCTCCTTTTGGAAAGAAAGAAAAAGAATATTCTTTAGATATTTTTGCATCAATTATAAAAGAAAGTTTTAGAGAAATAGAGATATCTGTTCCGGTGAAAATAAATAAAAAAAGAGAATTAAAGATGTGTTTGGATATTTTTAAACAAAATGAAATGGTGTTAAAATTGTTTTCTAAAGTTAATTCTAAGAAATTATTTGAAATTCTAGATGCTATTTAACTTCTGAATTTTCGCAAATACCTTTATAATGATTTTTGAATTATATTTACTATGAATCAAGAGGCTAGTTTTACATTTACTACTCCTTTGAATGTTAATATAGTGCAATTGAAGGATGGAGAACATTTATTTGTTGAGGGAGATATTTCTACAAATGATATTGATTTTGTAAATGATATTATGAGTAAAAAGTGCCAGGAATCAATGCAGAGGCAAATTATAGAACGTAATATGAAACTAGATATTGAGCATGAAGCTTTTAAAGGAAAGACTCATGAGGAAAAAGAAATTAACAAAACAAAGATTCCTGCTGGAAAATTAATTGATGCTGTTGTTAAAAATTTGGGGAAAAATAGATATTCTACAAGAGTAAAGGGAGAAATAAATAGACACAATAAAGAGAGATATAAAGAGCTTAAAGGTTATCTGATGGATAAATATCTTGATGCTTTTTCTGTTGCTTTTTTACCCAAAGAAGTTAAATATATTGAAAAAGATGGAGAGCAAATAAGAGTGTTAGATGATGTTCTTTTATTGAATATTGCATTGACAGGAAATCCTTGTAATACAAAAGCGCAGTTAGTAGAAGTATTTACAAAATCTATGGATGCTCTTGAAGATTATAAAAAATTAAAAGAATTAGATCCTAGTATTGAAGATCAATTAATTGTTAAAGCTAATAAAGAAAATCCTTTGAGTTATATTTGGAATAAAATTATGTCCGGCCAAGTTCTTAAT
>SDBT01004326.1_pt1 | contig 24168 bp, 21 predicted proteins | sample 2277101 | NCBI WGS metagenome assembly SDBT01 (sample SAMN10404973, study PRJNA504765) | marine sediment metagenome | isolation source: marine sediment core GS10_PC15, 103 cmbsf | place: Arctic Ocean: Southern Knipovich Ridge | collected 2010 | reverse complement strand
CGCTCGCGTTCGTTCATATGCGCGATTTCTTTTTGGAAGGACGTGACGGCTGTGCGTTGCTCTGTGGTAGTAACTTTATCGACCAGTTCGTGATCGGGTGCCATGACAATGAACGTTGCACCAAAGAGCGTGTCAGGTCGGGTCGTATAGATAGGCAGTTCTATGTCACCACAGCGATAGACAACGGCGGCGCCACGACTCTTGCCGATCCAGTTGCGCTGCATAACTTTTACTTTTTCTGGCCATTCAAGATGATCGAGATCGTCGAGAAGTTTATCGGCGTATTTGGTGATGCGCAGCACCCACTGTCGTACTTTTTTATGGGTGACTTCGGTATCACATCTCTCGCATGCACCATCGACTACTTCTTCGTTTGCAAGTCCCGTTTTACAGCTCGGGCACCAATTAATTGGCTTATCTGCCTCGTATGCAAGACCGGCGTTATACATCTGAAGGAAGATCCACTGTGTCCACTTATAATAGGCAGGGTCAGTGGTATTAAGCTCTTTGCTCCAGTCATAGATAGCACCAATTTGGTCGAGTTGGGTGCGAAAGGTGGCGATATTTTGTTCAGTACTGGTTTTAGGATGCAATCCCTTTTTGATCGCATCATTTTCTGCCGGTAGGCCAAACGCGTCCCAGCCCATCGGGTGGAGCACATTGTATCCCTGTAATAGCTTAAGTCGTGCATAGACATCTGAAAAGACGTACCCCTTCCAATGACCGACATGAAGGCCGGATCCTGAAGGGTAGGGAAACATATCGAGGCAATAATACTTAGGGCCACTTCCGGTAGGCTGAGCCTTAAAATAAGGGTCTTCCTTCCAGCGGGCGCGCCATTTTGCTTCAATCGTGGCAACATCGTATGACATGACCGCATCCTTGCAGTTATAAGAGCTCATATTAGATGGATATATCGTTGATTCTACCATAAATCGGCAAACTTGGTACTATCGAAACCCTCGGTGTTTATAGGGCCTTTTGACAATAGTTAAGCTTTAAGGCTATTCTGTCCACCTAAACTTATGCAGGGGGCAAAAAGTTTCATTACAAATATTAATAAAAGGTAGTTTCTATGAATAATCACAGACGCTTTTTTGTAGGTTTAATAGGGATGATTGGTATAGTCGGCATGCTTCATGCTGATATGGCAATCCCTGAAAGCATTGAGGGTCCTCATCTCGAGACTAAGTCTCCGATGAAAATGGAGCGGGCCCTTGATATTTTTTGGCAACAGGCGCTGGTATTAGGCCAGTGCATCGAAGAGAACACTACTGAGTGTGAGTTCTATGCCGATACGTTGGCAAAGTTTCATGATGAAGCACTGACAAAGGAGCTAGGCAAGCAAGGTAGTTTCATCTCCCCGTTTGAGTATGTCCGCAAGGTGAGTACGAAAAGTCGCTGGGATAAGTTGCAAGCAGTGTTGCAGTCTAAAGATGAGTTTCGTAATCGGTTTGATGCATTAGTGCAGCATGACTATTTAGGCAGTTCGCTCATAGAGCCCGGTGAATTTAAAGAAGTACTCAAAGAATTTCAAACGCTCATCAATGATTATTGTGAAGTTGCTGGTGCGAACTCAATTAATGAGGTAAGTGATATATCTGCATCCGTACAGGATCACCTCCGCTTGGTACAGACACGATTGCATGGCTTAGCCAATGCACTCTCAACAAATAAATCGAGTTCGTTTTGGTATGACCGCATGAAAAATTTATTGTGGGGTTCCTCCTTTTCACATGATGTTTTGCCAAAGCTTGCCGGGTTTATTTTACCTCTCATGAATTACGTCACGATGCGTAATAAGAACTTTAATGTTGAAGCAGCTTCAATGCAGATGCGGCAAGAATTTCAAAAAATGGACAACATGGGCTTTTTCCAGCGACTCTTTAGCCGCGGTGTTATGGAGACCATTTCCCGGGGTAAGATGGGCATCATGGTCGATCAACTCAAAAATATGTCCACGCATCTATCTGGTCAGAATGGTATGAGTTTTTATGCCATCAAGCAGCAGTTAATGGGAGAAATTTTCCGTGAAATAGGCGACATTTTCAAAATTGCGCAGGATGATGTATATAAGCAAAGAAAGCGTGAAGAAGACAAGAAGGTTAACCGTGCAAAATCTAAAGTAAAACGTACGCATGAAACTGATATCCACTTTAAAGACATCATTGGCTATGAAGATGCTAAGGATGATTTACGGATCATCATCAACGCGCTCTCTAACCCGGTAAAGTTTATGCGTTATGGTGGTGAGCTTCCAAAGGGTATGCTCCTTGAGGGTCCTCCCGGTACTGGTAAGACATTATTTGCCCGTGCTATTGCTGGAGAGGCTAAGTGTCCGTTTTATGTTGTGAACGTGCATAATCTCTTTAAGCCGATGAACTTGCAAGATATGTTTTCGAATAATGGTGATGGTATGCGCAGCGGCATCAACGAGCTTGAAGCAGTCTTTGAGGAAGCACGTGAGTGTGGCCCATCAATCATCTGCATCGATGAGCTTGATTTTGTGGGCAAACGTCGTGATCAAGCAAATAACCCCAAAGAGCGAGAGGTACTGGCACAACTCCTCAAGTTACTTGATGGCTTTGAGGCAAAGAACCGGTATAAACCGGTGTTTGTGATCGCTACTACCAACTGTGCTGAGGATCTTGATCAAGCCCTTACCCGTGCAAATCGCTTTGATATAAAGATCCATGTTGATTTACCATCGCTAGAGACACGTAAAAACCTCTTTAAAAAGCACATTCCTGCTCGTGTTCGCAGCATGCAAACCATCGATTTTGATGAGTTAGCAGCCAAAACCGAAGGCTATAACTGTGCTGACATTGTGGCGATCGTTAAGAAGCACGCGAGCATGATAGCCGAGGGCAGTGGCCGGGGTGTTATCACGATGGACGATCTATTGGCGGCCATTGATAAAAACCGTCACGGTCTTACTAAACAAATATAAGCTATACTTCATATAGTTTTGCGGGGATATCTACGGCTTTCGTAGATATCCCCGCTTTTTTAGGTGTGATTTGCACCGCCACTCACATTATCTATCTGAGTACCCTGTCTAAGCCCTAGCGGCACTTTATCCTTTGTTTCTAGGCCTTTTGGCATCCCTTTCTGGCTGCACGATTCCCTAATCAAAAAATAAAATAATATTCATATTTGAAATTATTGACTTTGGTTTTCTATTTTACGTAATCTAGGGAATGTGATGGAGAACTCACTTTTGAGAGTTTCTTCTAACTAAGACAAAAACTAAAGCGTTGAAAAACGATAGATACAGCATAAAGGGACTAAACTATGAAAAAATATACGACTGGGTTACTACTTATACTGATACTGGGTATCAGTGGCAGTATATGTGCTGCTACCGAAGAGCGGGGCCAAAAAGCACAAGCTAATTGGACGTTTATCGTTCATATGGAAGCTGATAACAATTTAAATGATTTTGCCATTAAGAACTTGTATGACATGGCAAAAATTGAGCCGGGTAACAATAATATATTGGTACAGTGGATTCAGCCACGTGAAAAAGGAACCTGGCGCTATCGGGTAAAGAAGCAGCGAGTAGAGCTTGATGCACATTTACCTCCTGATGCACATCAAGATTGTGTAAAACTCTTAGTTGATGGGGTACGCTGGGCAAAAGAAAAGTATCCTGCTGATCATTATGCCGTTGTCCTGTGGAACCACGGGGTAGGAATCCTTGATCCTATCTGGGGTAATCAAAGTGGCCAAGAAACCTACTATGATGGGCTTTCTACGACTTTTAAGATGAAAGACATCTATAAAAATGCGCTTTCTCATAGAGGGATCCTCTTTAATGAGACAAGTAAAACATATATGAACAACCAGCAGCTTGCCGAGTCGTTTAGACAAATTAATCAGATCTTAGGCAAAAAGATTGATATCGTGGGTATGGATGCCTGTTTAATGGCGGGTGTTGAGACTGCCTATCAGATAGCCCCGTATGCACAAACGCTTGTTTCTTCCGAAGATGTAGAACTTGCTGATGGCTGGTATTACTCTGAGTTTATGCGTGACATGTCAGAAAATACGATGGATACCTTTGAGGTAGCCCAAAGCATTGTGCTTGCCTTTGATGCGTATTACAAAAATAAAACACCATACTTTACCCAATCAGCAGTAAACCTTGCTCATATGGATGAAGTGCGTGATAGTCTCAATCATATTGTGAAAGCAATTGGAGATGTGAAAAAAGATTATCCATCGGTGATACGATCAGTTATTCAGAAAGCGCGCCGTGATAGCCTGCAATTTGAAACACCAAGTTATATTGATCTGTATACTTTCTATGATGGTATGTATAAACAGTTGGGTAGTACATCATTTAAGATTAGTGATGCGGCTAATCCAAAAACAATGCCCGTAGAAAATAGAGATCTTCATGGTATTCAACTCTGTGACACATATCTGCCGGCGAATTATTTCGCAACTCATGTAACGAGATCTGAGCAGATAATTGAGGAAGAGTTGCTCTATGATGAGCTTCTGACCCAGACACGAAACTTGACGCGTTATATGAAAGAAAAACCAGAGATAAACACTATGTTGCCAAAAGACGTAAATGATCAGGCAAATACGGTTGAAAATCTAAAAGCGCACCTATTGCACGGCATGAAATTGATTGATGCAGTAGTGATAGCCAATGCCTGTGGTAAAGGTATGAACCGAGCTAAGGGTCTTTCGATCTATTATCCTTGTGGGCGAATCGACAAGTCATATCTGAGAACAAACTTTGTACGCGACAGTTTGTGGCTTGAGTTTCTGCAAGATAATATATAATCATCCTTTTCTGTTGATACATTCGTCAAAACGCCGAATGTGAGAGGGTTTTTCACCCCTGTACATTGCTGTTAGAAATGGTAAATTAATCTTTGATGTGTTAGTTTTTCCGCAGAAAACACAGGAGACAGGAAGGTGCAAACCCTACAACCGCAGAAACAAAAAGAAGAAAAGGTACCAAAGCGATCACAAGAAGAAAACGTATTAGTCGTAAAGAGAGAAACACTATTTCCCAATGGTGCAGTCTCGGGGCTACAACGCGTTGATCTTGGCGTATACGAACAACTTATCATGGATAACACGGAGTTTTTACCCCGTTCCCAGGCAGAAGTTGATTCAGGGTATAAGCAGATCATTCCGTACTTGGTATTCACGTATAAAAACAAATATTTTCTCATGCAACGTAAAGACACGGCAAGTGAAAAACGATTAAAGAATAAATATTCTCTGGGCATTGGTGGTCACATCCGCCAAGAGGATATTACCGGTAAAGGTATCTTTGATTGGGCAACACGAGAGTTTAGTGAGGAAATAAATTACGAAGGTTCCTTTGAAATCGAGCCCGTTGGTCTCATCAATGATGAAAACAACTTTGTTGGTAAAGTTCATACCGGCTTTGTGTTTTTACTCAAGGGTGATTCGGACAAGATTTCAATTCGAGACGAGCATGCGCATGGCGTACTCTTAACAAAAGAAGAGTGCACAACTTTTTATCCACAGATGGAAAGTTGGAGCAAGCTTGTTTTTGATTTCCTTAGGATGTCTTAAGCGATTCCCACAATACTAAAAGCTCTTCAAATGAGAGTTCTTGTGCACGCTTTATAGCCAGTTCATCTGGCAGCTTTGTCAGGTCAAAGTGTGTTGATTGAAGGTTATTCTTGAGCATCTGCCTCGGTGAGCCAAAGCACAGCTTAAGAAATTTCCAGAACCCCTCCTCATCAGGAAGCGGATCAGGATACTTCGGTTTGAAGTAGATAAGCCGTGAGAATACCTTCGGCGGGGGTGAGAATGCCCCAGGTTCAATTTTTTCCATCAACTCGAAGTCGAAGTGGTGCTGTAAAAAAAGACTCGTTGCTGAGTACTTTTTGCCCCGCTTTGCCGTAATTTTTTGAGCTACCTCTTCCTGGATCATAATAACGCCTTCAGAGAAGAGTTTTTTATGATTATATAAAAGGAATAGGATAGGAAACGTAATCTGAAACGGGAGGTTTGAGAGCAATACCCAGGGGGCGTGTGCTTCAAGCTCCTGCATATCAACTTCCAAGATGTTTTCTTCTTTAACGCTCAGACGCGCATCAGTAATGCGCTCTTTAACATAATCAGCCCATTCCGGGTCAATTTCATAAGACCACAGGCGAACGCATGGCGTCTTTTCAAGAATAGAACGTGTCAAAAACCCATCTCCGCAGCCAATTTCAAGTATTGACGTCGTATCAGAAATAGCGATTTTTTCGATCATATGATCGACGACTGATTGCTTACGCAGGAAATGTTGGCCAAAACCCTTCTTTTTACGGGGTTTTGAGGCAGAAGTATCGGTTTTTTTTCTCATGTGTCTTAAAGGCTCAATAAGCCCTGTTTTAAAGGTAAAAGTGGCATTAACATACATAGTATAGCAGCTAGGGCCTCAATGAACCATGTTTAGCCAGTAAACGTATGTTGACAGAGTCTAGATGATATCTATCATGTACCCATCATTCATTAATAGTACAAGATGAGGAAAGAGCACAATGATACAAGCAAAATGGCACACAGTTGCCTCGATATCTATCATGTTGATATCTCTCTTTGGGATGCAATCAGTAGATGCTGTGTATAAGGTAAGTTTCACCAATTATCACCCAGAGACAGTAGTCGTGTCGTGGCGAGAAAAGGATCTAGAGTATTTTGACGTCGCTTCTATCAGGATTAAATCAGGGCAAACACAGAAGATATGGGTATTTACTCGTCTAACTTGGCTATATCTAGACATACCGACTGATAGTCCATTTGAAAGGGATTGGCGATGGATGAAATACGATGAAAAACATCTTAAAAAGCACCATTTTAATATTATTGGCCTTGATGGTGATCCGTACTTAGATGACTAATTAGTGACAACGAAGGAGTATTATGATTTCATTCAGGCGATACATAATGATATGTGCAAGCATGATACTTATCTCTACCAGTTTACGAAGTATTAAAGCAGGAAAATTAGTAACATTCATTAACATGATGAAACATCAGATAACCCTTTCCTGGAAAGCTAAGAACCTAAATGAGTCTTACGTTATATTAACTCAAGAAACTGCAGTAATACCGCTACCTGATGGACTAAAGCAGGTAACAATAAAATTAACCGAGATGCCGGCGTTTAAAACAAAATATAAAGGCGATTTTTTCAAAGAAGATTTTTATCATATTGTTGAAGACAGATGGTATCCAGAGTTGAAATCGGTTGAGTCATTAATATTGCATGGAGAATAAGAAATGATAAAAATACCTCTCTATTTACCCCGGTTACCATTTCATGGATAGATGATGAAGAAAATTCTAGCGGCTTCACTGTGCAACCAGGAGAAATAGAAACAATAACATATGCGGGAAAGTATCTGAAAAGCGTTGAAGTCACTGGACCAGGTTCCATGGGAAATGTGAGCCATTATCCCGAAAATTCGGGCATAAATAAGTATCTGTATTTCACGATTTACAATTTGAGAGGCGTCCTCACTATTGATTTTAATAATGAGCCATATCACTAAAAACCCCACATTTAACAAAAAGCCGCAATTAGGCGAAAATTAGGCCCTTTTTAACCCTTAAAAACAGGCCAAAAAGGCCCCAAAACCCCCATTTTATTGACTTTTGGGGCTAAAACCCCTATAGTAATAATGACGAAAAGAAATAAGTCGATCTTTGAAAATTGGGGGCGTAACGGCTTCGACGTTGCGTTTCGCATATTAAGAGCATGCCGAGTTTTGTTTGGGAACTTGTAAAAAACAGACAAACAATGAGTGCAAACGCACCACTTCAAGCAATTGCTTAATTAAGTAATTGTTTCTTGTAAGTAAGGCGCGTCTATCCGGTGACCTTACAAGTATTTACCAAGATAGAATTTTCTGACAAGGATTTTTGGTCGCGTAGTCAGAAAATATCACGCAACCGGCTTTTACGGTATATCCTGTCTTTGGGGTTCCGTACGAGTATAAACAAAGAACAAGCATGTAGCGCTTAATATCTGCAGTGTAGCGGACATGGGTTCGACTCCCATCGCCTCCACCAAAATTCTTTATCTTATCAGCTCTGGCTTTGCCAGGGCTTATTTGTTTTCTGGAGAAGTTACTTGATTTTGAGTTCTATTCCCCAGTAGGATAAAATTAATAAATCTATATAACCGAAGGGGCAATTGTGATGGATGACAAAACAAATACGGTATCATTTTCGTTAAAAATCGTTGCCGGTTTATTTATATGTGCAGGGATTCTGACGACGGACATTCATGCCCGTAAAGCAAAACCCGGTCAAACACAGATAATTAATTGGTTTTGGCATGATTACGTTAAAATCGAATGGATATCTGAGAAAGGTGAGTCAGGGAAGTTCGAAGTAAGACCAAGAAAAACACACACCTTTTTCTATAAAGGAATGCTTAAGGCGTTAAAGATTACCCATAAAGGAGAGTCTCGAACATATGAGCGTGGACGAGGGATCGAATTTATTAATTCACATGACATATTTAAGATGCAAAGAGGGAGAGGGGAACCCAACGAGGGTGAACTTAATTTACAAGAGATGAAACTTCTTTAAGGTAATAATACCGGTTGGAGCATCCCTCTATCCAAAATAGCTTTTAAGTCCCGCCTGATCTGGCGTCAGTGCTTTTGAGCCTTGCGTCCAGTTTGCTGGGCACACTTCACCGTTTGTTTCATGGTGCTTAAGGGCATCAATGAGTCTAAGCACTTCAGCAACATTTCTTCCCAGTGGCAGATTATTAATTGATGCATGCTGTACGACATTATGTTTATCGAGCAAGAAGAGCCCTCTAAAGGCCGTACCTTCATCTTCTTTGTATACGCCATAATCATGGATCATTGTTTTATGAATATCTGAGATCAGGGGATACGTTATGCCTTCAATGCCGCCGTTAACTTTAGGAATCTTGAGCCAAGCAAGGTGACTATGAACAGAGTCAATTGAGACACCGATGACCTGTGCACCTTTTTCTCTAAATTCATGAATTTGTGCTTCAAAAGCGTGGATTTCTGTAGGGCATACATACGTGAAATCAAAAGGGTAGAAGAAGAGTACGGTGTATGAACCCTTACAATCATCAAGGCTGATATTTTTTACTTTGCCATCAAGGGCGGCTTCACAATTAAAGTGTGGTGCTTTTTGGCCAATTTTAACCATGCGTTTCCTTTGGGGTATAAGATAAGAAATAAGATGAAATAGCCCTAAGCTAGGTCTTTTATGGTACCAGGCTCAGCATCTTTCACAACCGGTGGTTGTTTAACAAGAGGCTCTTGCTCAGCAAGCGGTGCTTGTTGAAGAATGGGCGTATGCTGCAGGTTGGCGGTGGTGAGTGTATCATGCAGGATCATTTTTTCAGCAATCTTTCCAAAGAGTGGTGCGGCAACTTGTGATGCCCAGAGTTTTTCTCGTTCAGGTTCTTTTATAAAGGTGATAATCACGCGTTTATAATCACCTTTTTCCACAATGCCGCTAAACGTATAGAGATGGCGGGTAGTTGAGTATCCCCCCTTTTGGGCCATACGTGCCGTACCAGTTTTCCCCATGACTCTAAATCCTTTCTGCCCATATTTTTGGCCAATCGTTTCAAGGATATCTTTGATGTGTGAGATGCTTTCATTTGAATAGAGTTTTTCTGGTGCTGGCGGCGGGGTAAGGCTTGTTTGTTTGAGTAGGGTTGGATGCACATCATACCCATCATTTGAGATGATTGCGCATGCCCGGGCGAGTTGGAGGAGGGTAGAAGTAATCTCGTAACCAAATGGTAAGACAAAGATTGAAGATTTTGACCAGTTATGTGGCGGGTTTAAAAACCCGCTTCGCTCACCGGGAAATTCGATGCCAGTTTTTTTACCAAAGCCAAGTTTTTGGAAGTGGTCATACAGTTTAGTCCCAAGGCGTTTGGTGACTTTGGCCATACCGACATTACTTGAATGAACGACAACGTCTGAGAATGGAAGCACCCCGAGCTCCTTCCAGTTTTCCACTTTAAAGCTTCCAAAATATTTAATCTTTCCTTCGCAATCAATCATTTCATCGGGTGTCGTTACCCCTTCATCGAGCGCCGCAAGTGCGGCAAATATTTTCATGACAGAGCCAAGTTCATAGCATTCTGATACGGGGGTATTTTTCACGACTGACATATTATCTTTGGCGTCAGTATTGGGGTTAAAGAATGGATAATTAACCATGGAGAGTACATGGCCATTTACGGGGTTGAGGATGATGGCAGCACCGCTTTTTGCTTTAAATGCCTTAACGGTATGAGCGACTTCTTTTGCAGCCATAAACTGCAGTGTGCTATCAAGGGTAAGGGTAAGTGACTCCCCGCTGCTTCCCGTTTGTTTAACTTCTTTATGAAAGTAGAAGCGTTTAGCGCGTGCATCTTTTTCTACGTTAAGAATCATAGGAGTGCCTTTAAGTTGTTCGTTACAGGCAAGCTCCATACCACAGATGCCGTTATTATCGATGTTAGTAAAACCGATAATTTGTGATGTTTCCGGAAATGGATAGAACCGTTGTGGTTCGGTAAGAAAGTGTATGTCGTTGATACCGTCTTTTTTACATTGTGCTTCAAGTGTGGGGTTGATGTTACGGCTGAGCCAGACGAATTTAAGGTTCGGTTTATTTTTTATGTACGCAAGTTTTTTGGGGAAGTGTTTTTTGAGAAAAGAGTAAGTACGTGTTTTATTTCCCAGTTGATGGGGCAAGAGAAAAGCAGATGACACTTCTTTATTAATGGCAAGCGGCACCGTGCCGGATTGATCATAGATTGCGCCGCGTAATGGTTGCAAGGTTACTTCGACTTGATATTGTTTACCGGCAAGGGTTTGAAAGAGGTGTTTATTTTTCACCTGAATAAGGTAGAGGCGTATACCGATAATGATATGGAGGAAAAGAAAGGACAAGAGTACGAGGGTAGTGCGAATAGTATAGTTCTTAGTGCGCATGAGTATCTTTAACTTTTTTGGGCAGTGTGCACATGTGTATCATAAGTGGTAACGACCTGCCGATGCTTGAGCGGAATAAGGTTGAGTTTGTTTTGCGCTACTGCTTTTACCTCGTTTTGATTTTTTGCCACAAGCAGCGACGCGAGGAGGGTATCCTTTTTGCGGTTCATTCCTTCTTTATATGCTTGAAGTTTTTGTTTGGCATAAGTGAGGTTGACGACTTGATTATGTTGAAAAATTTTCAGGAAGATGAGCAAGAGGTATGCGCACCCCATAATGAGCCAAAAGCGTTTAGAAATCATGTTTTTCCTCCCCTACAAAAAATAGTGGCCCTATTGTACCCCCTTAACAGCCCCAAGCGTAAGAGATTTGCCGATTCGGTCACTTTCTATAGTAGGAATGGCACTTTGCGCCTTAAACATCCAATGACCCATTTCAAGGCTATTTGTAATATTTTCAAATATAAATTTAAGAGATATGTTGACAAAATAATTACAAATAGTGTTATATGGGTATAAGAGATACGAGCACCAGGGAAAAACAAAGAGTGAAAAATTTATGACGAGTAAAGAGGAAGGATCACTGATCATATAACACCATATAATGCATAACGTATTATCCAGATCATCTCAGTGATGATGGAAGCGCAATAGAATTACTATATAAGGAGTAAAACATTATGAACATGAAAAAAGGATATGCACGGTTTACGTTTTTAATGATGATAGCCACATTTATCGTTGGTACGTTCTTTCTTAATAAATATGCACAAGCAAAATCACGCAATGAATATAGATCAGGTACACTACATGCAGCACACGGGGAGATGAAAAAAGGAGCCTGTCAAAAATGCGGCATGAAAAATAACTGTGGCTGTATGAAGAAAAAGGTATCACCCATTAAAAAAGGCGGGCCACGTAAAAGAGGCATGTGGGATAATGTAACCGGATGGTTTAAAGGATTATTTGCAGCTGTAACACCAACAAAAGTGATGGAAGTAAGTGATGAAGATCAGCTAAATAAGCTCCTCAAAGCTGACAAACCAGTGGTGGTAAAGTTCCATGCCATCTGGTGTAGCGTCTGTAAGAGCATGAAGCAGCATGATAACGCCATGGCGGAGAAATATGATGGCAAGGTCAAGTTTGTGCAGCTCGATATTGATAAGTCAGCGCTCAAAGCCCTCACCCAAAGGCATGGGGTAAAAGGGGTACCAACCTATCTCTTCTACAAGAATGGTAAAGTCATCCATCGCCATGTAGGAAAGATGAGTCGGGACGTCTATGACAGACAAGTCATCGCCCTTATGAAATGTGGCATGTAACAGCCAAATAACTAATCGCGCCGTAGAAGCAGTCAGAAATGGCTGCTTCTCTTTTTTGCCCAATCTACCCCTTCCTCAATAGAAAATCACGAAAAATGCCCTATAGGCCTACCAAATACACATAAAAAGTTGCAAATTGAAATTATTATGATATGCTTTTATACGGTGCTATGGCGTGCACCGCTGATAATCATTTATACTAATGAGAAGAAAAAAATGAACGTACAGAAGAGTATACATCGAGCAGGAGCTATGTTCTGCATGATTTTTAGCCTCAATATGGTAACCGGTACGGTATATCCAGTCAGAGGCATTTCAATTATACAGAAGCTTAATGCGGTATTCATTCGCAGTGGGTGGACTACTATTGATATGTTTGGTCTTAAGGCCACCATTGAGGAGGCCGTCTTAAGTGAAGATGAGACCCAAGTGATAGTAAAAACTGCCGACGGGGAGACTCATATCCATGATATCGTAGATTGCACCACGAACAAAGTGAGAAATAAGCCGCAGAAACAACCCTCAAATAAGGTACGTTTCCATAAGCTTATCCAAAAGCATAAGCGTATCCGGTTCTAAAAACATACAAAAAAGCTGCTTTTTAAAGGCAGCTTTTTTCTTTTTATGCCTGACAATTATAATGCCAGTAACCGTCGAACAAATGGAGAATCAACATGCACACAAAGATATTATCTTACCTCTTCATGGCAGGCTTAATTGGAAGCCTTTGCGCATCTGATCCAAATCCCAAGGGATCTCCTCAAGTAAATTTAACGTTTGTGGGGATAGGGTACATTCCCTTCAAGGAAGATAAAACACTCGAAGTTCGTCACATGACCGAGGTCAAATATGACTCGGGCACTCATCGGTATGTATTCGGAAAACCTTATTATTGCCTTCAAATTATTACCTGGGATACCACGTATGCTATTCCTAATTTATATGATGAATTTGAATTCATCGATAATGGTAATAAAATTCTCGCCTATCAAGGTGACTTCATAAGAGTAATAGATACCAATACCGGTGAACTCTTAAATTGGGCGATAATGCTCCCTCAAATCGACTGACCGTTTTGACATTTTTTCCACTTCATGCGATATACAAGAGGTCTATTAGTTCACAATGTATAATAAACGAGGGAGATCTCATGAAGAAATTATTTGGTATTGCATTAATTGCCGCACTGGCGACAACAGCAGTTAATACACCAGTTAAGGCATCAAGTGCTGGCACAATCATTAAAGTACATAGCCTTTCCAGCTTTCAGCAGGAAGTAAGACAAAACACTGAAAAGTTACCCGTCATTCTCAAATTTACTGGCAGCTGGTGTGGATGGTGCACGAAGATGAAACCGATTGATAGTAAAATTGCCGCAGAATTTGCCGGACAGATAAAGTTTATTGAGGTTATTCTTGATAGCGACCGCGGTCTTCGTGAAAACTCAGAAATCATTGGCAGCACGCCAATACGAACCATTCCTCACTACCTTTACTTTGATAAAGACGGTGTTGAGCTGGGTCTTCGTCACGGTTCCGTACCAGAAAATGTGTTGCGTACTAACGTAAACCAGATGCTTCTATCGAGTTAATCGTTACGCTTTACCACAACAATGTTTGAATTTCTTACCTGATCCACAGGTACAAGGCTCATTGCGCCCAACCTTTTTAGCTTTTCGCTTAAATGGCTCTGGGCGCGCTGCTTCTTCACTAGGACCAGCAGTCTGCATAGAATCCAGTTCCTTTTGTCGTCCTTGCTCGATCTCACGAATATGAGATGACGAGAAGTTTTCAGGCTTGAGCTTGAAGATACGCTGGATGATGTCCCATTTTACTTGGTGCATCATGCGTTCAAATTCGGAGAAAGATTCTTTTTTATATTCAACGATGGGACTTTTTTGCCCATAGCCACGCAGATGGATACCTTCTTTTAAACGATCAAGTGTTTGAAGGTGCATCTTCCAATACTGATCAATCGTTTCAAGCAGGATCCACTTTTCGGCATCCTTGATAATATCTGCAGAAATTTGATGGCGGTATTGTTCATACTGATATTGTAAAAATTCGGTAATATTAGTTCTGAGCGTATCGGTATTCGTAGCAATCGTACCAGCCGTATATTGTTGCTGTGCGATACCGGTGAGTTTTTCAATTGAATCAAAGAGGCCACCAAGACCTTCAGGATCGACGGTCTTTCGGGGGCAATGAATAGCAAACAAGTCGCTCATCACATCAACGATAATTTCTCGTATCAGTTCCTGGAGTTGGTCTGCACCTTCAAGAATATCTCGTCGATAGCTATAGACGATCTTTCGTTGCTGGTTGAGCACGTCATCATATTCGATAACTGCTTTACGGCGTTCATAGTTAAGTTTTTCGACTTTTTCCTGCGCACGCTCGATAGCACGAGACACCATCTTGTGCTCAATGCTCTCTCCCTTCTCCATACCAATACGGGTCATGGTGCTCTTAAGTTTCTCACCACCAAAGATACGCATAAGGTCATCTTCAAGGCTCAGATAAAATTTTGATGATCCCCGATCTCCCTGTCGGCCACTTCGGCCACGGAGCTGGTTATCAATACGGCGACTTTCATGGCGTTCGGTGCCAATGATACGAAGCCCGCCGTTTTGTAAGGTCGCTGGTGTCAGCTTAATATCGGTACCACGACCCGCCATGTTAGTAGCGATGGTAATCCTGCCTTCTTCTCCTGCCTCTTTAACAATTTCAGCCTCTCGTTGATGTTGTTTTGCATTAAGCACATTATGCGGTAGTTGTGCTTCGGTGAGCAGGTAGCTTAAATGTTCTGACGTTTCAATCGCGATCGTTCCGACGAGTACTGGCTGCCCTGCGGCATGTGATGTCTTAATATCTTCGATCACGGCATTAAATTTATCTTCTTGATCAAGAAAGATAGCATCCGCCTGATCATCACGAATCATTGGTCTATGGGTAGGAACAATATTAACACCCAGCTTATAGATATTATGAAACTCAATTGCTTCGGTAGCAGCCGTTCCGGTCATACCGGCAAGCTTGGCATATAGACGGAAGTAATTTTGCAAGGTGATAGAAGCAAGCGTCTGCGTTTCTCGTTCAACCTTCACCCCTTCTTTAGCTTCGAGGGCCTGGTGCAGTCCATCACTATACCTTCGTCCACCTAATATACGACCGGTAAACTCATCAACGATAAGTACTTCGCCCTCACGCACGACGTAATCAACATCGCGTTTAAATAAGGTATTCGCGCGAAGGGCTTGCGTCACGTGGTGAAGCACAAGCGTATGTTCGGGTGCATATAAGTTGTTCACCCCAAGGCCGCGTTCAATTTTATCGGTACCAGATTCGGTAAGGTGTACTGACCGTGCTTTTTCATCAACGTCATAGTTCTCATCTTTTTTAAGTGAGAGTACTGAGCGGTTAGCCGCAGCATAGAGGTCAGCACCTTTTTCTGCAGCACCCGAGATAATAAGTGGTGTTCGTGCTTCATCAATTAAGATAGAATCGACTTCATCGACAATAGCGTAATGAAGATCACGCTGCACATAGTTAGAAAGTTCAAACTTCATATTATCGCGCAGGTAATCAAATCCAAATTCGTTGTTGGTACCGTACGTGATATCTGCCTGGTATGCCTTGACCCGATCGTCATCGCGCATATCGTTTTGGATAATCCCCACTTCAAGACCAAGTTTTTGATAAATTGGACTCATCCATTCAGCATCACGGCGGGCAAGATAATCGTTGACGGTGATCAGGTGTACGCCTTTACCGCTAAGGGCGTTTAGATAGAGTGGCAATGTCGCAACAAGCGTTTTTCCTTCACCCGTTTTCATCTCAGCAATATTGCCGCGATGAAGCACGATACCTCCGAGCATCTGCACATCAAAGGGTCGCATGCCAACAGTTCGTCGACTGGCCTCTCGCACGAGGGCAAAGGCTTCGGGCAAGATTGACTCAAGGGATTCACCCTGGGAGATACGCTGCCGAAATATGTTGGTATACCCGGTCATTTCCAGGTCTGAAAGGCTGAGCATCTTTTCTTCAAGCGCGTTGATCTTAGCAACGATCGGACGCATCGCTTTTAGTTCACGCTCATTTTTGGTGCCAAAAATTTTTGCTAATACCTTTGTAAGCATTAAAAGTCCTTTGGAATAGGGTAATTTTAGTATGTATTACTCTACCATAAATTGGGATATTGACGTAGTATTTTTTCGTATTACCCCTTTATTTGGCCTGTTTTTTAACAAAAATAGGCCAAATAGGATGTCTTTGAGTGAAAAAAGAACACATTTTTACTGGAAAGCGACGAGGGAATGACTTTACAAACTGGCTCTCTTGGCATACGTTAATAGCGGTAAACACGGAAACTTCTACGTCGTAAGGGAAGACGTCTCCATGTATAAATCTAATGAGAAAAAGCTCCGGGGTGAGAAAAAGGGTGCTACGGGCTATAAGCATGAAAATATTGGTGAAATTCTTCGTCTAAACGGTACCATCGTTGATGCAAAATTTGATCAAGACCGCGTGCCAAATATATTTTCCCGACTTGCAATCATTTGTAGTAAAGATGAAAAGAAAGGCCTCCCTGAGCGCCAGATTAGTCTTGAAGTCATGCAGCATCTTGGTGATGGGGTAACGCGCTGCGTTGCACTTGAAGCCCTTGATGGTGTCGCACGGGGATTACCAGTCATTGATACGGGTGCCCCCATTAAAGTGCCGGTTGGCAAAGAAGTACTCGGTAGGGTATTTAATGTGCTCGGGCATGTCATTGATGGTGGCAAGGAAGTTAAGACTGCTGAACAGTGGTCAATTCACCGCTCAGCGCCGTCATTTATCGAACAAAAAGTTTCCGAAGAAATATTAGAAACCGGCATTAAGGTTATCGACCTGCTCTGTCCCTACATGAAAGGCTCAAAAATTGGGCTCTTTGGTGGTGCGGGTGTGGGTAAGACAATTTTGGTGCAAGAATTAATCCGCAATGTAGCTATTGAGCATGGTGGCTATTCTGTCTTTGTAGGTATTGGTGAACGTACCCGTGAAGGAAATGAGCTCTGGCTTGATATGAAACAATCAGGCGTGCTTGATAAGACCGCTTTGGTCTTCAGTCAGATGGGTGAATTGCCTGGAGCCCGGCTCCGTGTGGGACTCAGTGGCTTAACCATGGCTGAGTATTTTCGGGATGAAGAACGTAAAGACACGCTCCTCTTCATTGATAATATTTTCCGTTTTGTCCAAGCAGGTGCAGAGATTTCTGCTCTTCTAGGCCGTATGCCATCAGCTGTTGGGTATCAGCCAACATTGGCATCTGAGATGGGTGCTTTGCAAGAGCGTATTACCACCACTCAAAACGCCTCAATTACTTCCATTCAAGCAGTATATGTACCGGCTGATGATTATACTGATCCTGCCCCGGCAACAACCTTTAAGCATTTAGATGCAAGTACTGTTCTTTCTCGTCGGATTGCTCAGACTGGGCATTATCCCGCAGTTGACCCGCTTGAGTCATCCTCGAATGCACTCCGTCCTGATTTGGTAGGGGAGCGGCATTATGCCGTGGCGCATGAAGTGCAGCGCATTTTTCAAAAATATAAAGAGTTACAAGACATCATTGCCATCTTGGGTATTGATGAGCTTTCTGATGAAGATAAGATGACGGTTAATCGCGCAAAACGCATTGAGAAGTTTTTGACGCAACCGCTCTTTGTTGCCGAGCAATTTAGCAATATGCCTGGCACGTTTGTGAAGAGAGAGCAGACCGTGGCTGATTTTGAGCAAATTATTTCAGGTGCCTGTGATGATATGCCGGAACAAGCATTTTATATGGTCGGGACGCTTGAAGAAGCTAAGAAAAAAGCTAAAAAAATAGAAGAGGAATAGGTCATGGCTTCAGAGCACGTCCTTTTAGAAATAGTGCGCCCAAAGAAAACGGAGCAGCATACCGTTAAGTGGGTGCATATTGAGGGAAGTGCGGGTTCATTTATAGTGGGCCCCGATCATCATCCATTAATTTCAACGCTTAAGCCAAAAGGGACAGTGACGTATGCATTGTCTAATGGCAGTGAGCATACCTTAGATGTATTTGGGGGTATTTTAAAAGTAACCGAAGAAAAAGCGGTGATAGTACTTGACTCATAGAGGGATTGAAAGGAATCCGCGTTAGTGAAGGAGAGAACGTTGGTACAAAGATTTTGTTGCAAAATTGCCTAGATCAAGCTACCATGTTTTCTTTATTATCGCTTATAATCAATGTATTGTTTTGATGGGTACGGGGTTGCAAATAGGGCAAATGTATCTGTCTGTTTATTTTTTAAAGTAGCTATGGAGGAGCGAGGTTATGTTTTCTCGTATAATTAAAGGATTGTATGGTGATATTTCACCTCAAGAGGTACAGAAGTTTAGTTTACTATCACTGATTTTCTTTTTTACGATCGGTACGTACTGGATGCTTCGTCCCCTCAAGGACGGAATCTTTTCGCAGATCGTTGGTATTGATCAGCAGCCGAATGCAAAAATATTATCCGTGGTGGTAATTTTGTTCATGGTTCTGATTTATAGTAAATTGGTAGATAAGTATGAAAAGCATCAGCTTTTCTACATTATCGGTGGTTTCTATACGGTAGTTTTCCTCCTGATTACCTTTTTCTTAGGTCATGGCACCATTGGCTTACCAAATGACCTGGTAAATTCCAATCGTATGTTTGGATGGATTACCTACTTCTCGATTGAGAGTTTTGGATCACTTATCGTGGCCTTATTTTGGTCGTTTGTCGCAAGTATTACTGATGCAAAATCAGCAAAACGTGGATTTTCCCTTATTATTGGTGGTGCACAAATTGGCTCGATTGCTGGTACCTATGCCTCATCATTTGCCCGTACTGAAGGATTAATGCAATTCTTCTTCTTGATGGCGGCATTTGGTGTGGTTGCCATCATGCTGATGATTAGATACTTCATGGCGGTAATTCCTAAATCAGAGTTAGTGGGGAATGTAACCTCTTCTAAGAAGCAAAAAGCTAAAGGCAAGACCGGGTTCCTTGAGGGAATACGGTTAATTATGACAAAGCCGTATATCTTCGGCATCTTTGTCGTGGCAACACTTTATGAGGTGATTGCTACCATTATTGATTTCCAGATGAAGAAGATGGCAACAGGTATTTATGGTAAAGGACCTGGCTTAACGCAGTTTTTAGCCTATTTTGGTTTAGCCACGAACACGCTGGCCTTAGTGATGGCACTTCTTGGTACCAGTTACTTGATGCGTCGTTTTGGCCTCACCTTCTGTCTTCTTACCTTCCCTGCCGTGCTTGGTAGTGCGGTGACGTATCTATACTACGTAGCTCGCTTTACAACGCCTTCACCAGAGGAGCTTTTATGGCTGACCTTTGGGGTGATGATCGTTGCCAAGGGACTCAGTTATGCGTTGAATAATCCATCGAAAGAGATGATGTATATTCCAACGAGTAAAGATGTGAAGTATAAGGCAAAGAGTTGGATTGATATGTTTGGTAACCGTGCTGCAAAAGCAACGGGTGCAACGGTCAATAACGCACTCCTTGGTGCGGTAGCAACGACGCCAGCATTGATGCTTCAAAGTGGTGCCGTTATTTCTCTAGCGATTATTGTCATATGGGTATTTGCCGCAACCAATGTGGGACGTACCTTCAACAAGCTTACTAAAGAAGGTAAGATCGTCGAATAACGATCGGTTTACAATGTCTAAGAAGGGTCGGCACTGCCGGCCCTTTTCTGTATCTAAGATGCTTGGATGATCCCACTACCAAGACAGGTAGTATCGTCGTAGAACACGGCAAACTGGCCTGGGGCAATGCCCTGATCTTTAGTGCTCAGGTGTACCAGTCCATGCCCCTTTTCGGTAAAAGTAAGGGTACATGGTGCGGGGGTACTTCTATGCCGTATTTTCACGAGCAGGTTCTTCTTAGTTGGCGGCTTTTCGCTCAGCCAATGAAAGGAGTCGACTCTAAACTCTAAACGCTCTTTCTCGACATCCTCATACCGATTAGACACGGTTATAGTGTTCTGCTCAGGATCCTTTGTCACGACATACCAGGGTCCATCTGAGAGTTTGATACCCTGTCGTTGGCCGATAGTGTAGTACCAGATGCCCTCGTGGGTACCAATGGTATTGCCTGTTTCAAGGGCAATGATATTGCCAGGCTGGCAGCCAAGGTGATGTGCCAAGAAATCATTAAATTTTATTTTGCCTAAGAAACATAGTCCTTGGCTATCTTTGCGGTCTTTGGTTGGCAGGTTATACCTTTTCGCCTGTGCACGTACTTCTGCCTTGCGCAGATGCCCGATAGGAAAGAGTGCCCGTGAGAGCTGTGCCGATGTGAGGGTAGAGAGGAAGTAGCTTTGATCCTTGATCGGATCAACACCCCGTTTGAGGGAAAATATGCCGGATTCTTCGGTAATTTGGGCATAATGACCGGTAGCCACCTTATCATAGTCGGTGCCAATCATATCGTAGAACATGCCAAATTTGATGACTTGGTTACAGAGAATATCGGGATTAGGGGTCATACCTTTGCCAGCCTGAGCTATAGTGGATGCAATAACCCGTTCATGGTAGGCATCCTGTAATGAAAGTACTTTGAGTGGTACCTTGAGTTGTGTGCAGACCGCCTTTACATAGGAGAGGTCCTCTTCCCAGGGGCAGGTACCAAGGCTCGCAAGTTCGTCTTCAAGCCAAATTTTGAGATAAAAGGCCGTAACGGTATGGCCCTGCTCTAAAAGAAGTTTGAGGGCAACTGAGCTATCTACTCCTCCTGAAACGAGGGCGGCTATGTGCATAGTATCTCTCATACGGTCGAATGGTAATATTACTCATTGAATAATACCATGGAAGGGATTGGTTGGCAAAATGACAACTGATAGATAATAATGGGCCATTGAGTAAAATGGCCTTATGGAGGGGCGTTTTATTGAAAAATCGTGGCGATTTCTATTTGACAAGGTGGGTGATTGCCCGTACTCTAAAACTGATTATCGCGGGGTAGAGCAGCCTGGTAGCTCGTTGGGCTCATAACCCAAAGGTCGCTGGTTCAAATCCAGCCCCCGCAACCAAATTCCCGTTTATTCCCGTAATGCACAGGAGGGGACCAAAGCCCCCGACACTTTTTTCGGTGATATACTGCGCAGGATGGGGAGGATGGAGAATTGACAGCAAACGCCTAAAGAGCGTTAATCATGCGGGAATAGCTCAGTGGTAGAGCATTGCCTTGCCAAGGCAAGGGTCGCGGGTTCGAATCCCGTTTCCCGCTCCATATTTTTCTAAATATGGGCGTATGGGCTTTATTTGCGCTCTTTTCAGACTTTTGTTATTCTAAGTACTGGGACTAACCAATATTCGTTATTCCTTACTGTTCGATATTATTCGTGGTTATGTAATGGTAGGCAGAATGCTTTACCTGATAACCGTTATGTTTTGTTATTTTCGAAAATATGATGATCAGTAAGCATTTTTTTAAAGGTTTTTTACATGAAATCAGTAATTCAAGAAGGCTCTTCAGTTGCCAAAGCGGTAGCAAAGGCATGGGAATCAGCAGGTAAACCAGAAGAATTTTCAATCAAAATATATGAGACAGAGAAGACAAACTTCTTTGGCTTATTGCGTCGCGCTGCCGTCGTTTCGATCTTTTATAATCAAAAGCGTCCGTATAAAGGAAACAGAGAGAGATCAAACGGGTATCGTAATAACACGCGAAGAAACGGTAGAGAATCATATAATGTTTCTTCAAGAGAGTCTTTCAAATCAACACCGTATGTTGAAGAGTCTGCATCATCGCGCACATCTTCATATAATGAAGATGCGCCACGGCGGGATTCTCGCTCAACAGGTCAGCGTTCGGATAGGCGTGAAGCCTGGCATCCAGAGTTAATCGATGAGATTAGTGGCTGGCTTACTGAAACCACGGAGAAGATGGGTGTAACAACGTCATTTGATACCAAGGTTGATGGTGGTGTATTAAAGGTGACTTTTGAAACACCAGTGCTTGAGCAAGAGGATTATGAGCGCATGTTATTTGCAAGCTTCTCACATCTTCTCATGCAGTTCCTCAAGCGTGCTCATAAGAATAAATTTCGCAGCCTTCGGTTGCTGATTCAATCCAGGCGCTAATGTAGGCGCCAAAGGCGCGCACATTAGTAGAACACCATACGTTATTGGGTGAGGGGACGTATGTATCGTGTACAAGATGAACATATAATTGTTGCTCGTTGTACACCACAAGGAAGTGGTGCAACAGCGCTCATGCGCATTTCTGGCGTAGGAGCAATTGAGTTAGCTGATCAGATGGCACAGCTTTCATCTGGCAAGAAGCTAGCCGATGGTGATACCCACACGATCCATCATGGTTTTGTGGTCTCTCCAAGTGATACTACATCTCGAATCGACGAAGTATTATTTCTTTTAATGCGCGGCCCGCGTACGTATACCGGGCAGGATACGGTCGAGATTACCTCCCATCATAACCAATATATTATTGAGCAAATCATTGCCACGGCCATTTCTCTTGGCGCCCGTCTTGCACAGCCTGGTGAATTTACCAAACGAGCATTTCTCAGTGGCAAGATAGACCTTGTCCAAGCTGAATCGCTTCATGATGTCATTACGGCACACAATGAAACAGCGCTTCGTATAGCGCAGTCACAACTGCAGGGCACCTTATCTGCCTATCTGCGTGATATTGAAAAAGAGTTACTTTCATTACTTTCATTTACCGAAGCAAGCTTTGAGTTTCTCGATGAAGAGCAGCGTGATCTTGATTTTGACCGGGATATTCGGCAGCGGACGCAAGCTTTACTTGAGCGCCTGCACGGTTTAGGGCAAGATTTTGCACAACAATCACACATTCGTGATGGCATACGCATCACCTTGCTTGGCAGTGTAAATGCCGGTAAATCAACATTATTTAATGCCCTTCTTCGCAAAGAGCGTGCCATTGTTGCAGACAGTGCGGGCACGACGCGAGATGTCATAGAAGGCAGTGTGCATCGTGACGGTCTCTTTTGGACGTTTATTGATACCGCTGGTTTGCGTAAAACGGATAATAAGATAGAGCAAGAGGGCATCTCTCGGGCATGGGATGAGGCAGCAAGAGCTGATGTGAACATCTTGGTCTATGATGGCTCTCGGAAGTTAACAGCGCAAGAAGATGAGATCTATCAGGATCTCCTTTCTCGCTATGCATCAAACATGATCGTAGTTGAAAATAAGATCGATGATCCAAATAAAGAAGCGCAAGAAAGTATTGCAAAGAGTGCCGCAGAGCACGAGGTACCTATCTGCGCAGTTTCAGCGAAAACGAAGCAGGGAATTGATCTCCTACGCACGGCAATTTCAGCGCGAATAGAAGAATTATTTAAAACGAAGCGTTCGCCGTTCCTGCTGACCAATCGTCAGCATGCATTACTTTCTGAAGTTGAGAAAAAGATTGCGCTCATTGTGCAGATGAATAAGGATCATATCGAATATGAGCTCATAGCTCACCATCTAAAAGAAGCCTTATCTCGGCTAGCAGAAATTACGGGTAAAGAGGTACATGAAAAAATGCTCGATACCGTATTTCGCGACTTTTGCATTGGCAAGTAAGGGCTAACTGAAATCGTTGGCGATATCAATTAAATCGGCGATGAGTACCTTAAGTAAAAATACTGATTGTTGGGGCAAGTCTGGTGTATCATCTATATGCTCCTCGAGTAATCTACATAGCTGGATAATACTGGGGGAATAAATTTTCTTCATTTTGAATCGGTCAGTAATAACATCAACATGTTTTTTAGAAAATGCGTCATACCGAGCCCATTTAAGGAGTGTTTTGATGAAGGTATTATAGGACAATTT
>SDBT01004325.1_pt1 | contig 24171 bp, 19 predicted proteins | sample 2277101 | NCBI WGS metagenome assembly SDBT01 (sample SAMN10404973, study PRJNA504765) | marine sediment metagenome | isolation source: marine sediment core GS10_PC15, 103 cmbsf | place: Arctic Ocean: Southern Knipovich Ridge | collected 2010 | reverse complement strand
AAGGAATCAAACCATTAATCAATCTTACTTATCTTTTATTAAATGAAAATAAAAATATAACAGATGAAGGGATCAAACCATTAACCAATCTTACTTATCTAAAGCTTCATTATAATGAAAATATAACAGATGAAGGGATCAAACCATTAACCAATCTTACTAATCTAACACTTTATTATAATGAAAATATAACAGATGAAGGGATAAAACCATTAACCAATCTTACTTATCTAATACTTCTTTATAATAAAAATATAACAGATGAAGGGATAAAACCATTAACCAATCTTATTTATCTAATACTTCTTTATAATAAAAATATAACAGATGAAGGGATCAAACTATTAACTAAATTGACATATTGTCGTACACAAAATATCAATTTTGAAAAAAATTGATTTTTTATTTATTTAGTGTATTACATTATTTATATTTATAGAAAACATTAATAATGATTGTACTTTTAGTATGTGCAATTGTTTCTACTGTATTGGCATCTAGTTGCTGGTTCGACTATGCTTCACTATTAGCAACAGCGGGGGAAACTATTCCAATGGTGTTTATTGCATTTTTATTTTTTTATGAAATCTGTGGTCATTCGTGCAAATCTCCTAACAAGTATCCCTATTTATTGTAATCGATTCTCAATATTCTTCAGCCTTATGTCATGGTCCTCTAATTGGGCGTCAACAATTTCTTTTTGTTTTGTGATAGTGTTCATATTTATTTGCCTCCCCCATTCAATTTTATTCAGCTTGTCGTCAAGCTCCCTCAATTTGGCGTCAACAATTTCTTTTTGTTTCAGAATAGTGTTCATATTTATTTTCCTTCCCATCTCCATTTCCTTCAACTGTCTGTCAACAATTTCTTTTTGTTTCAGAATAGTGTTCATATTTATTTTCCTTCCCATCTCAAGATCCCGCAACTGTTGGTCAACAATTTCTTTTTGTTTCAAAATAGTGTTCCTATTTATTTGCCTTCCCATCTCCATTTCCTTCAACTGTCTGTCAACAATTTCTTTTTGTTTCAAAATAGTGTTCCTATTTATTTGCCTTCCCATCTCCATTTCCTTCAACTGTCTATCAACAATTTCTTTTTGTTTCAAAATAGTGTTCCTATTTATTTGCCTTCCCATCTCCATTTTCTTCAACTGGTCAATGTCCTTCATCTGGAAGTCAACAAGTTTTTTCACTTGTTCTCTAATTTCCTCTACATTTTTATGTAATGCGGCAATAGTTGTAGGGTTAGAATCATACCCACCTCTTTGTTTATGAGCCATGTTGTTTTTTAGATCCACATACTTTCTCTTATAAATCATGTATTTTCTTTTATAATATTCAGTCATCAGTCTATATATTATAACATTATATATTTTAAATATATCTAAAATTTTATATATTAAAATAATCAAGTTCAATAAAATTAATATTAAATATATACTATAGATTAAAAATAATTAATGATGAAACTACTAAATCCATGATAGAATGGATCATATAGCGGTAATAGAACTAATAGGTAAATATAGTAGACAAAAATAATGTACTGTTAAAATATAAAATGTAAAATATTTTATCAGAATGGTATGGATCTAACAAAAAAATTGATTTTTTATTTATTTAATGTATTACACCATTCATATTCATAGAAAATATCAATAATGATCATACTTATACTATGTGCTATTGTCTCGACTGTATTGGCATCTAGTTGCTGGTTAAACTATGCTTCACTATTAGCAACAGCGGGGGAAACTATTCCAATTGTTACAATTGATACTAATTATTCGAAAGTATTTATCGCATGTGGTAAAGCAACAGGTGGTATATATGAACTAAAATATGAAATAAATAATACAGATACTACAGATGTAAGAATATATTATGAAGAGTTGTTATCTATTGATGGTGTATACACTAAAAAAATTGAGATGTGTACTGGGTCATGCATATCAGGTAATGCATATGTTTGTTGTAAAGATTTTGACCATAAACTTGTTAGAGTAACTGTAGAGAATTTAAGAAATGGATCACAAGTAGTTATGAATTCGTTGAATATACATTATGGTCAGATATGGGTAACTGAATTAATAGCAATTCCGACTATTATTATTATTATTGTAATAATATCAGTAATTATATGTATATTAGGAAGTGTGTCATGTTTGCTATGTTGTGTGTATTTAAAAAAAACAAAAAAAAAGAAGACACCAGATGATGATATTTATATGTCGGATCTGGATTTATAAATAACTATGTTTCTAACAAAAAAAATTGATTATTATTTATTTTAGTATATTTACATTTATTTATATTCATACCAAATATAAACAATGATTATACTTCTAGTATTTGCAATTGTATCTACTGTGTTGGCATCTAACTGCAATAGTGGACTAGGACATTTCGATCCTGGAGAAATTACAAAAATGATTACCGTTGATACTAATTATTCCCAAGTATTCAATGCGTGTAATATCTACCAAACTCCCATGTGTAGATTTAAGTATGATGTACATAACACAGACCAAACAAAGATTAGAATATATTATGAATTATTTCAAGTTAATAATGGTTCATATGGTGAAAAATATGAAGTCTGTAATGGAACATGTGAACCTGGTTATATATATGTATGTTGTGCAGATTTTGAATATAACTTTATTAGAGTAACTGTTGAAAATTTGAAAAAAGAATCACCTATAATATTGATATCATTGGGTGCAGAATATCAATTCTTTAATCATACGTGGTATAATATATATATAATATGTATGCTTGTTATTTGGACTATTTTAGGAGTAATTGCAGCGTTATTCTTTGGTTACTTATTTACAACAGGTGCCATAACTCAAAATGGATTGACTACTTACTTTACTCCACAAAATGAACATAAATATGCTTGTTGTTGTTGCATGATATGTTATTGGTTCTGTGGTAAAAAAAGTAAAAAAGAATTTCCCTATAATTGGGTGTGTTGCTTTGGAAAAAAAAGTAGTTCAAAAAAGGCCTGGGTTATGGAAAAGTGTGGCTGCTGTTTTAATAAGGATATGCGCCACACGGATTATTCAAAAGATTATCGTCCACGAGACAAATACAAATGCTTATACATATATGAACCAAAATGTTGCAGCATTAACCCAATATGATGAAAATATAAAAGATTTTTAGCTTTATCAAAAAAATTGATGTGATGATAAACAAGTTTCTCTTTACATTAATTTTTTGTTGTAAAGAAGAGCTAAAGCTCTTCGTCACAACAAAAAAATTGATTATTATTCATCTTAAGTGCTTCATTTATTATATATTATATTCAATATCAAATAACTATGCTTCTATTATTTGCAATTGTCTCAACTGTTTTAGCATCTGGCTGCTGGATAGAATATGCTGCCATATTACCGGCGCAATGGAAAACTACCCCATTAGTCACCATTGATACTAATTATTCGCGGGTATTCAATGCATGTGACATGGCCACGGGTGGTATGTATGAAATTGGATATGAAATAAACAATATAGACACAGTATATGTCAGAATATATTATGAACTATCACAAGTTATTAATGGTTCATATGTTAGAAAAGGTGAAGTATGTAATGGATCTTGCACATCCGGAAACATATATATATGTTGTAAAGATTTTAACCATAAATATATTAGAGTGACTGTGGAGAATTTGAAAAACTCATCTAACTCATCTGTAGTATTGCAATCATTGAGCATACGCTATGCGCAAGAATGGGCGACTGCAGCATCACTTGTTGGATTTATGATAGTGTGTGTACTAAGTGGTGTGTTACTGCTACTATGTTTTGGATGTATATGTGGGTGTGTGTTATGTGTTATGCGTAAAAAATATATTTAAACAAATGAGATGTTTTTTTTATTAAGATAAATCATAGTAGTATTAGGTGATATGGAACATTCCATACTTCACCGGTATCTAGTTTAATTTTAGCTCTTGTTGGATTTAATTTAATGACAGTGCCGGTTACAATGGAACCCTTTATTTTAACTTTAATTTTATCGCCAATTTTAAGCATTGATTGAACATCAACCTTTGCTTTTTTTAACAGTTTCTTTTCTACACCTTTTTTTTTCTGGATCTTATCGATAGCAGGGTAATAGATATTAAATTTTTTACCATTTTCCAATAATATGGTAATACTTTTAGGATTTATTCTTGTAGCCAATCCCTCATACACTTTATTATTTATTTTTTTGCTGATGACATAATCGCCTATTTCGATATTAGTTTTTATTTTTTCTATATCACCTTTCATTGTTTCATAGTCCCCACATAGTAACATATGTTTGTACTCTGTATGACCATACAGATTATTAACTATTTTCATGAATGTTGACGTATGACCACCTTTTTTTTCTCCTAATTCTGGGCAAAAAAGAAATATAATTAAATGTGTCAGCTCATGCTCAAAAATACTCAAAAAACACTCTAATCTATTTTTGCAAGGTAACCCATTAATTTTCAGACTTTTTTCTCCTTTAGTGAACAGACTATTTAATATAACAGATGAAATACCTATAGTATATTTTTTTTCTCCTGATGTTAGATATTTATATTTACACACTCCAGCGGTTTTAGTTAATTTACCAGAAACTACAAATTTTAGATCAATATTAAAATCTTTGATGTATTTGCTTATTTTTCGTTTAAAATATATTTTATCGAGGATCTTAAATGTTTTTTTGACATGTTTTGATTTAAAAACTGTGAAATTCTCTTCATCAAAAACATTTTCTAATAAATAATCATATGCTTGCTGCTGTTTATCATTCATTTCTTTTTTAGTTAATTTTTTTATATTATTACAGTCTAGATACTTTATGCCAATTTGTCTTCTTAGTCCAATATATTTATTTTTATATTTAGTATATTTTTCCTTGTAGTTCATATATTATATATGACATATATTTGTTATTGATGTTATATTTTTCTTTATTATAAACAAAAAAATTGATGTGATGGTAAGCAAAGCTTTCCTTTACATGAATTTTATTGTTGTTGTTGTAAAGAGAAGCAAAGCTTCTCATCACAACAACATTAAAATTGAAATTTAAACATATTGAAAAGTATGTCTATTAATAGGGTAACAATGATGATCCGCTTATTGAAGGGTTATTTATAGAAACCCCCCTTCGATAAAACTTTTGATCATCAAATAATATATAAAATATATAAACTGAATAATTAAAACTTAATAAATTTTTACGATCCGAAAGAGAAAGGATTATCATAAAATCTATTAAATTTTGAGGTCCTGGTTCGAGTCCAGGTACAACCTACGGGTTGTGTGGTGTAATTGGCTAGCACAAGACAAATTCCTTTTTCACTCCTTTGTTCGTAATAATAAAAAAAAACAAAAATATAATCGCCGTTGTAGTATAATGGTATAATATACTGGCTCTCTAAGCTAGAGATGCACGGTTCGAATCCTGCCAACGGAACTACAGTGTAAATAAAAAAACAGTGACGATCCGCTAATCGAAGGGTTATCTTATATAAAACTTGTGGTCGGTCCGGTTATCCGGCAGGTTGGGAGCCTGTAGAATTCCTTCTTCCTTTGATGCCTTATGTTCGTTACAAACCATAAAAATGGTTTATGATGAACATCCCGTCAATGACATGTTTTTTATTTTTCATTATAACAAGCAAAAAAAATTGATGTGATGGAAAGCAAAGCTTTCCTTTACATTAATTTTATTTTGCTTATTGTTGTGATGAGAAGTAGAGCTTCTCTTTACAACAACAAGCAAAAAAAATTGAAATTTAAACATATTGAAGGGTATATTCATATATTAACATAATCGTCGATGTAGTACACCGATAGTATATGGGCTTGTCACGCTTAAGAAGCGGGTTCGACTCCCGCCATCGACTTTATATTGTAAAATAGTGACGATCCGCTAATCGAAGGGTTATCTTATAAATTGTGGGCGGTCCGGTTATCCGGCAGGTTGGGAGCCTGTAGAATTCCTTCTTCCTTTGATGCCTTATGTTCGTTACAAACCATAAAAATGGTTTATGATGAACATTGTTGTCAAAGGTGTTTTTTTCCTTTATTATAAACAAGATATTTTGAATATAATTTTATTTTGATTATTGTTGTATCACAACAATAATCAAATAAAATTGAAATATAAACATATTGAAGACTCCAATTTATAAATAGGCTAATTGCCATCGGAGCAAAATGGCGATGCGCCCGGCTGTTAACCGGAAGATAACGGGTTCGATTCCCGTCGATGGCTCTATATTGTAAATAGTATAAATAAAAAAAATTTACGATCCGAAAGAGAAGGATTATCGCCAGCCTCAAGATCCCTGGTTCGAATCCAGGCACATCGGCCAATTAGATGTGTGGTGCAGTGGTTTAACACGTGAGGACTTATCCTTTTTTAACTCAATTGTTCGTAATAAATAAAAAAAACAAACTATTTTGTTTTCTCTATTATTATTTTTTTCTTTATTGATTAATTTTATTGATTGTTGTGATGAGAAGCATAGCTTCTCTTTACAACAACAAAAAATTGAAATTTAAATATATTGAAGCCTCTGCTTATATATCAATATAATTGCCGTTGTAATATAATGGTATAATATACTCGCCCTTTAAGCTAGAGATGCACGGTTCGAATCCTGCCAACGGAATTATAGTGTAAATAAAAAAACAGTGACGATCCGCTAATCGAAGGGTTATCTTATAACAATCTTTTAATTTGTCCGGTAACAATCCGGCAGTTTGGGAATCTGTAAAATTCCTTCTCCCTTGATGCTTTATGTTCGTTACAAACCATAAAAATGGTTTATGATGAACATCCCGTCAATGACATGTTTTTTATTTTTCATCACAACAACCAAAAAAAATTGATGTGATGGAAAGCTTTGCTTTCCTTTACATTAATTTTATTTTGATTATTGTTGTGATGAGAAGGATTACATCCTTCTCTTTACAACATCAACCAAAAAAAATTGAAATTGTAACATATTGATAGATATATTACCAAACTTCTATGATGAATATATTACTATTTAGTATATAATACAATGAGTTCAGATCAGCTTAAGACTATTTACAAGAATGTTCTCACCAGTACTTTTGCTGGTGGGGCACATGGTCCGCTTATAGGTCGTGAGTCAGAGATGATGCCAAATCGAGGAGGAGGGTTTGGTTTCATTTTGCCAGACAAGCAGCGTGTCGAGCGTATTATTATCCTTGGCCAGTCCAATGGATATTATGTTGGTATCAGGCAGGATGTTACTGAGGCAGTGCAGGATATCATCAAGATGATTGGTGGAGGAAAGGGTGCGATGATATTGTCTGTCATCAAGGACGTTTACGAGAATGGTAGGGCATCAAAGATGGATCCACTTTTTATGGTGTTGGCAACTTTGGCCAGAAGTGACAAGCTTGAGATTCGCCGAGGTGCTTTTGAGATTGTGAAGTTACTTAGGACTTTGTCGCACTTGTATAGTTTTTTAAACTTTTACAAGAGTGCTGGTTCTACAAAGGGTTGGGGTCGTTTGCCCAAGAAGAGTATCAATGCCTGGATTTGTAAGTTTCAGCCCAGACAGTTCCTTTACCAGGTATTTAAGTATCTCTCTCGTCAGGGTTGGACAATGCGAGATATTTTACGATGTACTCACCCAGATCCAGTGAAGTTGAAGTTGAGTAAGAATATGAGACTGGCATTGGAGTATGTTGTTTCAAAGAAGGAGAAGAGTCTGAAGACGCCAAAGAAGGGAAAGAGTCAGAAGACACCAAAGAAGGGCAAGAGACAGGTTAGAACGAGACCGGAGATATTGACGGACATTATGAAGAATAGGAATGAGAATAATGAGAAGAAGGGTGATGAGATTGCTGACTATCTGACGGCCATTTTCGTTATGAAGTCTCTTCACGAGGATAATACGGCCTTTATTAAGCAGATGGTCAAGATGATTTATGATCATCGATTACCACGGGAGATAATTCCGACGTGGGGATTGAAGCATATTCATATTTGGGAGGCTTTGTTGATGTCACGAGATGGATCGAGAGTAACAATGCCGATGACTGCACTGATTCGAAACTTGGGTGTTATGACTTCGAAGGGAGTGTTCGACAATGCTTCTCTCTATGGTATGCGTACGAATTTAGTTGCAGATATTGTTTCCAAGGTGTGTCAGCATTTAACAAATGCAACTGTCATCCAGAGATCGCGCATTCATCCTGCATCGATTCTTCTTGCACTGTTTACCTATAAGCAGGGAAGGGGAACAAAGGGTTCATTGACATGGAGTCCCAATCGTGCCATATTGGCTTCGCTGGAGGCAGCCTTTTACGAGTCCTTTGGGAATGTCACACCAAGTGGAAAGAGGATTTTCCATGGTTTTGATGGATCTCCGAGTATGACGACGCCAATGGCGAATCTACCAGGCATTACGTCGACGAATGCTGTTGCATTGATGGGAATGTTGTTTGCTAGAATTGAGCCAGCACATACCCAAAAGTGGGGCGTCTTTTCTTCGGCTACAACAAGTGGATCTCTTTATGGTTATGGTTATGGTTCTCATTATAGTTCTCGTTCTACTGGGGACGGTGGATTCAAGATGATTACTTTGACGAAGCACATGACCTTGGAGCAGGCAGGAGCAGTTACTCAGCTTTCTAATTGGGCCGGTACAGATCCATCTCTTATCATCAAGTATGCGATCAAGATGGTATCATCGGGAAAGTGGGAGAAGAAGACAGCACCAAATGTGTTCATCATCTACACTGATAACGACATAAATCAGGGACTAAGCCCTGTCATTTGCTTAAGAGAGTATCGTCGGCTGATTGGTGATCATACTGTGAAGCTGTGTTGCATTGCGACTACATGTAGCAGAGTGAGTATTGCAGATCCTACAGATGCTGGAATGATGGATTTTTGCGGCTTTGACAAGGATCTTTTGAAGCACGTGTACAATTTTATAGCTGGAAAGCTGTAAAAGTTTGTGAGTTATTTTTTTGTGTGAGTTATTTGATGAGGCATATGAAATAATTTTTGTTTATTATGAAATTATTTCATATAATTGAGTTGTTTATAATATTTTTTAATATTATAAACAAATATTTTATTAACAAAATCTCTCCAGTTGGTTAAAAATGGATTATAATTTGAATACATTAATTACATCTGTATAGATATCTGCATTGCTCCTTTTAGTTAATATTTCTTTATTTCCAAATATTTTTTTAAAAGCATTTCCATAATATATTTGGAAAACCCGTGTATGTTGTGGTATATTTAGTCCATGGACTCCTATATACATATTATAATTACTAGTTGCAAAACCATTTCTTTGTGTTTCTTCCAGTTCATCATAATTACATCCACCATGATCTGTGGTTATTATAATATTCCAATCGGTATCCTTACATATTTTTATCAATGGTTTCAACAGTAAATCTATTTTTTCGATATATTGTATATATTCTTTTGTCTTTATTGAGAAACCATAATCATGGGCTGTTTCATCAACACCTACTATATAAGTAAAAACAAATTCATTCCCACTGTTGTTTAATTCTTTTATTTTTTTTATAGTTTTTTGGATAATAATTTCATCACATTCAGTAAAAGATTTATTTTTTTCGTATATTTTGTTATTGCTATCTTGAACTAAATTGGCCATTCCTTCCCAATGTGATACCAGTGAAGTTGTATTGACATTCATGGAATTTAGTACAGAAAATATATTATCACATTTCCATTTGTAATTATCATCTTCAGCTATGCTATTACTGAATATTTTAGTTATATTTTCTGTTTTACCACTCAAAATGCATCCCCAACTCGGACCACTCAGTGTGGTACTAATAATATTACTATCAAATGTATATGAGCCATGTAACAACAAATATTTAATTGTTGGTGTATTTGAGAATAACAAGCAATCTGGTCTCAAACCATCAATACCCAGCAGTAATAGTTTCATGTATATAATTATATAATATAAATTGAAATAATAATTTAAGAAAATAACAATTGATCTATAGTGGTCTTAACACAAAACAATCTATGTAAAATAATACTTAATATAAACAATATTAATATTATATGTACAAACTTTAATTTTTTTAATGTAACATGACCATATTTTTGGTTTAGTACATGAATTATATATCCTAGAAAAAATGTTGCGACAACATCAACTATAGCTATATTAAATAGTCTATATTTATGTAGTTCTGTGTTTGGTTCACCAAAGATATTTTTGTATTTGCAGAGCATATGTGTATACTTATATATATATATATATCCACATAATATATATAAGTATAATAGTTATATGGACAATTCTAAAATACAAAATAATACTACAGGCAGTAAATCGCAATCGAATATACTACAAAAGACAAAAATTTGGTTCACTATTCTTGTTGGATTAATTTGTACAAATATTACTATCCTTTTTTGGAATGAAAAAAAAAATTACGATCATAGAATTAATATTAAGCGGATGGAAAAAGATTTTGATGAAGAAATAATTATCAGCTCAGAAAATCAATTCAAGCTATTAAATACCATTAAATTAAATAAATGTAATACATACACTTATCCATACGATAAAAATATGGAAATACTGTTATCTGGTAAAAATACCGATGATCGGATTGTATATCACTTCCCATTAGATAATAAAATAGGAAGATTAGATAATTTTATTCGAGATTCTGTGCAATGTACCTCACTGACTTTCCATGAAATGGACCACGTGTTTGAAAGGTATTTTAGAAAAAAATATATAATGAAAAAGGATACACCAATATTATTAGTAATAGAAAATCTTCCTGTTACCTCCAAAAAAGAATTTGAACCATTCGCAACTAAACTTTTACGAATGATCGAAAGAAGAATGGAAAAATTTCCAGATATTACCCATACTCTCATAACTTCTTCTGATCCTTATTCTGAAGAACTTCTGAAACAAATTTTTGGACCTAATCGTTTCTATAAAAATTCTTATCCACTTGTAAGTAGTAAAACCACACAACAAAAAACTTTACAAGTTACTGAAGCAACAGAATCCTTTATACATAATTTACGCGCGAATGCCACATACAATGGAGATATATGTTTGACACCACCATTAATGGATCTGTGCACAGAATGTCAAAAAAAAAATTCTGTTCTTTTTACTGAACAAAATAGCGGTATAGCAAATCTCGGTGCACCGAGAACACTGCAAGAGACAAAATCAAAGATTTATGGGAAAAATTTAATTAACCACAGAACAAGACTTCATATGACAAGACCAAGATGTAGAAAAATGCGTCCTGGTAGCAAGAATTTATTTTTTTTGATAGCTATGGCATTTTTATTTAATAATAAAAATTGATAATAAAATAATATACATTATGTGAAGATATATTAATTAAACAAAACTCAATGAATACTGATATACCATTATATCCAGTAGCAGGAACAAGAGATTTTTATCCAGATGCTATGGCATTACGAAATTGGTTATTTAGTAAATGGATATACGTGGCAGAGTTATATGGATATAAACAATATGATGCTCCCATATTAGAGCACACTGTACTATATACAAGGAAAGGCGGAGATGATATAACTAACGAGATGTATGCATTCAAAGATAGAAGGGATATTGATGTATGTTTGCGCCCAGAAATGACCCCAAGCTGTGTAAGAATGGTAATAAACACTATTAAGAAACTATCTCTTCCAATAAGATGGTTTAGCACACCACAGTGCTGGCGCTATGAAACAACGACTCGGGGTAGAAAACGGGAACATTATCAATGGAATGTTGACAATTTTGGTGGACCTAAAATTAAAACTGAGTCGGAGATCATAGCGATGATAGTGAGGTTTTTCAGATCAGTGAATTTAACAAGTGAAGATGTGGTAATCAAAATATCAAACAGGATGATATTACAAACCATAATAAGTAGTTATGGTATAGATAATGAAACTATAATCAAAAAGATATTTAATGTTATAGACAAGTTACATAAATTATCCAAAGATGATATAGTATTAAAATTAATTAACGACATAGGATTATCCAAGAATATTGTTGATGCTATATTTAGTGTGATGTCAATAACTAGTATAAATAAATTAGAACAATATATAAAATCGGATGATCTAATATATATTGAATTAAAAAAAACATTTGAATTGTTTAAAGAATATGGCATAGCTGATTGGGTACAACTTGATTTGTCCATAGTTAGAGGCCTATCTTATTATACTGGGATAGTGTTTGAGGCATTTTTTAAACATACAACTATACAGCGATCCATTTGTGGTGGGGGAAGATATGATAATCTCATGCAGAAATATGGGTATCCAACTATGGTGCCCGCGGTTGGTTTTGGTTTAGGTGACGTGGTTATAATGGAGGGATTAAAGGAGCTCCAAAAACTACCCCATTTGTCTACATTTGTAGAGTATTGTATAGTTCCATATAATAAGGAATTATATGGAACAGCCGTTCACATAGGTGAGCGAATAATTGACAAAGGTAAAAAAATTAATATATACATGTCAGACAAGATTAAATTAAGGACTGCATTTAGGTATGCAGATATGATAGGTGCATCATATGTAATCCTAATAGCACCAAAAGAAATAGCTAATAATGAAATAGTTATTAAGGATTTAAGACACATAGAAAAAAATAGCAAGGAGCAAACAGTCATGAGTATAGATAAGTTTATAACATCATTATTATAAAAAATATTATTTATTTCAATTTATTTATATTTGTATATGAATAAAATAAAATAAAAACACTCTTTAACTTTTTATAAAAACTATCTTTCAAATTTCAGATTAGCACAATCTCTCACAGTTTTATGTACCAATCATCATTAATTATCAGATTATTTGTTTTGATTAATTCAATTACTGTGATGGAGTACAAGCCTTTCCACAAGATGTGCTATCTCTACTACACGTGCCATCAGAACAAGTTTGTCCTGTACTACATGCACCACCAGAACGAGTCTGTTCTGTACTACATGAACCACTAGAACAAGTTTGTCCTGTGCCACATGCACCACTAGAACAAGGCTTTTTAAGTGTTTTGGTTGTTTTGGTTGTTGTTGTTGTTGTGGTTGTACCACATGTACCAGAACAGGTTTGTCCTGTTGTTGGTGGAGTTGTTGTATCTGTTGTTTCCTTGGTGCTCATTATTTATAATATTATAGTATATATATGAAATATATTATTCAAATACTTTACTTTTCAATTTTTTTAATACGATGAAAGGGGGTTTTCTCCTTTTCATCATATTTCAACAATTAATTATACACTTATCAACATATTGGTAATTTATATGATGTTTTAAATCCATTGGATGTAGCACATGTTTGTATTTTTTAACAAAATTCGCCACAACATTGTTTTCTGCGGCGTTGTTTGCATACATTTACTTTACATTTATTTGCAAATGCGCAACTATTTGCAAATGCGCAACATGTTTTGCGAGGAAACTTACTGCAAACTTTAATAGGTCTTCTTTTACATGTACATGTACATAAGTCTAATTTTTTAGAGAAACAAAAGGCACTAGATGGACAATTTTTTGGTTTACATCTTTTAGGTTTACGACAAGGAGCACATAGATTTAATTTTTTGGAGGAAGGGAAAGCACAAGATTGACGATTTATTGGTTTACATCTTTTAGGTTTACGACAAGGAGAACATAGATTTAATTTTTTGGAAGAAGGGAAAGCACAAGATGGACGATTTTTTGGTTTACATCTTAAATATGGTTTACATGAAGTGCATGTATTACAGCGCATTTATATATAATATAACACTATATTTATTTTTTTTAAGGATATTAAATATTACTAATAAATAGTGCTTATTGTAAGTATTATTTATTATATTTATTTTATTTATTTTTTGCGCCCTCAACTCCTGTTACGTTTGTAACGATTAGAACGAAATCTGCCGAAATATGAGTTGATTTTATTTTTTGATAAAGTATTATCCGGTATGTATTTTTGCACAGGATTTGCTTTCATGAAGTTGTAAGTATAATTATACATTGTAGAAGATGGTTGTGTGTTTATATTACGTGATGATTTTTTTCGGTTAGTGTTGTTGGGTGGATTAGCGCTTCGTGACACCGTGTTTTTAGTTCTAGGTGGTGCAGCGCTTCGTGACACCGTGTTTTTAGTTCTGGGTGGCGCAGCGCTTCGTGACACAGTGTTTTTAGTTCTGGGTGGTTTAAAACTTCTAGATGATGTGGTATTAGTTCTGGGTGGTTTAAAACTTCTGGAGGATGTATTATTAGTTCTAGGTGGTCTAAAACTTCTAGATGATGTAGTATTAGTTCTGGGTGGCCTAAAACTTTTAGATGATGCGGTATTAGTTCTGGGTGACCTAAAACTTATGGATGATGTAATATTAGTTCTGAGTGGCCTAAAACTTCTGGAGGATGTAGTAGATGTAGTATTAGTTCTGGATGGATTTGAGTTTGTTGGTGCACCAATATTATACTTTCTTTTATATAATATTATATTACTATTCCCAATATTAGTATCGGCTGGATTAGTTGGAGTTCTATTTGCATAAAATCTACGTTTCATGCAATGTTCACAATTGCAGTTATAGCAAGATAGCATTATTATATATAATATATTAGATTTTTAATCTATTAAATAAAACAAAGTACTAATATATAAAAGGTTTATATGTTGCCTTTAATATAAATTTTATAATACAAATAAGTTAAAAATCATATTATGGATATGATTTTAAATTCTGAATGTGATGTTTTTTTGCTGAAGAAGTTTTACAGTGGATCTTTTTTTGTTTATGAGAATTCACTATATATTTATTTGGTTTTTTCTCTATGAAAATACTTATTCAAACCCACCCAAATACATAGTCCAATACAAGAAATAATAACTATAGGAGTTCTGATTGTAAACATGCGGCCTGGTTTTTGTCTACAGCTCGCAGAAAGTATAGGTTTGATTCTAGCTTTATTGTTAAATTCATTAAGTTTTATATTATCTGTAGAATTATCAAATTCTTTGCAGCAGCCCATTTTAATACCACCTGTTTCAACATGTGTATTAGGTATGTGTTCGTTATGTTCATTCATTTTAAATTTAATTCTATTGTTTTATGTTTATATAGTTTTATACTTTTTTTTTCAATTTTTATCATTTATTCAATCAATTCATTCAATTCACTTTCACAAGATGAACATAGCTTTCTACATGTTGGCTTCCAATCTGGTTTACATGTTGGCTTTCCACATGGTTTCTTACATATTTTACAACTTGGCTTTCCCGCATGGTTTTCTGCATGGTTTACAACTAGGCTTACCACATGGCTTCTTACATATTTTACAACCAGGCTTCCCACATGGCTTTCTACGTGGCTTTCTACATGGTTTTCTGCATGGTTTTCTGCATGGTTTAACTGAACATATATTACAACATTTACACCTTTTAGGACATGGTCTACAATTTATTTTATGCTTACCAAAAAATGTACATCTGGTATTTTTTCTTTGGCATGAGAAAGAACGGAACTTTTGGCATGAGCAAAATTTTAGTTTTCGGCACGAGCATGGGCGCAGGCAAGGGCAAATTTTAAAACATGGTTTTACACATTGTTTTTTGCATGAATTTAATTTAAGACTGCAACAAAATGTTGTTTTTATACATTTTTTTGGCTTACAACATAGTGGTTTAAATTTGGGACAGCATGGTCTACAGTCAAAAGAGAATTTACTTTTAAATGCATTCACAAAGGTCAAAGGTTTACAGGGAGCAGATGTTAGAAATGGTCGTCTTTTGCGAAAACACGCAACACAGCCGCATTGATTTGTATCATTACAATGAGTCATTTTATATATATTTATAACAGATTTTTATATTTCTATCATTATAATAAAAAAAATATATTGTTTCGTACGCATAAAGAAAATTAAGAACAACAGCAACGAATAATCATATAATTTAGCTATATGTGCACGTGATCAGTTTGTTATTATAATGAAAATATAATTATATTGGATCTATATGAGTCGCATGCTTCATCCGGAAGGGATTCTGATGAGGATTACGACCAATATGATGTTATACTTCTTTTCTTCCTCCTCGTCGGAATCTTCTCATCAGAATCAGACTCTTCATCGGAATCCTCATCAAGTCCTCCATCACTATCTTCTTCACCAGACTCTGACTCATCACCAGAAGTATCATCATCAGATTTAAAATCCAATTGATCACCAGATTTATTATTTGTTTTATTATCATCAGTTATTGCAGATTTAATATTTACAAGAATCTCATCTGGTATAAATTTTATTGCGAGACAATTTTTCTTTAATGCACAAATACAGATATCAGGATGGCTGATTTTCTGTTCGTCTTTCACAAATTCCAATGCTTTCCAACATTCTGTTACTCCAATTATACATAATTCATATGTTTGTGCTTCTGCAATGCAATATTTGAATGCTTTCCAATTTTCTCTTACAGCATATGAAGCTAACACAATATAACTAGGATCTATAATATCTTTATTATCACTTATTACATATTTTGGTATTTGTTTTAATGCAAAACCATTACTTTTAACTGCTAAGAGATACATTTCAAATGTTGGACCTTTAATATATTGTATATTAGTGCCATCCCGTTGGATAGCATACATACATAATTTAATATACTCAGTTTCATTTATACCGGAATATTTAGGTCGTTTTGATTTATTTGTTTTTGTTCTATCCATTAGACTTTCTCGCATAACATGCTGTATTGAATTACCGTTACAATGTACAGCAGTAGAACATAATTCATAATATGATTTTTTTTCATTTGATGCACCAGGTATTATATATTTTATGTATTTCAATACAGTTGGATCAATTTTTATTGCTTTTATATATATTTCGTGTGTTGGATTTTTAACATATAATATTGCTTTTGGAGCATATGTAATCGCAATTTGTACCATTTCTTCTGTTTGCGGATGTACATATTTTAATACTTTAGCATTGTATGTAAGTGCTGATATAGTTATATCCTTGCTTTTATCTTTTATGTATTTGAATGTTCTTACAGTATTATCATTATTAATAGATAATGCATAATGGCATAATAAAGGTGTTTGATTGCGGATATATGCCATCATTGTTCCATCATTTTGTTCACTATGTAATGCGCGTAAACATAACTTATGAGATTGATTTTTAATATATTTTATATTTTTGAAGCAATTGTATTTATGCATAATTTTAATCAAAATATCGCATTTTTGTCTTGCAAATTCTTCTCTCAAAAAATCAGACATCATGATGCACAGAAAAAAATCTCTTCTTGTGTCGTTATCGTCAATATATTCATATATGTCGATAAGTATATCCAAGCAACTGCTCATTATATTATAACTATTGTTCAGTGTATTATAACTATTATAATTAGTTATATTTATAATGGTAATATTATTTAACTAATGTTATATTCAACTTTATTCATAAGCGAAAAAAATTGATTTTTGAAGTACTTATGAGTGTTATTCATAAAACATGAATTAACTGAAATATTGCAGTACATAAATCAAAACATAATAAAAACACAAGTATATGTGCGAGGAACATAAGCATAATGAGAAGGTACATTCGTTTGCAGATCAGGAAGAGCAGGTAGATCTGTTTGAAGATCAGAAAGAGCGGACAGAGTGTGAAGAGTGTGGGACGATTAGTGAGGATTCTGACCATTTTGAAAAAGTTGGTGCATGTGCTGATTCCTATGTCGGGTATGGCCCATACCCATGTTGTTGGAAAACAGTATGTAAAGAGTGCAAATTCGTATGTATTGTTTGTAATGCAGTCCACACTCAAGGACATGAGCATGACTGGGGTCTTGATGATAGCGATTATGGCAACTTTCATAAAATTTCGGATGATTATAAGTTTATGTGTGACAAATGTTACACTAATGAGCATACGACTTTATCGATAAAAGTGTGGTATGGAATATCTAATAGAGAATGGTTAGGTAGATATGATTAGAGCAAAAAATGTTGCATGTTAAACAATATTTGATATATAAATATGAAATATTGTTTGAAATAAGTTTGTTTATCTGCAATTTCTTGTCAAAATATAAGATATAAATTTATATGGATAATATATACATCTTTAATGAATAGAATAAGATTACCGATAAGAGTTAGTAATAATAATAATAATATATCTAGATCGTCTGGTCCAAATCAAGTCATAGTTGGTCCATGTGGTCCACGTGGCAAATCTGGTCTAATGGGTCCAGAAGGTCCTCCTGGTAGACATGGGCCATGTGGTATACCAGGTTGTAGGGGAAAACAAGGTCCACATGGTCCACCAGGTCCCCAGGGTGTTCAAGGAAAAGAGGGTCGTAGAGGGAAGAGAGGACCATGTGGGAGACCCGGTGCGGCAGGTTTTTGTGGACCAAAAGGATCGCAAGGTTTAAAAGGAGAACCTGGTGCACGCGGTGAAGTAGGACCAATAGGACCACATGGAGGACGTGGGAGTAGAGGACCGATGGGAATCAAAGGGGAGAGAGGTATAAGAGGAGACCAAGGAGAAATAGGAAATCTTGGTCCGAGGGGACCGAAAGGATTACGAGGAGAACGTGGTCAGCTAGGTTTAGAAGGACCACAGGGTCTTCAAGGGGAAAGAGGATGTAGGGGACTACGTGGATTCAAAGGTGATCGTGGTCCAATTGGTCCAGGAAAAGGAGAACCTGGTTCACAAGGACAAATGGGTAATACAGGACCAACTGGATCAGTAGGACCAACAGGTTCACAAGGACAAACCGGTCATACAGGACCAACGGGTTCACAAGGACAAACAGGTCCAACGGGTTCACGAGGACAAACTGGTCATACAGGACCAACGGGTTCACAAGGACAAACAGGTCATACAGGACCAACTGGTTCAGTGGGACCAACAGGTCCACAAGGACAAATAGGTCACACAGGACCAACTGGATCAGTAGGACCAACCGGTCTACAAGGACAAATGGGTAATACAGGGCCAACTGGATCAATAGGACCAACAGGTCTACAAGGACAAACAGGTCACACAGGACCAACTGGATCAGTGGGGTCAATAGGTCCACAAGGACAAACAGGTCATACAGGACCAACTGGATCAGTGGGGTCAACAGGTCCACAAGGACAAACAGGTCATACAGGACCAACTGGATCAGTGGGACCAACTGGTCCGCAAGGACAAACAGGTCATACAGGACCAACTGGATCAGTGGGACCAACGGGCCCGCAAGGACAAACTGGTCCAACTGGTCCAACTGGTTCAATCGGACAAACAGGTCATACGGGACCGACAGGATCAGTGGGACCAACTGGTTCAACTGGATCAATGGGACAAACAGGGCCAACAGGACCAACTGGTCCACAAGGACAAACAGGTCATACGGGACCGACTGGTTCAATTGGCCCACAAGGACAAACAGGTCGTACAGGACCAACAGGACCAATCGGGCCAATAGGACCAACTGGACCAATCGGACCAACTGGTACCACTATATTTTTTGATGAAATAAATATATTATGTGGTGATACTGGTCTTGATAATTTGCCAAATGGTAATTGGATATGGGATGGAGAGAAATATACAATTCAGGATTTAGGCAAATATGAATTAAAACTATATCATGATATTGATATAGTTATGAAATTGAACAAAAATAATTCACTTTTACATACTGGTACTTTTGGTTTATTAGCAAGTACATTACAGTTGGCTCCCGCTGACACAATAAGCTTTAGCGCCAGAAAAGCAACAATAATAGAAGAAGATAAACTTTTGGCCTCAGATGGAGTTACTGGTGATGGGTTTGGGATATCAGTTTCAATTAGTAAAGATGGTACTCGTGCTATTGTTGGTGCAGACAGAGATGATGATGATGGGTCTGAATCTGGATCAGCATATATTTATAAGTGTAATGGTACAACTTGGACACAAGAGCAAAAAATTACAGCATCTAATGCATCTACTAGTGATGCATTTGGAGGATCAGTTTCAATAAATGCTGACAGTAGCAGAGTCATTGTTGGTGCCTCATTTGATAGTAGTGAAGGATCTGCATATATTTTTAAGCGCACAGGTGAAATTTGGGCAGAAGAAGATAAAATTACAGCGGCCGATATAGCTAGTAATGACCAATTTGGATTCTCAGTTTCAATTAATCTTGATGGTACTCGTGTTATTGTTGGCGCGCGAACAAAGAATAATGATAGAGGAGCTGCATATATTTTCAAACGTGGTGGAACTGGTGGAACAACTTGGTTACAAGAAGACAAACTTTTGGCATCAGATGGAGCTATTGATGATTTATTTGGAAGTGCGGTTTCAATTAATTCTGATGGCAGTCGAGCTATTGTTGGTGCTCGTTTTAATGATGATAAAGGATCCGCATATATTTTCAAGCGTGATAGTACAACTTGGACACAAGAACAAAAAATTGTATCTTCTGATTTAGCTAGTAATGATCAATTTGGATTCTCAGTTTCAATTAATTCTGATGGTATCCGAGTCATTGTTGGTGCAAAAGGAGATAATGGTAGTAAAGGATCTGCCTATATATTTAAACGTGGTGGAACTGGTGGAACAACTTGGACACAAGAAAAAAAAATTATAGCCTCTGATGGAGTTTCTTCTGATGAATTTGGAACATCAGTTTCAATTAATTCCGATGGTTGCCGTGTCATTGTTGGTGCTCCTTTTGATGATGATAAAGGAAATTCTTCCGGGTCAGCATATATTTTCAAGCGCATTGATACAACTTGGACCGAAGAACAAAAAATTTTGGCTTCGGATGGAGCTACTAATGATATATTTGGGAACTCAGTTTCAATGAATACTGATGGTCTTCGTGTTATTGTTGGTGCCCCTGTTGATGATGAAAATAGCCCAGGATCTGCATACATCTTTGGAAATAAAATTGACAGAATTACACTTTTATCATTCAAATGATAATTATCTAGCCGGGGTGCCCAAAACACCTACAAAAATGATTACAAAACTACCCCTTGTCTGCAATAAACTTGTTGTGCAACTGGCAATCGACTCATTTTACTCATAATCAAAAAAATTGAAATATAATATGTTTGCTGGTGTCATTATATAAATATAACAGTAAACACATTCAACATGTCTACAAAAGTGGAATATCCTATATTTGAAATAATAATGAAACGTTTAGTTAACCAACCCACTAAATCGTTTACAATGCGAGAATTAATGGATCATGTCCATGAAACACTTGTGGATATAAGTATGCCCGAGGAAAAGAAGAAGGAAGAACGGGTAGATGATTATCACATTGGCGACTTTTGAAAAAAGGTTACAATATTGATTCTTAACTTATTTTTATAAGAACAATAATAATAATTTAATATAAATATTAAATTATTATTAGTAAATATTTTATGTAATAGGAGGTAATCTTTACAACATTTGGTACTCAGGCGTTGTGGGTATATATCCTGTATATGTTGGCTTTTTTTTTGGTACTATAGTAGGTTTTCTGGGATAATAGCGTTGTATTGGTGATATTGGTGGTATTGGTGGTAATTCTTCTTCTAATGGAAATTCTTCTCCTAGCGGAAATATTGGTGATTCTAATGGTATTGGTGGTAATTCTTCCCCTAGTAGCAAGTCTTCTTCTAGTAACGGAAATTCTTCCCCTAGTAAATCTTCACCTAATAGCAAGTCTTCTTCTAGTAACGGAAATTCTTCCCCTAGTAAATCTTCACCTAATAGAAACTCTTCATCTAGTGGAAATTCTTCCTCAAATGGGAATTCTTCTTCTAGTGGAAATTCTTCTCCAAGTGGCAATATTGGTGATTCTAGTGGTATTGGTGGTAATTTTTTTGGCGGTAGCAGCGGAGCTAACATAATTTTTTGTAACTTTGGATAATTACCTTTCATATATTGTTCAAATGGTACAAGTTTAATATGCATACCAATTATATTGCGAGAATTCTTAAATACCCATTGTTGTAATCCTTGTGGTGGCTTAAGAGGCAATCGTTCATTTGGTAATATAGCCCATCCATCACCTTGGTTATATGGTGCACCACCAGATAAATTATTCAATATTGTTCCACCCCAGTGATGTCTACGTTGTTCTTCAAATTCGTAACGATTTTTCTGGTTTAACAAATTTAAATACTTATTGAATTCTAATGAATTAGCTATATCCTTCAGAAAATCTAAAAATTTGTTTCGTGTATTATAATCAATATTATTTATAACATAATGTTGTACATTTGGTGGCAAATATGTTAAAAAATCTTTGATTCTATAAGCAAAACGATCAAAATTAGTAACAAAATAGTTTTTAACTTTAGAAGGTGGAAATTGTCTCAAGAGTTCGCGCCATCGGTTTGTACCAAGCTTTATTAATACGCCCGGAGATGGTATTTCGCGTAATACACCCGCAGGTGGTAGTGGTAAATAGGGTCTACGTCGTGGTGATATGGGTTTGCCTTTTTGAAAAGACGGTGGTAATTTACCTGTCATAGATTGTTGTATTATTTTACGAAATGCTCTTTGAGCCATATTTAAATATTCATTTTCAATGGACGCACATTTAGATATTTTTTCTTGCTTTTCATTAGTCTCTAGTTTTTCATAGGCTTGTCTATATCCCTCCCTATTAAATTGTTTTGCAATAGCACGAAGGTCAGAACGTTGTTTATCATACTTATCTACAATCTCTTTTTTAATTTGTTCACAATCATTTTCAGATTTTTTTTTAAAAGTGTTAAAAAACCGGGTTTTAAATTTCGAAAATCCTTCAGATATTATTGGTTTAAGTTTGCAATATAACAATGCATGATCGGATGGCCAACAATTCCTGCAGTTTTTGTAAATATCACATGTACTATCGTCACAATATGGTTTTCCAAAAAGATTGTCTCCAGGAACGAGCTTCTTAATGTTATTAAATTTACTATATGCGATAGACTTTTCAGCCTTAAAATTATTTTTTGATATATAAATATGATCGATGCTACTTAAATGTGGATTTAATTTAAACTGGTTATCACCACAGTTCCCTAATTTAAATGAAGTTTTCCCAATATTTTTAGTGAGTTGTCTTAAACTATTTATTTCATTTTTCCAGCTAGTGGATATTCTCATATAATCATTAAATATATTTACGTCATTGTATCTATTCATATCTCCGGCGACAATAATATATACAGGTTCCTTAATTTGTTTCCTGACATTATTTATGGCGAGACACACCATATTAATAATATGATATCTCATATCTCCGGTTGGATTTTTTATATTTAAAGGAGAAGGCAAATGCAAATTAATTAATAATAAATATCCAGCAGTAATTGGATTCGGTACTAATACAAGTAATTGCCGATCTAATGTCCATTGCCAGCGTATCGAGGGAGTAATTTCACGTATACGATTTACATCAAATAAACGACCCATTTGTGTTGCGGATGGTCTATTAAAATGTTTAATATTAAGGAGTATACGCAGAGTATGTGATTCTATTATATGATATTTATTTCTAATTACATCTGAAATAAGATTCATATGTGGTGATACTTCTTGCAGAAAAACTATATCAAAATCATTAGCATGGATAATTGCAAGTACATCTTTGTATCTATAATAATTATCTTCATCATATTGTTTAAATTTATAAGTCCATTTTTTACATTCCTTTATGTTAGAACCGATAACATGACCATCCAATATATTAAATGTTGCGAATCGTAATGCCATTAAATATGTATATATATATATAACTTAAATTAATTTTTTACTATATATATATATATATTTAAAAAAATTAGCAAGATGGTATTTTTGATAATATAAAATTGATAATAGCAATAAATATATCATAATGCAATATATTATGACTATAACAATATGATAATATTTATGGTATGTTTATCTGTGGTATTGTATATTACCACAATAATTATGTTACTAATATTTGGGTACTATTATTGTAGATGTTCCAATATTTGTTCGATAAAAAAGATATTACGTAGTCTCGATATATCAAGGTTGGTATATAGTATTTATGTTGATGATACAAAATATGTATGATCATAAAACTACCC
>SDBT01004324.1_pt1 | contig 24173 bp, 30 predicted proteins | sample 2277101 | NCBI WGS metagenome assembly SDBT01 (sample SAMN10404973, study PRJNA504765) | marine sediment metagenome | isolation source: marine sediment core GS10_PC15, 103 cmbsf | place: Arctic Ocean: Southern Knipovich Ridge | collected 2010 | reverse complement strand
TTTTTCGTCAAGTTCATCGATTAAGCCTTTAAAAACGTAAATATAGCCGCCGGGAAGCGCAACGGCATTTACGTCTTCGCAATCAAGCACCTCAAAATGATAAGTAATGTCTTTTCTCTCGCAGGCATCGGCAACTTTCTGTCCTATGGCTTTGACCCACTGGCGCAATAAATCGTCGTTTACTATTTTGAATTTTTCTTCGACCTTTTTTGACAAAGACCTCCCCATTCTGACTTCCCGGTCGGAACTCATTAGAATGAGTTCCTGTTTTTTCAAGGCGCGATTATATTCTATCGCCGCGCACCCGGTCAGTAAAATAGCAATAGCTATTGGAATTATTAAGCTTTTGATAAACATTTTATTTTTGTTTTTATCTTCAATTGTTAGCTTTTTTAAAACTCGAGGTTAAGCGCTACTCCGGTTGTGTCGGTTTCTGTATCGATGACCGGCTTTATCTTTATCGCGTAATCACTTCTGTTCAATTTTACAATTGTCTTGCCGACCAGAGTTCCCAGGATAGCGCCGGCTGCCACATCCGAAAGCCAATGTTTGTCGTCATACACCCTTTGAAAGCCTACCGCGCTTGCTGCTCCGTAGGCCAGGATATCTATTAGTATGTTTTCATATTGTTCGGCTATCACCGAAGCGAGCGAAAAGGCCATTGTCGCATGTCCTGATGGCAGGGAAGATTTGTAGGACTTTGAACTGACACCGGTATAGTAGAACGCGCCTTTATTTTTGTTTGGACGCTTTCTGCCGATAAGCAATTTTCCTATCGAAGACAGGGCCCCGGCTATAACCATGGATTCTATACCCATTATACCCGTTTCTTTGGCTCGCTGATTGTTAAATATCTTTCCGCCTAAATAGAAGACACCGCAGATAGCCGCTCCATAGCGGCCATCCCCCAGGGGATCGATATAGTCCGAAAGGAAATCGTTTGTCTGTTGATTGTAATGGTCCCTAGTATATTTACGCACATCCTGGTCAACCGCCATCAGGCCGCCGATAAGGGCACCTGCCCCGATAATCGGCAGAAGATAGGATTTATCCAGCCTTTCCGGCCAGGTGATTACGTACTTGACGTCTCGATAGAATCGGTGCAAGGCCAGGTCTTTCAGGTCTTCAACTACCGAGGTTTGTTTTTTTAAGTCTTCTTGTATCGTAGCCCTTTTTTCTATGGTTTGGGGGGTGAGTTCTTCTGAATCCTGGGGAATGTCTTGAGTTTCTGCTGCCGGGGATATTTCACAACCGAGGAATGAAATGATGGAGAAAAGACAAATAGTCTTTAAGAGGATTTTTTTATTCCACCTCTTCATAATAATATATCTCTTCTTCTTCATAATAAGGTTCTTCGTAATAGTCTTTTCTGTAGTAACCAGGTCTTATGTGGCGGCGTTCTCTCTGATGATACCTTCTTTGCTCAAGGTCATCCTGGCTCTGGCCAAGCAGCATTCCTCCGAGAAAGCCAGCGCCGGCCCCAATGGCAGCTCCCTCTCCAGCGTGTCCGGATTGGCTTCCAATGATAGCCCCGATAGCAGCACCGAATATGCCTCCAGTGATAGCTCCTTGCTGGGCATTTTCTCCGGCAAAGACCTCGGCGCAGTTTAATAATAATATTAAAATTATGCCTATCAGAAATGCGACTTTAGGTTTCATATTTTTTCACCTCCTGAGGTCAAACTATACCACACTCTGTTTGGTTAAACTGTAGCGGTAGTTTTTATCAAAGGTTTCTTTAAAATCATAGACATTCCCAAAGTCACTGATTTTATCTTTTTTTGTTTTACCGAGCAGCCCCACTTTGATTAAATCGAAAACAATATTCCCAAAATCTTTGGTCGATTTAATTCCCCAATGTTCAAATACCACTCTGGTCATCGGCCCAAACTGGTCTAGCCCGTATTCTTTGATTCCAGAGAGGAGCTCCTTTGCCGTAAGATGTCTTGGACGGTCTAACTTACTTACGCTATAATTCAGGGCAGAGAGAACAAAACTATACGCCTCCAGTTTATATCCGGGTTTTTTCTCCAAAACTTTCTTTAGCTTAGCCAGAAAATTATTTGCGCTTTTCATTATGTCTATTCAGTAGTGCGGGCTTAACCCCGCACTACTGCTGTGGATAAGTTTGTGTTCTACTTGGTGAGGCCGAGTCCTTTCAAATATTTAAAGTAATCACTCTCGGTACTCAGGATCATTGTAGTATTCTCATCGATGGTTTTTTGGTATGTCTCCAAGGTCTTCAAAAATGAATAGAAGTCAGGGTCTTGGCTATAGGCCCCGGCATAAATCTGTATAGCCTGAGCATCTGCTTTACCTTTGAGGCCCTGGGATGTTTTATAGGCCTGGGAGGTAATTATTTTTAATTCCTTTCCTCTCTGGCCTTCAATTTCAGCGCGTCTGCCCTGTCCTTCCGAGCGGTATTTTTCGGCAGCACGTTTTCTTTCGGCAATCATTCGCTCATAAACCTTTACTCTTACATCTTTTACATAATTGATGCGTTTTATGCGGACATCCACCAGCTTGATGCCGTATTGGGGGGCCAGCTTTTGGGCTTTTCCCAGGATAATACTTTCTATTTGCTCGCGGCCTGTTTGTACTGGTTCAAAGGCTTCCTCAGTAACTACTACATCCTCATCTCCTTTTTTTGTTTCTACAATGACTCGGTTGGAGTTCCTTACTGCCTCAACAAGGATATGACCGGTAATCGCGTCACGGGTTGCTGAGTTAATGATATCATCGAGCCGGGCATGCGCCCCCATTTCATTAGTCACTGATTGCAGGAATTTCAGGGCATCGGAGATTTTCCAGCGGGCTATAGTATCAACCCAGATGTATTTTTTGTCTTTGGTTGGGATTTGATTGGGGTCGCCGTCCCATTCCAGGAGCCGTTTTTCAAAATAGTGGGCTTGCTGGATAAATGGCTTTTTGAAATGAAGCCCGGCGCTGGTTACTGGTCTTCCAATCGGCTTTCCAAATTGAGTTATAACTACCTGTTTTGTTTCATCGACGATGTATATTAAGCCGCTCATAGATATAACTATTAACAGAACAATCAGGCCGATAGTTATCTTTGAAATCATTTTCATTGTTTAATCCCTCCCCTTTGGCTAAGATTCAGCAAAGGCAGTATTGAAGACTGGTTTGGATCGACTATATATTTATGTTTGGATTTGGGTAAGACCTCCATCATTGTCTCTAAATAGAGACGTTTTTTGGTAATGGTCGGGGCCTTCTTGAATTCGGTCAGGATGGAGATAAATCTTTCAGCTTCACCTTCTGCCCGGTTTATCTTATCCAGTGCATATCCTTCGGCGTTGCGAATTGTCTTTTCGGCTCCGCCTCTGGCTTTGGGGATTGCCTTGTTATAAGCCTCCCAGGCCTGGTTAATTATGCGTTCTTTTTCTTGTTTTGCCTGGTTAACTTCGTTGAAGGCGGCTTTTACTTCATCAGGCGGGTTAACATCTAACAATTTGACGGTAACCACCTGAATGCCCGTTTGATAGTTATCTAATATCTTTTGCATTTCGATTTGGGCGAGGTCATCGACTTCTTCTCTTTTTGTGGTAAGTGTTTCGTCCACTCGATAATCGCCGACAAACCGCCGCATTACAACTTCTGAAATATCCCGTAGATTATCCTGAGGATTTCTGGTGTAAAAAAGCAGTTTTACCGGATCTTTTATCCGGAATTGCACAATCCAGCGCACATCCAGAATATTAAGGTCGCCGGTCAGCATAAGTGATTCATCGAGATAAGAATATGGGGAATACTGGCTTGTTACTCCCGCCCGGATCGTCCTTCTCCCAAATTCTTCTTTAAAGATGCGTTCCACTTTTACCGGCGTTGCCTTATCTATGCCAAAAGGAAGTTTTATATGTAATCCCGGAGAAGTGGTAGCAATGTAACGGCCAAATCTCTGTACAATCCCTACTTCATCCGGGCCAACAGAGTAGACGCTTCCGACCAGGCCAATCAATACAATAAAACCGACGATTGCTAATGGAGCAAACTTGCCAAAATCACCCATTTTTTTCTTTCCCATATCGACTATATCTTCGGGGGTGCGAAAATCCATAGCTTATTCCTCCTTAGTTAGTTCTTGATTAATTGTCTAGAGTGGAGCAAACTTGCCGAATAGGCGCGGGCATTGTTACGCACATAATTGTCATCGGAAACAACTATTACTACGCCTTTATCGGATACTTCCTTTACCGTTTCTATTATTTTTCTATCGCCTTGTCCGGTAGCGGAAAATATATGTTCCTTTGGCGTAGGCAGATCAAGATTTTTATATTGATTCTTTCCATCGAAAACCACATATACCTCCGAAATACCCCCGTCTTTTCTTTTGTATTCATTTGCTAATTGGGTAACTGCCCGGCGGGCTTCTTGTAAATTCCGGTCGGCAATTTTGGATAAATAGGGAATTTTATTTATAACGTTATAACCATCGATCACCAATAGCTTCATAGCGTTTCGGAAACAATTAATGATCGTGATGTAGTGTTGTTGCTTTTGGTTACTTCTTTTAACAAGCTATAGGCATCACAGGTAAAATCAATCCGGTAGTTACCGGCCTTCAGTTTTCCAAGGCTAAAGCTATATTGGATTGTTTCGCCCCCAGCAGCAATGGCAAAATTGATAAAGCTGGTACCTTTTTTTTCTTTAACCAGGATGTATTTTTTTTCACCACTTTTGTTATCGATTTCTTCTTTGAATATTTCATATATAATAGTGACTTCTATCTCCGGCGCGATTGATGCGCTTCCGATATTTTTACATTTGATTGCTGCCCGGATTACACTACTACTTGTTGGTGAGGAAGGAGTTATTTTAATATAGCTGATAATTATATCCGGATTTCCGTGTTCAGTGAAGGCACGATTTATAAAAGTTAGGATTGACAAAACAGATATAATCACCAAAGCTGATATAGTAAAGATCTTCATCTTTTACCGCCTATGTCCATATATAAAAAAAGCCAAGCAGATATGCGCTTGGCTAGAAACGAAAAATCAGCCTTTATAATTAAAGGGCCGATAAGGTTTCAATTTCGCATCAGCTCCTTAAGTTCCGGCAACCCAGCCACCATTTTGTCCTGAAATTTGCCATTCTTGATTACTGGCTTAATTTGCACCCTTACTTTCCCAGGTGCCTGATTCCGAACCGCATTTTCAGAAACAAAGCAGGTCTGTAGCTTTGTGCCCCCTCCTTTCGAAGGGTTTACCTTTATCGGCCTATCTTTATTATACCACAGGATCTATAGATTGTCAAGAAGACAGGAGCTCAAACCAATTACGTAAGTCCTTACCACTCTTCACCTAACACATATTCCGGCTCTAACAGAGCTTCATAGTCTTGGGGAATTGGGAAGGGGAAGGTGACTGTATCATAAATTCCAGCGCCTGTTCTTATTACGCTCATTCCTAGTCCCTTAGCGAGGCCGATAGTTAAACCCATCAGAATATTTTCATCCTGGGTTGTCTCGTAGACATTTTTGGGTATTTCAACCCAGCCGGTAATTATATTAGCCACACCTCTGCCCAGCTTTTTAATGGGATTCTGAGAATAACAGTTTGTGCTCCAAAGGTTTAATACGAACATAAGAGCCAGAATCACAATAATTCCTCTTAATGCACCCTTTTTCATCTTTTCACCTCCCAAATAAGTGCCGCATTCCATTAACTTTAACATCCATATCCTTCTTGCTCATGATAAATTACGATAACATAAAGCAAAAATTATGTCAAGTATTTTCTCTAATTTTCCTGATTATATTATCCTTATTCAGGTTCTTTCATTAATAGATATGTTCATAAATATATCTAAAAATTCTCGTTCGGTCAACAGGGTTTATTTTAATAAGTTTTACACCCACCTCATCTTTTTTCGCCCAGACTACTATGCCTTTTGCTGTAATTGACGGAGGATAAACCGGTAATTTTATTTCCAGCAGAAGTATCGAAGCAGGTGGTATCTCTTCTTTAACGGCTAACCTGAGTCCTTCACCACTGATATTTTTAGTGAGGGTCTCTCCCCGTCTCCCTCTTTTTAGAATCTTATATGTTATGTCAATGCTCGCGTCTAAACGTACAAACTTTCTTCTTTCCTTTGTCATATTTTCCGTCACAATTTTTTTACAAAACTGTCTTTGAACTCTTCAAGTTCTTTTTTGTTTCTAATTTTATCCAAAAATGATGAGGCATCCCTTTCTGTCCGAAATTTCCCGATGTATATATTGTAATAAGTTTTTCCCTTGGGAGAAACCCTGGTTGTAAAATAGGCTGGATAGTTCCTCCTTTTTAAATTATTAACAAGTTGCCTTGCCTCACTCTCTTTTTCATAAACGCATATCTGGACAGCGTATTTATTGACTGGTTTTTTTGCCGTCTTAGGCGGAATTTTTCCGGCAATTTGTTTTGCCCGCCCTCGGCTTCCCGCGGCTTCGCCGCGAGGCGAACCGGCAGGCAGGGATGCTGTACCTGGTGAGGAAGTTCGCGAATAGATTATTTTGAACGAGACGAAACAGATGATTAGAATTACCAGAGATAATATCACGAGTTTGGGCGATAAATCGAAGATTGTCTTAATGGCAGAGATTCGAAAAGGACTTTTGAAGGAAATATTGTCGGGAGAAATATTGTTCTGTTGTTTCAAAGAAAGGACAGTGCTTAATTCCTGTTTGTTTTGTTTTAACCTGGCTTTCAGCGATGCCAGATCTTGTTCTTTTCCTTCTATTGTTCTCTTTTTCTGTTTTATTATTTTTAACAGTCCTTCTTTTTCTTTTGTTGAAACCTCCTTTAAGTCCTCTTTTTCTTTCGTTGTTCTTTCTTTTTCCCTCGCTGCCTGATTTACCAATTCTGCTTTTTCTTTTTCAAATTTTTCTTCGATTTCTTTGATAATAAACTGATTCTCATTTTTATCTTTCCTGGTGGATTCAATAAAGCCATACAGTTGCTGTTGAATTTCCTTTTCTGTCAATGGCTTTATCGGTTCTTTTTGTTTTTTCTTCCAATTAAATTTCATCTTAAGTAATGTTTAAGCTGAGTTTGATAATCTGGAAGGGGCCTAAATCGATCTTTGCGCGTTCGTGAAATCCCTTTTTTTTGCATAATTCAATTGCCGGTTTCATTCGGTCGGTTGATTTGAAATTAATGACACGATAATGCTGCTGTTGGCAAAAATCAATCGCCCTTTCTAAGAGAGTCTGACCATATTTTCGTGAACGATAATCCGAATGGACAAAAAGCCGTCTGAGCAATGCAACGCCATCCCCCTCTTCTTTTATAGCTACAGTACCAATAATTTTATTTCCTTCTTCGGCAACAAAGAATACTTCTTTCTTTCCTCCGTAGGTCTTGGAGATGTCCTCAAGGTCATCCTGTGAATATACCTTTTCTTCTTTACTGAATTCTTGTTTCATAATCAAGTCGATGAGTTCTCTTATCTGTTCGCCGTCAGTTTCGTTAAATATCCGAATTTCCATTTATTTTATTCGTTTATCCCCGGAGTTTCATCAGGCTGTTCGGTTATTTTTTATAAACAATATCGTTATGCCTGACCCGGCTTTTCACCTTAAGCCCTACTGTTTTTCCCGTTCCAGCTTCAGGAATTTCCTGGTTGTTTATTTGTATCGATTTAATTGTCTGTTCAAAATTAGTTGTATGGCCCTTGACCACAATTTTGTCTTTTAACTTGAGAGTTCCGCTTAATTCAACAACTGCTGCTTTAACATGAGGAAAATAATGAGTCACCTTGCCGATTTCTGTTAGTTTTTCTTCACCCGCTGCTCCTGCGCCGGGTCCTTTCCTCAGGCCAACAGATTTTTTGCCCTTTAGCCAATCAAAAAATCCTGCCATTTTTTACCCCCTTGTTTATTTTTTCTTTTTGGTTTTTCCTTCTTCGGATTTTTGCTGAGTTGTAGGTTTTTGTTGCTGGGTTTCAGTTTTACCTTCTTCGACTTTTCCCTCGGTAACTGCCGTCTCTTCTGTTGCCGGCGCGGCCTTTTCTTTCTTTACTTTAAACCGCAGCATTTTGACTTTTGGAAGACCAAAGACAGAATTTCCCTCCTGCCATTTGTCTTTCCCCTTCAATTTTTTAATTCTTTCGGCACGCGTTAGAACACTACGATGTTGCTTGTCTTTAATGCCGAATTTTAAACTTGAATGTTGGCTCATTTTAATCTTTCCAATTCTCTTATTTCTTTTTTTGCTGTTTCTATCTTTTTGCTGTCGTTAGAGTATTTAATATAATTTTTATAATAGAAAGTGGCTTTGGCAATATCCTTTTCTTTTTTGTATAAGTTTGCTAATTTAAGCAGGCAACTGGTGTAATCACGCTTGATTCCCAGAGCTTTTTTATAGGCCTTGATGGCCTCGGGAATGCAAGCCTTGACCACATGGGCATCTCCCATATTAGCATATGCAATGTAAGAAGAAGGGTCAAATTCAATCGCCTTCTTAAAATAACGGATAGCTAAGTTAGGGAGATTCTTCTGGAGATAAGCATCTCCCATATTATTATAGGCATAAAACAGGTCGGAGTCAAGGACTATAGCAATTTTGTACTCCTTAATCGCTCTTGAGAAGTTTTTTTGGGCATAATAGGCATTTCCCAGGTTGTTGTGGGCAAAGGCTGCCTGGGGGTCGATCCTGATGGCACGCTTGTATTTAGCTATCGCCTTATTTAATTGCCCTAATTCAGAATATACATTACCAAGGTTGCTGTAAGCCATTGCCGAATCAGGGGTTAAGTCAAGGACTTTTTCGTAGGCTGCTATTGCCTGGTCATGCATTCCCTTCTCTTCATAAAGGTTTCCTAACGCATTATATTTAATTGCCAGTTGTTCTGGGTTATCAAGGAGAGCAAGTTCGGTTTTTGTCTGCTTTTCCAGGAGTTCGGTTTCAACTGGAATGCGAAACTTGGTTTCTGCCGATGTTTCTCTTTGTGTTTTTTCCTTCTGGCCGGATTCTATGATTAAGGATGGCTCAACCCTCTTCTTTTCAATTTTTGGCAGTTCCGGTATTTGTGCCGCCGGACATTGTTCAAGATTAATCAGACTTAACAATATTGCGGCATTAATTATAAAAATATTTTTCATCTACGCAATTTTTTTAATAAATACTTGGCATTTAAGACAATTTTACTATCTGGATATTTAATTTGAATGTTTTCCAGGGCGTCAATTCCTTTTTGGTGTTTACCCGATTTTAAATAAGAAAGCCCCAGGCAATAAAGTACTTTATCGCCTTTTTCATAATCGGGATAATCGGTAAATAATTCAGTAAATTCTTTGATCGACTGTCGATAGTTTCTTTTTTTGCCATAGCAATAGGCCAGAGTAAACTTGGCATTAGCTAAAAGGCCTGATTTATCAGCGGGGTCATTAGCGATAATTTTCTGAAGAATGGGAATAGCCTCCTCCATTTTTGACCGATCCATAAGAGTGTTGGCAGAATTCCACCAGGATTTCAATTGATTCTTTTTTTGTAATTGTTCAAGCGAATATTTTAATTTGTCTTCTAATGATTTAACCGTCACATATCCGGAAGCCCTGCTTATTTCATTTCCCTCCGGTCCAAGCACAATTATGCTGGGGGCCAGGCTTACATCATACCTGTTGCTGATAGATAACCTATTGTAGGCATTTACCTTAACACATACAAAATTTTCAGCCAGATCGACAATTGCTTCGTCTTTTAGAGTCCAATCTTCCATTTTTTCGCACCACTCATTTTGATAGATATAAAAATAGACAAGCAGAGGCTTTTTTTGAACCTGGGCTATTTTCAAACCTTTGGATAACGGTTTGTGCCAGTTAACAGAGGAAAGGATTGATTTAACCGCTGCCCTTGCTGACTCTCTAATGGGATAGCGTTGAGTAGAAGACAGAACATGGCTATCGTTGAAGAGTTCTTTTAGATAAGGTATGGCTCTTTTTTGGCCCAGCATCCCCAGAGAAATTACAGTCGCCCATCTGGTTTGCCAGTCGTCGTCTCTCAGGTTAGAAACCAGGAAATCGAAGTTTCGGTCATAACCCGTCATACCTAGAGCTATTATGGCTATTTGTTTTTGTTCGGGATTGGAGCTGCGGGCAGATTTCAATAATTCTTCGACTGCCCGTTCAGTGCCGATTATCCCCAGGGCTTTAGCAGCTGAAAACCGCATAATTTTATCTTCATTATGCATAAGCTTGGTCAAAGGCTCTATTGCTCTTTCATCAGCGATTTCACCCAGCAAGGTAACAATCTCTTCCCGGGTGAATGTGTTCGAACCGTCCAGTTTTTCTATTAGGCTCTCTACCTGGTCAGCCGAACCCGTTGCCTGTATTAATATTAGGTTAAATATCAATATGCAGAGTATTTTTCTAATTTTCTTCACCTATTTGGACATCCTCTTTATAAAGGCATCGCGATATGGGGAATCTGATTTGATTTTTTTCAAAATCCGCTTTGCCTGTTCGCGGTTTGTATAGGGTCCGATGGATACTAGAAAAAATCTTTTGCTTTGGTCTATAAAAGGTGTATAGCCAACCTGTTTCAATTTATCCAGTTCCTTTAAAGCATAATCTTTTTTAGCATAAGCGATTAATTGGACGGCAAAATTTGTTTTTTGTTCTTCGGGTTTTGCTTTGGGTTTTGCTTTGGGTTTTGGTTTTTCTGGTTCGGCAATATTGGGTCTTTCTACGGTTAGTTTTGCCGATTGTTTTGATACTTTTTTGCCTCTTTCAAATCCTATCGCGAAAGATAAAATTGTTGCCATCAGGATCAAAACACAGCTAATAGTTACTGTTTCATAGCTGATAGTAATTATTAATCTTTTAAACGGACCTAATTTATGCTCTCGATGTTTGTCACCGGATGCCGCCATATTAGGTTCAGAAAATTCATCAAACAACTCAGGTTGTTTTTGTCTGTCTTGGGGATACATGTTTTAAGCGTTATAGCTGTTACTTAGTATGTTTAGTTCCTCTCTTTTTCATCCTGTCAGGTGAGATGATTACTTCTACTCTTCTATTTCTGGCGCGGTTAGATGTAGTATTATTAAGGCCCAGCGGTCTATATTTTCCATAACCGGTAGCGGATATCCTTACCGGATTAACTTTGCATTCGTCAACAAAGAAGTGCAAGACCTCTGTTGCCCGGGTTGTTGATAATTCCCAGTTGGATTTATACCCCGAATATTTAATCGGGACATTATCGGTATGGCCTTCTACATAGATAAGATTATTTTTGGTCCGGCCGCTATTAAGTATTGCGGCTACCTTTTCCAGCGTCTTTTTGGAATTCGGCTTGATACCTGCCTTTCCCGAATCAAACAGGACTTCGGCTACCATAGTTACCACCAGCCCCCGGTCTTGCATTTCAACTTTTAATTCGCCTTTGGCTATTTCGTCCTTTAATTTATTTTCGAGCTTCAATTTTGTCTCGGCCAATTCCGCCTTTGATTTGGTTAATTTGTCTAATTCAGTGTTTAACCTTTTTATTTCACTGGAAAGATTAATGATTGTAGCTGATTGTTCTCTGCTTCTCTGCTGGAGACTTTCGGTTGTTGCGCAACCTGCCAGCAGGACGGTTACTATTAATACCAATGAGCATTTAATAAGTTTTTTTAACATTTTTCCTCCTCCTTTTTTGCGGTTTGCGGTTCGTTTTCGAGATTTTATAGACGGACCCGTTTTTTTTAATTTAAAAGTTTCTTTTATTTTCATAGTTATGTTTGTATCTCGTGTATAAGCATAGGCTGTTGCGGAAGAGATACGATGGGCCAGAAGCATTTTATCCTTAACCAGTTCTTCCAGAGCGCGTTCCGTCTCTTTTAAATCATGATTTATCCAGAGGGCAATATTACGGGTAGTATCTATTGCCGCCGGGTTTTGATGGAAAAAAGAACAAATCTTGATTTTTATCGGTGATTTTGCCAGTTTATTTATATCTAAAACCATAGTTAATTAGATCCCCGCCTGTTGGTTTTAAAGGAGATTTTTAATCTCCTCTTTTTGGATTATATTTAAAAAGCTGCTGACAACTTTGGGGTCAAATTGCGTGCCGCTGTTTCTTTTAATTTCTTCCAAGGCTTCCGGTATGGATTTGGATTTTCTGTAAGGTCTCTTTGTTGTCATCGCCATAAAGGCATCGGCTACCGCCAATATTCTGGCGCCCAATGGGATCTGATTCCCTTTTAGTCCCTTAGGATAACCTGTGCCGTCATATTTTTCATGATGGTACAGTATAATTGGGGCTATCGGGTTTAAAATATCAATCGATTTTATAATCTTTACTCCCTTAAAGGGGTGTTCTTTAATTGCTTTATATTCTTCATCGGTTAAGCGGGATGTCTTGCCGAGAATATCTTCCGAAATACTAATCTTTCCAGCATCATGAATAATTGCTGCGTGATGGAGACTTGTCAGTTCTTTCTCTGAAAGGCCCAGTTCTTTGCCGATTGCTATGACAATATTTATAAAGACAGGAGAAGCTGTATATTGCCGGGGAGATTTCAGGTCTAAAACAGCCGCTAATGACTTGATGCTTCCCATGGTTAATTTCTGCTGCTCTTCGTAAATCTGGGCATTTTTGATGGCGATTACTGCCTGTTCAGAAAGAACCGTCAGTATTTCCTGGTCGGACGGGGAAAAGGATGTTCCGTTAATCTTTTCCCAAACGGTGATTACGCCAATTGTGTCTTCATCAATCAACGGGATTGCCATGCACTTGTTGGTGATATAAAAAGAACTGGATTTAGCTACTTTGCCCGGTATTTTTTTGCCGAGCGAAAGATTGTATGTACCGACAGCTTTATTTTTGAGGCCGATATTTACCTGGGGAATTAAAACTTTCTTTGACTTATCTAATAGCATGATAGAACAACGCTTGGCCCTCAGGACCTGCAGCGTTAACCTGCCGATTCGGGGCAGGAGTTCTTCAATATTTAAGGTGGAACTCATAATTCGATGGACGGTATGGGTAGTTGAAAGGGCAATTGCCCGCGGCCGGATGGTTTCACAAACCTCGGTTAGTTTCATTTCATTGGTGATATTATCGTTTAGTGTTTTTATTGATATGTCTAATAATGATATTATACTTTCCAGATTAGTTAGTTTCTTTTCCACGTTATCCACGCCGACAAATCCTATTACTTTATTGTTAGTTAAAAGGGGGAAGCAAAAGCTTATTGCCCCATTGGGGGAAGAAAATTTCTCAGGATTTCTGCTCTTTTTAGATTTTTTAAAGGCCTTTAGTATATTTTTATGGCTGGGCGTTATTCTTGCGGGTTTGTCTATGGAATCCCACCAGACAGGCTTTTTGAGCAAATATTTGAATATAGCCTCTTCCTTCTTCCAGCCCGGGCTTCCAAAAAATTTTTTCAGAAATATCTTTTGGTCATTTTGTTTCATTTCATTATTCTAACATTTAATTATAGTTATGTCAATCAGCGCATGACTTATGTTCGCTATCGCTCCGTAAGCCCTTTACTGATTAAACCTGTTCGAATGGTTCAAATAATTTTTTGTATTCATTCAGGGCGTATCTATCGGTCATTCCTGCAATATAGTCGCATATTACCCTGTGCGGCCCATCCTTTTTTAGTCTGGCCTGCTTTTGGGGAGGTAATTGTTCGGGTCTATCCAGGTACACCTCAAATAATTTCCGGATGAATCTTCGGGCTTTGCTTGACATCCGGTTTACCCGGTAATGCTGATATAAATTCTCGTTTAAGAAATTTTTTAATTCTTCTTTTTCTTCAGATACCTTGGAGCTGAAATTAACTATTTTTTCAGGAAATTGTTTTACTTTTAGGATAGAGTCTATATTTAGTTCTTTTATTTTCTTGGTAGTTTCCTTAATTAGATCGGTTACTTGATGGTTAATCAACGCTCTGATAGTTTGATATCTTTGTGCCTGTTCGTTCAATTTCGGGTACGTTTTTTTGAATTTTAAGTAGAACTTTTTCCATAAGTCAACTCTCATCAGATTTTTTTTTGCCAGCAGGTCAGACCTTAGTCCGTCATCCAGGTCATGATTGTTGTAAGCAATTTCGTCGGCCATGCTTACCACCTGGGATTCCAGGGTTGGTGATTCATTAGGGCTGAATTCGGTAAGCCCGGTCCAATCCGCCTTATCATAGGTTGTGGTATGTTTGATAATGCCTTCCCTGGTTTCCCGGGTTAGATTTAATCCCTGAAAGTTGGGATACCTTTTTTCCAGAATATCAACCACCCTCAATCCCTGGCGGTTGTGTTCGAATCCGCCATGGTCCTGCATTAATTGGTGAAGGGTATCCTCGCCGGTGTGCCCGAAGGGAGTATGGCCTAAATCATGGGCCAGGGCAATGGCTTCAACCAAATCCTCGTTCAATTTCAGTGTCCGGGCAATGGTTCTGGCTAACTGGCTGACCTCTAAGGTGTGGGTAAGCCGTGTCCGGTAATGGTCGCCCTCATGATTTACAAATACCTGGGTTTTGTATTCTAAGCGCCGGAAGGCAGTAGAATATATGATTCTGTCTTTGTCGCGTTGATAAATAGAACGGTAGTCGTGTTCTTTTTCCTTATACAGCCGCCCCCGGCTTTCTTTGCTTTTCATAGCATAGGGAGCTAATATCTTATATTCTTGTTCTTCAAAGTCTTTTCGGGTCAGCATTATATTATTTTATCCATTTCTTAATTTCTTAAACAATGAGTCTATTGATTTCTTCCAATGGCAATTTAAGACAGCCTGATTATCTTTCCCCTGACCTCCCTACCTATCTCCAGTATCCCGCAGGATCTATAGGGAGTAAAAATCAGGTCAGTAGGACTGCCGGGATTGAAAAGCAAGATATCTCCCTCTCTTTTATTTACTGGCCGGTGGGAATGCCCGAAAACTAAAACATCAATTTTGTCGTCCGAAAAGGCCTCTTTGAGCCGTTGGGCCAGGCCCGAAGGTGAACCCGCGCCGTGGGTCAGCCCGATGTTGAATTTTCCGGCCTTGATTATTTTTTTATTTTCCAAAGCGGCCTTTACATCCAGTGAATCCATATTGCCATACACGGCTTCTACCGGCGCTATTTTTCTTAATTCATCTAAAACCGATAATCTGTTTAGATCACCGGCGTGTAATATCAAATCCACCCCTTCAAAATGTTTGAAGATTTCAGCAGGGATTTTATCTGCGTTTAAAGGGATATGGGTGTCAGAGACCACCCCGATTTTCATTTTTGGATTGTTCATTCCGGTAATTCCCGTTCCCGATTAACGGCGATTTGCCATATAGTCTAAATAATAGATTTAAGTCATTTGAATCCCAGACCCATATTTTTTCCTCTTTGGCTAAGAGCCGGGCATTTATTTCCATTTCTCCGAGAGTGATTAAGATTTTTCTTTGAATTTTATATTTTGTTTTTTTGCATTGCTGAATGAAATCGATTACTTTATTTTCTTCCACCCGTTTATCTTCTATTTGGCCAACCCAGTATTTATTTCCCTGCCTGGCTACAATCGGCAGGCCCAGACCGTGTATCTTTTTTGAGGTGACCTCGCTAAATAGCGGGAACTTGCATTTGCGGCCCCTCATTTCTATAGTTTCATTTTTAAATAACGTGAACAGCTCGTTTACTCTTTCCGGAAGCCCGCGCCGAAATTCATTTGCGAAATCCTGAATTATTCTTTTGACGTCTTCTTTGAAGGCATTCGATTTACTGAATATCTCGGGGTCAAAAGACATTTTCCGTTTTCGATAAACAGACCTTAGCCAAAAAGCCAAAAGGGGGTCATTGAGGTTATAAAATATGCCATATCTTTTGACAAAGTCTACTTCTATTAGCTTTGCTATCTGCTTAGAAATGTCTGCCGGTTTTTTCTGCATCGCTCTGGCTATTTCAGATATTTTGTGGTTGCCTTCGGCCAGGGCTAAGAGAATGGAGACATAGGTGGCAAAACCCCGTTTTTCCACAAACCTGTTTATCAGGCTGGTCAGATATTGATACAGAATACCGCGGGAATTGAAAATTTCCGATTCTAACATTCGGCTGATTAATTCCAGAGGGTTGTTGTCCAATTTCTTTTCAAAGATGGTTTTTCTCAAGCCCGATGACATTACATCCAGATAGAAAGGGTGTCCACCGGTAAGAAAGACCAGAAAATTTTTATATATGTCGGGTATGTTTATTTCCCCGAACCTTTGTTCAAGGAATTTTTTGCTGGTTTTAAAATCGAATGGTTTAAGTTCGATTATTTCAAAATTACCGAATAGTAATGATAATTTTTCATGTAGAATATCCCTGGCTAAGCTAACGTTGGAAGAGGCCAGGATATACATAATGTTTTTCTGAATCATTATTTTTTTACCAAAGTCCGCGAAGGGTCTGCCGAGTCGAAAATCATTGAGCCGGTGAAATTCATCCAGAACTACTATTATTTTTTTTCCTGTTTCTTCTTGCAGCACGCTGACCAGATCCAGAACTAAAAAATAGGCTTGATCAAATAATTTTTCTTTTAGAGATGCCTCTATCTTTTTTGTAATTTTGATAGTTTCGGGAAGAGATTTAACAGCGGCCTTAACTAAATAAGAAAGATCTTTTCCGCGGAGCTCATTGTCATTAGTAGTGGATTTGAGAAAAGAGTATAAGGTGTTTCCTATAAATTGATGGACAAAATGAGCAAATGGTTCTGGTTCCACTTCGATATAAATTGGCAGGATCTGGGGGTCTTTGAGCGTGGTAAGGAGCTGTTGGACCAGGGACGTTTTTCCCAGAAGTTCCTGCCCGAGGAGGCCTATATTTTTTCTATACCCACCCTTTAGATCGTTTATTCTTTTGGCCAGTAAATCTAAGATGGGTTTTCTATCAAAAAAATCTTTCCCCCCGACCGGGTCGCTGAACATAGTTAACCTCTATCTGTTTTTACGGCAAATAATGTAGTGGATCATAGGCGCGATGACCTTTTCTTATTTCAAAGTGCAGACAGGGAAATTTTGCCCTGCCGCTCGAGCCCACTTTAGCAATTGGTTCGTCCCGCATGACATATTGCCCGGCTGTTACTAAATTTTCTGAATTGTATGCGTATACGGTCTGGTAATCCCGAAGATGGTCAATGATAATGACCTTTCCGTATCCTTTTAGGTTGTCAGAAACGAATGATACTTTTCCACTTTTGGCGGCTACAATGACTGTATTTTTCCTTGCTATAATGTCTATGCCTTTGTTTTTTATTTGATCTCGCGACGCATCATAAAAAGAGCAAATCCTGCCTCTTAAGGGCCAGACAAAACTCTCTTTTTTATAAGTTGGCCGAAAGGTATTTTTATTTAAAGAACCAGATGTTCCGGGAATGAACAAAAGCTGGCCAACGCTTATGTTATCAATATCTGAAAGGCGATTGGCTCTGGCAATTTCCTCTTTGTCTACGTTATAGGCCCTGGCAATCCGAAGAAGCGTTTCTCCCTTATTGACATGATGATAGATGCCTTTTGTTTTCGTTTTTGTTATCGGAGAAATTGGAACGGTAGCACAGCCCGCAAGAGCTATAATGATTATCAAAGCTAATATAGGTACTATTTTTTTCATCATTCCACTATCTGTGCCGCTATCTGTGTCATCTGTGCTTTTCATCTGTGTAATCTGTGGTTCTGGAGCGGGTGAAGGGAATCGAACCCTCGTATCCAGCTTGGGAAGCTGATATTCTACCATTGAATCACACCCGCCTTGCTAAGGCCCCTGTCTCTCTTTCTCCGTTTATAATTTATTAAATATATTTTTACTGCTTAACCGTATTTTCAAAGAATTCTTTTACCACTTTAATAGAACAATATTCTCCGCACATAGTGCAGATATCGGAAGAAAGTTTGAGTTTGCTTTTCTCTCTCAGCCTGCGGGGCCGTTCGGAATCTATCGCTAACTTAATTTGTTTTTTCCAATCTCTGGACTTACGGGCCCTGGTCAGTTCCATATCCCAGTCCAGTGCGCCCTTTATTCCCTTGGCAATGTCTGCTGCGTGGCCGGCAATGCGGGAGGCAATAGTGCCCACTTTGACATCTTCTACCGAGGGAAGCCGCAGATGCTCGGAAGGGGTAACATAACAGATAAAATCAGCCCCGAAGCTGGCTGCGATGGCGCCTCCGATTGCCGCTGTAATATGGTCATATCCCGGCGCTATGTCGGTGACCAGAGGCCCTAATACGAAAAAAGGTGCATTATGGCATAATTTTTTTTCGAGAAGGACGTTAGATTCTATTTCGTTTATCGGAATATGGCCGGGACCTTCTATTATAACCTGTACCCCTTTGTCATGTGCCCGCCTGGCCAGTTCTCCCAGTATAATTAGCTCCTGAATCTGGGCCCGGTCAGTGGAATCGGCAATCGAACCGGGTCTCATACCGTCTCCCAGGCTTAAGGTTATATCGTAGTTATGTGCTATGTCTAAGACGCGGTCAAACTCCTGGTATAAAGGATTTTCTTTTTTATTATAAACCATCCAGGCCGTCAGGAAGGCGCCGCCCCTGCTGACTATATCGATTAATCTTCCTTCGTTTTTGATGCGGCCCACCGTTTCCAGGGTGACACCGGCGTGGATAGTCATAAAATCCACTCCCTCTTTTGCCTGGGTTTCGATGGTCGAAAAGATATCCTCTTCGAGCATATTAACGATGGCTTTTCTTTGTTTAATTGCCTTGATAACTGCTTCGTATATCGGAACTGTCCCCACCGGCACAGGGGATTTTTTAAGAATCTCCCGGCGGATTTTCCCGGTATCTCCGCCGGTGCTGAGGTCCATTATGGTATCAGTTTTTGCCTGAACCGCAGCAGCCAGCTTTTTGATTTCTTCTTTTAAACTAATATGTTCAAGCGAGGAGCCGATATTGGCATTTACTTTGGTCTTGAGACCTTTTCCGATAGCGCAGGGGTTGGTTAATCTGTGATTTTTGTTGGCCGGAATTACTATTGTGCCCCTGGCTATACCATTACGGATATATTCGGGGTCCACCTTTTCTTTCTTTGCTACCCTTTTCATCAAGGGAGTAATTTTGCCTTTTCGGGCGTATTCGATTTGAGTCATTTTAGTAATTTGGCAATTTTTGAAATCGATTGTTCTATTTTTTTACTTTTTAAGATTGCAGAAGCAATAGCTATTCCTTCCGGGCCCCCGGCGATTACTTCTTTTATGTTGTCCAAATTGATCCCTCCGATAGCAACCAGCGGGAGTCTTACGTTTTTTTTGATCCGGCTGATTATTGCCGCACCTATCGGCGTACACCCCGGCTTGGATGGGGTCCGGAAGATGGGCCCTGCCGATATATAATCAGCCCCCTCTTTTTCAGCCTGTTTCGCCTGGGCCAGAGAATGGGTAGATATTCCGATTATCCTTTTACCGACCAGCCGGCGGGCAAATTTCAAAGGAAGGTCTTCCTGTCCCAGATGAACACCGTCGGCATCCACCGCCAGGGCAATATCCGCCCTGTCGTTGATAATAAAGCCGACTTTATTCTTTCGGGTAATCTTTCTCAATTTTGTTCCGATCTCTATTAGCCGCCGGGTATCAGATAATTTATCTCTAATCTGAATGGCAGTAGCCCCACCGTCGATAAGTTTAGAAGCTAGTTCCGTTTCACTTTTTTCGCCAATCAGAGATTTATCCAGAATAACGTATAATTTTAATGAAAACATCCCAGAACTTCCTTTTCCAGTGTGTATAGTTTAAATCTTAATCTTCCAAAATTATCGGATATTTTTTTGTCCACAGTTTTGGAAAATTCTTCCAGCACCCGCATTGCCTCTTCGGCCCTGCGGATATTGGCAACGAAGATTTCCTTAATCTGTTTTTTGTTTTGTTTTCTTTGGCTGGGGACAGAAAGATATTTACCAATATCATCCCGGCTGTTTCTAGCCTTAATCAGTTGAGCAGGCCCTCGGCTTCGCCGAGAGGCGAGCCCGCCTGCCGGACAGGCAGGGAATCTTTTTGATATTGTGGTAAGCTGGTGACGGATTTTTTTAAACCGTGAAGTTAATCCGGAATTATTCAGGATAAACCTGGCCGTGTCTTCGCAGACCCTCAGGCCCTCCCGCGCTCTATTCAAATTCGCATCGATGATGCGATAAATGGCTGTTTTTCCCATTCAGCTAAATCTTCTTACTATTTTTTTAATGATTAGTTTAGTAGAGCGTCCTTTTGCAAAAGGAATTGTCGCTACTCTGCCCCCGAGCGAACGGACAACGTCTCTACCGACAATCTGATGAATCTTCCAATCCCGGCCCTTAATCAGGACATCCGGCTTTAAGGTCTTGATTAGCCTTAAGGGAGTAGTTTCGTTAAAGATGACGACATAATCTACAAATTCCAGGGCAGCTATTATCCGCGCCCGGTCGGTCTCGGGAAGGATTGGCCTTTTGTTGCCCTTGATACGCCGGACAGAACTGTCGCTGTTTAAGGCCACAATCAGGATGTTTCCTTTTTTCTTTGCTTTTTCTAAATAGTAGATATGGCCCAGGTGCAACAGGTCAAAACAGCCGTTAGTAAAGACTATTTTTTTAGCGCTCTCCCTTAATTTTTTGGATATTTTCTTCAGTTCCGATAGGGTTTTTATCTTGGAATTTTTCATCGGGGTTATTTTCTAAAAAGTTGCTCTTCGACCAGTTCACAGATTATATGAGCGACGGTTATGTGCGATTCCTGAATGCGGGGGGTTTCTTGCGAGGGCACTACAAGAGAAACATCCGCTATTTCGGCCAGTTTTCCTCCGTCTTTCCCGGTAAGGGCTATGGTTTTCAGACCGATGTTTTTGGCGGTCTTTACTGCCTCGACGACATTTCCAGACCTGCCGCTGGTTGATATAGCAATCAGGACGTCTCCTTTTTTTGCCAGGGCCTGGACCTGCCGACTGAATATTACTTCGTAGGAATAATCGTTTCCCAGACAGGTTAGAATAGATGTGTTGGTGGAAAGGGCAATTGCCGGTAAAGGAGATCTATCCATCTTGAATCTGCCGATGAGTTCAGAAGCGATATGCTGTGAGTCTGCCGCGCTTCCGCCGTTACCGCATAAAATGACTTTTCCCCCATCCTCCAGGCATTGAATTATCAACCGGGCTATTTTAATAATGGTTTCAAGGTGGTTTTCGCAAACCTTTTCTTTGACCTTGATGCTCTCTTTGAAAATATTTTTTATTTTTTCTTTCATTTAGCCAAAGAATATTTTACTGGTTTCGTAGAGTTCCATATCCACGGTTTTGGTCTTTCCAACGGCCTTTTCCAGGGGTACCGCAGTGATTTTATTGCCTTGTAGGCTGGTCATTTTTCCGAATTCTCCCTTTGTTACCAGCTCTACCGCTTTTACCCCGAATCTTGTCCCGAGTACCCGGTCAAACGCCGTAGGAGAACCTCCACGCTGAAGATGCCCTAAGACCGTTACCCTGGTTTCGTAGCCCATTTTCCTGGCGATCATATCTCCCAGGATATCTCCGATTCCGCCAAGCATTACATTTCCGAATTCATCCCGTTCTTCCTTTTGAGTTATCAGGCTATCCTTGGAAAGTTTTGCCCCTTCGGCCGCTGCTACGATACTGAAGGTCTTTCCCCGGGAATGACGCTTCTTAAGGAGACTGCAGACCTCATTTATGTCTATAGGGATTTCAGGGATTAAAATTATATCTGCCCCGCCGGCCAAACCTGCTTCAGTAGCGATCCAACCAGCATGCCTGCCCATAATTTCAACAATCATTACCCGATGATGCGATTCGGCAGTGGTATGTAACCGGTCTATTGCCTCCATGGCTATGTTGACGGCGGTATTGAATCCGAATGTATAGTCTGTGGCTGAAAGGTCATTGTCGATGGTTTTAGGGATTCCTACCAGGTTGAGGTTTTCTTTGGTTAGTTTTAGCGCTACTCCCAGGGTGTCGTCGCCACCTACCACTATCAGGGCATACAGATTCAGGAGTTTATAATTATCGATAACCTTTTTTACGTCTCCCTCTTTTTTATAGGGGTTGGTGCGCGAAGTTCCCAGTATTGTTCCGCCGCGGGCAATAATTCCGGATACTGAGTTGATATCGAGGGGCATTGTGTCGTTGTCAATCAACCCCTTCCATCCGTTTTTAATGCCGATTATTTTATAATTTTCTAAAAGGCCTTTTCTTACTATTGCCCGGATGACCGGATTCAGTCCCGGGCAATCTCCTCCGCCGGTTAATATAGCGATTTTTTTCACAGCTAACCTCCCCAGGCTTTTTATTTCCCCATCTCCATCTGTATAGACGGCGCTTCTTTTTTTAACTCTTTTTTGCTTTTTTCGACGATTTTGGTAATGTGTATTTTAATTCTGACTTCATTTTCTACCCCCAGGACTTCCCGCAGGTGTTCTTTTATCGATGTCTGTAAACTTTCGGTTATTCCCGGCACGTTTACCCCGGAATAGAGTATAATATTGGCCGAAATATTCATATTATTCCTCTTAATGTTTACCCGCGGCCTTATTTCTTTGATATCTAAAAATTGGCTGCCGGCTCTCCGGATTATGTCTTCCACTGCCGCAAGTGATACAGTAGTTATACCGTTGGCTCCGCTGAATAATATGCCCTTTTCTTTTTTGAACACCCCTTCCAGCAAATGCAGAACAAAGAGGATACTAAGCAAAACAAGGAGTATTCCTGTTACGCCGGTGAGAGTCACGCTTAAATTGGAGGATTTATAAAATTGGGCAACGTTGTCAAGGATCTGGGGAAGAGAGGTCAAACCCATCGCAAGATATATCAGGAATAAACCCAATGCCAAAAAAAACAGAGTGTAAAAAGCTATCACCAGCACATTAGTTATTTTCATTTGTTCCTCCTAGCGGGATTTACCCAATAGTTCGTCAATAAAATCGGTATAGACCCGTCCTCTTAAAAAATTGGGGTTAGTTAATATTTTTTTATGTAACGACACAGTCGTTTTTATTGGTTCTATTGTCAGCTCTGCCAGCGCCCGCTGCATAATCCGAATAGCCTCCGGCCTACTTTTTGCATAGGTTATCAGCTTGGCAATCATTGAATCGTAATAGGGAGATATTTCATAGCCAGCATAGACGTGAGTGTCCATTCGTACTCCCCGTCCGCCGGGAATGTCAAATCGGGATATTTTGCCCGGAGAAGGGCAAAAGTTATTTTCAGGGTCTTCGGCATTAATCCTGCATTCGAGGCTGCAACCGTTAAATTTGACGTCAGATTGTTTGAACTTTAGTTTTTCTCCCTGGGCGATTCTGATTTGGGCCTTGATTAAATCAATCCCGGTTACCATTTCAGTAACCGGATGTTCGACCTGTATCCGGGTATTCATTTCCATAAAGTAATAATTGTTATCCCGGTCAACCAAAAATTCTATTGTCCCGGCGCTGCTATAATTAGCAAGTTTGGCGCATTTGACTGCCGCTTCTCCCATCTTTTTGCGTAATTTGTTTGTCATAATCGGAGAAGGTGTTTCTTCAATCAGTTTTTGATGTCTCCTCTGGATAGTACAGTCCCTTTCTCCTAAGTGAATTATATTTCCGAAATTGTCGCCGAGAATCTGAAATTCGACATGACGCACCTTCTCAATATATTTTTCTAAATAGATGTCGGAATTTGCAAAGGCGGCTTCTGCTTCTGCCTGGACAGTCATAAAGGCGCTGACCAGATGCCCGTCATTATGGGCCTGGCGCATTCCTTTACCTCCGCCACCTAATTTTGCCTTGAGTATCACCGGATATTTGATACGGTTGGCGATTTTTATTGCCTCATCCTGGGTCTTGACAATCTTATTACTGCCGGGGATTACCGGTACGCCGGCTTTTTTTGCTATTTGCTTGGCCGCCGACTTATCGCCCATCAATATTACGCTTTCCGGAGTGGGGCCGATGAATTTAATTTGACATGACTGACAGATTTCGGCAAAATGGGGGTTTTCGGCCAGAAATCCGTAGCCTGGATGTATGGCCTCCACGTCGGTGACTTCAGCTGCGCTGATGATTGCCGGAATATTGAGATAGCTCTCCTTGCTGGGAGAAGAGCCGATGCATATGGATTCGTCAGCCAGCCTGACATGGAGAGAAGACCGGTCTGCCTTGGAATAGACAGCCACTGTTTTTATCCCCATTTCTTTGCAGGCCCTGATAATTCGCAGGGCCACTTCTCCTCTGTTGGCGATAAGCACCTTGTTAAACATCGAACTCCTCAGGTTATTTCCAC
>SDBT01004323.1_pt1 | contig 24177 bp, 19 predicted proteins | sample 2277101 | NCBI WGS metagenome assembly SDBT01 (sample SAMN10404973, study PRJNA504765) | marine sediment metagenome | isolation source: marine sediment core GS10_PC15, 103 cmbsf | place: Arctic Ocean: Southern Knipovich Ridge | collected 2010 | reverse complement strand
GGTTCCGATTTCAAAAAGTAATGGATCGACGCACCGTAGGTGGGGTTTTTCCCGGCGCCGGGATCCTCCGGCTGGCTCACGTGGCTTTCCTTGAACCGAAATCGGTATGCGGGGCGAGGGGGAAAGAGGTACGCGTCGGACTCCTGAACTTCAAGCGTAAGCTGTCGAAGCGGAGTGATGTCGTCCAGGATCCAGAAGCCGCGGCCGTAAGTGGCGACCACCAGGTCGTTGAAGTGCTCCTGGACGGTGATCCAGTGAACCGGTGCGTGAGGCAAGTTGTTTTGGAGCGGCTTCCAGCTTGCGCCGTCGTCGAAGGAAACGTACAGAGCATTTTCGGTTCCCGCGTACAGAAGTCCTCGACGAACCGGATCCTCGCGAACGCAGTGGACATAGCTGTGAACGCTTGACGGGATACCGGTGACAATCGATGTCCAGCTCTTTCCGTAATCCTCGGTCTTGTAGATGAAGGGATCATTGTTCCCCACTTGATGAAAATCCACCGTGACATAGGCGGTAGCAGCATCGAACCGAGACGGCTCGATGTTGCTGACCGTTCCCCAGGCGGGGAGATCGGGCAGGTTCTCGGTCACGTTTTCCCAGTTGGCGCCGCCATCACGGGTGACGTGCAGCAAACCATCGTTGCTTCCCGTCCAGATGAGCCCTTCCTCCAGCGGGGACTCGGCAATGGCGAAAAGCACCGCGGCGTAAGTGGGGCTGGCGTCATCGGGGGTGAGACCTCCGGTCCTTTCCTGCTTGGACTTGTCGTTGGTGGTCAAGTCGGGACTGATGACGCTCCAGCTATGGCCTCCATCGGTGGTTTGATGCACGAGCTGGCTTCCCGCGTAGACGCGTTGATGATCGTGAGGCGAGATGGCGACCGGGAGCGTCCACTGGAAACGGTATTTCAAATCACCGGCCGGCCAGCTCTCCGGGTTGTCGGGCCACACGCTGACGTTCCGGGCGTGGCCGGTCCGGACGTCGTATCGCTCCAGGATCCCTTCGTAGCAGCCGGACCACACGATGTTGTTGTCCACCGGATCGGGAATGGCAAAGCCCGACTCGCATCCACCCACCGAGTGCCAAGCTCCGATGGGAATGTCGCCCGAGGTCAAGTTGTTGCTCGGGCCGCGGTAGGAGGGTCCGTCTTGTCGGTTGCCGAGCACCGAATATGGAATCTGATTGTCGGTATAGACGTGATACATCTGGGCGATGGGAAGCCGCGGCCGCAACCAGCTCTCGCCCCGGTTGGTGGAGATGCTGACGCCCCCGTCGTGGCCCACCACCATGCGGTCGGGAATCAAGGGATCGATCCACATGTCGTGATGGTCTCCGCCGGAGTTGTTTCTGAAAAATGTAACGCCTCCGTCCAGAGAAGTCGTGTGACGCATGGCGTGGAAGTGCACTTCATCGGCGTCGTCGGGTGCCGCCACCACCCGGCTGTAATAATGAGGGCGCTGGGTGAGAGTGTGATCGCTGTTGACTCCCTTCCAGGAGCTTCCGCCATCGTCGGATCGCCACAGCACCCCTTGATGCTCCTCGAGGGGAGCGAAATCCCGGTTGCTGTTGGTCTCGATGAGGGCATAGATGCGGTTCGAGTCGCGGGGGGTCATGGCTAAAGCGATTTTTCCCAGAGGTGGTTCAGGAAGGCCGTTTTCGGTGAGGTGCTTCCAGGTCGCTCCGCCGTCGGTGGATTTGTAGAGGCCGCTACCCGGCCCTCCGCTTTCGCGCCCCCAGGTCCAGATGATCATTTGCCACATACCGGCAAAGAGGATCCGCGGGTTGTTGGGATCCATGACGATGTCCGAGGCACCGGTATTCTCGTCCACGAAGAGAGTCCGTTGCCAGGTTTCCCCGCCATCGGTGGTGCGGAAAACACCCCGTTCTTCCTGCGGCCCGTAGCAATGCCCCAGTGCCGCCGCCAGCACGATGTCCGGGTTTTGGGGGTGGATGACAATCCGGCCGATGCGCCCCGTCTTTTCGAGCCCCATCAGATTCCAGCTCTTGCCGGCGTCGGTTGATTTGTAGATACCGGCGCCGATGGAAATGTTGCTCCGGATCTTGGCTTCACCGGTTCCCGCCCAGACGACGTTGGGATCGGATGCGGCAATGGCCAACGAACCGATGGATGCCACCGGCTGGTCGTCGAAAATCGGCTTCCAGTGAACGCCACCGTCGGTGGTCTTGAAGATCCCGCCCGAGGCAGCGCCGAAATAGTAAATGTTGGGCTCACCCGGAACTCCCACCACCGCACTCACCCGGTTTCCCACCGGGCCGATGTGCCGGTATTTGAGCTGCTCGAATACGTTCGTTTCTTTCTTGTCTTCTTCCTCTTCTTGAGCCGCGGCTCGGGTATCCCGAACGCCGAGTATGAGTAGCAGCGCAATGAAGACCAGGAGCATCCATTCCGTGGGCCGTTTTCGCATGGCTTCCCTCCTCTGGACGGTGGACGATTTTTTCGGCGGGCGATTGTTACCCAAATTGGGTGGGTGGCGCAAAAAGAACGTCTTGATTGCTTGGCCTGAAATGGCAATACTTCGGATATATACAAAGGGGCGGTCGCATGCATGCGAAGATTCAAAAATGGGGTAATAGCCAGGGACTACGCCGTACTCGTCGAGCGAAGTGCATCGAACGTGCCTCAGATGAACTGCTGGCAAACGTGCTTTCGATATTAGATGCCTGCATCTATTAACCGGCGTGCGTGATCTTGGCATTTAATTATTAACTACGCCCAGACGTAGTTGTGCTGTGGTTCCGGCCGGATTCACTTACCTTTTTTCATTGCTTTTTCAATCTTGGCCCAGGTGTCTCGCAGTGACACCGTGCGATTGAAGACGAGCTTCTCTGGGGTGGAGTCGGGATCGACACAGAAATAGCCCTGTCGTTCGAACTGGTAGCGTGCTTCCGGTTCTGCACCCGCTAGGCTGGGCTCCACTCGGCAGGAGGTTAAAGTTTCGAGTGAGCTGGAATTGAGGTTCGATGTGAAATCTCCCTCACCCTCCACAACCGTGGGATCCTCCTTGGTAAAGAGGCGATCGTACAAGCGGACCTCGACTTCGAGGGCGTGGCGGGCCGATACCCAGTGAAGGGTCGCTTTGACTTTGCGACCGTCGGGAGCCGAGCCGCCTCGAGTGGCGGGATCGTAGGTACAGCGAAGCTCGACGACCTCCCCGGTTTCGTCTTTCACCACATCGACACAGGTGATGAAGTAGGCGTAGCGTAGTCTCACCTCACGACCGGGAGCCAATCGAAAGAATTTCTTGGGTGGATCCTCGCGGAAATCTTCGCGCTCGATGTAGAGCACCCGGGAAAAGGGAACCTTTCTGGTGCCGGCTTCGGGATCTTCCGGGTTGTTGATCGCATCGAGCTCATCCACCTGATCTTCGGGGTAGTTATCGAGGACGACGCGAAGCGGTCTCAAGACTCCCATGACCCTCGGGGCGTGCCGATTCAAGTCCTCGCGAACCGCATGCTCCAGCAACGCCACGTCGACCGTGCTGTCCCGCTTGGCGACACCGATACGGTCGCAGAACGTCCGGATCGATTCCGGCGTGTAGCCCCGCCGGCGCATACCCACGATGGTGGGCATACGCGGATCGTCCCAGCCTCGAACCCGCCCCTCTTCTACGAGCCTCAAGAGCATCCGCTTGCTCATCACCGTGTAGCTCAAGTTCAGCCGGGCGAACTCGATTTGCTGAGGGCGGCTCTCGAGGCGAAGCGCATCCAGAAACCAATCGTACAAGGGGCGATGAGCTTCGAACTCCAACGTGCAGAGCGAGTGGGTGATCCCTTCGATGGAGTCCGACTGGCCGTGAGCCCAGTCGTACATCGGGTAGATGACCCACTTGTCGCCGGTTCGGTGATGAGGAGCTTTCTTGATGCGGTAGAGGGTCGGGTCCCTCATGTTGAGATTTCCCGAGGCCATGTCGATCTTGGCACGCAGCACGCAAGCTCCTTCTTCGAGCTCGCCGGCCCGCATGCGCTCGAACAGATCCAGATTCTCTTCGACGGAACGGTTGCGATAGGGGCTTTCCTGGCCCGGCTCGGTCAAGGTTCCACGGTACTTTCGGATTTCCTCGGCGCTCGAGCTATCAACGTAAGCTTTGTCCTCCTTGACGAGCCGAACCGCGTACTCGTGGAGCTGGTCGAAGTAATCCGAGGCGTAGTACTCCCGATCCTCCCAATCGAATCCCAGCCATCGAACGTCTCGTTTAATCGCCTCCACGTACTCCACTTCTTCTTTGGTGGGATTGGTGTCGTCAAAACGGAGGTTGCAGGTGCCGTTCGTCTCCAGGGCGATACCGAAGTTCAAACAGATGGATTTCGCATGCCCGATGTGAAGGTACCCGTTGGGCTCGGGTGGAAAACGGGTGGCCACCCGCCCCTTGTGCTTGTTCGTCTTCAGGTCTTCGGCAACGATGGCCCGAATGAAATCCGGGCCGGGAGTCTGGGCGCGGTCCGGGTCCTTGTCCTCTTTCGTCTTCATGGTTTCCTGGGCTTGATGTTCGGGATGATAGCACATTCAAAATGCTCCCATTTCATGCTGTGGAGGGCACCCCCGTCGAGTCGATTTGACAGCATCCCGCACCCGGCCTAGAGTCGCATAAAAGGGGACCCGGGAAATGAAAAAACTCGAGGACGGAATGGATCGGCGTGATTTTCTTAAAAAAGGCGTGAGCGCCGGCATCGCCGCAGCCACCCTGCCGCCAGGCCGAGCTTTAGCGCTCCAGACCGCCGGGCTGCCCCAGCGGGTTCTCGGGAAAACCGGTGTCCGGGTTTCCGTCCTGGTCTTTGGTGGAGGAAGCCACTTCCTGGGCCGAGTCGGGGGCGACGAGGACAAGGTGAGGGAGCTCATCCTCCGGGCGCTCGGCCTGGGCATCAACTACTTCGACACCGCCGCCGGCTACAGCTTTCGACCGCATGAGCGTCTCTCCGAGACTTATTACGGACGGATTCTTCCTCCCTATCGCGACCGGATCTTTTTGGCCAGCAAGTCTCGAGAGCGCGGCCGGGACGAGATGCTGCGCTCGGTGGAGAAAAGCCTCGAACTTCTGCACACCGATCATCTGGACCTCATTCAAATGCATAGCCTGGCGGAGCTGGAAGAGCTGGACCGGTTGGAGCGTCCCGACGGAGCCTTGAGCGCGCTGCGAAAGCTCAAGGATGAAAAAGTGGTGCGCTTCATCGGGGCCACCGGCCATTACAATCCTGAAGTCTTGTACCAGGCGGTCGAGCGGTTCGATCTCGACACGCTACTGATTACCTTGAACGCCGCGCAGGCGACCCATCCCCTCTCCATGACTCCCGGAAAACCGCTCGCCGACTTCGAAGACAAAGTGCTTCCCGCGGCGGTCAACAAGGGGCTCGGTGTCATCGCCATGAAGGTCGTGGGACAAGGCAGTATCATCGGTGAAGGCGAAGGGAAAGCATCACCGGAAGAGCTTCTCCGCTATGCGCTTTCGCTGCCGGTGGCGACGGTCAACATCTCCCACACCAGCCTGCCCATCCTCGAGCAGAATGTGGCGGCGGCGCGCGCTGCCCGTCCCATGGATGGCGAAGAGATGGCGGAGCTTCGGGCGCAACTATCCCCGGCCGCACCCGCTTGGGCTCATTTCCTCAGCACCCACGAGGACGGCGTTAAGGCTTGAAGGGCTCGAAGCCTACCTAGGTCTGCCAGAAACGCTTCAGATCAAAAGAAAGTTGTCGGTGGTGTTTGATGGATAGAAATACGATTCGGTTGCCCCGGACAAGGTAGAGAATCAAGTAGGCGTCGACGATGAATTCTCGAATCTCGTCACCTTCCTCGAGCTGTTCCCCAAGTTTTTCAGCTAACTCCCACGCTTGGGTGGATTGGACAGACCGTTTTAGAAAGGAACGACCGGACAGCGGAAATCGACAGAGAGTCGGAACGATGTCGTTGATGAGACGATCAAGAAACCGGGCGAATACTTTCTCGCCTTCCTCTCCCAGGAAGGCTTCGATATCCGTCAGATTGGCAGAGAAGTTCTCGGTAAAGACGGGCCGTTTATCGGCCATGTCGAGATTTCAGCTTCGCCAGGCTGAGCGTCTTTCCTTTACTCATGTCGGCCAGCCCGCGAATGGCTTCATCAAGCAACGTGAGGTGGATGTGCTCTCGTTCTAATTGGTGGTAGTGGTCCAGCCTTTCGGCATTGATCAGAGCCGCACAGCTTTCACCGTTTTTCGTAATGATCTTCTCGCTCCCTTTGGAGCGCACTTCCTCCACCAAATCCGTTAGGGTTGCCCGAGCCCGAGTCAGCGGTACGATGTCTTTAGACGAAACTGGCATCTGTTTTTCCTGTCATTCGATTATGTATTATGTACAGAATTCTGTCAAGAATAATTAACGCTTTCCGAAGGCTCGATCCGGTGCTTTTGCATTCGATAGCGGAGGTGTCGCTCGCTGATACCGAGAGCTTGGGCGGCGCGGGTTTTGACGCCCCCGGATCGATCGAGCGCTTCGACAATGAGGGCGCGCTCGAACGCAGCCAGCCGATCGACGAGCGAGGCCGACTCGCCGCCGGCCTCCGGCTTGAGCTCACCGAGATGGATGGGCAGGTCGGTGGAAGTGATGAGCTTTGCCCGGGTGAGGACCATGGCTCGATGGATCATGTTCTCCAGCTCACGGACGTTGCCCGGGTAGTGGTATTTGAGTAAAACGTCCATGGCCTCCCGGGAGATGCCGGTTGCTTTCGAGCCGCTTTCGTCGCTGAAGCGTCGGATGAAGTGATCCACCAGATGGGGGATGTCTTCCCGCCGATCTCTTAACGGTGGGATCTCGATGGAAACGACGTTCAAGCGGTAGTAGAGATCCTCACGAAATTGGTCTTCCCTCATCAATTTCTCCAGGTCGCGATGGGTGGCTGCAACCACCCGCACATCCACTTTGATGGTGTGGCTTCCGCCGAGCCGCTCGAAAGCTTGCTCCTGGAGCACTCGAAGCAGTTTAACCTGGGTGGCGCGGGGCAAATCGCCAATCTCGTCCAGAAACAGCGTCCCTCGGTCGGCGAGCTCGAAGCGTCCCCGGTGCTCCCGGTCGGCGCCGGTAAACGCCCCACGCTGGTGTCCGAAGAGCTCCGACTCGAGCAGCGTCTCGGCAAGAGCGGCAACATTGACCGCCACCAGAGGTCCTTTGGCGCGGGGGCTGGCGTAGTGAATCGCGCGCGCTAGAAGCTCTTTACCCGTGCCGCTCTCGCCGCGAATGAGAATGGTGGCACGGCTGGCGGCGGCTCGGGCGGCGATGTTGATGGCCTGCGCCATCTTGTTGTTCGAAGTTTCGAGCCCTTCCAAACGGTTGCGAGATTCGAGCTGGCGACGGAGCTCCCGGTTCTCGGAGACCAAGGCGCGCCGTTCCAGCGTACGGGCAACCAGGACTTCCAGCTCGTCCAGGTCGACCGGCTTGGTCAAATAGTCTGCCGCACCGCGCTTCATCGCGTCCACGGCGCTCGTCACCGTGCCGAAGGCGGTGATGACGATCACCGGTATCTCCGGGTTGATGGTCCGTAGCTCCTCGAGCAGCTCGATGCCCCCTCGGCCGGGCATCCGGAGATCGGTGAGAACCAGATCGATGGTTTGTGATCTCGCTATCTGGACCGCCTCGTCCACACCGGCGGCGCTAAAGGTTTCGAAGCCTCTTTTGCGCAGGAAGCCGGCGAGGACTTTACGCTGCGTCTCCTCATCATCGACGACCAGGATGGCTTGATCCGGCTCACTCACGGTTCGCATCCTCGGCGGACTTCGGGAGCTTGACACTCATGCGGGTTCCTTCTCCCGGGTGGGAGTCGACCTCGATGGTGCCACCATGTGCGACGATGATCTGCTGCGTTACTGCCAGTCCCACCCCTGTTCCTTCTGCCTTGGTGGTGAAATATAGGTCGAAGAGGCGAGGCAAATCTTCGGCATCGATCCCACAGCCGGTGTCGCTTATCACGATCGTGTGTCCGTCCTGCCCGCTTTTTGCCGTCAAAACGACTCGGCCTCCCTCGGGTGTTGCCTCGATTGCGTTGCGGACGATATTGTCGAGCGCTTGATGGAACTGGTGGGAATCGACCGTTGCCTGGCGGGCACCGGACACGTCGGCATCCACCGTGATGCCCCGAGCCTTGCCCGTCACCCGCGCGCCATCCGCAACATCGGTGACGATCTCCCCGAGATGTGCTGGAGCGAGCGATAGCTTGGGTGGCCGGGCAAAGTCCAGGAACTGTTGCACGGTTTGATTGATGCGCTGGGTTTGCCCTTCGAGGACGCCCAGGAGCTCATCGACTTCCTCCCGATCTTCGGGAGATTCGGGCGATCGGTCCAAAAACTCCTGTCGCAAGCGCTTGGCACTCATGGCAATTGCGTTTAGAGGATTGCGGACCTCGTGGGCCACCGTCGAAGAGAGCTCACCCATGGCCGCGAGACGGTCACGGCGCCTGAGTGCCTCTTCGGTTCGAGCGTGCTGCAGGCTCAGCAAGCTGTACTTCCGACTCAGCCAGGCCATGCCCACGCCCAGTACCCCGAGCGCCAGGCTGGCCGCCAGCGACAATGCAATCTGCCACATCATGCGCTGTTCGGCCCGTTGGACACCACCGAGCCTCATCCCCAAGCGGAGTGAGGCGCTGGTGGTGTCATCGAGGACAATGGGGCCGGAAAGCTCCAGCACCGAAGCGCCGTCCACCTCTATCTCCCGCTCCGCTACATCTGCGGGCGGCGAGGGGGGAACCTGGCCGTGGGCGATGTGGAGACCGTTTTGCTCGAAGATAATGAAAGCCACCTCCCTTGCACTTTCCGTGATGTCGGCAAGAAGAGCATCGAGCGAGGCCTGGCGGCGAAGGTTTTCCACTGCGGTGGCATCGACATTCAAGATGATGGCTCCGCCTTCGGCGCGACGGACGCCGGCAGCCAGTCGCACTTCACCCCAGCGCGATGCATGGATGTCGGTGGCGGCTTCGATCTCTTCTCCGGAAAGCAATTGGTCCAAAAGATTGCCACCGAAGGCCGGTCCTCGGCCACGTCGAGGGCGCCCGCGAGAAGCGGTCCCAAACACTAGATTTCCATCGGGGTCGAAAACACTGGCGCGAAAAAAACCATGTCGTTGGACGATCTCGTCGAGTAGGGACTCATCCAGAAGGCCGCGACGGTCGAGGGCGCCGACCATTCGGGCGTTCTCGAGCATGCGCGACGCGAGCTCGGCTTCCGCTTGTCTCTCGGCTTCAAAATTCGAGCGCGCCGCTGCCGCCACCGTTTGCTGAAGCGACGTTGCTTGATCGCGAAGCAGCATCAAGAGCTCCCGCCTGGTTGCTCGGTAACCGAGCCAAACCACGATCACCAGGCCGAGAGCCAGTGCTGCACTGGAGATGACGATCCGCGCCGCGCCACTGCTACGGGTTGCCCGATCGCTTGGCTTCACAATCCTTCGCCTTCATCCCAGGAGGGTTCTGACATGAGTGACCACCGCTCTTGCCAGGCCGTCCAAATTGTATCCACCTTCCAGGACGGAGACGAGCCGGCCTTCGCAATACTCGTCGGCAATGTCCATGGCGGTCCGAGTCATCTTCTCGAAAGCTTCGTCGGTTACATCGAAACACCCAAGTAGATCGTCCTTGCGAGAGTCGAAGCCGGCGGAGATGAGTACGAAATTGGGCTCGAATCGGGTGACCGCCGGAATGAGCTGAGCATCCCAGCTTCGGAGCATGTCGATATCTTTCGCTCCGCAGTCGAGATGCACGTTGATGCTCAGTCCGCGACCCTCGCCACTGCCGGTCAAGGAAGGGTCGCCGGTTCCCGGGTAAGCGTGCCAGTCGTGAGTAGAGAAGAACAGTACGCTGGGGTCACCGTAAAAAGCGTTTTGGGTCGCATTGCCGTGGTGGTAGTCCCAGTCGATGATCAGGATTTTTTCGAAGCCAAAGACGGACTGGGCGTACTTGGCGGCGATGGCGGCGTTGCTGTAAAAGCAGAATCCCTCTTCCCGGCCGGTATTGTTGGCGTGATGTCCCGGTGGACGGATGGCGCAAAAAGCGTTTTTAACTTCTCCTGTTGCCACCGCGTGGACCGCTCCCAGACCGCCTGCGACGGCAAGCTCGGCAACCGGGCCGGTCACCTCTATTTTGCGGACCGAGGCGACGTGCTCTCCGGTGTGATGGCGCCTTATGTAGGGAAGCGGATCCTGGAGTGGATCAATCTTCTTTAGCTCCTGGTCCAGACCGGCGGCGCCCATTGCCTCGGTTATCTTACGGAGTCGTTCCGGTGATTCCGGGTGAGTTTCGCCACGCCGGAGCGCGAGGGACTGTTTCAAGTACCGGTCGTCGTAAACCCAGCCGGTGGATTTCTTCGAAGCGGCGGATTCGGATGCTTTAGAGAGCGAGCCCAAGCCGAGACCGACCATCCCTTTGGAAGTAGTCGTCATGAAATCTCTGCGGTTCTTCATGTCAGCGACTAGGCAACCTCGCGAGGGTGCACGTCGCGATCAATTGCCATTGCCGATTCTCGCTTGGCGACTTCGAGCTCGTAGGCGGCCTGCAGATTTAGCCAAAACTCGGCTGTGCTCCCAAAATAGCGGGCGAGTCTCAAAGCGGTGTCGGCGCTAATGCCGCGTCGGTAGTTGACGATTTCGCTTATTCGTGTCACCGGGACCCTCAAATCCCGGGCGAGGCGATTGATGCTGATATCAAAAGGCTTCATGAGATCTTCGCGCAAGATCTCGCCCGGATGAACGGGCGGTAGTTTTTCCTGTTTTCGTGCCATGAGTACTTCCAGTCTTAGTGATAGTCGACGATCTCCACCTCGTGGGCGTCACCACTACGCCACACGAAGCAGATGCGAAGTCGGTCGTTGATTCGAATGCTGTGCTGTCCGAGTCTATCGCCTTTGAGCGCCTCCAGACGGTTGCCGGGAAAAATGGCCAAGTCATCGAGTCGATGGGTGGCCGCAAGTTGTTGGAGCTTCCTTTGGGCTACTCTCGCCACCGATCGGAGTCTCGGAGGTGTCTTTCCGGTGAAGAGGTCTTTGGCGTCTTTGTCCCGAAACGACCGGATCACGAGCATAGCGTATCATGCGCAGCGTTATACGACAAGCATGATAGACTTCTCCTTCATGTTCATGAGGCGGCGCAATCGCCTTTGCCGGTCCAGGTCGGCCCACAGTACTCGAAGGAGAGGCTATGAAGACCAGAGTTTTTCTCAAAGGTGCGATCCATCGCTCTCACTCCTCACCCTAGGCGGGGACGGTGCGCCCCGTCAGTTGAAGGCGATGACTTCGCCGGTGAGTTTTTTCTTATCGTAGAAGATGGGAGTTGGGACGAACATCACGCCACTCTTCTTGGATTCCGGCCCCAGGATCAAGCCGTCCCCTCCGAGCTCGGCCGCCTTGGCGATCATTTCGCGGCGCAGATCGTCGAACCCTTTGAGCGCCCCTTCGAAGCTCGATTCGATCTTGGCAATGACGGTGTAGGGCTGCTCCGGCTCGGCTACAAATACCTCGACCGCGTCCGGCGAACGCGCTGCTCGTACGACCTGATCCATCTGCTGCACCTTTACCTTGACGCAGCCGACGGCGATTAGGCAGACAGCGATTCGAAGCGCTGATTTCATGATTACCTCCCATCGAGGCAACGGCGTGAACGGTTGGCTCTGCTTGTCCGTTCTTCTGTGATCCGTGCCTCCTCTGTTCACCAGAGCCTCGAGGGTGTCGCAAACTACTGATGGAACCCGTCGGATAACCTTAGGAAAAGGTTCGGATCTCAATCGGGGGCTTGTATAATGGAGAAATAATGTGTGCCGACTCGGCGAAACACTTGTCTCCAAAGAACTTGCACGTTGGCGACTGGCAGGTTAGCCCATCCGAGGGAACTTTGTCCCGCCGAGGGGGAGACCCGCCACCTCGAGCCCAAGATCATGGACCTGCTCGTCTTCCTGGCCGACAACCCCGAGCAGGCGAGGGTATTTTTCGAAAGAGCGGTCGAAGCCTCGCAGGGAACCGGTATTTATGCTCATTTGCGAATGGGAGAGCTCCTCTGGGATATGGATGAGCGACAACAAGCCGAGAAGCATCTAGCGTATGTCAGAAAAGAGTGCCGGACTCGGATCGAGTCGGGAAGCGAGGGCTGGTTATACCCCTGGATGCTGGCGGTTGCCGCCGCGGCATCGGACGAAAAGGAGCAAGCTCTCGACTGGTTGGAACAGGCGGTCGATCGGGGGCGGCTTTACTACCATTGGGACTTGAATGAACCGGCCTTTGAGAAGCTGCGGGAGCAAACAGAGTTTCAGCGGCTCATGGAGCATATGAGGAAGAAGGTCGAGAAGCAGGTTCAACAAGTACGCTCCCGAGCCGCCCGTGGAGATATTCTTCTGGTTCCGGAAGACCCCATTGAGCTTCGTAGCGTACGATAAGTAAACTGAGGTTGTTTATGTCATCCGGATCGGTACGTGTCCGCATTGCTCCTTCACCCACCGGCGACCCCCATGTAGGAACCGCCTACCAGGCGCTTTTCAACTACGCTTTTGCGAAGAGCCAGGGGGGGCAGTTCGTCCTTCGCATCGAAGATACCGACCAGGCGCGCTCGACCCGGTCGTCGGAAGAGGCCATTATCGACTGCCTGCATTGGCTGGGCCTCCAGTGGGACGAGGGACCGGACGTGGGAGGCTCCTACGGACCCTACCGTCAGAGTGAACGGCTCGAGATATACCGAAAACACGTCGATCAGCTCCTCGAAGCCGGCCAGGCTTATCGCAGCTTCACCCGCAAGGAGAAGCTCGAGGAGATGCGCGCCGCGGATCGGGACAAGAAGCGGTTCCAGGGCTATGACCAAGAGTACCGGGACCTGCCTCGTGAGGAGTCGGATCGTCGGGCGGCGGCGGGGGAGCCCTACGCGGTGCGTATGAAGGTTCCCTCGACCGGCGACTGCGTGATGAACGACCTGCTGCGCGGCGAGATCCGCAAAGACTGGGAGTCGATCGACGATCAAATCATCCTCAAGTCCGATGGATTTCCCACATATCATCTCGCCGTGGTGGTGGATGACCACCTGATGGGGATCACGCACATCATCCGGGGAGAGGAGTGGATCAGCTCGGTTCCCAAGCACCTCAAGCTCTATGAATACTTCGGTTGGGAGCCGCCGATTTTTTGTCATCTGCCGCTGCTCCGAAACAACGACAAGAACAAATCCAAGCTATCCAAAAGGAAGAATCCCACTTCGATCAACTATTACCGGGCCGCCGGCTTCTTGCCCGAGGCGTTGGTCAATTTCATGGGCTTGATGGGATGGTACCCTCCGGACGGTGAGGAAAAATTCACCTTGGAGAAGATGACGGAGAGCTTCAGTCTCGACAAGATCGCCCTGGGAGGTCCGGTCTTCGACATCGAAAAGCTCCGCTGGCTCAACGGACGCTACATTCGTGAGGATTACGACGCCGCATCTCTGCGGCGGGCTCTCGAGACCTGGGCCTTCAACCCGGAAAGGCTCGAGCGCATCCTCCCCTTGGCGCAGCCGAGAATGGAAGCCCTGTCCGATTGGGCCAATTTAACCGCCTTCTTCTTTGCCGATGCGGTTGCTTTCAAAGTGGAGGAGCTACCCCTCAAAGGCAAAACATCCGAGGAGTCCCTAGCGGTTTTTCAAATGGCGATTTGGCGTCTCGAGGCTGAGCGGCATTTTGCCGCGGAAGCGATCGAGCGGTTGTTCCGCGACATGGCCGCCAAGCTCGATATCAAGCTCCGTGATCTCCTGCTGCCGTTCTACGTCGCGGTGAGCGGCGAGAGGTCCTCGACTCCGTTGTTTCAATCCATGGAGATCCTCGGCTCGGACATGGTTCGCATGCGTTTGCGGCGCGCCGTGGAAGCGCTGGGAGGGCTCTCTTCCAAAAAGTTGAAAGCGCTCGAGAAGGAGTACGCTGCGGTTTTTGTGCAGCGTGGCTGATGGGCTCATCCATGGACCCACGCGTAAGCCGTTGGCTCGAGCGCGATCCCGATCCCGAGACCGTGGCCGAGCTCGAACGGCTGGCGGAATCCGGCGACGCTGAGGAGATCGAGCGACGCTTTTCCGGACGCCTGGTTTTCGGCACCGCCGGAATCAGGGCGGTTCTCGGCGCCGGCCCCATGCGCATGAACCGCTTGGTCGTCCGAGAGACCACCGCCGGTCTCGGCGCCTATTTGCTACAACAGATCTCCGATGCCGCAGAGCGAGGAGTGGTGGTCGGGTACGACGCCCGGCGAAAATCGAGAGTCTTTGCCGAGGATGCGGCGGGGGTTCTTGCCGGGATGGGCCTGCGTGTTTTCCTGACCCGGCGAGAGCAGCCCACTCCCATTTGCTCTTTTGCGGTCAAAGATCTCGGCGCCGCCGGCGGTCTCGTCATCACCGCCAGTCACAATCCCCCCGAGTACAACGGCTACAAGGTTTACTGGCAAAACGGCGCCCAGATCATTCCTCCCCATGATGCAGGCATTGCCGCCCGAATCGAGGCGGCCAGCGGCGAGCCTCTTCCCTGGATGGATCCGGAGGATGCGAAGAAAAAGAGCCTGGTGGTTTTGCTCCGCGGGGACCTCGTCGAGCGCTACCTCGACGGCCTGGGTGAGCTTTCAATTCATCCGCCGGATCCGGGCCGAGCCGAGCTCGCCATTGCCTATACGCCTCTTCACGGCGTGGGCGCCCAGGTTGCCGAGAAAGCTCTAGCGCGCGCCGGATTCAAACGCGTTTATACGGTAGAGTCTCAGCGCGAGCCCGACGGCCTGTTTCCCACCCTGCGCTTCCCCAACCCGGAGGAGCCGGGTGCGATGGATGCTGTGTTGGCCCTGGCAAAGGAAAAATCCGCCGAGCTGGCTTTTGCCAATGATCCCGACGCCGATCGACTCGCGGTGGCGGTTCGCACAGCCAACGGCAGTTACCGGATGCTCACCGGAGACGAGCTCGGCGTGCTTCTCGGCGCCGATATTCTGGACGCCGCATCCGACCCGGTGACCGTTGCCGCCACGGTGGTTTCATCTCGTATGCTCGGCGTCGTGGCCGCCGACAAAGGCGCGGATTACGTGGAGACTTTGACCGGATTCAAGTGGATCGTGAATCAGGGACTGGAAAGAGAAAAAGAAGGTTTCCGATTCGCTTTTGGATATGAAGAGGCGCTTGGCTACACCATCGGTTCTCTGGTGCCGGATAAGGATGGTATATCGGCCATGGTGGCTTTTGCCGAGCTCGCCGCCAACTGCCGGGTTGAGGGGCTGACCATCCTCGACCGCCTGGAGACGCTGTACCGGAAATATGGTCTCTTTGTGACCGCGCAAAGGACCCTGGCTCTCGATCGCGATCTCGGCACCGGAGCGCCGGGAATAGGAGAAAAGCTGCGGTCCGCTCCACCGGCGACGATTGCCGGCCGAGCGGTTTTATCCTGTCTCGATGTGGCTGCGGGAAGGCGCTTCGGTTCCGACGGCCGCAACGAGCCGTCCCATCTTCCTCCCAGTGATGTTCTTGTCTACGAGCTGGAAGGGGACGCTCGAGTCGTCGTCCGGCCGTCCGGGACCGAGCCCAAGCTCAAGTGCTACTACGAGTTGCGGGGGACGATCGGTCCCAACGAATCTCTTGCGAGCGCTGAGGCCCGAGCCCGTTCTATCCTGGAGCAGATCGCCGAAGCCCACCAGCAGGAGCTGGGTGCGTCTTCTACGCGGTGACGATCGGCAAGTCGCGCATGGTCACCAGTCCCGGTGCGGCTTCGACCACCCGACGGACGGCGTTTACCGCCATGGCGACGGTGCAGATGTCTCCGTTGGTGCCTTTCAACTTGACTTCCAGGTTGGGGTGGCCGGTGATCTTTATCGTGTCCCCATCGTCTTCCATGGCCAGTGCGGCAAGGAAGGTCATGGTGGCAAACTCGCCGTCTTTGGTATAACCGCGGCCGACCTGTTTCAGCCCTTTAGCCTGTCCCGGTTGAACGGTGAAGTGATCGGTTTGAGTCAGCACCTCGGCCACCACCGGCTCCACCTTGTTCTCGAGTCGGTCCAGCTTCCGGCCCAGTGTGTCAAAGAGCATCGCCATGGACTCGGGGAGTCCTACGTGTCCCATGCGGCCTTCCGCCATCTTGGCGTTGAAAGCCTCCACGGTCATTCCGGAGCCGATCTTGGCCTGAAACGGCCCGCGCCGCTCCGAGGCGTTGATCACCCGAACGATGTCGACACGATCCACCTTTTGACAGATGGCGGTCAAGTTCAGAGGTAATGAATCCATTAGAAATCCGGGATTCACACCGGTGCCCAAAACGGTCTTGCCGGCGCTCTTCGCCGCCCGGTCGATCGCTTCAGCCGGCTCGCGGTTGAAATGCCAGGGGAAAGAAAGCTCCTCCGACGTGGAGACAATGTCCAGTTTCGCATCCAGTATCTCGTTGATCTGCGAATTAAACTGATCGAAATAGGAGTTGGTGCAATGAAGCACAGCGTCGGCTTGGGTTTTGTCGAGTACTTCCGCCAATTTTTTCGATGTCGCAAACCCGAGGGAACGGCCGAGACCGATGACCTCCCCCACGTCCTTGCCGACTTTGGCGGGGTCGACGTCCACTCCGCCGACCAGATCCAGGTTTTCTCGCTCGACAACGAGCTTCGCCACGGCACCGCCGATGGGGCCTAGTCCGTACTGAATAACGCGTGTCTTTTTGGGCATTTCTGCTCTCTCCTTTCGTGACGACTGAACATGATGAGCGAGAAATTATACCTGGATGAAGGCGCGGTGGGAATCGGCGGCTCCGAGTGATCCGAGTGATTTGTTTTTACGGCAGCAGAATTTCTTTCAGGGCGAGCTCCGGAGAATCCCACTGGTTGTCTTTGATGCGGCCGACCTCCTTGCCATCGATGGTGACGATTCCGGTGGGAACGCTCGTTATTTTGAGAGGACCGGCTACGGGATGCTTGGCCCAGCCACGCGGTAAGCCGTAGTAGTCGATTTGGATTTGGGAGCCGGAAAGCGTCTCGTCGACCTTCATCATCAACGGGACGCTCCGTTTGCAGTGGGGGCACCACGAACCGAAAAAGACTCGAACCTTGACCTCGGTAGGCTGTTTGGCCAGCGCTTGAATGACCTCCGGGTTCGGCTTGTAGCCGTCCGAACGCCAAATGAACTCCGGGTTGTGATCTTCCATACTCGGAACATCCTGTACCCCCAGAAGCCAGGGTTTTTGTTTCAAGGTCAACTGGCGGCCGTCGACCGAGAAGCGGATCCACGCGGCCAGAATCTGCAATTTACCCTGATCGGTAGCCAAATCCAGGCTCAGATCGATTCTTCCGTCGGGCTTTTTGATCACTTGATTGCTGGGGACGGTCTGCACCAACTGGTCGCCCGGAAGGAGTACCACCGCAGCGGGTAGCTCTGAGGTCAGGATCAAAAGGGCCGGCTTTTGTTCCGCCAGGTAGAACTCCACACTGGAGATGAGTTTCCCGTCCATGTCCAAAACGTAGTCCCCTACCTGGTAGAAGTTGGGGATCGAGGCTGTGCTCTGAGCCCAGACGGAGGATGCCATCGAAAACAGCAGCAAAAAAACGACTACGGCGCCGGCATAAACAGCGGCTCTCATCGGGTGGCCTTTGACCGATACATCCAATCCATTTCTCATAGTAAAAACAGCCTCACGATTCATCGGCTTTGGGGCCTGGTTCAATTTGACGGCTCGTTCCCCCGGTCAAGCTGTCCAGTGGGGGAAGGCCGGAAAATGTTTGCATCACTTTACCATCCGAAACAAGAAACGATCTCGGCAGTGTTCTATATAAAGGTCGCAGCAGGGCCTGGGGAGCATCTATGATTTGAAACGTGGGGGCTCTCTGCCAAAAGAAAAGTCGTTGCTCTTCAGGCGAAGAGGAGCTCAGTATCCAAAGCTTAGGTTCCTGGCCGCTCAGAAAGTACCGGTTTAAGTCTGCCACCGCCTCGCCGAAGGCCGGAGAGGCGAGGTCCGCCAAAATCACCAGGTGAGCACCTGCCTCCAGGTCGGGAATCAAGCTGGTGATGCACAGACGGTTGTCGTCACCGCCCGAGCAAATGGCTTCGGTCGCTTTGCCCGGTTTCAATCGGGTGGCTACATCATCCAAAGGCAGCTCGGGTGCCTTCCAAGAAAAAACGACCCCCACCAGGGTCACGGCGGCAACCCAGCCGAGTCTAGCGCGCGGAAACCCTGATGGAGCACGGCCAAGGAAAGACAGAAGCAATGCAGGAACCATGAGTAGGAGATCTTGCCAAAAGGCCTCGCCGGGCGTGCGGTCCAACAGGTTGCCGAAACAGCCGCAGGAAGCTGTCTCGTCCACGATCCCCTGGGCAAAGTTCCAGTAGCTGCGTCCGGTGAGAAACAGAAATAAACCGACCAGCATCGCCGCCGGCAAAAGTATCCAAAGACGTCGGACACCGAGAATCAATGCCGCTCCCAGCCCAATCTCGAGCCCGATTGCCACCAGAGCCACCGTCTCTGCGGACAGGGCGAAGTCCAGTCCTTCGGCGCCGACCTGCTCGGCAAATACCTGAGGGTCGACGGCCTTGCTCAAGCCGCCCACCAACAGAACCGCTCCCAGCATGAAGGCGCCTAGAATGCCGACGCGCCTCTTCCAGTTTGGCATGGACGGACTTTCGCGGTTTGCTTGGCTCATAGCACCATTTATCATCCTACCGTCGGTATCCGATTGCTGCAAGGAAGGAAGAGAGGTGAAAGTGTGAGACCGGAGTCAGCGGGCGAGCTGAAAGGACCGGTCCCACCGCGTGCGAGAGAAGAAATGAATCGCTACCGAGCCGATGTCCTTGACCCGTTCCCAGGGGTCCGTTTCCAGGTATTCCTGGGAGGATGCTTCATAAGACCAGTAAACCAGAAGCGCCCTTCCACGAATCAGCGTTCCCGGCAGCGGGCCCCAGAACCGACTGTCATAGCTGTTGTCCCGATTGTCTCCCATGACGAAGTAGTGACCTTCGGGGATTGCCGTTTCCGGCATGTTGTCACGGGACGCGCGGGAAGGAGCCTGGCTTGCACCATGCCCATCCAGCGACGCGTAGAAAGCGTACGGCTCGTCCAGCGGCTTGCCGTTGATATAGATCTGGCGGGCTTCGATTCGAATGGACTCTGTGGGAAGGCCGACGACTCTTTTGATGATGTTTTGCGCCGGGTCGGCCACGCTCTTGAAAACGATGATGTCGCCCCTCTGAACCGACTTCAAGGGCGTAATCTCTTTCTCCAAACTCGTTGTCGGCGAAAAGATCATCTTGTTGACGACGAGGTGATCTCCGATCAAGAGGGTAGGCTCCATGGACGAGGTGGGAATCTTGTAAGCCTCGGCAACGAACGCACGGCAGAAAAGCGCCAAGACCACCGCGTAGCTGATGGACTCGAAATTGACTCGCAGAGAGGAGCGAGGTGAACCCGACTCGGCCGGGTCTTTTTTCTTCTTGCTTCCCATGATGGACTGCCCATTCTACATGATGCTTCTCGAGCGTATCCAGCCGGATGTCCCGAGGCCGGTATTAATTTCCACCTACGGCCCTCAATGTGCTACTTTCCGCTTTTATGCGTGGATATCGATTCCAGCAGGAGAGGGGGAAGAGCATGTATTTCGATCGACCGGTTCATAGGCTAGTGATGCTCCTCGGAATGCTTTGTATCTTTTCGGTGGCGCTCGGTGTTGCCCAGGAAGGAAATGGGAGCCTGCAAGGGCGCGTGATACGCGAGGATGGAAGCGGCATCGGGGGTGTGAGCGTCGTCCTAATCGAGACTGCGGCGACTGCTATCAGCGGGCCAAATGGCAATTTTTCGTTCGGCGACCTGGCCCCTGGTACCTATTCGATCTCGCTGGCCTTGGGGGAAAACGTACGCACGGTGTCCAACATCGAGGTACCCGCCGGAGAAACCACCAACTTGGAAGAGACGGTGGACTGGGACATCGGGTTTGCCGAGACGCTGACCGTCTACTCGGCTTCCCGTAAAATCGAGCGAATCGTGGAAGCGCCCGCCGCGGTCACCATGATCGACGAACAGATGATAGAGAACGAGGCCTCCCACGGCCAGCTTCCCAAGCTGCTCGAGTTCACGCCCGGAGTCGAGGTGACGCAAAGCGGAATTTATGACTACAATCTCAACACCCGCGGCTTCAACAGCTCGCTCAACCGCCGGGTGGCCACCCTCATCGACGGTCGCAACCCCTCGGTCCCCTTCCTGGGCGCTCAGGAATGGTCGGCCATCTCTTTTCCGCTGGACGACCTCTCCAACATCGAGTTCGTTAGAGGCCCGAGTGCCGCTCTCTATGGCGCCAACGCATCGAGCGGAGTGCTCAACATGATTACCAGGCAACCGCGGAATAGCCGGGGCGGGCTGGTCCGCTTCACCGGCGGTCTCATGAATACGGTTCAGGAAGATCCAACCGCTGGCGCGTTCAATTTCGATTTCCGCTGGGCGGGAGCACTGGGCAACGATTGGTACGCGAAAGCGGTGGCCGGTGTGCGCCGAAGCGGCGACTTCACCGTATCTAGAAACGGGGCCGCGGAGTACTCGAGGCCCTGCCGGCCCGGGGAGGTCGGGGATTGTCTGCCGCAGGAAGCGATTCCGCTCGACCCGATCAACGACGACCGGATTTACTTCGGAGGTGTCCGGTTCGACAAACACCTGGCGAGCGGGAGTGTCTTCACCATGGAGGGCGGGTTTGCAGATGTCTCGGGTCCGGTTACCCAAACCGGAATCGGCCGAGTTCAGTTGCAGGAAGTTCAGCGCCCCTGGGCTCGCTTCAACTTCAACTCGGACCGTTACAACATCCTCGCATACTACACCGGGCGCAACGCTCCGAGACAGGCGGCCCTGGCCTCCGGTGCCAACCTCGCACTCGACACTTACCGGGTGGGGGTTGAAGGGCAGACGAACTGGAATTTTGCCCAGGACAAAGTTCAAGTCGTGGTGGGTGGGTCGGCGTCCTACGAAGACATCAATAGCGAGGACCCGGACACCGGACGGCAAACCCTCATGTTCGCGCCGGTGGACGCCGATATGCAGGCGCTCTTCGGCCAGCTCAACTGGTATCTAACCGATGAGTTGAAGGTCGTCCTGGCCGGGCGAGGGGACTGGAGCAAACTCCACACGGCTCAGTTCTCACCCAAAGCATCGCTGGTCTACGCCTTCAATCTCAATAACTCGGTACGGTTCACCTACAACCAAGCGTTTCAGGTGGGCAACTACTCCGAGTTCTTCTTGCAGGCTGATGTGGCGGCGCCCGCCGATTTGAGTGCCTTGGAGGGTTTCTGTGCTCCTTTCGGTGTCGACTGCGGTTTTACTCGCCCAACCCGCGTTCTCGGCCTCGGCAACTCCAATCTAGACGTCGAAAGGATCAGAACCTGGGAGATCGGCTACAGCGGGATTCTCGCGAGTAAAGCCTACTTCACCATGGACTACTACAACTCGAAGTCGGACAACTTCATCACCGACTTGTTGCCAAATTTGGGCACCTCGCTCGGGCGCATCAATCCCGAGTTTGGCGCCTGGCAGGGCCCCGAAGGACTGCCTGCTCCCGTGGAAGCCGCGATCCGCGCCGTCGCCCCACCGATCCTGTCGAACAACTTCGACGGCTCGAACATTCTCGCGGCGGTTTCCTACACCAACTTCGGTGAGGTAGACACCCAGGGCATCGATATTGGACTCAATTACTACTTCACCGATGACTGGACGTTTTCGTTCAGCTACTCGTGGTTCGACTTCAGCATCAAGGACATTCTGGCAGATCTCGAACCGCTCTTGTTGCCCAACTCGCCCGAGCACAAGTTCAGCTCCGGTTTGGCCTACAGCAGGGACCGCTTCAACACGAGCTTCAGCGTCCGCTGGGTCGATGAGTTCCTTTGGGCGGTGGGGCCGTTTCGCGGTCCAGTGGAGTCTTATACGACGGTCGATTTAACCGCCAACTATGATTTGACGGAGAGCTGGACGGCGGGACTCAGCTTGGCCAACTTGTTCAACAGTAAGCACTATGAGGCCTTCGGCGGCGATCTCCTGGGGATAAGGGCGCTTTTTAACATAGTCTACCGTTGGTGAGGGTTCTCGAGCTACCAGGCGATGCCGTAGTCTTCACCGTAGTTGCTCGCGCCTCCCCACAGGGTTCCATGCTCCCAATCGAAGTAAATGGCGGTGATGGGACCCGAGGTGAATGGGCGGTAGTCGAGCTCGTAGCCCATCTTGTCGAGCTCGGCCCGCACCCAGGGTGGAACCGAGTCATTCAATCTCAGCCCGCCGGGCCTGGACTCGTGCGCTCCGAATGAGCTCCGCAACTGAAAGCTGTTGATGTTAGAGGCTTCGACGGCTTGCTGAACGTTCATGCCGAACTCGACCACGTTCAGGAAGAACTGCAACAGGTTTTGATCTTGAGTGTCGCCTCCCTGCACCGCGAAAGATAAAAAGGGCTTGCCGTCCTTCACCGCCATGCTCGGAGTCAAGGTGGCGCGGGGCCTCTTTCCGGGCTCGATCACATTGAAGGGGTTTTGTGCTTCATCGAGAACAAAGCTCTGCATGCGCTGACTCATCCCGATGCCGGTTTTCCCTGCGAGGCAGGCAGGCATCCAACCACCGCTGGGGGTGATCGAAACCACCCACCCTTCTTCGTCGGCGGCTTGAACCGAGGTGGTGCCGGCAAAAAAGCCATCTTCGAAGCGCCGGTCCTGTTGGCCGCCCATTCCATCCGTGGTCACCGGCGTGACGGTGTGCCAGTTCTTCAGATAGTTCAAATAAGGATTTTGCTTTCCTTCGAAGGGGTAAGGATCCCCCGGTTTGGCGTCGGGGTTGTTCTCTTGCCAATTGATGAGCTCGTAACGCTTCTTGGCGTATTCTTTAGAAAGGAGACCTTGGATAGGCTCTTCGGGCGGAAAGTAAGGGTCTCCGTAATAAAAGTCTCGGTCGGCGAAGGCCAGATTCATCGCCTGATAGAGGGTGTGAATGTACCGGGTGGAGTTGTAGCCCATGGACTTCAAGTCGACATTCTCAAGAATGTTCAACGCCTGCAGCATCACCGGCCCTTGAACCCAGGTGGTGAGCTTGTACACCTCGATCCCTTTGTAAGTCGTCATGACCGGCTCTTCGATGTGAACCTGCCAGTTAGCCAGATCCTCTAGAGTGATGAGGCCGCCCTGTTCCTGGCCGCCCCGGACGAACTCCTGAGCGATGTCGCCCTTGTAGAAGCGGTCGTAAGCGGCGTAGATGGCTTCCTTGCGGCTCTTGCCGGCGGCCAGTGCTTTTTGTTCCGCTTCCACCAACTGGTGCAGCATCGCGGCCAAATCGGGTTGTCGGAAGATCTCTCCCGGGTACGGGGCCTCCCGTTGTTCGCCCAGGTGCGGCAGGAAAACCTTCTTGGAGTAGGGCCACTCCTTGATCCTTTCCTTCCCTCGTTCGATGCCGTCGGCCAACTGCTGTTCAATAGCGTAGCCTTCGGCCATCTGGATGGACGGCGCCAAGACGTCCGCGAGGCTGAGGGTGCCGTACTCGGCCAACATCACCAGCAAGCCGCCGGGTGTTCCCGGAGTGACCGCCGCCAGGGGTCCGAAAGCCGGTGGGAAAGGCATTCCCTTACTTTTGAAAAACTCCGCCGTGGCTCCGGTGGGAGCCGCCCCCAGAGCGTTGATGCCGATGACCTTCTTGGTGTTCGGGTTGTAGATGAGGGCCTGGGTCTCCCCTCCCCAGCCCAAAGTGTCGAACATCGTGGAGGTGGCTCCTAGCATCGCGCAAGCGGCATCGACCGCGTTTCCGCCTTTGTGGAAGATCATTGCTCCAGCCGTCGCGCCCAGAGGCTTGCCGGTGACCGCCACCCAGTGTCGGCCATGGAGCACCGGCTTGACGGTTCTCTGCCCGTGGGCGACCGTGGTGGGGAGAATCATGAAAGCCATCACCAGCAGCAGTGAGCTCCAGTTTCGTGCGACGTTGTTATCAAACCAGCGCATGTCTTCCTCCTATTTCTCCGATATAAACTGTTCGATCATAACGCCAACGGCGGCAAACAGGTAGCGGGGTATGTTATCGTCGAGCCATGTGTACGATATTGCTTATGCTGATGCTTCAGATTACTCTGGAGCACAACTTGCTCGAGTTGGAGGATGCTCGGGCTGAAGATGCATCGTTGCTGGTCGACATGCTCCAGCATCCGGCTCCGCCCATTCAGCGGTTGGCTGTCCGCGCCCTCGGCCGCCTGGAGCGGCCGGAGAACGCCGCTGCGGTGGCC
>SDBT01004322.1_pt1 | contig 24182 bp, 27 predicted proteins | sample 2277101 | NCBI WGS metagenome assembly SDBT01 (sample SAMN10404973, study PRJNA504765) | marine sediment metagenome | isolation source: marine sediment core GS10_PC15, 103 cmbsf | place: Arctic Ocean: Southern Knipovich Ridge | collected 2010 | reverse complement strand
CTGACCACCAATCCTACCCTGGTTACCCTGGGCACCTTGCTTATTAAGAGTGCTATTCTTTCCTCTTTTCTTGGTGGCTTTTATAGTATGTACTACACCAATAGCTGGAATTTATATGCCATGGCACAAGAAAAAACACTCCATTTCTCTGGCATACTCGGTACCCTGAACCGTTATCAGTCCCCCTGGGCCTGTATTCTTTTCCAAGGCGCACTTATCATCGTATTTCTTGCCCTGTTTCAAAATGTTGAGATGCTTACGGTTATGAGTGACTTTGGGGTCGTAATCGCCTACCTGCTCAGCGCCCTTGCATTTCTTACCTTTCGCGCAGAGCTCTCATCACAAAAGATCTTCTTTGGTGTGCTCGCCCTTGGTGGCTGCCTGTACCTGCTGCAAGTCCTCTTTGTTGATCTTGCCGCTCATGGCCTATACCTCGTATTTCCGTACCTTCTCTTTCTTGGCGTTGGTATCATAAGCTATATCTTTACTCATCAACCCTCTGTGCGCCCATAACCCCCTTAGGTATTTACAAATAGATAAAATCTTTATATATTTGAGATACATGTTAATTTCGGGGGAGGCATCGCATGAATCGATTTATACTTATATTTCTTTGCACATTTTCTTGTATGGCATCAGGAGGGGATTCTGTTTATTTAGACTACAACAAGGATACTGATTGTCTTTATATTAAAGAAATGACTCTTCAAGGTTCGATTAATTACTCTCAAATTTGTGTTGTTCCTCTTGAAGGAGCAGATATTAATGAGATCCGAGAAATGGTAAAAGAGAGAGGGGATTATCGTTTCCTTGCACCTCATATTACTCAGTTATTACGTATCGACTGGACTAACTCAGATTTTTTTAAAGTGTGGGTGAGCATATCCGCACTTGAGACATCACTCACCTATCCCGGTGAAGGACTCTATACCAGTGAAGACCTTACTGAACTTATTGATATTTTTGATCAATTTCTTCCTGGTCACAATCTTTGCCGTGGTTATACGGCATTTGATGCATTAAGATTAGGAATCTGCGAAATTATGCATACAAGGGTTGATAGTTTATTAGATGCTCACTTCATCTATTCTATCTATGACCAGATGATTGATATGTTTTGGCATAAAATACAGAACGAGCATGATGAAGACCAGGTTAAAGAATCAGAGTACTTTAATACACTTAACGGACATTCTGTATCAAAGGAAGAAGAACCTATTGCGTAAGCAAATCTGTTTTAGGCTCGTCTCTTTTTTCTTCAAAGACTAAGACTTGGAACACCCGACGGGTGCTTGCACGCTGAATTTGAAAACAATACCCTTTGTAGAACACTCGCTCGCCCTTCTTGGGCAAGTGCTGAAGCTGTTCGGCAAGAAAGCCGCCAAGCGTCACTGAATCTTCTACCTCAAACTTAAGCTCAAGCATACTTTCAATATCTTCGAGTGGGACTTTGGCATCCATTAGCCAGCCACCTTGCTCAAGGGGAATGACCTCCACATTGACACTCTCATGTTCATCACTGATTTCACCAACAATCTCTTCAAGTACATCCTCTAGGGTGACAAGACCAGTCATCACACCATGCTCGTCAATGAGAATTGCCATGTGCGTACGCTTTTCTAAAAACTCATGAAGCAGTTGGTTGCTCTTCTTTGTTTCAGGTACAAATAAAACTGGCATGACTATATCTCGAAGCCGCTTTTCTTGTTTGCGATACAGTATCTCAAAGATATCTTTTTGGTGAATAATACCAATGATATTATCTTCCTTACCTTCATGGACAGGAATACGCGTGAACCGTTGCGTCGCAAAAACTTCCATGACCTTGTCAATTGATTGCTCAATACTAACCGCGACCATATCTGTTGCTGGCACCATAATCTCTTTTACCAAGGTTTCACCAAGTGCAAAAATATTTTGCAGCATTGCCGTCTTCTCTGCTTCCATGATTCCTGTTTTGTCACTATAGCCAATCAAGAATTCAATCTCTTTTTCAGAAACTACTTCACTCTTCTTAAACTGCCGACCGGCAAATTTACCCACAAAGAAATCTGATATCCTCATTAGCACCGTTACCATGGGATAAAACAGATAAAATAATAGATTGATGACCCACAAAGACGAACCCACCAATAATTCATGATGCGTTTTTGCATAACTCTTCGGCACAATCTCACCTATGACAAGTATGAGAATTGTTGCCGTGGAAATACCCAATGCAAGCGATATCCCCGTATCACCTAACCAGCCTTGTATGATATCGGTAATGGTTACTGAGGCAATAACATGCGCTAAGTTATTGGCAATTAAAATGGTAATAAGGATCCTACTTGGTGCCTTTTCCCATGACTCAAACAATCGTACATATCGATGTGATCGAGCTGAAAGCTCTTTTAACTTAAAGAGTCTGAGGGCAGTAAATGCCGTTTCAAGAAACGCAAAGAGCGCTGCTGATAATAACGCCGTAATAAATAAACTAATTTTTAAATACGCTAATGGCATATGCCTATTGCTCCTCTATCCGTGCAGTGCCCATTAAACATTACGAAACACGTTCTTGTTTATCAAGCACTTTTTTATCAATTTTCCCTGTTGGGCCTAGTGGCAAATCATCAACGCAAATTATTTTGCGCGGCACTTTATACGCGGCGAGATGATCTACACAAAATGCCCGTAACTTTTGCTCAGTTTGCGCATCAATATTCTTCATTGCGACGTAGGCAACGGGTACCTGTCCTGATAAATCATCTTCTTTCCCTATAACGGCTGCTTTAAAGACGGCAGGATGCGTTAAAAGAATGTTTTCTATTTCTTGCGGATAGATGTTAATACCCTTGTGAATGATAAGGTCTTTATGTCGACCCCTAATTGAGAGGTATCCTTCATCATCAAATGCAGCAAGATCTCCGGTATTAAGCCACCCATCTTGCAGTACCTCTGCCGTAGCCTTTGGTGCATTGTAATAGCCAAGCATGACATTATCACCACGTACCCATAGCGTACCGATATTACCCGGCCTTTGCACGACACCTTCAATATCCCGAATTTCACACTCAACATCAATTACTGGCTTACCAACTATGTGCGTTGGTTTTTCTTTATTTTCCATGTTGACGGCAATGATAGGAGCTGCTTCAGTAAGACCATACCCACAACAAATCTTGCGACCGTATACGAGCCCAAATACTGAGCGAATTTTATCAGGTAGCGCATCACCACCAGAGATAAATAACCTTACCGAATCAAGAGGCGCTGTTTTCATCAGAGCTAAAAGACCATAGAGCGCTGGCACGCCAAAGAACAACGTTGGTTTTTCTTTTAGACCGGTCATAATATCTTTGCGATCAATCTTTGGCACAATAATAACGGCACCACCAAGAAGGATCGGCGTCCAAATACACGTATTTTGTGCAAATACATGAAAGAGTGGTAGAGCCGCAAAGAAACGCTCGCCAAAAATTGAATCTTGCCCTTCTAAAACTGACAGGGCCATTCTCGTAACACTTTGCAAACAATTTGTCATGATATTATGCGATGAAAGCATCACGCCCTTTGGCATACCGGTTGTTCCCGACGTGTAAAGAAGGAGGCATAACTCATCGCTTGGTAAAGAACTGATGGTAAAGTCTTGTGAAATCTCTGCTACCGTATGCGGAACCGTAGTTTCCCAGTCAATATCGGCAGTCGTGAGTAGGGGAGGTAATTCTTGCGTAAAGCCACTTGATACGACTGTCTCAAAATTTTTGACGAGTGCTTTTGAAGCGATGATTGCCTTTGGCGCGGCGTCAGTGAGGATGAGCCCAATTTCGCGGGGATGTAAGAAGGTATTTAAAGGTACGGATACCGCACCTATCTGCCAGATGGCAAAGTAGGCGATGTAATAATCGATTGAGTTCTCGGAGCTTAAGCAAACCCGGTCACCCTTCCTTACACCACGTTCACGTAACTTTTTACTGAGGAGTACTGATCGAAAATAAAATTCTTTATAGGTAACGCGGGTGCCTTGAGAAATAAGCGCTTCATCATCGGCATACTTTTCTGCCGCACGCTTTAGAAGCTCCCCAACTGATATACCCTTTAAATCAAGAACTTTTTGCAGCTGTGCATAGGCCTCTTTTTCACCTGGTGCATCAGTAATAATTTGTTGACTCATTTTCTCCGTATCTATACCCACTCGTGATTATTCTTCGTATTTGATGACACTGACCGGACAAATTTCTGCCGCTTCTTCAATAAGCTCTTTTTCTGCCTCAAGCTGCGCATCTTTATTTACTACTGATATGTCTTTGACGGTAAAGACGTTCGGACATATTGCCTCACAGGATCCACAACTCGTGCAGCCTGGTTCAATGTATACTTTTTTCATATACGTCCTTACCACATAGAACTTTTTCGCTATCAGTAGACCGTCCCTAGTCTAGCATATGTATGGGAAAACTTGTAGGGGAACACGCGGCTTATTTTCCATTTGGCTATGACTGCTGGCTTTGTGCATTACTAAAGTATACTGATATGATACCTGGTAGTGATATTGCTGGCTCTGGCACCTGGTTTGCAACAATATCATTGTATTCTATATTTAATGCAAAACTATAGCCGGCATTTGCTGCAAGGGCGATAAAAGAAGCTAGTCTGAGTAGCACATGTGATTCATCCTTGCGTAGTTGATTTATGAATTCACTCGAGTAAGAACGCACATTCTCTAAGAACGGTTTTGATGCAAACATCATATCAAGGTCGCCTCTACAGGCAGGGCATGTTTTCTTATCTCGATAAAACCAGTCTTGAAGGCAACTTTGGTGAAAAAGATGGGTTTTACCCATATCTTTAATTATTAATTTTGTTTCACCTTCATCATTAATAAATTCTTCCATTCCTTCCATACATGCTCGAATCGAATCACTATCAAACTCGCCAAGACAAATCATACATTCTCGTTCTTTATCTTTACTTACATCCACTGGATTAAAAAATGGGCCGCCGAGGACTTGCTGCACCGACTGCCAGAGTTTCTTCATAGACGTCTGGTAGATCTTGCCATGATAGAAGGTATACATAATCATAAATAAACAATATATGTCATGACTATTAATCCATCGCGCCATGTCTTTTTCTCTAAAAAATTGTAAATACCCCATTCGGAGCGTATTCCATGCCCATACCAATCCTAATATGTTCACCACTTTACGTTCTGTTTCGGTCCATAATGGCGGATATATCCTCTGGTCAAATGATTGGATTCGCCAGTTTATTAAGCCTCCCACAAGGCCCCACACTAACGTCATATCTGAAAAATAATGGAAGAAATCGTCCTCTGCAAGCCGTATCGGCTCCGGCATATGAGGAACAGGATGGAGATTAATTTGTGAAGAGAAATTTACGCCAAGAAGGAAGAAAATAAATACATACGCTTTATTTCTCATTAGCCTTTTCCCTCTCCATTACAGGAAAACCTATACGAACCTTGAACTAAAGGTATACCACGCCTAACTCAAGAACGAAAAGAGTTCGGTAAATAACGGCGCAAATCGTTTTTCTATCGACGACTTATTTTGCAATAATGCAAAACCTATAGCGATAAACTTGATTTTTTTATCAAGATCTAAGGTCTCATATACTGAAAAATCGATTTGCAGCTCATGCGATGAGCTTGCTATTTTATCTGTACCACCAGCCTGACTTTTGAGTACCGATACGAAACTATCGAACACCCTAGTTACCCGCATTTCAGCAAATGAATCAAACATCCATTCACCTTGTACCGTTTTTGGATCTTTGAACATATCAACTATGCTAGTAAGGAAACTATATATGTCCAAAACCTGTGTTTTTGAAAATTGCCATGCATTGTAGGCTGATCCATTGAGTGGAACGCTATTAAGAATGGCTGACACGGCATCAATTACTTTAGAGTATGTTTGATACTTCTCAAGATATTGATGTGAAGAAGTAGCAGCACTGCCTGATCCCCCCTCAGCCCTTGTTATTTGCGGCATTGCCACACAGAAGAGTGCTATAGCCACGGTGTGCAATGTTACTTTGATGAATATACGCATACAACCCCTTACAACTAGTTATTAAGAACACCCACACGAATTGTCACATACACACTTATCACCACAACTTCCATCACCACCACAACATTCTGTCTTCTTTTCATCGGTTTCTTCAATTTCTTCGGGAAGAAGTTCTATATCATCATCCTCAAATTCCTCTTCGTCATTTTGATCAGCAATAAGGTCTTCAAAGTACACAACGAGATCATCAATCCCACCCTCTTTAAGGCTGGTGGCAAGATCGGCCATGACTGAGAGGAAATGTTCTTTTGCTTGCTTAGACTCTTGCGCAACTTCCTTTTTAAAGGTCTCGGTTTCAGTTACCTTCTGACCCTCCATCAAGGTATCAACCAGTTTTGTTACCTTTTCCTCATCTTTTTCTTTGCCAATAGCTTCAAGGGCCTTTACCTGACCACCAAGAAATTCAATATCCTCATCAATTTCAGAGGTAAATCGATCTGACTGATTCTTAACAGCACCATGGATATACTCAAGCTTTGTCTTATCGTCCTTATCTGATTCAGCATCCATCTTCTCCTGAATCAAGGTTAAGAAACTCTCAAATGCATTACCACAATAGACACGTGACTCTTTTTGCTGTTCAAGTAAAAATATAGTCTGTTCCATTAATTTTTCTAAATCTGACACCCTAACCCTTTCAATGATATGCGCAGGTATTGTTTATTCATCTTCTTAGTCTATCTATGTTGATAAATATCGCAAAATGAAATTTCATAAAGGACCAAAAAGCCTATAACCCTTGGTTTTTCTTATCGAACTTTGCCCTAAACATAGGGCACTCGAAGCTCATACAACTATCTCATGGCAGAAAACATCTATCTGTGATAGTCTACAAAACGTAGAAATTATCCTTCCTTTTCATTACTTAAACACACAAGGTTATAGTATGAATCTTCCTATTCCGTTTTTTTCACTCTCTCGTCAATGGAACAACCTTAAGCCGGCCATTGAACCCGCCCTGCAACAAATACTCGATACCCAAAGCTTTGTCGGCGGCAAAGCAGTAGCCACTTTTGAAGAAAAACTTGCAACGTACCTTTCAGCAAATCATGTCATCTCCTGTAACTCAGGAACCGATGCCCTCTGGCTTGCGCTAAAAGCACTTGACCTTAAACCAAACGAGATCGTTCTCACCTCGCCATTTTCTTTCATCGCTTCGAGCAGCGAAATTACGAGCCACGGCGGCCACCCGGTCTTTATCGATATTGACCCGGATACGTATAATATGTCGCCCTCAAAACTTACCGCTTGGCTTGAAAAATATACTACCCAGAAAAATGGACATACATATCATATAGACACTGGATACCGTGTGGCCGGCATATTGCCCATCAATATTTTTGGTCAGTGCGCTGATTATCCTGCCCTTTCGGCTATCGCTAAGAAATGGCACCTATGGATGGTAGAAGATGCCGCTCAATCAATTGGGTCCACCCTTAATAACAAACACGCAGGTACCTTCGGTGATATCGCGTGTTTTTCTTTTTATCCCACAAAAAATCTTGGTGCACTCGGCGATGCCGGTGCCACGGTAACTCATAACCCCGACCTAGCCAAAACCCTACGCTTACTGCGTAACCACGGTCGAAACGATCGTTATACTTACGAAATGCACGGCATAAATAGTCGTATGGACGCCCTGCAGGCAGCAGCACTGAGCGTTAAGCTCGAACACCTTGATGAACTCAATATCAAACGACGTTCGATTGCACAGCAATACCGCAGTGCCCTTAAAGATCTTAAATGCATCAACCTGCCAAAAGAAATTTCTGGTTATCACACCTATCATCAATACTGTATACAAATTGAAGATCAGGATGCCCATAATGTCCGTAACCGCCTACAAGAACACCTTACTGCCGCACAAATCGGTACCAATATTTTCTACCCATCCTCATTTACTTCAATACCCTATCTCGCAACAGATAAACGACTTGCCACCCAGTGTCCGGTCACTGACCATGTTACCCACACGATCTTAGCCCTTCCGGTCTTTCCCGAACTCACGACAGAAGAAGTAAGCTATATTACTACTGCGATCACTCAGTTTGTTGCCGAGCACCTCACCGCCCGCGCACCACAAACCATTACACAACCTAGCATGCATCCCCAATCGGTATCATGAACCCAGAGACGCATTACTCCTCCCACGGCTTATTAGTCAATATCGAAGGTATTGACGGCTCCGGCAAGTCGACACTTATCCATAACGTACACGCCCTTCTTACTGCCACTGAGCAAGAGGTAATCCTCACCAAAGAGCCTGGTGGTACCGAACTTGGTATTGAACTCAAAAAAATCCTGCAACAAAAAGATGAACCTATCGGTGCTATGACCGAGTTTTTGCTCTTTGCCACCGACCGCGCCCAACATTTTGAACAAATCGTTATGCCCGCACTTGTTGCAGATAAGATTGTTATATCAGATCGTATGGCCGACTCTTCACTAGCGTACCAAGGCTATGGACGCGGTGTTGATACGGATATGATTACCCTCATTAATGCCTGGGCTATGCGTAATATCGCCCCTGATATCACTATCTATGTTATGCTCGATCCTGAAACGGCCTTTACCCGCTTTACTGAGCGTGGCAGCGATCTGAGCTCGTTTGAAAAAGAAAAGAAAGAATTTTGGCAGCGGGTTATCTCTGGCTATGAGACCATTTTTGCCAAGCGAAAAAATGTGATACAACTCGATGGTACGCTTGCGCCCGATACTATCGCACAGCAAGCATGCGAGGCTATCATCAATGCCCGTGCCACTAAACAAGCAACTTAACACCAAAGTAAAAAAATGATTTCTTCTATCCCACCAGCACAACTTTGGATCGGCCAGCAGCAACAATTATACGATGCTGCCAGCCTTGAAATGCAAAAGATGTTTTGCACCCTTGAAGCACAAAAAAATGATCTTGCCACTCTTAAAGAATGTTTTTGTCCTGCCTGCCGCAAGATCAAACAACATACTCACCCATCAATCGTGTGGATTGTTCCTGAAAAAAATTATTTAGCCGAAGACCTTGAAGTCATCTTTGGCAATGTCGCCTTTAAACTTGATGAAGATACCCATTTCTTTTTCATACTCGGCCGCGCACATACCTTAACACGCACGTGTGCAAACCGCCTGCTGAAAGTACTCGAAGAACCACCACGGGGATTTCACTTTATTCTTCTTGCCAATAATGCATCCACATTACTTCCCACCATTTCTTCACGCTGTATCTTGCGCCAGTTTACCCCGGATCAATCACTTAATGTGCACGAATTACTCACCTTTTTCCTCGAAGAACATAAACTTCATGATCCCATCGGCTTTGAGAGGGAACTGCGCAAGCATGCACTTTCAGATAGCCTGAGTATTGAACTCTTCCATGAACTCTATGGGGTCATTTCCCAACAGTTTATCAAAGATAGCCAGTTACCCGATCAGGCCGGCCGTGATCAACTTGAAACAACACTTGCGGTACTTAACTCGACCATGCGCGTCTTACCCCACTCAGGAAGCGCGACCATCTTTTGGAAAAATCTCTACCTTTCTTTTCCCCGCGCCTAAATCATGAAGCCCTCACGCTTGCATGCCTTTACACAGGCAATACTCCGCTTCTGCGAGGCGCAATTAATTGCCACGCTCATCTCACTACCCATCCTCGTTTGGTGGGGCCTGCCCCTTTCTTTATTCGCCACAGCCGGCAACTTGATATTCTCTCCACTCATTACCCTCTTCCTTGCCTTTAGCTCATTTTTATTTATTACCGAACTCTTTGGTCTGCCTAATACCTATCTAGCCGGAGGCCTTGATATGCTCACGTCACTGCTATCATACCTACTAAGCTATGGCCGCAAGGAATGGCTTGTCTGTTTCGCACTGCCACCAACTATGCTCCTTATAAGCATGCCGGTCATCACGATAGTGATTCTGCGCTATACCGCTTTATGGCACCTTACCCATCGCAGTGGGATGCTTATCGTAATACTCGTTATCAGTACGCTGGCACTCTCAGTCGCGCCACCTTATGCACCACTAACCGATACAACATTTAAAAAATTAACGATCACGAGGCGTGATGATGGGACACTCGATATTATTGATGATGGACACTTTAATCGGAAAGGAAGCCCGGCTAAGTACGTACAGTTTGAACTGCGTCCATACCTTATTAAGCACTACGGCACCACAAATATACATACGTTTACCATACTTCGTCCAAGTAAACGAAGCTATGAAGCCGCTCTGGCCTTAGCAGATACGTTTGTTATTGCATCGCTTATTATTAACGAGACAAAACGCATGCCGCCCGATACGCAACTTGCATCAAAGATCGATGGCAAAATTATTATCGAACGTAACGTAACAGCCGCGAGTTAAATGCCACAATCACTGTTGAAAGTGACATGATTAGTGCTCCTACTGCGGGCTGTAATACAATGCCAAAGCTATAAAACGCCCCAGCAGCAAGTGGAATAGCAAAGATATTATATCCCGTTGCCCATACAAGATTCTCTATCATCTTGCGATATGAAATACTTGAAAGTGCTGTTAGATCAACTACATCACGAGGGTCACTCTTTACTAACACCACGTCTGCAGACTCTATGGCAATATCAGTACCAGCACCAATAGCGATGCCAATGTCTGCTTGAGTAAGCGCTGGCGCATCATTGATACCATCACCAACCATGGCTACTTTATAACCCTTCTTTTGCAGTGCCTTTATCTTTGCCGCCTTGCGATCTGGTAAGACTTCTGCAAAACACATATCTATACCAACTTCTTTTGCCACACGCTTTGCCGTAGCGGTATTGTCACCAGTGATCATCGCAAGAGTAAAGCCCATTTCCTTAAGCTCTGCGCAGGCTTCAATAGATTCTGGTCGTATGGTATCAGCAAGACCAATAAGACCCTGTACCTTATCCTTAGTGGCAATATAGACACCGGTCTTACCTTGTTTCGTAATTGCTTGCATCATTTTTTTTGCTTTTTTAATGCTCTCTTGTGTTGTACCAATTTCTTTGCCCAGTAACTCAAGAATGCGCTTATTACCCACAAAAATTTCATCACCATTCATAAAGCCTGATACGCCTTTACCCGGCTGCGTGGTAAATCGCTCGATTTGAGGCCGTAATAAATTATCTTCGTTTGCTTTGCGCGTGATACCAGTTGCAATGCTATGCGTTGAATTTTGCTCAAGTGCTGCCGCAATACCAAGTATGCGCGCTTCATCCCAATCACCAAGAGATACTACATCAGTAATATTAAAGGCACCCTGTGTGAGCGTGCCGGTCTTATCAAACACGATAATATCAATGGCATGCGCTTCTTCAAAGGCTGTTTTATTGCGAATCAATAACCCATGCTGCGCTGCTATGGTTGAGATACCAGCAACAACTAATGGGACTGCAAGCCCTAAGGCATGCGGACAGGTGATAATCATCACCGTTACCATGCGCTCAAGTGCAAATGAAAGTTTGCTTCCTATGGCAAGCCAAATACCAAATGTAAGGACACCAACAACAAGAGCTACAATGGTGAGTACAAATGCCGCACGGTCAGCAAGGTCCTGTGCGCTAGACTTACTCTCTTGTGCTTTGCTTACCATCTCAATCACCCGCGCAAGATATGAACTCTTACCCGTAGCGGTTACTTTTATCGTAAGGGCACCCATACCATTAATGGTGCCACCAATGACCTTATCACCCTGCTTCTTTGACAGAAGGGCCGTTTCGCCTGTAATTGCCATCGCATTAATGTCTGACTCCCCGTCAACAACGATGCCATCACTTGGCACTTTTTCACCGGCTTTTATGAGTACCTGATCGCCATGACGTAACTCTTCAAGAAACACATCTTCAACTGTACCATCTTCACGAACCAGGTGTGCTGAGGCTGGCATTAATGCTGCAAGGTCTTCAATTGCACTGGATGCACCCATGACCGCCTTCATCTCAATCCAGTGACCAAAAAGCATCACATCGATTAAGGTAGCAAGCTCCCAAAAAAACATCTTGCCGGCAAGTCCAAAAACGACGGCCATGCTATAAAAATAGGCCACCGATATGGCAACTGCTATAAGCGTCATCATGCCCGGACGGACATGCTCCAATTCATATAATGCGCCACGAAGAAATGGTAAACCACCATACATATATACCGCTGAGGCAAAAGCCGCCAGTACATACTGTATGCCATAAAAGGTAACTTCATATCCTACAAATGATTGTATCATGGGTGAAAGTACGATGATTGGTATGGTTAACAGTGTTGAGACTATAAACCGTATCCCAAAATCTCGTATCATATCTACATGCTTCTCTTCATGCATGGCAATCTTCCCTATCGCTATCATTACACCACTCCCCTAATTACTAGAAATATATCTTTCTCTACTTGTCCCCATGTGAAGGCGAACCTGCACATATACTTTCTGACTCACTTATTACTGCCTGTATCGTCTTTTCATCCCAGCCAAGTCCACGCAGTTTATCTTGATTATCATGCATATCCCTACAGAGCACGATCCCTGCACCAAGCACCTGACGTTTTTGGAGCTTATTGAGACTGACACAACATGTCACCGGATGCAGCCCCTCTCTATCAATTAACTTTTCAAGGCCATTATTTTTTGGATGCGCCCAGCCAAGCATGATTAAACCGGCACATTCACCATATTGGATCGCCCAACTCGTAAACTTTGTATTCGTTACCACCCAACACCCATCAAACATAGGACAGGACTTATCGAGCTCGCATTGCTCCTTGATATCAAGAAACCGGGCCTTTACATACAACGTCACCTTTACTGCCGACTTTAAGCCTGAGCGGTTATGGAACTTACATTCCACTACATACTGCTTTCCATCTTTTTGCGCCACAATATCAACTTCATGCTGCACGCAGCGACCCGGTACGACCTGGCCGACCTTGGTCTTATACCCAAGGAGATCCATCAGCCGGGAAATAAATTCTTCAAACGGAAAACCACTGGGTCCAAGCTCCATAATGGCCTGCTTTAAATGGTACCGCGATGCCGTTGGTGGTTGTTTCTTCGCCAATAAATCATACGTACGCTTATACAACTCTTTCGTTGTCATGCCTTCATGTATTTCTTTACTGATGATGGCATAGATCTCATCAATGACATCAGTAGACGCACCGGAGCGTTCAAGAGAACCTCGCCACTTTCCAACTGAAAATAGCTCAGTATCGCCCGATGCCTTTATAATTGAGACCGGCTCATTCATGCATGTATCCTTGATTCACTTGTAATACCCCCGTCACCTAAAATAACCCCCTTGGTTTTACTACATCGCGATGATATAAATCAATAATTTGAAAATAAATAGTAATTCTTCCCCGTTTGACTGAGGAAGTGAGAATGATTCGGGTAGGTATCAAAAGAATGAAGTGAACATTTCTATAGTGAGGCTATACGCATTCTTGCGAAAGCGGGCGGGCGATTAAATCGTCAAGCAGCTGCTTCATCGTGCTTTGCTTGAAGATAATATCGTAGGTTCCTTGACAGATAGGAAGGTCGAGCTTCTCTTTGGTGATCATCTCATGGACTGACTGCACCGTGTTTATTCCCTCAGGCATTAAGCCAGTGGTTTTAAGAATTTGATCCAGGGCTTGTCCCTGACCAATCATCTCACCTACTTTTAAATTCCGGCCTAATGAACCCATGGAGGTTAATACCAAATCACCAAGGCCTGAGAGGCCATAGACCGTCTCTTCTTTGCCACCAAAATGAGTGGCTACCCGTACAATCTCACGCAATCCACGGGTGAGAAGAAAGGCGACCGTGTTATCTTTAAAGCCAGCTCCACGGGCAATACCGACCGTAAGGGCAAGCACGTTCTTGAGTGCACCACCTACCTGCACGCCTATCATGTCATCTGAAAGAAAAGGGTGAAAATAGTTATTTGCTAAGGCTTTTTGTATCATGCACCCGAGATCATGATCACTCGTGGCAATCGTTGCTGATGTATACTGTTTTTCCGCTAAATCACCAGCGAAACTTGGTCCACTGAGAACGGCAACCTTTGCGCTTTCACCACATATTTCTTCAAAAATCGTTGAGGGCAACTTAAGCGTATCTTGCTCAATGCCCTTGCTCAATAATATCCATACCTGATCATCACGTATGTATGGCTTTGCATCAGAAAATGTTTTACGAAGAAATTTTACCGGCACGACACCAAAGATTAAGGTCGTATCAGTCAATGCCTCTTGCATATCACAGGTGGCCGTAATCTTTGCATCTAACGTAACGCCCTCTAAATATTGTTTATTACAGTGATACTGCGTGATCTCATCTGCAACTTCTTGTTCGTATGACCACATGATGACCTCATGGCCATTTTCTGCCAATAGAGTGGCAAATGCCGTACCCCAGGCACCGGTACCAAGTACTGTTACTTTGTTCTTCATAGAGATCCCATCTTAATGGCCAAAATTGCGCCGTGATGCCTTGAAATCTGATACACACTGCTCTAAATGCTCTTGCGTTATCTCTGGCCAGTGACAATCAAGAAAGGCAAATTCACTATATGCTGCTTGATAGAGCAAGAAGTTACTCAGCCGAGTAACGCCACTCGTGCGCACAATGAGATCAGGATGTGGGGTGCCGGCAGTCCATAACGCATTTTGTAACGTATCTTGATCGATATCACTGACATCAAGTGTGCCTTCTTTGACTTCCTGAGCAATCGTTTGAACGGCATTGAGTAACTCTTGTCGGGCACCATAACAAAATAAAATATTTAGATGGAGCTTTGTACACTCCTGAGTCTTGATCTCTGCTCGTTCAATGGACGGCATAAGATGAGAAGGAAAGAGGCCTCTATCACCGACAAATTGTATATGCACCCCCTGCGCAATAAACTCATCAAGCTCGTCATTTATACCCTGTATTAACACGGTAAAAATTTCATTCTGCTCCATCTTTGGCCGCTTAAAATTTTCTAGAGAAAAGGCATATAAGGACAGATAATTGATATCGTTTGCTATGCAGAACTCAATCGCCAGCCGGGCAGCATCGCGGCCCTTCCGGTGAGAACTCCCTATTTTAACCTTATTTTCCTTCGCCCAGCGACGGTTACCATCCATTATGACCGCTAGATGTTCCATAGATACCTCAATACTTTTAGATACTTACCCTGATAAAGAATACTGGATTATAGCGTAATGTGGCCCGAGAGATCTATATTGTAGCGAAATTTAGATAAAGGAGAAATGCTCTGTCATGAAAACAGCGGCAGTCCACATGAAATGAACACTGCCGCTGCATTACGTTTCTGGCGCTTAGGCAACTAGAAAAAGCGCATATAATAATTGATTTACTCTATCAGCTGCCCAGTGCCATGCTAGATAGATACCGGTCATGCTGGTCGCAAACACACATCGCTCTAAGGCTACGATCGGAATCAGTGCCTGCCACATGGATGCATCCATGGGCATAGTATAGAGCCACATGACGCTCCCGAGTGCATGAGCAACAAACGTGCTACTCCATGCCGTGAGCATGGTACGGCTTACAATATTTGCCGATACGTCTGGGATAAATATCTCAACAAGACAGAGGATAATTGGTACAAACCAATAAAGGATGAATAAATAAGCTTCTCTTCCGACGGGATGAATCATAAACGATACCATGCAGAGCAGTGGCACGATGATACGTATCCCTATATCTAGAAAGCGACTTATCAACGCATCAGCATCATCTCTCGATGCATGAGACGAAAGTCGCCAACAAATAGCAGCCCCAAGCGTTGGCACGCCAAAGGTTAATAATTGTAAGGGAACATTAATCGGATAAGTACTCCATCGCAATAACGTTAGGCTACCAAGTACAAACATGAGCTCTCCCGTGCTCATCCAAATACCGAGTAATGGTCCAACGATACTTATGCCAGAGAACATTAATGCAATTCCTCCGATGGTCATGTTACATGGCCATAGCGAGAGGATATACAATATGCTCAAGGCAAAAAGCGATAAAATGGAGCGTTTTGTTGAATGGTACATAGCAACTCCTTGCTTTATGTGTGTGACTGCGAATTAAAGTTTTTCTATTTGACACAAAGCCTATGAATGGTAGACTAATTTGTGTCAGTTATCTTTCCTCCCTATCATTTACATTAAATGGTGTAAAACATCTTGGAAAGTTCGATTTGACCTACTATATCATAAGAAATAAAAAAGTTAAAAAGCTGGCAAAAAAGGCTAAAAAGAGCATTGTTTTTAGGAAATCTATACCTCATGAGCACCTTTTCACCTCCTATTAAAGCAGTCATCTTCGATATGGATGGCACGATTATCAACTCCGAACAACACTGGATTGATGTCACTGATACCTTCTTAAAACAACAAGGTGTCTCTACCATCAATGCCGCACAACGTATACAGATGAAAGCGCTCTCTGGCGTCAAACTTGAAGATGGCCTTAAGATCCTTAAAGATATCTTTAACCTTCAAAAAGCACTTCCTGATCTTGTCACGGCAAAGAAATCTATCGCAAAGACTATCTTTCAAACAAAAGAAACTCACTTTGTTGATGGTTTTCATGACTTCCACGCACTCCTTATTGCAAGCAATATTGCAACGTCACTTGCCACGAATGCCGATGGACCTCTTCTTGACATAATTCGAAAAAACCTTAATTTTACTAAGCTTTTTGGGCATCATTGCTATACCATCGACCATGTCGGCAAGATACCTAAACCAGATCCGGCGCTGTTTTTACATACTGCTGATAAACTTGGTGTTTCACCTGATGAATGTGTCGTATTTGAGGATTCATTGCCCGGCTTTCAAGCAGCTCGCGCTGCTGGTATGCGGTGCATAGCAATAAAACATAACAGAAACCAGGACACCATTGTGCATGCTGATAGTGCTATCGATAATTATCATCAGGCAAAGGACGCTATTTCACTCCTGTTTACTACCAAAGATTAACAACGTACACACATTGGGGGGATATTAATGATTAACTCACACCGCACTTCTTACCTCATTTTCTTACATCTTTTGATGGCCGCTACCCTTATGAGCGGGCCATGGGAAGACGGAGGCATTGTTGAAACCCCTGAGGATTCTATAGAGATCAAGATCTCTAACTCCCGATGCAAAGTTGCCTCAAACTACCTCTTTCTTTGGATAACATTAGATAACGCTCAATCATTAATAGAGTTTAAAAAAATAGACATTGCTGCCGCTGAATATTTTGAAAGCTATGAGGCATGTGAACGTATTATTAAAAGTTGTATTTATATACTGGCCTCCTTCCGAGAGCAACTGTCTTCCGAGCAACGGGAATACTTTGCATCGAAGCGCAATGAGGCGGAGCATTTAAGAGTTTCTTCACTTCACGCAGCAATTGCTATTTATGGTGACATTGCTCAAGGAATGTACGGTGGTAAACGGAAGAACATCAAGCATGCAAAGTTCATGACTCAAAAAATTCTCAACATTTTAAACTCTCTTCCTCCTCTACCGCTTAATAACTTGCCTACCGGCATGGCCCCTTCTCCTTTTCATGGTCCCTATAAGCAGGCAGTGATCTACCAAAACCATTCGCAACAACGACAATTTCACTCTGCTCCCAACACACCAGTACCCTGGAACTATAATGGCAACGGGAATCGTGGCAACTGGAATAGAGGCAACTGGAATCGTGGTAACGGGAACCGTGGTGGCCGGCGCAATCGACGATTTAATGCAAGGGGTAATAATAGAGAGACTCATAGTCGATGATGATACCAATACAACACGGTAGACTCTTATTATTATGCAGTATATTGGTGCCGAGTATCCTTCAGGGTATGCTCGAAATGGATATTTCCCCACCACAATCGGTTGACGGAAAAGTTATGCTAGTGACTACTGTGATTGCAAATTATGAGGGAACGCCTCAAGATCGAAGGCTCCTTAACATTCAAACACACATCAATGAAGCGGAACTGTTAATGCTTCAAACACGGCCTGAACTTGCTGCCCTGAGATACGATCTCGCCTATTCAACATATACGACACTTCCTCACCAACAACAAAATATTGACTCTATCGAAACCTTTTTAACAAAAATTAGCCATTGTTATGAAGTTGCCGCTTATAATTTTTTCCACGATAAGGAGTATGACTACTCTAGTAATTTTCTCCAGACTGGTGGCCGATATTTGATGACATTAGCCCAATACTTTCCAAAAGGAGAATCCAAGAGAAGTTTGCATAACAGATATGCACGTCTTTTTTTCTCTCGAGCTCTCAACTTAGTAGTTTCATGCCTGATTGGTCCTGCTAAGCATCACCAACAACAATTAAATACATTCTGGAAGAGTCCTCAATTCGACAGGTATCTAAAACTTAAAAAGCAGTTCGTAGAGATCACAGAGTGGGATTTATATCCCCCTGACGACCCCGATTTTGATTACCGAGGAAGTAAGTATCATATATTGCTCGCCCGTAAAGAAGACTTAGAAGCTCTTATTGCACAATGCGAACAATAAAAAAGGTGAGACTCTTCCATCCCACCTTGATTTACAGCGATATAATCTATTTTTTTCTATCTATTATTAAGCGTTATTGATCCATTTCTGTTGATAACTAGGACTTTTTCACCCGGGCCTTTACTCCCTGACCCATCGATTGGTGCTGCCTTAGAGCTGCCAGTTGGATCTTTAACATATGTATAGGCCGCTGGAACCCATCCCCCGGTTCGCGTAGTCATACCATAGTTTAAGCGCCAGGTACGCTTTCCGTCTGTACCATGCGTATGGACAAATACTGAAAAGGGTGGTGAATCTACCCTATCGCCAACATCAGGAATTACTAAACCGCCTTTTAACTTGACTGTTGTCTTGTTGGCTGGAATGTGCTTAAAATTTTCTTCACCAAATATCCACGCAATTATTCTCTTTTCACTGCTGCCAATAAATGCATCATTGCCCGAGTAATTTTCTACTTTCCAAACTGTTGGCGCAAAGGTCCCTGCACAAAGTGGTGCACTTATCACCGATGCGATAAAGGCCATGGCTAATACACGATACCTATTCATACGATTACTCCTCGTTATATTGCACTATCTTTAAAACTTGAGGATTTTCTGAGCACCTCTTCGTCTCATTTATCATAGTAAATATAGTTTTCTAATTGCAATAATTTTTATATTGCTGTGTGAGTTATGCCTTTAGAATGGGCATTTCTAAAAGAAGGGTTTTATAGAAAAAAGGGGTGTGCCTTATATTCTGAGCTCAATCTCGCCGTTTTTACCTATGAATAGGGTTTTATTGCCGAAGCCGGCTGACCCGGTGCCATTAATTGGTATAAACTTCCTGCTTATCTTTCTCTCCATGATAAAGGTGTGGGCGCCTTTTGGCATGCCAACTTCATGACTGATACCAAAACTTATCTTATAACGGCGCTTTCCTACCGAAATGGCAAGATGATTCACCCCAGGCGAGCCATGCTTATACCCCGCATACGGAATAATCATATTGGTGTCCATATTCTCACCGGGATCAAACTCTGCGCGATAGGTGACTCCTAAACGCTTTCTTACCTTTCCTGATTGAACGACCACCTTTTTCGATGAATCATTAATCACCTTTTTTATTCGTGGCTCTGGAACTGGCATCTCTGCATGCATGATTGAGAGCACGCCAATTGTTCCGATCATCATATATTTTATAGCGTTCATGTTCATTTCCTTCTTAATAAGTAATTCACCCTACGCTTCTTTTCGTATGATACCGCATCCCTCATATCACCGCCATACTTTTCACCATTTATTACTCCTCACCCACCTAAACCTCAGCTCAATACCCGCTTGTTTCTCAGTATAATCGCGCATAACCGCGTTCTTTTTGCTCACTGTTAGGCATACTTTGCTATACTGTCGCTTATTAACTACATAAAGGACGCCTATGACTCACCATAACAACCAACTTAATCATGCTATCATATCCTGGTTTAATGCCTGCATGGATAACACTGTACTCATATCACAACTACAAAACATATCACTCGTTATTACCGACATTGATGGGTGCCTTACTGACTGTAACTTCTATCAAACGTATGCCGGTGAAGAAATTAAAGGCTTTTCCGTCCATGATGGTTATGCCATCACCAAAGCATTACAGGCGGGGCTTAAGATTGCATTTCTGAGCGGCAAAGATAGCCCGGCAGTACAAACCCGCGCAGAACGCCTGGGTATTCCACCACAACTTTGTCACCAGGGCATAAGCGCCGATAAAATTACGAGCGTGAAAGAGATGCAAAAATTTGCTGGTGCAACAAAAGAAACCACACTGTACCTCGGTGATGATCTTCTCGATGTTGAAGCACAACCAGCGGTCGCACTCTTTGCCTGCCCGCTTAATGCCCCATTTTATATAGCTCATACCGCCGATATTCATATACCTAAGCGCGGTGGACAATGCGCCTTTCGACACTTACTTGATTTGACCTTGTATGCACAGAATCGCCACTACGCTCAAGAATTAATCGATGAAGCACGTAAATAATACCTACCCTTCATTAATCTCAAGCATCGTAGGCGGATGTATCATAATCATCACCAGCTTCAGCTTTGCCATGCTATTTTATACATCCAAGCACTACCCTAAACACACACCCATCACCGACTCGCCTATGATAAAAGAAGACTCAACGGCAGACATTGTTATGGAAAACGTTAACCTCAAAGAAATCGGTGATGATCAACATACAGGCTGGGAAATAACCACTAAAGAAGCACATATTTTTAAACACCAACGTACCGTGAATTGCAAAAGTCTCATCTGCTCACTTCTTTGTGCATCAGATACCAATATTACCCTGCACTGCGGGGCTGCTACGATCAATCAAGATACAAAAAATGTATCACTCTATCAGGGGGTTGAAGGAAGATATGGCGATATTACCATCAAGGGAGACGAATTTTCTTACCTCTTTGATGATCATAAAATTTATACCAATCAAAGCGCCCTTCTTTTCGTGCCAGAAGGAACATTTCGCGCGGATGCGCTCGATATTGATCTGAAAGAATCAACTATACATCTTACTGGAAATGTACGATGTGAATTTTCAGCTGGCTCGAGCACCAACTAAACCAGTAAGTAACCGTGGATGCGCAGAAGCAAGTACACGCGCTACACTCCGTAACGTCGTGCCGGTCGTCATTAAATCATCTACGATTAATAACGATGCATCATATAACTGATCACTCTTTTTCTCATCAAGCACAAAGGCGCCATCAACATTTCCTCCACGCTCCCGTATCTGCAGACTTGATTGAAATGGTGTGCGGCGAATGCGCCTCAAGCCGGTAAAGATTGGTACCCCTAACGCATGACTGAGGCCATCTGCAATAACTGAGGCTTGGTTATAGCCGCGTCGCATATAGCGCGTCCAATGCAAAGGAACCGGTACAATATAATCAAATGAAAGCTGCGGTATGCAGGTACGATCAAGCATGATAGAAGCAAGCTGAGTACTTGCACGATGATCGCTATAAAATTTTGCATGAATTAATGTCTTCATGGGATCTTCATAGGTACTTGCGGCATGCACTGCCATAGAAAGACCGGGCATAATGGGAAGAGATGCATCATCGGCTACACCCAATAACTGCATACAAGAAGGACACCATACCTCACTATGCGAGATAAAGACACCACAGTGCCGACAACTATACGGGTAGATGAGCTGCAATGCATCAACACGACGCATAAACGATACCATGTCTCTTACACCCACGCTCATCCTCTTCTAAGCTAGACAATAAACAAACCAAAACGGATAAATAGATTGACGAGAAGGCCAAACATTACATCACTGCCTACTACGCCAAAGACAGCTGGTAAATCTTCAACCAATGCTACTATCTTATACGACCGTAATAACGGTACTAAAAAATTTAAGAGGTGAAATAAAAGAAAGGCATAAAGAAATAACTTCCAGCGTGCAAGCTCAAGTGAAACGCCCATAAAGGCAATCATCATACCCAATAGACGATCAAGGATTATGAACGAAAAATCATCACGCACCGCCCCTAAGGCAAGAGCTATGATGATGCCGCCAAGTAATAGCATGCCAAAAAAGAATACATGGCCGCCGAGCGGACTTACCCAGGAAATAATATGCTGGATACCTAATAAAGGAAAGGCACCAAGAGACACCAGAAACGGTCCTAAAGACGACTCACCAAGAGAACCGGCGGTAGCTATCGTAAAACAATGTTCACGTATCGAGTCCATCATATACTGTTCTCCACATGAGCCATATCGCACCCATGACAATGAAACTGTCGGCAATGTTAAAGGTCGGCCAATGCCAGGTACCGATATAACAATCTATAAAATCAACAACACCACCATACATAAACCGATCCAATATGTTAGATAATGCGCCAGAAATAATTATCAGATACGGCGTTACCTCAATACCCATGGTATATACGTAATAGGTATACCATGCAACGATGGCAATGACGAGAGCTACACTCATGGTTAACAGCCAAAACATCGACGGTGAAATATGATGGAAGAGACCCCATGATATACCGCGATTAAATGTGAGTGATAAACTTATACCAGGAACAATATCCATATCGCCAATGGCAAGAGCAGAAAGTGCCCACCACTTCGTGAGACGATCAAGTGCAAACGGTAGAAATAAACTTGCGCCCATCGAAAGTGAACGCTTATAGTTTATGGATAATTTATTCATGATGATCATTCACTACGAAGACTTGCACCAAGTGCCTCTACGGCCTTAGCTGCTTGCTGCCGCACCCCGTCTATCTCTTTTTTCTCAAGCGTTTGCTTTGGATTACTAAGCACGAGCCTAAAGGCAAGAGCACGCTTATCTTTCCAGGACGGATTTTCAAAGAAGTCGATGAGCTCGACATGACGAATCAATGCATCAACGCCCGTTAATGTTTTTTCTACTTGTGCAACGGTGAGCGTTAATGGGATGAAGAAACTTAGATCAAACGACACTTCTTGATACCTGGTTGGCGTACTATATGCTTTCTTGCCCGGTGCATACTCAAGCAAAAAGTCTGCATCAAGATCAAAGAAAAATGCACTACTCTCGGGTAATGCGTCTAACGTACGTAATATCTGCGGTGCTATCGCTCCGAAAGAACCAATTACTTTTTTATCTGCGACAATCTTTGCAGTCTGGGACAAGTTTGACCAGGGATAATCCTGCTTCGCATGCTTTTCATACGATGCGGGGATACCCAGTACTTCAAGCAAGCCCGTAACAATCGCCTTGCCGTCATAAAAATCTACGACACGTCGTTTTTCAAAGACGATGCCGGATAGTCGTTTTTGCTCAATAACTTTATCACCACTTGTATGCCATACGCGACCGAGCTCAAAAAATGAAAGACTATCGCTTGCCATTACATTGTCAGCTATATTTTTAAGGATCTGTGGCATAAGTGAAGTTATGAGCCGCGTATGCGTCTCGGAAAGAGGGTTTGCCACGGATACTACTTCTTTTCCTGGATCCCAGCCGAGCATTGATAAAACCGTTTCATCATAAAAGGCATAGTTTTGTTGCTCAGTCATATGAGCACCATGGGCAAGATAGGCTTTTATTTTTCGCGTTTTATATACCGCCGACATATCGGCTGGCATCTTCATTAAAGCAGGAAGTGTTGGTTCAATACGGTTAAATCCGTAAAACCGCACGACTTCTTCTAAGAGATCTTCTGGCTGCTGGACATCCTTGGCGCAGCGATACGTCGGTATCGTTATCGTGTATTCTTCTTTCTTAACCTTTATGGTGAAACCAATCTTTGTCAGCGGGTTTATAATATCGTCCGGTGAAAATGAGAACCCCGCTCGCCCTTCAAAGTAGGCATGCGATACCGCAATAGTCTTTTCTTCAAATGGTTTGCCTATACAAACAATCTCTGCTGCATGATGAAGTGGCAACTCGCATTTTTGCGCAAGGAAGACAAAGCGACGGATAGCATCAGTGATCTGATTTGGATCAAGTGTTTTTTCAAAACGTGCTGAAGACTCCGTACGCACTTTATGCCGAAAGGCGCTGCGACGAATTGAAGTCGCATCAAAATGTGCTGACTCTAAA
>SDBT01004321.1_pt1 | contig 24184 bp, 13 predicted proteins | sample 2277101 | NCBI WGS metagenome assembly SDBT01 (sample SAMN10404973, study PRJNA504765) | marine sediment metagenome | isolation source: marine sediment core GS10_PC15, 103 cmbsf | place: Arctic Ocean: Southern Knipovich Ridge | collected 2010 | reverse complement strand
TTACTATGGTTTCGACGTCTGTTATTCCCTGCTGGCTTAGCGGGTTATACCAGGCGCTCGAATCGTACCAGTACACCGTAGGTGTGCCGGCGTCACCTGTCACAGCGTATGGTATCGTTAATGTGACCGGTGTATTGAACGTTATCCCGCTTGGGCCGAAGTCATACCCGTTCAAGCACGGCAGTGAACCATATTCATCCTGGTTCTCGATTTTTGTTATTGAAATGGTTACATCGTACGGGCATGCCCCTTCAGGCAATACTACGGAAACATCGTCCACGTCGGTTATGCTTCCCGGATCGGTTCCAACAGTACCACCCTCAGAAGCAGTAGTCAGTTCTGACTCCAAATCGGTCGACTGCATGTAAATACTTCCGGCAAAATAAATCTCCATATTCGTACTTCTGTCGTCGGCCCACACGAGATACGGATAGCCGTACTGGTCTGTACTCATTGCAGGCTCGATTTGGTCTGAGTTTGTGCCTCCATCGCCTATGAACACGTTTGTTCCAACACCGGAATTTGTCTGCACCATGTAAAGATCTGTATCACCGGTGCTGCCAGAGATATTCCGCTCATCATCCCAGCACGCGAAGACTTTCAGGTCGTTACCCGTGCTGCCGGTAACAGCGATCGCCGGCGATATCTGCTCTGCGTCCAGGGTGTCGTCGATGATGTTTGTTCCGGCCAATGGGTTACTTGGTAAGCTGTCCGAAGAGGCATAGTAAATGTCGCTGTTACCTGAAATTTGATCGACCCACAGCATGTGCAAAATCGTGCCGGCCGATTCAACGGCAATTGCAGGGTTAGATTGAGGTCCCGCTTTTGTCACTATCGGCACATTCGTCCAGGGACTGCCGGCCGCACCGTAGATATCATTCGTGGCGTTTCTGGCATCCGTCCAGAGAACGTAGACCGTATTGGATGAATCCACCGCAATGGCAGGGGTAGTTTGGTTAAGAGGATCGGAGGTTATTGGCTGAGAGACTGTTTTTGTTCCAAAGCTGTTGCTCGATGTTGCTATACAGATATCCTGATTACCTGCGCGATCACCCTGCCAGGCAACGTATGCATAATTCGGAGACCGACCGTCAACAACTATCGCAGGATTGATCTGATTACCTTCATTCGGGTCGTTAACCCTTGTCTCAGCAGACCAGCTTGTTCCGTCAACTGAGGTTGATACGTATATGTCCCACTCTCCTTGATTATTGTCGTCGGCTTGCCTGTTATCCTGCCAGACAACGTACAACTTATCATCGGTGCCCAGCGAGATAGCAGGATTCGCCTGGTCGGAGCTGTTATTTCTAATTTGGACGCTGCTGTCGAAGGCATCCGCCCCTGCGGTGAGTTTGGCGACATAAACATTCCTGCTTCCGACCGGCCCGGTGTGCCAGACCGCCCATGTATTGCCGCTGCTGTCACACACCGTTACGGGCCTGCCACTATTAAGATTATCCAAGCCTGAGCTGGCCTGCTTATTTTGACCGAATGAGCGCATCTCGGTCGTGAAGAAATAGGACTCCTGGGCCATTGCAATTCCGCCCAGGTCGGCGGCATCTACGGTGACAGTCTTGATCTCGTCGAAGTCAAAGGACTGACTCGACTGGTAGGCATAAGTGAAATCGGCCGGGCTGCCGATTCTGCGGCAAACGCCGGTTGCGCTGCTGTATTCTGAGCTATCGCCCGTGTATATGGTATCGCCGTCGAGCGTGATAGTTACGGTGCCGGCAGCAACGCCAATGCCGGTATCAGTGACGTGCAGAATTATCAGGCTGTTCAACGGCTCCTGAATGGAGTCAGCAGCCGGCTTGCAGTTCGTGAACGTTGGAGCAATTCCATCTGGATCCGCAAAATTTGCCTGAATTGCATAGGCTGCATCGACTGTGACTGTAGTGCCGGCTGCATTTGGATTTGCAACCTTATCTGCAGCTACAGCCGTTCCTGTCCAGTTTACAAAGTAACTACTGCCACCAGCCGTCGCCTGGATCGAGACATCAGTCCCATAATCGTACAGGAAGTCTCCTTCCCCTGGATCAGTTACCGTGCCACCACCTGCCGAGGAAGTCGTCAAGGTGTACTGGTCGATGGCGAAATTGGCGGTGACAGACATATCAGAGTCCATGATGATTGTTGCGGGATTGCTACTGCCAGAGAGGTCTCCTGTCCAGTTCACAAAGTTCCAATTAACGGCAGCCGTCGCCTGGATCGAGACGGAGGTCCCCTCATCGTACGAGTGGGTTCCTTCTATTGGAATAGTTGAGCCACCGCTTGTCGATGAGATCGTCAATATGGACTGGACGCCCGTGACCGTGATAGTGATAGTCTCCGAAACGGTTACGTAGCTGTCAGTAACCTCAAAGGTGACGTGATAGGTACCGCTCTGGCTGCTCGTGGGGGTCCAGGTAAAGGTCCGCGTAGCCGGAACAAAGTTGGCACCCGTCGGGATATTAGTTGCCGAATAAGTCAGCGTATCTCCTGCATCGGCGTCGGTAGCACTTATCACAAGTGCAAGCGGCTCGTTCTCCTCGATCGACTTGTTGCCGATCAATGCCAGCACCGGAGCAAAGTTGCCACTGGCGGCAGTCGTCCCTGAAATCACATTAGACAACAACGAAACAGTGCTTCCTGTGTCGTTGCTTGTCTTGATTGCAATATAATAAGTCGTACCGGGATCCAAATCCGTAATTGTAAAGGACTGCGAGGCACCAAAGTCACCAGGTATCGGTTCGCCCTGTACCTGGGTAGCCGTGTCCCAGTTATCCTCTGTAAGTGGACTCGTAGCGTACCTGATATCATAACGAGAAGGCATACTCGCAAGCCCATCATCGCTTGGCATAGTCCAGGAAAAAGTCGCTGAGTTTTGGCTCGTGCCCGAAACCGACAGATCAGTGATAGCACTGAGAGTATACTCATAGGCACCGATATCAGGAGCGGCGCCTTGGGGGACAGGGTTTCCACCATAGCCTTGAGTTAAGCCAACATCTATTCCTGCATCTATTGCTGGAGAGCCAGCCTGTAATCTAAAGTCTCCATTCTCGGGGTCAACAAATAAAGGGTCAGCAGCTATTGAACTGGGGTCAAAAACAGAACCAGGGTTAGAAAGTGCTTGCCATTCTGTAAAAGTCCTATAAATACCATCACTGAAGTAGAACACATCCCCGCTGCCCGGATAAAACAAGTTGTAGTCGGAATCTATTGTGTAAGACTTGGCTCCAGAACCCCAATATATATGGTAGGTGTTGTTCAAAAAGATATTATTTCGCAATTTAACATTTGGCCCTACATTTTCCTCTGCCCCAACGGGAAGGTAAGTTCTATTACAATCAAAACCTTTGGCACAATTATAGGCGACATTGTTGTACCATGAAACCTCATCATGGAACTGACTGCGATATGCCGTATCACAGTCGTGGACAATGTTATGATAAAAAGAATTACCAGAAACATCAGCGACAGAGTTATTGGTAATACAAGTTTCTATGCCCCTTGAATTGGCTCCACCATCCGTATGCGTATCATAAACAAGATTATACCTGACAGTAAAATTCGTCATTGTACTTGTTAAACCGGAATAAAGAGTAATCCCAGAGCCACAGTTGTAGAGAATATTGCCCTCTACCAGAGTATTGGCCCCACCTTGAAAACCTATTGCGTGGGCATCGGCATTTGCGGTTGATGTCCGATTTCCGATGTCATGAATTATATTATTCTTAAAAGTCAAGCTACCTGCTGGAGCACCGCCTTCACCTCCATAAATTGTGTATATTCCATTAGTGCCGTATGCGATTTCACAATCCTGCACTGTGTTATAGTGCCCATCGTAATTCATGCGTATGATAGCGGCACTATCGGAGCCGTAGAACAACTTGCAATTATCCCAAGTAATATGGTCATAGGCGTCCGTAGTAAGAGAACTGGTGTATCGGTGGTGCTGATAAATGCTTAGATTCTTAAACGTAATGTATTCTTTTCCCGGTAGATACCATTGATAGCCAAAGCGATTCAGAACCACTTGGTCTTCCGGGTCTTGACCGTCAGTACAATGTACATAAAGAGTATTTCCCGTTGAGTAGGCTGCGGCATAGAAAGAACCAGCATTCGCCTTACAATCGTTACTACTGCTGACAGGTGTTAAAAGCGTATGGGTATCACCGGATGGATTTTCAAGAATGAAATCGTGGTACAAAGATGCGATTAACGTTATACTGTACGTGCCACTACCTTCGGATGACCATGAAGCATTCTTTTGCCTGAAACCATAAATATACCCGGCATCGCCGGCATAGTCACCTCTAATTGTAACTACGTTGCCGGATGTCCCGGAAGTAGGAATTATTTGATAATTAGCGGTCGGTACCGTACTTGTCGTTTGAATTCTTACATGGGTTCCGCAGACATAAAGCGTATCACCTGCAACAACTCCGGCTCCACCCCAAACAACATTCATCAGGCCATCCCAGGCATCAGCATAAGAAGTGCCGTCCTCACTTCCGTAGTTCCCTCCAACCGGCCGGACAAACCAATCGCTTGCCGCCACATCTGCTGAAAGAACGGTAACCATAATCACGGCAAAGGTCAGTCCGAGAAAAGGACAACTTTTTTGATATTTTGTCTTTGAAAATGAAATATTATCACACTCCATATCCATCCCTCCCAATTTCCTTTACTTATTATGAGTCGACTCTAAAAACGGTTAACCACTAATCTTCACTAATTTTCACTAATACTCTCTTCTATTATCGTGCGTTTTCGCGACTAAGTTCTTTTATTTCGTGACCATTCCCGTTCGGCTTCGCTCAGGGCGGGCTTCATGGTAAGCAAAAATCCGTGTTTATCATCGTTAATCCTGTCTAATTCAGCCTTTAGCCATGTCCATCAGGAAATCAGTGTCTAAATACAGTTTCTTATTCTTTTAAACTATAAATAATAAATGTTGAATTTGAAAATATCGCCATTCCTTGGCCAAAAATGGTCGGAAACTGTATTATATGTGCCACCTATTATATCAATTATAACGTTTTTATTGGAATCTGTTATATTTTCAAGTGGCTGAATCAATTGAACAGCCAGAATCAGATACCAAAAGCTAAAATGAGCATCAGGGAACTTGTTGCTCCTTTGGATTCTCAATTTTCATCATTTGCCCCGCCATTCCCCTTGAGCCCAAAAAAGGTACTCCGTCAATGCATGGAATGCCCATGCTTGGGTTCAGCGCATGTAAGATATGCGGTTCGTCAGGAGCCTGCTCTTCCTGAAGTAGAAGAACCCTCTACCGCTGTACATATTCTGCAGCACTCAATTGAGAATCCTGTTTGTTAGGTCCTGGTATCCTTTACCTTCTTGGCAGAAGAAGCTGATTGCCTGGGCTGGCGAATGGATGTCTATCGGATAGGTCCGGTCGTGGTAGTATTTCGGCGTTCTCAGGCATTACGGTTTCAAATTAGTAATCTTTCCATATCGGCCTGTCTTAATGTCAGCATTAATAACACGTGCTGGATTACCGACAACCATTCTACCTGACGGTACGTTTTTTGTTACAACTGTTCCGCAGCCAACAACAACAGAGTCTCCGATGGCAATTCCTGGAAGTACAATCACATTAGCTCCAATGAAACAGCGTTTTCCGATATATGTATCAGTATGGATTCCCCGGCAAAAATCGTGAGTCAAAATAATACTGCCGGAAGCAATATATGATTCTTCACCTATATGAATACCTTTAGGGTAAGTCTTGTCAAGATAAACTCTCCATGAAACTCGAGAAGTGGAGGATATGTCCATGCCATAGAGGTATACCAGTACGATTCTTCTTAAATATAAAATAAACAATCTAACCGCATTTCTTAGCTTCACTAGCATCAGACATCCTGTTATTGATTGATCTTTCGGTGTTCGTTATTACTATTATTGAAGTAATACTCTGTCAGTGCTCTTACGCCCCAAGCTTGTGCCCATCTCATGTAAGATATTTTATTTGTAAAATATGGTGTTTTGCGGAAATAGAAATATCCATTTTTGTCCCACATATTGTTCAGCATCCAATTTATGATCTTTTCAGTTAAATTCCGATATTTCTCTCCTTCACCGGAGAAGAAGTATACGGCTTCGGCAGGTGAATGAATATCTATCGGGTAGATTTTGTTGTTGTAATATTTCGGCGTACCATCCTCTATGAAAAAATTCTTCGCGTAGTAATTTACACCTCGTTTGTAGTTTTCCTGGTACTCTAAGGTTTCTCCAAGACTCAGAAAATGTCTTATTGACTCCAAAATGAAACCTGTATGAAATGAATCGACCCATTGCTGAAGATCAGTCTCAGCAAACCTCCAAGCTCCGTCTTCTCGCTGGTACTTAAGACAGTATCCGAAGCTTTCAAGAGCAGTCTGTCTTAGCACTTTGTCTGAGGTTAATTTATGAAGACGTATAAGAAACGAGGCTCCCAGAATATTTGCGTTGTGTACATAGTCATGGTCAATCGGAGTATAGCTAAAGCAGAACACGTTTCCTTCCTTCTTGCGGTTAAGGTCTTTAAGTATAAAATCTTTGATTGCAAGTGCCATCTCAAGAGCATCGTTTTTCTTAGTAATCTCAAATGTGTCCAATAGTGCATGACCAATGAAAGATGTATTGACAACTGTCGGTGTGAATCTTGGTCTATAGACAATCCCTGATTGCCAGTCGAAGTTGTATCCCCAGCAGTTTCCCGAGTATCCCTTACTCTTAAGTCTTTCCAAGAGGGAAAGAAGAAAGTCGATCTTCTCCAGATATTCGGGATTTTTCTCAACAACATAGAGTTTTGCGTAGCTCGAAAGAAAAAGACCGAGCCCCTTTGGATTGTGCCCTTTTTTTACACCAAGTATCGGCCTAAGATTAACTGGACATCGCCTTAATAACTGTGTAAAGGCTATCCTAGCCCACTTACTCTTTCTACTTAACAATCTAAGAAAAGGGCTGTTCAACGCATCATAAGGATCGTACCCGGCGTAGTCTGCCGACTCGATGTAAGAGAGCATCTCTTCGATGCAGTTTTCTACTTTTACTTGAATCATCTAAACTCAGATAGAAACCGCCTGGTGGGTCCTGAGGGACTCCAATACGGCAAAGGTAGTTCGTGTTACTGCAAAGATTTCTTCAGCGGGGATTAACGGTGCTCCACCCTCTTTGATGACCTTAATTAAAGCCCTCACCATATCGGCTTGACCTTTGTTCTGGATAAGGATTTTCTTGCGGCGGGGCTTGCCGGTTGAATGGATCTCCAGTTCTTTGAAGTCTCTGATAATACCAGTGATGCCGGAACTGTAGACTTCAACGTACTCTTTGGGCATCTCTTTGGAACCATTGGCAAAGTAACTGATACTGCCTATGGAACCATTTGCGAATTGCAGGTTGATGCTGACCGTATCGTTCAAACCATCGGGATCTGGGATAGCCACAGCATGTACTTGTTTGGGAAGAGCCCCGCAGAGCCAGGTCAGAAAATCGATGAAGTGGCAAGCCTCCCCAATAATGCGTCCGCCACCGATCTCCTTGTCCTGGATCCAGCTATCCCGTGGAATCGGACCGGCGTTGACCCGATAAAGCATTGAAATTGGAATATTGTCCAAATGTTTCTTCAATTCCACTGCATGCGGGGCAAATCGCCGATTGAATCCAACCATTAACTGGTGGCAATTATCTGAACTGTTGTATATCTCTTCAATTTCAACCAACTCTTCCTCAGTCAGACAAAGCGGCTTTTCTATGGATATATGCTTCCCGGCCTTGAGGGCCGATTTCACATACTCTGCATGGCTGTTGTGTTGCGTGGCTACGAACAACGTGTTGATGGCATTGTTTTCGAAAATGTCTTTTGGGTCAGATGTACAGAATTGAAAATTGAACTTCTCGGCGACACGCTTCGATGTCGTACCTGAATTGTCCAGGATCCCAACACAGGTCACATCATTATCGTTGCGTGGTATATTTGGCAGAAGATTCTGCTGTGCATAGCTGCCTGCGCCAACGAATGCAATATTCACCTTGCCTACTGGCTTAGTGGATCTGATATCAATGCGGTGCCGTTTTATCGGTTTATTAACATCATATTTCAAAACGATGCCAAGAAAAGGCTCGCTTCGGCTGACGATCATATCATAAGCCTGTGGTGCGTGCTCAAGCATGAACTCATGGGTCGTCAGATAGTCCAGATCGATTCTGCCGCTGTGGATAAGCTCCTGAAACGCCTGCATATTACGCTTCTCTGTCCAGCGTACATACGCTGCCGGATAGTCGATCCCCTTCTCTTCATACTCGGGGTCGTAACGGCCGGGCCCATAGGAGCATGACATGCGTAGTTCCAGCTCTTTCTTGTACCAATAGGGATCTCGATCGAATCCTGTGGGCACTGCTCCTTCTACGACAACTCTACCCCGCTTACGGGCTAACTCACCTGCACAATTTATTGGATCAAGACTGGAAGTACCTGCAGTAATAATTACAGCGTCAACGCCCAATCCCCCGGTTTGACTCTCAACCTTTGAAGCTAAACCGGGTGACGAACGAATCCATGCTTTATCGCAGCAATGTTTTGAAGCTGTTTCAACAGCATTCTGGTTAATATCAATACCGAAGGTTCGGATCCCACTGGCACGCAGCATTAAAGAGGTCAGTTGTCCCAAGAGCCCCAGGCCGATCACTGCGCAGCTTTCACCAAGTCGCAAATCTGCCTGCCTGATGCCCTGCAATGCAATCGCGCCAAGCGTGTTATAGCTGGCCTTCTTCAGATCTACATCTTCTTGAAGCTTCACACAGAGATTTCGTGGAACACATACAATCTCGGCATGGTTGGCATAACCGGCACCTGCACATGCCACCTTGTCACCGACAGAGATATCCTGAATGCATGCTCCGACTTCGATTACCTCCCCGGCGGAACTGTAGCCCAAGGGTGAATAAGCATCCAGCTTCTTCATTACTGCGCGGTATGTTTGTACAGGGCCTTGCTTTTTTAGTGTATCGAGCACCTGTTTGACCTGCTGTGGTCGTTCTTTTGCCTTACCGATCAGACTCTTACGAGCGGTCTTGGCAGTAGAACCTTCGGTCCCGGCACTAATCAGTGAATAATGATTACGAACCAGGACCATTCCTGAACCTACTTTGGGCCATGGGAGTTCTTGGATGGTAATATCACCGACTTTGAGTTTTTGGGTCAATTGTTTCAACTGTTTCTGCCTCTAATGTTGTCTATTTGGGCACTCGGAATTTTTGAGATTACAAACCGAAGTTTCCCTTGGCTTGTCCGCTCAATCGCTTCAACATAATCAATAACTATTTCTATCCGCTTTCCGAGCCGCATATGCGCTTCATACAAAAGCGTCTTTTCGTCTTTTCCAGTGTATTCTTTACCTCGTACTATTCTAAAGGCAACTCGATCCACATGCTCCTGGAATATCTGGCATTCCTTGATATTGACCATGTCCTTGAAGATATGATCGAGACGGCCAATGCACCGGCCATCGGGTGTTAGAACATAGTCTTCTTTTCTGCCGTCAATTGACCTGACCAATCTGCCTGTACATCCGCATGGGCACTTTTTTTCCGGGTCTTCAAGTTGGGCTATATCACCAACATCGTAGCGGATGAGCGGAAAGGCATAGTTGGTATAGTTAGTTCCAATAATACGATATGAGTTGCTATCCATGGGAAGGAATTCGATATGGGCGTAATCTTCATCCACATGGAGATTCCCTTCCGGGCATTCAGAGATATTGGCCACGCCTTCCCCCATGCCATAGTGCTGCCGACAAGTCGCGTCAAATGCTTTCTCGATGACCAGCTTCTGTTGTGGTAATAGATTTTCACTTCCGACCATTATTACTTTTGGCCTGTAGGTCAACTCATATCCATTCTCCAACATGTAGAAACTGAGTGATGCCAAGAGCGAAGGGTATCCCTGGATCCATGGTGGTTGTCGGCGATTTAACTCATCCACATAATAAGGGAGATTATGCTCACTCATATGGTAGGCGCTAAAAAGGATTTGTCGGCCCGGATGGTTGATACGCCAGAAAGGTGGTTTCGATCTCTCGAATGCTACTATGGACTTTCCATAGAAGTGAGCATACCACGTATTCCGGTCCAAACCAAAACGAGCACGGTATCGCCACCATACGGCCCATAGTTCCTGTTCGGCCTCCAGCGTCATTGGGAAAATCAGTCCTGCCCCGGTTGTACCGCTGGTATTAACAATGCTATATTTCATCTGGCTCTTGGACTCACTGCGAAAATCAGCCAGGTTCTGTTGAACTGTCTTTTTTTCCAGAACTGGCAGAACCGTCAGGTCGTCAGGGCCACGGATGTCCTGAGGGTCAATGTGCATTTCCGCAAATAACCGGCGGTAATATGGAACGGTGCTGGCAGCATGTTTCACGATGGCTTGGCATCGCCTTTGAGTGAAGGATTTTAACTGCTGCTCAGTCCATCGATCTCGTTCGAATACCTCTCGTTCAAGTTTTTTGTAGCTATTGCCATATCGCTTCCGAATGAGCTGTGCTCCATACAGGCTGCATAAAAGATTCTGGCAGAAAACTGGGAGACGCTGATAAATATACTCAAAGTTCACGCTTGCCCTCCAGCTTTCGCTCAGCCTTTCCGTACTCGATATGGCCTATCCACCCAAAATGTGGGCGAAATCCCAAATGCTCCTCTTCTTCCAGTTTAGCGAATGGGCCGTCCCACTGTCGGAAGTTAGATTTGCAGACAATGTCGCTGGGGCAATAGTTGACCAATGGATAATTTTCTATCTCCCATGCATCTCTAAGCACAGGTAATTTCCTATAGTCAAATCCCATCAAGGTTGCACAAACCGTATCAACTGCGACAGGATTGAATCCAGCCACAATTACACCGCATGGTTTGGCATCTACTGCAACCGGGCCATCACCATCCCCGGCAATAATACCATCGACTAAAGTAAAGTATTTCAAAGGCTTGGTTCGAGGTTTGCTATTACCCGCAAAATGAAACAAGCATTTGTTAATATCCAGAACCATTCGCCAAGTCGTATTGTTGCCGTGCCAGTTACCTGAACGAACAACACGGCTTGTATCCCCAAAAATAGATTTCCCTGCTTTAAGGAATAATCGCGAAAGAGGTCCCCCGCAACCGCCCATGGCTGCCAGGCATTTTTTGAAACCGACAATCATTCGGCCCTGAACCTTGTTTTGTAGATTATTAGTAGAAAACTCATCTCCGCCCTCAGATGGCGTACCGAGTGTGTGGTGCGGCAGGCAATTCCTGTGCCCATTGGCACCAACCATGTTCTTCAAGCTCAGCGTAACACCTGTCTTTTTGTGTGTTTTCATTTTTGGCAGGTTTATTAGCACATCAGCGTCCATCACACTGCGGCAGAGCACATAGGCATGGCGTCCGTTTCCATGGTATTTAGCAGTTTCCTCGATGTCGTAATCCGCACCGTAGAATCTGCCATTGAGTGGATAGTTTGCAAACTCGCTGCTACTATCTAAATTGATCGTCGTATAGCCGGCAGGATCGCCAGGCAGTGATTCTCGTTTATACGTCACGCCGTTTCTTTGCAGCCAACGATCACGGCGCAGGTCGAGCAAAGAGACTTCCAGTCCCTTATCCCGAAAATAATCAACGATTTGATCCAGCCCGGTCCGCCGCACGATTTCATCAAAATCCGAATCTGTCTGCGGACCATCCGCAATAGTCACTCTTCCCTTGCCTTTCAACGCGATGAAAACATAGTCCAGGACCGCGCGAATAATGGAGGGGTGTGTTATGACTTGCTCCCATTCATCGTAGCGACTGCTGTGGGATTCCCGAATCAGATTGGGTTTCAGCAACACATTGTCCCCAGGTTTTATCAGGCCGCCCAACGGATTCCATCCCTTTGTTCCGAAATTGGTTTTGTCCAAACAAAGTAGATGGAGTGAATTTCTTATAGATTCATACACACTGTTTTTGGTTTTCAAATTATTGTCGAAAGGATACTCGGGATAAGCCCTCTCCGGAGAAAAAGGTACATTCACAGGATAAAAACCTTCATCTTTATATATCGCAATTTGGTTATGATTGCTAAATGTTATTGAGACACCTATTAAAAATTCCTGAGAGTTCTTTCGCTATGATAATAATGTCGAATCTTTCTCTCGTATAACGATAATTATGCTCAGCAATCCGACGGCGTAAATTTTGGTCTTGAAGCAATCTCTTGATGTTCTCAGATAACTGCCTAATGTCACCAGGTTCACTCATCAAACCATTTTCCTCATTTTTCATTATTTCCGAATGTGCTCCGATCGGAGTGTATATGATAGGTTTACCAACAGACATTGCTTCAAGCATAGCCCTGGAAAAGCCCTCGGAATAAGATGGCAGAGCGAAAATATCCGTATTTCGTAAATGATTCATTAACTCATCGCCGTTTATCATTCCCAACTCGTGATAATGTTCTTTTAGCGGCCCGGACTGAATTGCTTCCCGCACTATATAGGGATCCTCAGTTAGCAATGGTTTGCCCGTATATTGGTTAAAAAAGATGTTTCGCTCGACCTTGCGAATGGTTCCCGCGAAGTAGAAATGCGCTTCAGGAAAATTGGCAACGACGCTCTCCATACAACGCAACAGATCGATATACCCCTTTGCCTTTGTCAAATGACCAAGGAATAGTATTTTGCCGCGCTGGTAATTGTCCAAATCTGGATTATCATACTTTGATGTGTCAATGGCCTGATATAGAACCTTAATCCTATCATTTGGCACCAAACCATCGAATTGCTGCTTAAGACACTCGGCCTGCACTATGACCGTCGAGGCAGTCTTGCACGACCATCGAACCAGTCGTTTTGCAATGGGATTAAACCGCTCGTAGTTCAGCCTGAAGTGACTTCCACGCATATGAATCACACACTTAACGCGAAGAATCCGACAAATTGCAAGACACCAAAGATCGCGCCCTATCCACCCAACCTGTGTCGCTGTAACTGGATAGTAAGCCAATGCAGGCCTGTATCTAATAATCATGTACAATAACGAAAAAACGAAGCGGAAAAACGCCAGAAATGCCGTAAAGTCAAATCTTCCCTTCGTGGCGTTGCTCTTGCGAACATTCGTATTCAGAAAGAATATCTGAAACTCATCCTTCAAGGAAGATTCGAGAAATAGTCTCATTCCCATTTCCGGCCCTGAGTAAGGAGGGGGATATGGACCGATGAATAGTAATCTTGGCTTTACGTTCATTGTATTGCCGTAATCCCATTTCTTGTCAATGTTCATAATCACTGATAATGTATCTAAATTTCCCACGCACGTGTGGGATCTTATCGTATCTTACAAAGTCAATCTCGATTCTATTTCCATAATCCCACTGGCTGTGTTCTGTAATTCATGATCCATAGATCGCTGTGAATGACAAATCATAAGAATCATGGTCATAACGAACACCGTGGCTACCCAGCTACCATATACTCTCCCCCCAAGGCCCGGACCAGTCATGGAAAACACAAATGAGACGCCGATGGTCGCCAGAAAACCAATCAACCAATCTCGAGGCAGATTCTTGCCAAAACATCGGATTATCGTTTCCAGAAAATATAGAAACAAAAGCAACGGCCCAATAATGCCAACACCGAGAGTCGCAGAGAGCATCATATTATGCACCGATATACTATTTGTCCTACCTACAAGAATCCTATCGCGCTCACCGCTTACAAAACCATAGCCCAGAAAGGGTTTTTCCTTGATGAGGGATAGGCTCTGCTTCCACATCGTATTTCTCCCGCTTGTGTATTTCATCCCTACACCGGCTCTCCCATGAAAGATGGTTTTTTGTAAAATAGGTTCCAAGCCGAAGTAGATTATTGCTGATATCAATACGACCGATCCAACGGAAGATATCAATTTAGTTTTCCAGCTTTCAGAGAAGATTCCTAGAAGAGCACCCGGTATCATCCCCACGTACATTTTGTTTGACCCAGAGAAGAAAGCAAAAGCCATTACAATCCAGCGGAAGAGTCTTCTTTTTGAAATATAGATGGCCAGAAAAAAGATGATTCCAGTCTGTTGTCGCTCGACTGCAAAAAGATGCAGAGCTAATCCCACCCTGGACATACGCACTGCAATCCCGCAAAATATCAGCCAAACCATCCATAACATCACCCACTCCACCATGTCCTGTGATGTGCAATTGTCCCTTAGCCTGTCCAGTACTATTGTTATGAGAATGAAATACGCCATAGACTGAAAGCCCATGAAGGCGGAATAAAGTGGCTTCTCGCTCCATAAGAAGCTAAATATGCACATCATAATGAAAATTAGCAGATAGACCATCGGCCTGCTTAACAGGAAAAACAAGGCCCGCTTTCCATAGGGTGACATTAGATACCTGACTGAAAAGATGAAAATCAGCATAGTATAAGCCACCTGTACGATGGCACTTGGATCGACAACATCATATCCCTCATGCCGCCCACGCAAAGTAAAAAAGAGAATAAGTGGTTGCGCTGCCAACAAATACCCGTACCAGCCTGCCTGGCGAATTAAATGCCTGAGGGGTGTGATATTGTTTTCTAAAATCAACATGTTCTATAGGTTTTTAGGTTCGGATTGAAGGGTAAAGTTGAGAGCAAATAGCTGAGATCGTAGAACGATGAAAAACGTATAATCATCCGATGAATGTTACAACTATATCTTGAGAAACTAAGAAGAACAACATGAGAATATGCCGTTACCCTGAGGATTACTTGCTTTTGTTTTACTATGGTCAATGTTCCCCAGAGTTAGATGCAACAACGTTGAGACGAGTGCATGATACTTACTGTTCCTATTGAGCGGTTATCGGCAAATGGCAATTACTCATGAAATATACTCTCACACGCTTTAATGAAGGCTGCTGCAGAGTCTTCATAATTGGCCTTTTTGACTTGCTCTCTTGAAACGCGAGTGCACTCAGCTCGCTTCGCCGCATCCCATTTGAGTACGTCCAAAAGACACGACACAATACCATCTCTGTCTTCTGGATTCACGATGTAGCCATTCTGTTCAGGGACGATGAAATCAGATGCATTGCCGGCATTTTCGCTGCACACTATCGGGATTCCTGCGTGTAGTGCCTCAAAGATAACCAACGGATTACAGTCTGCTCGACTTAAGATAACAAAGACATCGAACATCCTGTAATAGCGAGCGACATCAGTATATGAGACCTGACCTTCCAAGTGAATTCCTGCAAGACTATTCTTACACTTAAATTCTCTAACATATTCCTCAAGAGGGCCCTCTCCAATAAGAACTAGCTCGAGACTGACACTGTTCATCCTGACCAGCTCCTTGTAGACCTCTAATAGCATAGGAATACCCTTGCGTGCTATCAGTTGACCGATGAAGAGCATCTTTCGGGAGGTCGCCCTGTCAGGCTCGTTAACTTTCGGCGTACACGTCATATCAGATGAGAATGCGGATCTGTCTACACAATTATATGACCTGAAGAAGGGAGTTCTGCGTTCCGCAGGTATCAGTGCTTGGAGATACTCACGAGAGAGCGTGCCGGCATCTACAAAGGCTTCGGCGCCACGTGCTAACAGCCTCCTGAATTGTGTCCTTAATCTACTTACGCGGCACCAGCGTTCTGTTACCTCTGTTGCTTCCGACCAGATGATGTACTTCTTCCTGGATAGCCTCGTGTAAAGAAACACCAGGAAAGTTGATAGGCTAAAGCCACTGCAGATCACAACGTCGGGGCGCCTAAGGATCAGCGAGAGGAACAGACTTAGAGAAATCGATACCGATGCGTCCTCAGACCATGTAAAATTCAGCCCTTTCATTGTAAGAACTTTAAAAGGCATAAGCTCAGTCTTTGTTTTCCAATGAGGCCGGTGCCGACATTTTGGGGCCGTCAACGCTACCGTAAAATCAAAGTGGGTACTCTTGGCGATTTCCGCAAAAAGTGGCACTCTATACGGTGGAATGTTGTTGTGTATCAGCCAAACGGTGACCATTGGATTGGCCTACCCCCTTTTCTTGTACAAGTTGCTATGAGAGTATCCTGCACGTGCTCTCGTTGTTTTGAGGAAAGCGGAGCGCAACGCAGCCTGTCCAGTACTACTGTTAGTAGAGTCAAATACGCCCAAGACTGAAAGCCCATGAAGGCGAAATAAAGAAGCTTCTCATTCCATATAGAGCTAAATATGCACATCAGGATGAAGAGTAGCAGATAGACTGTCGGCCTGCTAAACAGGAAAACAAAGGTCCGTTTTCCACAGAGTGACATTAGATACTTGGCTGAAGAAACGAAAATCAGCATGGTATAAGCTATCTGCATGATGGCACTTGGATCGACAGTATCATATCCCTCATTCCGCCCACGCAAAGTACAAAAGGAAAGAAGCGGATTCGCTAACAACAAATACCCGTGCCAGCCTACCTGAATGAGATGCCTAGGGGGCGTAATATTGTTCTTGAAAATCAAAACGTTCTACAGTTTTTTAGGTTCGGATCGAAGGGTACAGTTGAGAGCTAATAGCTGAAATCGTAGAACGACGAAAAACGGAAGACCATTTGGCTGATGTTACAACAATACCTTGAGAAACTCAGAAAGAAACAACATGAGAATATGCCGTTACTCTGAGGATTACTTGCTTTTGTTTTACTATGGTCAATGTTCCCCAGAGTTAGATGCAATAACGTTACGACGAGTGCATGATACTTGCTGTTCCTATTGAGCGGTGATCGGCAAATGGCATCACTCATGAAGTATACTCTCACTCGCTTGAATAAACGCCGCAGCGGAATCCTCATAGTTTGCCTTCTTGACTAGTTCTCTTGAGACCTGTTTGCAAGCAGCTCGCTTCGCTGCATCCCACTTGAGTATGTCCGAAAGATACCGGACAATACTATCTCTGTCTTCTGGATCTACAATATAGCCGTTCTTTCCATGAACGATGAAATCGGAAGAGTTACCAGCCCTGTCGGTGCACACGATCGGGATCCCGGCGTGTAGTGCCTCGAAGACAGTCAATGGGTTACAGTCTCTAAGGCTCAATAGAATGAACACCGTACATGTCTCATAATAGCGAGCAACCTCAACGTATGAGACTTGGCCTTCCAAGTGAATTCCTGCAAGACCATTCTTGCATTTAAATTCTCTAACATATTGCTCAAGAGGCCCTTCTCCAACGAGAACAAGGTCAACCGGAAAATTACTGCCTGTGGATAGATCTGCATAGGCGTGAAGCAGCATAGGGACACCCTTATTCGCATTGATTCGGCCAACAAATAAGATCTTTCGACAGACTGGGACCGTTGTCCTACTACCATCAGAAATGTCCCCCAATTGAGACGAGAACGCCGATCCATCCACACAGTTGTAGGATCTAAAAAAGGGGACCTTCGAGTTTACGGGAAGTAGAGACCAGATGTACTCGCGAGAAAGCCTACCCGCATCAATAAAGGCGTCCGCATTGGAAGCCAACACCCTCCTGATCCATCTTCTCAGTCTACCCATTCGGCGCAAACGTTCGGTAGTCTCAGTGGGTTCAGACCACACGACGTATTTCTTGTTAAATAGCTTGGAATAAATGAACACCATAAGCGTCGACAGGCTAAAGCCACTGCAGATCACGACGTCGGGGCGCCTAAGGATCAGCGAGGGGAACAGACTGAGAGAAATCGACACTGATGCATCTTCAGACCAGACGAAATTTAGCCCTTTCGTTGTCAGAACCTTGAAAGGCATAGCTTCAGCCTTCATTTTCCAACGAGGACGGTGCTTAGACTTAGCAGCTGTCAGCACAATGCAGAAATCAAAGTTTGCAGTCTTGGCAATTTCAGCGAACAGCGGCACTCTATACGGTGGAATGTTGTTGTGTATCAGCCAAACGGTAGCCATTGGATACGTACACTCTCCAAATCAAGTCACGAGCTTTTGTAACGCCCGGAATATGACCTCTGCCTTTTTGCGACAGTCATATTCATCGCCGAGCATCGCAGCTTTCGATGCTATTCTTGTTGCGAGCTGTCGATCCTCGCAGATGCAAAGCAGCTTCTCGGCCAGATCAGCAGAATCACCAGGTTTGAACAGCAAGCCGTTATCACCATGCTTTATCATCGAGGCGATCCCCGGCAGATCAGGGGCCACTACGACCGAGCCGCACGAGAGATACTCAAGCACCTTGATGGGATATATCTGTCCTAAGTCAGAAGTCTCTCTATATGGAATGACGCATACAGCAGCGGATGCGATCATCTCTAGCAGTTCTTCGTGTTCCACGAATGCCCTAAAACACACGCGTGGATATTGCCGCAAACGTTGGACCTGGCGATCGACTCCTGCGGGGATGACTCCGACGATGGTCAATTCGACCTTGTCGTATGAGGTATGCAGTTCCTCGAATGCATGCCTCAGTAAATCGAGCCCACTGTCATAGCAGAAACGATTACGCATGCAGATGATTTTGAATCTGTCCGAACATGAACGGGTATTCTCTCTCTGGCTGGTGTCGTTATGGTCCAGCCAGATCGCGTTCTTAAGTAACAATATTTTTTCTTTTGGAACGCCAAATTCAGCAAACTCCAGGTCGGGGAGTATGGATAAAATGAATAGGTCCGCGAGCCTGAAGAGAAAGCGAGCAATCGTGCGGTCCACCCTAGATACACATCTTCGCCAGGAACGTTTCGACTTCGATCCACATCGAAACGGGATATCCCATACATCGACGACCCATTTAGCGCCCAAGATTATCTTGCCAAACAAGCCGCAGATGCATAGCTTGGATGGTTCCGTGAGAACAACATCAAACTGCCTGGACCTGCCTTTGGTGATCATCCAGAAAAAGCAGGCAAGGATCATGCCAAGTTTGCTTTTGAACGGTGCATGGATGATTTGCGTGCCTTTAGCGGCTGAAGACGAGAAATCGGCCCCTTTTCTGCCGAACACCGTCAGACGAGCTTGCCGACTGAGAAAATACACTCGCTGGTAGTGATTCATATTCACCATCCAGGTTTGATGACTGGCACCTGTAATAAACAACACTTTGAGCATATATAGAAAACCTATTCTGGAACCGTTTGTAAGGCCTCACGGTCTATACTATTCTGGTCTCACCTGCTTAGCTTGAACAATGATCTCCCGTCAGGAAGATTTCCTATCTGTATGGATGTTTGAAAGCCTCCTTCTGATTTCACGAATTCCATAAACTCCTGTGGCGAGAAGTTTCTATAGGATCCTTCCATTTGTGGCTCGTCAGGTTTATGGGCCTCAAAGAACATAACTCGCGTATCGAGAGAACGCAGAAACTTGATCAGTTTATGATAGAGAATCTTTTCTTTCAAAAAGTGATGAAATATGTTCAGGGCAAGAACTACGTCAAAGACTGCAGAAAGATCTGCATCAAATATGGAACCGTTAAAGATCTCAAAGTGCCTATTTTCGGCTCTTCTAAGCTTCTCCATAAACCTGACATTCAGATAGGAATTCTCAACGGCTGTACACTGATAGCCAAGATCTTCAAAGCAATGGCAAAAATAGCCCCAGTTCGAACCAATATCCAGCATTCGACCAGGTTTTTCAGGCAGATGACTTCTCATGATTTCCATTCTTTCGTTGCCGTGAACACTAGTAAAGTCAGAAAGATCAGGATGGAGAAGTGGCGCATATATTTTTCCACCTTTTCGAGCATAGGCCAATACCTCAGCCCTAAACGAAACCCACTGGGTGTGTCTTCTTGATATCTTGACTGGTATTTTCGGTAGTTTTAGTATTTTCACAATGCAGAGTCGGTGACGTCCATTTGCAAAGATGTAGTCCCCATCGCGCCCTATATGTGCATTCACCTCATCGTCGTCATTGAAAGACTTGCCGGATTCTCCTATCTCCTTTTGCGTACGATAACCGTTACTCTTAATGTCCTCAAAGAGTTCATCTATCTGACGCAGGCGAGACTCAAATTCTTCCTTCGACTTGCAGGCCCACACTGGTATACCACCATCAATCGTTCGGACAATACGAGCGTAGAAAGGCGTTTCGGTCCACTTCCCTCCTTCGACGAAACGATGCTTGAATGCCTTCCAGACATCCTTTTCTTCAAAAGGCATGGCTTGAAGATCCCAATCCCCCCCAACAATCTTGCCACGTTCAAGGAACGGCGATTGAGGAGGGAGTTCACCAGCTAACCGCTCAATTCCTCGTGAACCAACTGACAATTTTATACGGGCCGGATCTATCCAATAAGTACGGTTTGGATCGATACCAAAGGACATGCTCTTTTTCCGAAAACGATAGGTGCGACATAACCACAGCAGTCGATGAGCCTTACCTTTAAACCACTTGCTATTCATACTCGTCTCCGTTCCTGTATTCCGCCATTGCGCAATTGGCTGATTCTGATTCTTTCCTGTATCGAACCAGCTATCTCATCAGCTAGCTTCTCGGTCTTGGCCATACCTTGATCGTATAGGAAATTAGATTCATTTATGATATTACATTAATCTTTTTAGGTCCCTAGCGAAGCCGGGATAAGTTCGGATTTCGCACCCCAGGACGTGTTGGAATCTTCAAAGACCATTGACAAGGAGGTAAAGCGTACTACACATAACAATACTAACCATTCTCATATAGGAACAAGTGATACCAGCCCAACTGAACAATCAACACACTCATCACAAGGCTCGTTCTTAAATGCATGAGCCTTCCTGGCTACTTTCCTCCCAATATCTCGGCCGCATCGTCAAAAACATTGGCTGCTTGTTTTCGTATTTCCGGAAGGCGTTCTATGATTCTCCCCTTCTGTTCTGTGCGGCTTGCCCAAGCCGTATCCAGCATTTCCATCACGCGCTTCTCATCAAAATCCGTGTGAATCAGAGCGTTACCACTCAATCCCACTAGTTCCATTAATTCCGGATACTTGTGTGCCCATCCAAGAGCGATGGCCGGGACACCTGACGATAGCGCAAATACGCAGCTGTGAAATCTTGATCCAATCATGAAATCAAGTTGGCTCTCAACAGCTTTAGTGAGAGAGGCTGGTAGGTATGCTCTCGTCGTAAAGCATCGATCAGAATCCGAAACGCCTGCTTTGATCAGGCCGCAGAGAAACCGATCGTCTCTTTTTCTTATAGTGTGCATAGAAAATTCATGTGGTAAAAGAATTACTGAGACATGCCAGGAACGAATGCAGTGTTCAGCAATCCCAATCATCATCTGAATGTACTCATTCTCCGCACCCACTCCCCGACAACGCTCATAGACCCTCATATTTGGGGCAATGCCGACAAGCGGTGACCGCCCGATATCAACACCAATTGACTTGAGAAACTCATGGCCTGCCTGTGGGCTTTCGCCGACAAACAGGAACACAATATCTGGTGCTATCCTGACATCGTCACCATCTGGCCCAAGGAGCTCCTTAAGGAGCGACAGAGAGATCTTGTCTCGAGCATAGATAAGTGACGAGTATTTGCAGAATTGCCGAGTTGCGTCCGCAACGGCCGGTATGCGGAAGGGTCCCCAGGCCTGCGGCAAGCAGATATACGGTTTACCATGGGTATTGCAGTAGTCGGCCCAGGCCAACCCACGTCTGGCACAGTTCACACCCCACTCGTCAGAATAATTGAACCCACTGAAGTCCACAACACAGTCGACTCCTTTGATTTCTGCAATTGCTTCTGCTGTGATCTTGTCCAGCCGACTTGCACGCCGAACATCCGCGTTGATAGAATAGGCGCCTGCGAGGCGACACGCCCTCTGAAACAACGTGCCAGAACTTGCCGAGGCAAGCAAACCATGCGAGTGCGCTTTCTCCAATGATTCTTTGGAAGTCCGCAGAACGAAGTTCGCACGCGGTAACCGCTTTGTAAGCTCCTTCTGCACCGTGAGCATCATTGCTTCATCGCCTTTGTTGCTGAAGCCCCCGCCTCTAAACATAATATTCATAGCTCTCTCTCTATTCCCTGTGGGAATGCTTGAACTGTGATGAAATTAATCGAATACCAAGAGCACAACCGGAAGTTGATTCATACTATCCTGTTACTCAAGGTCCAAGCTTCTAGTAACAATCAAACTCTTGAAGGTCAAACCAGTTACACTTCCACAGGAAGGATACGACATCACTCAACAGCTAATATAAACTGACATCCATGCAAAACGAAAATCTGGATGCCCATGCTTAATCCCACGTATTTTGCTAGACCGACACGTTAAATAATGTTTTTAGGAAATATAATGGATTGTCCCAAGCGAAGATTAACCATGACTTCCAACGTGGACGATTTAGCACTCTCTGCATGACTTTATATAGTTCACTGCTACCGTGTTTATCTTCTAATGCTCGCATGATTTGATCAATGAATTCTCGATCACTTCCCCCCAATAATATGAATTTTCTGCTTATCTTCCTTAAATCCAATTCTCCATTGAACGTCTTACACTTATGTAACGCGCCTACCACATGAAGGTTTATCATGGTCCTCAGACATTTGGTGCACTCACAGCAGTTATAGTCGCTACGTTTCTTAACAGAGCATACTTTAAGTGATTGCATCGCCTGATCAAATCCGGATATAAACCGCACCTTCTCTACCCGAGATTTAACTCCGTAATGAACAAATTTCAGCGAGTTAGAACTCCATAATGGATCCAACAATATATGTGTACCCCAAGGGTTAAGGTGAGCGTAAGAATAATTAGCCGAAATGAATATTTTCTTGAAAAAAGGAGCAAATAAATGACCTATACTTGCGAGCGCTGGTCCATGCCCCAGCGATGCCCAGCTCACAAAATGATCCAAAAACTCGCGAATATTTGTTTCAATTTCTATGACATTCTTGCCACATTGCGCACCTACATTACGAACCATTTGAGAAGCTTGTTTTCGTAATTCAACTTGATCAAGACGAAAATCAAAGCCATGTACAAGGATTAAATCCGTTATTTCATCTCTATTCTTCAAGAGTGTATAGAACGAATCAACGCCTCCCGAAAAAAACACGCCAACCCTGTTTTCTGTTGAAATGTCTTTTTTTACAGGAATAGCGTCTTCAATTTCGATCCTCTGGAAAGATGGATGCCATGCACAATAGATATCCATAATCTTGCCGGTTGAATTCAATAGTTTCCTGCTGATTTCACGGTTCAATTTCATGTTAGAGTGAGTTGCCAAGCACGGCAGCATTGAAAATGCAAGAATAGTCTCCGCATTTGCTGTAAGGCGAATGTCGCTGCTTTTGAAGAACACTTCATGCAGGTTACCTCCTATTTTAAGCCTAATCCGCACAATAGAATGTTCAGAAGTAATATCAGACTGAATGTCTACAATCTCACAAGACATAAACTTATTGGTTCCCCTAAGGATTAAAGAAAGAAAATAAGATTAGACAGTACAACTAGCTTTTAGTCAATAATTTCAGAAAATTTCTTCCAACATAGAACGCCATCAATTTCCATAATTTTTTAAAATGCCTTTTCTTCAATCTTAGCTTAGTGATGTTTCTCAATTTGTATATCAGACCCTTCTTTAGCCTGTACGCTTCTAACCAACGAGAAAAATCCTTTTCGCTGGTTTCTTCTATTCTTTTTGATATTTTTTCAAGATGTTTTAACTGTTTCCTCTTCTGACGATTTTTATACTCCGTTAGTCCTACTTTTTTACTCTGCTTAAAAATGCGAATATCGTTTAACCTTATTGTTTCGTGAGAGAATGTGAAAACCGGCGATATAGAAACTAAACTTTCTGAAGGATGTTTCAAAAGCACAGGTTCTCCATAAAATAGAGTACATATACCATCGAAATAAAAGTTCCCCAGGCTGTAAAAGATAAACTTATCTTTATAAATCTCGTAACCTTGCACGATATGTGGGTGACTGCCGATAACCAAATCGACACCAGCGTCTACCAATTTCCTCCCTGTCGAAACACAGTTCGGAGGAGGAATAGGGATATATTGCAGCCCCCAATGCACGTATACTACAATATAATCAACCTGTTTCCTCAATTTATTCACTTGTTCTTTTATATTATCTTCATCGAATTCAACTACTCCTTTATTATTATCTGATACTATGATCGGAAGGCAGTCTTGGGTAACCATGGCCAGAAAGCCGATTTTGACACCATCAATCTCAACGACAAATGCTTTCTTTGCCTCTGTCACTGTACCCGCTCCGAAGTAAGAAATATCGGCATTATGA
>SDBT01004320.1_pt1 | contig 24185 bp, 17 predicted proteins | sample 2277101 | NCBI WGS metagenome assembly SDBT01 (sample SAMN10404973, study PRJNA504765) | marine sediment metagenome | isolation source: marine sediment core GS10_PC15, 103 cmbsf | place: Arctic Ocean: Southern Knipovich Ridge | collected 2010 | reverse complement strand
ACAACAACAACAACAACAACAACAACAACAACAACAACAACAACAACAACAACAACAACAACAACAACAACAACAACAACAACAACAACAACAACAACGTCATCGCCATGATAATCACCATAATCATGAAAACGGACAACCACGGTCACGACAATCACAATACGATTGGTTATACAAGAAATATGAACTCGGTTGTCTATACAAGAATGAAGCACTCAGTTGGCTATACAAGAATCAAAAATTTTTTTGGTATTGCATTTTTCTCATAGTTATCACGGAAGTTGTTTTCAGAGTACACTGGGACAAATCCAATTTCCGTCCGACCAATGCTCTTGCACAGATAGCTCAATGCTCAAGAGATATGTTTTATACGATCGGTAGCATTTTGTATCAATTCTTAATTGACATTTTTGAATATTGTCCAGTGATTGATATAATGAACTTGGTAAAAAGTATATTTGAAATCTGTCTCAGTCCGTTCGAATTCTTCAACGGGTGGTATGATGCGGCGATATCAGCACTCAGACCGACGGAATTATCTATCTGTTTACATGCTTGGTTAGATTTTTTCTGGAGCTTTGTTTACAGTAGTGACAAATAAAAAAAAAGGGAAATACCACCCTATTTGTAGAATTTGTTTAACAACAACTACTACTACTACTACTACTACTACTACTACTACTACTACTACTACTACTACTACTACTATGATTGATCCAAATTATGGATTGTACCATAATTACAATTATTAGAATTTTTTCATCTATTTATAACCCAACAATAAACATCTATGTTATCAATGGCAACTTCATCTTCTTTCCATTTACCCTGTTTTCCTCTTACTCAAGAGGATCTACTTTTTTTAGAAAACAACCCAAAAAAAGTAGATCTTCCATAAAGATGGAAGAAAACGTGGTTAGGGTGTGAAATGGTAATAGAAAATGTGAAAATCTACAAATAACAAGCAGAATCGCGAATGGTAAAATACATGATATTTTTTTGGCCCATTCCAAAAAATTATGGGAATTTTTTTGGGGGGGATTTCGCACGGATCGTTCACAAACCCATAATTGTGATTCTAGTAATAAATAATCTTCTACAAATATCGCAGAGATTCTTCATCATCATTATCATACGAGTAATAATCCGAATCTCTCACATTGTTTTCTTCCATCTTTATGGAAGATCTACTTTTTGAGGAACAATGTCCGAGTCTCAAAAAACCTCCCGTTAGATATTGAACGGGAGAAAAAAAATATATATTCCATGCAGGGATCGAACCTGCGATCTCGGCGTTATAAGCTCCGTGCATTAACCAACTATGCTAATGGAATGTAAACATACATATTAATAAAATTGAAATTTATTAGCAATCATAAATTTCTGGAACCCAAGGAACATGTTCCTGTATCTTTCCATTAGGCTAACAACATAAAATGATTAAGCAAAATCAAACAAAATAGAAAAGGTAATACTAACAAGACCTATATGGAAGAAACGTTTTTACTGCAGTAGGATCTTCTTTCAACAAATACAAAAAATATCACTCAGCAAACCAAAAAGGGACGAGAGCGCTCACCCAGAAAAATCACAGCAGCAGCAGCAACAACAACCCACCTAAAAATAAGGAGGATGGAAGGTGGACCAGGAAAAGAGGACTACGAAAACTGTAACAACACATTCACTCCAAAAGGGAGAAACTGGATTTTTTTCCTGCGTGAAATAAATTTATTCTTTGGTTTTTTTTCTTAATTTAGAATATTCTTTCAACCATCTCTCTCCGGTCTCCGGTCTCCTCTCTCTCCGGTCTCCTCTCTCCGGTCTCCGGTCTCCTCTCTCCGGTCTCCTCTCTCTCCGGTCTCCGGTCTCCGGTCTCCTCTCTCCGGTCTCCGGTCTCCTCTCTCCGGTCTCCGGTCTTCTCTCTCCGGTCTCCGGTTTCCTCTCTCTCCGGTCTCCGGTCTCTGGTGCGAAAAAAAATGCGCTAAAAATGTCTCGCGGTCTCTTTGGTGCAAAAAAATGCGCTGAAATTTCTCCCCCGTCTCTTTGGTGCAAAAAAAAATCCGCCAAAATTGTTTCCCGTTCTCCTCCCCCCTCTCTCCGGTCCCCCCCCCCTCCCTTTCGGTTCTTTTCTCTCCCCCCCCCCTCTCTCCGGTCTCATCCCTCCTCTCTCCGGCGCAAAAAACTTTGTCTGGTGCAAGAATTTATTCCACAGATAATCTGCGGCAAACTCGGATTATCTGCGGTAAACTCGGATTATCTGTGGTAAACTCGGATTATCTGAGGCAAACTCGGATTATCTGCGGTAAACTCGGATTATCTGAGGCAAACTTGGATTATCTGCCTCGGATTATCCGAGTTGCTTTTTCAGAAGAAATAATAGCAAGATTCTGTTATAGAAAAAAGTAGTAAATAAAAAAAAAATGTTTATTTACTATACAAAACACGTTCTAATCCTTTCTTAAGTCGCTCTTCATCACCTTTCCAAATTCCTGTCAGTCCTAGAAAAGGTTGTGCAATCGAGGTGTTACCAAATTTCTCCATTGTAAATGCAATAATATTCTCAGCAATTAATTTTGGTTTGTCGATGTTTGAAAAATGTCCAGCACCCGGAACCTTACGAACCTGAACGCGTGTATTATTGAACAAGTATGAAGCCCTCCACAATTGATTTGTCGGCATCATATTGTCTTTATCACCCCAATTAATAAGAACTGGAACTGTAATCCTGTTGTAATTAACACCATAATCGTTCTCCTCACCTCTAGTATCTCCAAAATCGATTGTTGTTTTTGGTAGAAGTAGAGATGATGAAAGAATTGTAGATCTCTCACAGAGAGATCGGATTGCACGAAATTTTGGTCTTAATGTCATTGATGTAGCAGAGCTATTCAATTCCCCGAAATTTTTGTTACGATCGTAATCATTATCAAAATATGTTCTGAGTATATGACGCATAGACCATTGATTAAATTTCTCGTCTGGATTATGTACCATTGTCTTAAGAATTTGAGTAAGTACAGAATTGAAATTTGCCATCGCCATCATAAATGCCTTTGCTTCCAATAGTGCGGCAAGACCAATAGTTTGAATCTCTGGAACTGGATAACCATCGAGAAATATTGGATTCTGTAATCCTAACGCTAAAAGGTGTTCATTATAACGTGCAGCATAGAAAAGAGCAGGACCAGCACCCCAATCATCAGCATAGAAAAAAAACTTTTCATTAGGGAACATGCTTTTACGAAGTGCTTCAATGTATTCAACATCGGTGGACCAAATCCACGCTTGATAATGTCCATTTTTGTCTCTTGCTTGTTTTTTTTCTAATCCCTTTCTTCTGAAATTCAATGGTTTATCGCTCCCTTCTAAACCTAGCAAACTGATTGAAATAGTGCGATAAAATGGACTAAGAAGTGCCTGAAGTGGATAATATTGTGAACGACCTGCTGGAACTCCGTGTAAAAAAAGAAGAATAGGACCACCTTTTTTTCCAGCGCTCCAGTTTCCCCATTTTGTATACGCAATTTTAAATGTATTTGTTGTTTTTTCATTATCCGAAATTAAATCATAATCATTTCCTTCCAATACCTCGCCAATAAAATATTCAGATTCCCATTCAAAAAATCCGTCTTTTGGCCCTTCTGATTTTTCATAAATCTCCAGACGTGGATAATTTCCGTGGAACTTGTTCGGTGGTAAACTCATTAACTTATATAAATCATCACGCTTTATATTTCTAGCGTTATCCATGGTGTTTCTATCACCACTTAAAAAATTTTGTAAGTGTTTTCGTGTTAATTCTTCCATTTTTCTGTCCCTCTTCTTTTTTTTTTCTTTAACACACAAAAAAAAGTTCGAAAAAAAAATAGAACACTAAATTTTTATTTAAATACAAGAATACGACTTAATTATTATGAATATTTACTACAGTGGCCGCAGATATATGTTGTCGGGGTTGTTGGCTGAATAGTTGTTGTTGAATATTTTGAACATAGGTTCGTAGATTTGTACTCGGTTGCACATTATTGATGTTATTCGTTGGTGTTCCTCTGTTTAATATAAGAACTTGATCATCTGACATATGTACACCTATTGATCTTGCAATGGCAAGAGCTGGTCTCCCACCGCCTGTCAACATCTGTCTGAATATTGATCTACTGACAGTAGCATCGACCTCTAGATCACTTATTTTTGTTTGCATTACTCGAATAATAGCTGATTGAATTAGAAGACCTAACGATGCAACAATCGCAAAGAGGAACAGTAACAATGATGCTATAGCGTTTGCAAGAAGGAATACAATAAAATAGCCGAGTACGAGAGTCAGAAATCCGAATCCAAAATTAGACAATGTCCAGTAGAAACAGAAAGTTTCTACGGTTGGAAGTGCTTCACCGATTGGATATGCTACTTTCTGTGCTTTAATGAGAAGATACTGTGTGATATCAAGTCCAAAGAAAGTACCGATGAGATCGATGATGAATGAAAAATTATTAACCAGATCGGTGATGAATTTCGAGAAATTAAAACTCGCAATCGATGGAAATTTGAAAGCGAACGATAGTCCCCAACCGGCAAGTATCCAAAGATAAGGAGTGTAGTATGGGAAATAGAATGTAAATGTTGTAACGAAAGGAATTGTGATCGGGAACGTAAATACACCGAAAACACCAGGAATAATAAAAATGAACGGAAACACTATCAACGTTCTAAAAAATGAACTTTCAGCTGTTTCATCATCATCATCATGAATGAAAACAGAATCCCACCATCTAGGAATACCGTTAAAGAAATAGAAGATATTATCGAATGCATCCACCCATTGTAAATCATCCCGACATGAATCATATTCACGTTCTCCATAGTCACAAGCCGGACACATTGGTCTATTGCATTGTCCGTCTGATGGACAATTGTCACCGTCCTCTTGTCCTTCACAATCAACGGATATGATTGCTTTTGGCCAAGGTATTTGCACTCGTAGTATATTTGTCGGTAATGGTTGGATCCAATCGAATATGGTTTCCGGAAGAAGAGGAAAACAGAATGTATTATAGAAATTTGTTCCGTCGAAATCCTCTGGAACATCACAACTTATTATTCCGAACATGAAATTAACAATCGGTTCTACAATATCTTTTGTGAAATCGAGGTCAACTGTTACCTTATCTACAATATCACTCCAGAAATTTTGTTGGTTGAAAAAAAAGTCCCATAGAGTATCAAAAAATTCTAACGCTTCTACGTTGTAGTTGAAAGGCTCCGTAGACGATGGAAGTAAACGTTCAGTAGACGTTATATATCTTATTTCTTCGTCTAGATCATCGTATAACACTCTATCACCACCATTCTCTCGTTTTTGCTTCTTAATAATCTCGTAGTAATCACGAACTGTTACATAACTGTGAAAGTATTCTTCAAATTCGAACGGTCTAAGTAAAAACATATTGTATCTAGAACCACGTTTTCTAGGCGGTAGTTTTGGTATTCCAAGTAGTTTTCTGTGTAATTCGTAGCTAATCTCTTTTCGTGGACGATCTCTGATACCGAGTAAAAAGTGATCACTAGCTCTTTTTCGCCAGCGAAACTGTAATGATTTTCTATTGGGATCTTTATTCGCTAGTCTTCTTTGATGTTCAAGTTCTGATTCTAGTGTTAACCGGTTTCTTAGTTCAGTGCGTTTTTCTTCAGCAGTTTTATTTTTGTCTGCTGCGGTCTTCGCCGCCGCTAGAGTTGTATTGTTGTAATATTCTTCTATTCGCTGTTTAAAGTCTTTGAATGTACCGTTTCCTACAACTGTATCCTGATGTTCTCTCCATTCTTCATACTTCTCTTTGTATTTCAGTATTCGTCCCCATACTAAGCTAATGAGTTCTTCTTTCGTATAGTTTCTCCCTGTGGTACTATTCACAATCTCTCCACTCTCTGAAATTGTCTTCAGCTTTTCATAGTCTTCCTTTATCATTGTGAACGCAGTTGTATTGAAAAGCTGTTCTATCCATTCCGGTGTTTCATACTCTGGTTGATCTTCATACATCTCTTTCCACGTGGTCAGTGGTTCCGATTCCTCTTCTTCGAATTCATAATCATCGTATTCGTTGTTTTTTTGATCTAAAAATGTTTTAAATGTTGTCTGTTCTTGCACATTCTCTTGTCCTTCTTCTGGAACTACCGATCTTTGGTTCACGTCTCGTTTTGATTGACCTTCTTCTTCTTCTTCTTCTTCTCCTTCTTCTTCTTCTTCTTCTTCACCATCATTTATTCCAAACAATAACACTTGATCATGTATGGTTTGTAAAGTACGTGTAGGACAGTCAAAATCACTGTGTGTGAGATTTGGATTACGTTTTATCATTCTATCACCTATTCTTAGCATTCCGATACATACAAAATAACGAGATGCTTCTATCCAATTTTCTGTTATATTTATATCTCCTGGTGTTTTACCGTACAAACTCTCACCACAACTACTATTTCTTGGAATAGACATATTGTAACTAAGGAAGTTATCCCAAGTAATCCTAAATTTGTCTAATTGTTCCTGAGCTTGTTCCGGTGTTACGGTATCTCTTTTACACGTACCATCCGGTAAACATGGAATATCGAAAATTGGCGGAAATTCTGTGAACAAACAATCTACTGCTTCAATGAGTTCTTCAACCTCTGAGATGAATTCTGATGTACTTGTAACTGGATTAGAGCAACATCCACCAATTTCAGAAAGACAACCAATCCAACTAAACAGAAATATGAAATATAATAATGTCTCACGCAAAAATTGGATAATGGCAAATATCGGGTTTAAGAAATTAAAAAACGGCTTGATAGAAGCAATACCAGGTGAATTGTATGAAACCTCCTGTAGACAGTTAAGTCCAAAATTACTATTTCCACCTAGGAAAATCATTTTCGAAATAAAAGCATCGTTTGGAGGAGGTATTTGATCGAATATACATTTTATCGCTCTCTTAAGCATACCAAAATAATCGAACACCCACCGCATTATCGACACGCTATCACTACCGAACGTAACAAGACTCAGATTCGTACACATTTGTATTAGGCGATTGACAACATCAATAAAGGATACCGGACGTGGATTAACGATGCTGATCACTGCACGAAGTAAGAAGACAAGCGGAAACAGAATAATTTCTATTAAAGGACGGAAGACAAACTGTCCATTGACAGCTATAGATCGAACACAATCGAGAAAATTTATAATAACTTGTGTGATAAGCAATATATTGGTCGGAACATTGTCAACATTGTTGAAAGTATCAATAATTTCATTGAAACTAGACATAAAACAATTAAATATGTCGAATGCTGGCCTGATGATAAATAGCAACCATGGACGGAATAATGGCAGGCCAACCCATTGTACACTGAGAAGTCCATTCAAAAAATTAAAAAACGAGTTGAAAGAAGTGAGACGCGTTTCACCGAAAGGAGTTGATGGTACGTTCACTAGAAATACATTGTAGAGGTCTAGTAATGGATTAATGATACTTGTGAAACTTGCAAACGGAAAAGAGATTGTGCCTGTACCAACTGGAATGGTTGCACTGCATATCAACGCATTTCGGAGTCCTGTGACAATATTATCCAGCGTACCGAAATTAACGACTCCTTGAAATACAAACGCAACCCAGCAGTCAATAAGATCTCGAACTGGGCAAAGAACGAAATCCACTATATTGAAAACGGCTGAAAGATTCGTGAAGAGAGGACTTACTGGCTCAATGATAGGAGACCAAATTCCACCGATATTAGTGATACACATAGCCAAAGCATCCCAACATCCGGACAGATCGCATTGCGTAGATTGCCCAGTTGGAAATGAACTGATACATACATCGTAGGTAGTCGTAACAATACAAATTATAGCTTCTATTATATCTTGGATACCTAGTCCAAAAAGAATATCAAGGATAAATTGTAGCAGTTGAAGAAATAGAACGAATATAAAATTATCACATATTCCTGAAGGAATAGGGATAAATGCAGGAATTGGAATCGGTGAAAACGCCTCACAATCCTCTCCCATAGATATGAAAATAACAGAACAGTCTAGAATTTCAAGCAGTGTGAACAAGATTTCTTGAACACCGTCGAATATATCACTTGTTTTACACAGTCCGAATTCCATTACCGCACGTACTATCGGACGCCAGAGATTCAATACTTTAATTAATACATCACAAGCCAACAAAAAAATATCTCCAAAGTCTATTCCGAATGGAATTTGATCCAAAAATTCAAAAGCAATACGTTCAATGTAGATACACCAACAGCTTATAAATTCATCCACAAAATCATGGCAATTGCTACAGTCACAGTATTGTTGGCAGCGATCACAACAATCGCTGCAAGATTCTAAAAATGGACTACCAGCACATTTGGAATACGCAAATGGGTGAAGTAAAATTAGAATAGGAACTCCTACATCTTGCTGACTTAATGCACAATTATCAGAAATTGAAGCCGCAGATACTTTACATGTTGGACAACGCTGGCACATGTAACAATCACCACTGATAATTTCTAATCTAAAGGCTGCTCGTAATACATTCGCTATAAAGTCGCAGTTGCAAATAACTAAATCAATTAGATTCTTCCATAAGATTGTGAATACTGGATTTAATATGGGGTCAAACAGTGGACGCAGATGATCTTCGATACAATCACATAATTGTCTAATTACGAAATCAATACGAGTTGGTAGTAATCCTCTGAAAACCAACTCAAGTGTATCTATAAACCATACACAGATACATTCTATCCAATCACCAATTCCAGGAAGCAAACCTCCAGTCGCCAGTTGAAATGTATCTCCAAGACAAATACAGAATTCACGTCCACGAACAGGCCATGTATTGAACAGTTCTAGTGTTGCAATATTTATTGCCACAAGTTTACCCCATAGTAGGTAGCATTCAATGTTATCCACCGTATCATTGATAAAATCGTCCAACAGTCCATTGAATCCGGAAGCTGTGATATAAAGCAACCAAAGTCGTAGACATTCTATACCTTTCTGAAGAATCACGAAACATGGCCCATTAAAGAAATCGAGTGGATCAAGAATAATTGCGGTGAGAAACTCTTTTGCAAGTTGTATCAAACATATAATTATATCTATAAACTCACGTAGTACATTCGTAAAAAATGGTATCTCCCAACTCTCTATCGATACCGGTGCTAGAATTACACAAACACCGAAATTAACAATGGAACATATCGCCTCTACTATTTCTGTACGTGTTGGAAATGACAGAACGAAGATATCAGGAAATTCATCCAGTAGTACTTCAATACAATCTCTCAGATAAAGTATTAGATCGTTCCAACGAGGAATAACGAAATTGTACAGATCTCTAAATGGAATTGCAAATCTATCAACAAATCTATCGATTGTATCGTAGACAAAACACTCGTAGAAAACGTCTAACTTTTGCATTGTCTCGTTCTGAAACTCTACTACTGAAAGTCCAACTACAAATATTATTGTAAATGCCATAAACGCCCATTTTAGTGCAAATGGGAATGTAAAAAATTTAAAGAGACTCTGTAATGTGCCATTTAAAATCCTCCATACATTTGATAATAACGCTGCTGTTAATGCTAGAAAAGTTGACAGTAACGCTAGTACAAATCCGATACCAAGAAATGCTCCAGCAGCTAGAATCAAAACAGATACCCCGACAAGCGCGAGGATCGTTGTTGATTCTACCATATATCTCTTTTCTTTCTCGCTCTTAGCTTCCTTTTTTTTTTAAAAAATATTATATTTATTAAATACTTGATGACTAGCTAAAATAAACCTGCGTAAAATATCTTTTTATCCTTCTCAATCACTCAATTTTTTTGAAAAAAAATCAAAAAAAAAATTGCGAAATATAAAAAAAAACCCCCCAGTTTCATCATTTCTCTCCTCCCTTTCTCTCCCAAAAAAAAAATGACATTTCAAAAAACTTTCGCGTGGTTTGTCATTATATTAAATCTTTACTATCCAATAATGTATCATATTACACGACCGGATGATACTCGTTTCGCGTGGAGAATGTTCTCATTGCAAGGACTGCGTCGGTGTAGAATCACTATGTATACCAGACTAGACGAGGAAATAAAATTACCACAACGTTCTGAAATTCTAATAAAACTTGTTCAACTGCATATCGATCAAAAGCTATTTGAAGCGTTAGTAAGAACGACGTGCATTGAATATGTAGATCTAGATGAAATTAAACTAAAATATGAATGCGTAGATATTGATCTAAAGAAAATAGTTTTATTAAATAATACTGTTACACGATGTAATAGGGAGGATCATGTTCCTCGTTTATAAGCCAGTGAAATGAATTTCTACTCTCTAAATCATACCTAGTGCTACTATCGGAGATGTTTCTGTTCAGTAGTTCTAGTTCTATTTCCATCATCTCAGTAAATGTCTCGCGAAATACGTTTGACGCTTCTTTATTTTTTGAACGGAATCCAGTTGCCGGAATACGCTGAATATCAAGTAGAACAGGTTGCATATCTTCACCGACAAGTATGAAATCAAATGCAAGAAGATGAAACCTATTTTTGGGCTTTTTTAACAACAATGGTTCATCGCTACCGTATCGATATTTATGATAATAAAAATAGAAATCTTTGTCATAGTAATCGTACTGGTACTCTGAAATCGCCATTTCCTCGAAAATATCTTTTGTTGTATTTATTGTATGTACAATAAATCTCTTAAATAAACTTCGATACGATTTTGTTAGTAATTGTGCATCACATTTAGGTTCCATAACCTCTTCCTCCGCTCCGCCTCCTCTACAAAACTCTTCACCTCCTCTACAAAACGCTTCACTGAACTGATCAAATGTTAGTAACCGATCGTTGCGACGCATTGATCTAGAGTTTGTGAAATGAATCGATTTATCGTTCCATCGATTTAATCGGAAGGGTTTCTCAGCTACCCATACAACACCGTCGTGATATAACACCATTAATGGATTCGTATTTGCAATCAATACATGAGTTTGAAACGAAATCTTATGTCCGTCCGGTGTTAATATTGGATTCGTAATGTATGGCTGAACCAGTATTTTATCATGAATTGAAACACAACCACCTGCATTAGCAATTTGAGCTAGTAGTGCTTTAGAATCCGGAAACAACATAAGACCAGAGGTACGTGAAACTGTTGCATGCTTCATAATCCAGACACTGGTGTTTACTGGTTCTTCAATGAGTCGTTTGATAAAAATATCACACTCAGTTCGATTGTACAGAAGATAGGTTTGTGTACACAGAATATCGTTACATGCTTCATTGTTGTGAAAGTATGAGAATAAATTTCCTTTGTCAGTTAACTTTTCTACTTCAGCTATCTGGGATAATAGTTGTGTATCAAGTGTTTGTTTCTCGATATCTATTTTTTGATCGTGTTTTTTTCTGTACGAAAATAAAACGTCTGCATTGTGAGGCCAATATACTTGGTTCCAATCTAACTCTTGTTTAAAAAATTTAGTTATAGTATCTTTACCACCATCAGACCAAAATTTTACAGAAGAGGAGGAGGCGGTGGATGAGAAATGCTGCTGAAATGACAATAGAAGAAGTAGTAAAATTATTCTTTCTACAAGCATTTTTTTTTGCGTCTGTTTTCTATAGGACTATGAACGATCCAGGGGAGATGTGTGGTGGACTTGGGGAAAAAAATATAAACTTTCAGAAAAAAAAATTTTTTTTAAAAAAAAAATAATAATCTCTATGAGAACGAATAAAAAATTTGTAATAAACGAACCTAAGATATTCGTATTCTTTCTCATAGTTTGTAACGTTTGTCATCTTGTAAATCGTGCGATTGAATCTGAACCATATTTTACGTCGTACCTATTTTCGTGGGATCAAATAAAGTATAATAGTTGTAAAATAAAAATAATTCCACAATACGAAGAAGAAGAAGAAGAAGAAATTATTAACGACGATACCACATCGAATATAGCAGATAATCCAGTTTTTGAGAAATGGATAACGGAAATAGAACAAACAGGAAACAAACCTCTAGCTTACGAAATAACGAGGCTGATTTGTGCAGTTCAGAATATGACAAGGTTATTTCAAATAAACCTTCAGTGCATGGAATACTCAACGAATCGAATCAAAACACTGATCAACAACGAAACAATTCAATGCAAAATGGTATTTCCGATACAAAAAGCGAACGATCTACTGACCGGGAAATATTACAAGAGACTTCAACTGAACGAAAAACTAATGGAATTACGGAACCAGCATCAGAAAACCAACAACTTCACACTAGTATTGCAGAGGAACAAAGAGAGGAAAATCGAAATGACGAAGTATTTCGCCGAACTAAAACATCAACAGTCACCACCACCACCACCACCACAAGGTCAGCTGCTACCAGTGGAGATGACGGAACCATTGTTGTTGACAATAGTGGAACAACCACCAGCAGCAGCAGCATCACCACCATTAATACTGTCGTCATCAGAAGAATATGGAAACGCATCAAAAGCCAATCAATCACACGAACATTAATAGAAACATTAGATTGGATTGTCTTTTTTGAAGAAGATGATCCAAAGCAGATTAACTCCATTACCTATGAGACTCGATTGAAAACCTTCCGATTCTTTTTCTTCATTATATTTTGTATAGATATTGCACTTAATATCTATAAATCACCGACCTATGATTCCACACTTATCGATGTACCACATTTCTCATTCTTTCACTATCTACCGGCTGTCACTCCAGAGCGCGTGGTTGTTCTATGGTGTATGCAAAGCTATCTAGCATTTCAGGTTGCGTTCGGATTGCAGATGAGATGGACTGTACCGCTAATGTGTATATTAAATTTCTACACCTATTTTTGTAGTCGTCTCGATTCGTATCAACACCATTACTTACTCTGGTGGATTTTATTTATTCTGTCTACCGTCGACTGGAGAAACGTTAAAGCATGGTCGATCCGTCTGGTACTCGTACAATTGTCTTTCGTATACTTTTTCGCTGCTGTAACAAAGCTAGACTACTTGTTTCGTGTCCAAGAAATACTCCCGATTCAAATCAATATCTGGTGGTTACACAAGTTCATTTCTTACACGTCTATCTATCTTGGACTTCCAAACGATCATCTGTTATGGTGGTTTGCTGGTTTTGGCGTTATCCTGCTTGAATTCTTTCTTACGTTCGCAATTCACACGAAAAACGAAACATTGAGAACGATTGCATGGTTTAGCGGTATGATATTCCATCTCATGGCAAACTTATCTTCACTTCATATACGTGCGTTTTCGTATTATATGTTTGCTTTGTACATACTCATTGCACCTGATTTTATTGTTCGTATATCAAATGTTGGAATTCCATCTACAATTAGAAATATTGTCGTTGGTTTTCTACGTGGTGTAATTCTCGTTATTATGAGTTCGGAAGATGATGATGATGATGAATATGATAGAGTAATAATAAGAAATTCAATAGAAAGAGAAGTAGAAGAACGACGACACCAACAACAACAACAACAACAACAAGATCTAGATCCGACGACGACGCCAAAATGGAAACACCACACACCACCACCTCACCGTCGTAGACCGGAACGTGCTGGTTGGTGTTTACGTATCGTATTTTTCATTTTCTTTTCAATTTTGTTGTTTAATCCATTTGCTCCTGCCTCTATTCGATTCATCGTTTGGTTAATCGTTTGTTTTATATCTATAAAAAGACCTAGACAACTTACAAGACTTTGGCACCTCGTTTTCGGTTACAAAAATAGTAACCGATATCCTTGGTGGTTTGCTGGTCTCATTTTTATGATAGCATCGAATTGGTCCTACGTTATTTTAAAAGAGGTTGAGTTTCCGGTTTATCATCGTGTAACAACGTTCAATTGTTTACTTTGGATAATGAGTTCAATTCGAACAGAGCATAGTAGAACGTATTACACCATTTCTCATTTGATTCACTCATATATTCTTTTATCTATCTATTTTGGAAACTCAATTGAATTGTATTAAAAAAATAATATTAATAAAAAAAACGTCACCCCCGACTTTTTTTTCTTCTTTCTCTGGATGAAGTGGTATGGATGGAATATTGAATTTAAACAAGTACCACGTCCTAATCAGAGTAGGAAAACAATAAAAAATGGAACAATCACAGTTGAAATAAAATTTCGTAATCCAACAGATGAAGATAAATATCAAGCTGCAAATCTAGCCATCAAAATTCTTATTGAAGATAAATCACTACCATCATCATCATCATCATCATTAAAACCTATCGTTGCAGAACCACATGGTGAACCAGTTGTTCTGTATCAAGAATCGTCTATAACACCTGGAAGACCTAAAATAGAATTTGACTATGAAAGAAATTTTTACATTGTCCGTATGACATCAGCGAAATTATTGACAAACCTTTCGGAACCACTCGGAGATGTTGACTATCGAATGAATCCACTTGAATACGCTCGTTCATTTTCAATACTTATCTACTATAAACAACTACCGGTACCGTTAGAAGATAAAGAATTAGTTTATCCAGTACTATATGATATAGAGAAAAATTTTGCCTCACTACTGAATCTTTTTCATCCAACCGAACGAACCGCTATAGACGCAAGTAGAATCGCATTTCTACAAAGTGGACGTGGTGACGGAAGTTGGATACGATTTATGCATGAGTATGGATTTTGGGAAATTATAGGTGTAGAGTTTCTACTGAATAATAGACCAACTGGTAGGACAGTTGAAGGTTATTTAAAAAGTAAGCTAGGATGGAATGGTGATTACGAAATAGGTCTAAGAGATCTGTCACTAGTAGGAACTGCAGCAATTGAAATACGTCCAATTGCTGGTGGAAAAGGATTCGGTGCTTTTTCAACACGGAAAATTCTCGAAGGAACCTGGATCGAAGAATATGTTGGTGACGTGCTTACAACCGCTATTGATGAAGAAGTAGATTCATACTTCGTTGCTGACCTGGAAAGTGTATTGGCTCCAAAAACTGTACGTAAACTGATTATTGATGGTGGAAAATCTGGTGGACTTTCTAGATTTTTTAATCATACTTGTTACAACACTATAGAAGAAGAAGAAGAAGAAGAAGAAAAAGAAGGAGAAGAAAAAGAAGAAAAAGCTGATGTTAATAATAATAATAAATATAAAGCACCAGGTCCGAATGCGGACCTTTTTGCTGTATGGCTTCAAATGCCTCAAGAAAAAAAAGGAGAACGAAAAGTTCTTATAAGAGTGATGCGAACTGTTGAAAAGGGTGAAGAGATGACTGTAAACTATGGAACAGAATATGAAATAAAACGATGTTTATGTGAAATTTGTAAAATTTCTAAACAAAGTAAAAAAAAAATAAACATTTAAAAAAAAAAGAAAAAGAAAAAAAAAAGTTGGTGTAGAGATTTATTTTTTTTTTGTTTTTTTCTGAAACGAAACGAAAAAAAAAATGACTGACAAAGGAAAATTGAAAGAACCTATTGTCAAGGAAATACCTAAAAAATACTACGTTATGGAGAATTTACTAAAAAATGAAAGTCCAATTAAGAAAGAAAAAGGTGGTGGTGGCGGTAGAAATAAAGCATATCCATTTTCAATCGTATTTTCTAATCCTAATTTGTGGATAACCGATCCAGAAAATTGGAATGTGATATTACAAAAAAACAATCCGTCAATTCTCGTCGACAAATATACTGACCAAATAATTAAGAGTGGCAATTATGAAGTTAAAATTACAAAGAAAGGTAATATCTCATCTATAGATGAGATATTAATATCAAAATATGCTGGTACTACAATTAAATTGACAGGAACGAATTGCTATTACTGTGGTAAACCAAATCCTCCTTACGTGTGTAGTAGATGTTATTTCGCTCGTTATTGTACAGATAAATGTCAAAAAGCTGACTATAGAAATAGTCACTTAAAAGATTGTGTTAAGTTAATAATAATAAAGCCTATCACAGAACTAAAAAAAAATCCATGGTTGTCATAAAAAAAAATAAATTTATTTTTTTTTTGATAATAGTATTTTTTACAGGGGGAAAAAGGAGTGAGAACCGTATAACACACGGAGTTTATTTTTTATAGTAACAATATGGGGGGGGAGGTTTGAGGTGAGAGAGATTTTTTTTTATATTCAAAAAAAAAAGGGTAATACATCGGTAGCTTTTCTAATTCTAAGTGACGATGATGTGAATCCTAATATTGTCGGATAAGATGAACATTCTTCTACGTACGGTATAAAATTGGTCATAGCTTTTACCATTAAACAATCTATTTCAAGTTTGTGGAATGTGTAATGCTTATACATTCTCATTGCACCCATGTCGGAGCCTCCGTCCGCTGGAAGTGTTATACTAAGCAGGTTGCACGCCCTTTTACGTCTTGCAATATGTATTCGAATGGCTTCCACAATTATACTTTGTATATCTATACTAACTGCCGAAAGGTAGCCAGACATAATGCCTGTTACGGTGTCAAGAATCTCGTTTATTACCGAGGCCTTCCATATTTGTTTTAAATCATTATTAATATCATTTAGCATATTGATCCCTTGACTCGAATTGGCTAGAATTTTCGACGCTGGAAGAGTGAGATCCATTGCAGTGAATAAAGGTGGTAACCATTTTCTAAAATTAGGACAGTATTCTTCCAGATACGCATCTGTGATTCGTGCTCCAAATGTACCCCGACTCACATTTGCACCCATTTTTTTATTTAATCTTAGTTGTTGTTTTTTTTGGAGTGATGTATATGAAAATTACAATATATATATATTTAAAAGAAAGCCAATTGGTCATGAGATATTCCTTATTTTTTTTTTGGAATTTATTTTACGGTGGAAAGTAATGCGTGTGTGTATGTCCGTAATTAAGTAGACTGCAGAAATAATCACCTAAAATATCGTGTTAACTTATTAAAAACCTATCACACACAAAACTAAAAAAATCCATGGTTGTAATAAAAAAATATATTTATTTTTTTTGTAACAGAATTTTTTTTTTACATTGAGGAGGAAGAGGGTAAACATATATCACACTGAGTTTCTTCACTCCAATCTCTACAGTCACAACATTTATATTCAAATGCTAGTAATAATTTGCATTCTTTATAACATAATTCACATTTTCCGATCTCTTTGCAGATGTCTAGGCGACAAATTTGACACATTGAATCCCATAGCGATTTATCTATTAATCCTGGTGGGGCTTTTCTACCATAATAACATCTACAACAACAACGGATATTCATTGAGAAAATGGTTTTTGTACAAGGACATGCGGAACGTTTACATGTTTCACATGAATCATCATCCTCATCATCATCATCATCATCATCATCATCATCATCATCATCATCATCATCATCATCATCATCATCATCATCATCATCATCATCACTGATTATAATTATATCATCATCATCATTATTTGGTATTGATGACATTTTTTTTTGGTAACGGCTGTGGGGGGTTTTTTTCCCCCGCGCATTTACAGGTTTTCTAAATTTAGAAACCATTTTTTTCTAAATTTAGAAAAAAAAACTGTAAATGCGCGGCAGGGGAAAAAAACCCCCCACAGCCGTTTCCTAAAAAAATATCATCACACTACCACCATGACGGATAGATATCTTAAGTTTCAATATTCCGGCCTCACATATCTTCAAACAAACTTCTTCGACAACTTCAGCAATCTACAAGAGCTTGATCTCTCATACAATCAATTCACATCTCTCACACCAAACGTATTCAACAGCAACCTCACCAATCTAAAAGAGCTTTGGCTCTCTAATAATGAACTCACCTCTCTCCCACCAAACATCTTCAACAAACTCACCAATCTAGAAGTGCTTAGTCTTGGGGTTAATAAGCTCACCTCTCTCCCACCAAACGTATTCAGCAACCTCACCAATCTAAGATATCTTTATCTCGCCAGCAATCAACTCACCTCTGTTTCATCAAGCATCGGCAACCTCACCAATCTAAAAGAGCTTTATCTCACCAGCAATCAACTCACCTCTGTTTCATCAAGCATCGGCAACCTCACCAATCTAAAAGAGCTTTGGCTATCTAATAATAAACTATTAACTCTTCCATCAAGTATCGGTAACCTCACCAATCTAGAACTATTTTTTCTCTGGCAAAATAATATCACCTCTCTTCCACCAAGCATCAACAAACTTACCAAACTAGACAGGATGATACTCTCTAATAATGAACTATTAACTCTTTCATCAAGTATCGGTAGCCTCACCAATCTAAAAGAGCTTTGTCTCGACAATAATCGAATCACATCTCTTCCATTAAGTATTATCAATATCACCAGTCTAAACACGATTTGGCTCGAACATAATCCTCTAACAAAAGCAGAATCAATACAACTGATGGGATTTCCTCGATTGCATGAAATTTCAGCACGACTAGTTATTTTATTGTTGTACAGATGAAAGTATTTCCAACACTAAAAGAAATCGGTGTAAGATGTATAAACTTATCCTATAGATAGTAAATATTAATAAAAAAAAATTACCGCCTCCTCCCCTGTCTACCGCCTAAAAATTTCCAGAAATTGTTTTTTTTTCAAACCAAAAAAAAAATGTCAGATTCAAAATATCCAGGGTCAGAAAAACACAGTTGTGATGCTAGTTACGGTTGTATAAACCAATCAATATATAAAATGGTATCATCAAAAACATATTGTCGGACATTAATCAAAATCGAAACCAATAGTCATGCTTGGACTTCTTTAGAACGTACTAATTATGTAACACAATATGCATGTTCTAGTTGTTACGGAAACCTTATGTCGAAGGAAAAAATATAATGATGATGAAAAGAAGAAGAAGAAGAAGAAGAAAGAAGAAGAAGAAAGAAGAAGAATAGAACTGAGATGAATAAAAAACAAAAAAAAATAAATTTATTTTTTATTCTTTCTTTTCCTTCTTCTTGGGGTTTCTTCTTCTTCTTCTTCGTTTCTATTCTTAATACATGGTGGTGGTTCCGGTTTCTTGGAGTTTCCCCACAAGCAATCAACAAGATCATTGTTCTGAGTATTTGTTGTGTTCGCAGAGATCCATTGCATCACGACTAGAAGAAGTTTATCTTTATCATTTCCGTACCAAGTTTTAATCATATTAAGATAATCGTCTGCAGTCAAAGATTTTTTTTTCCATTCTAAAAATGATTTAACTTCATCTTTTCTACCTTCCGATAAATTTATAATATTGTCAACACAATTTGAACATATTAATCTATCAAAATGTCCTGTTGACCAAATGTTACTACTCGGTAATTTAATATTTGAATCACTTGAACTGTATTTATAACATATGCCGCATATTTTAGAATCTGACATATTTCGTCAACCTTTTTTTTTGGTTTTTGTTTTGGGGAGGGTTTTTTTTTTAAATATATAATAGACTACCACCACCACTACTACTACTAAATATAGTATAAAAAAAAATTACCCGTCTATCGCCTAAATTTCCAGAAGTTGCGGGAGGGGTTTTTTTAAATATAATAGACTACCACCACTACTACTAAATATAGTATAAAAAAAATTACCCGTCTATCGCCACCAAAAAAAAATATGTCAGCTTCACAACAAAAAATCATTTGTAATAGCTACGGTTGTCCTTACAAATCAGTATATAAAATAGTAGTAACGACAACTTACAAACAGACAGCAACCAATATCAAAACCGGTAAAAATGTTTTGTGGTTTGATCCGGATCAAAGTATTGATGAAGACATAAATTTATGTTTAATGTGTTATGAAGACTATATTTTGAAGCGCGGTAGAAGAGGATCTAAAAAAAAAGTCGCTTATGAGGAAAGAAAATAAGTGTGAATAAAAATTATTTAATTTTTAATAAAAGAGAGTCAATTAATAGTTGTTGGGTTTTAACGATAGTTGATAGTTCCTGTACAGCGGCAACTAAATGTGTAAATATTTGGTCTTTATCAATTGTTCTCAAATTTTCAATGTGAAATCCATCTCCTAGTGTAAATTCTTCTTTGTGGCCAATGGCTTCTGGTATTTGCTTCTCTACTTCTTGGGCAATAAATCCAGTTTCTCTTTTTCCGTGTGGTATGTTTACAAAGTTTTCGTATTGTTCTATGTACTGGTATTCTCTGACGAGAAGATTATTTATTTTCTCCAGGGAATCGCTAGTATTTACTGATTTTATATTTTTCTTTAAACGTTTATCGGACGGTAGACAAGCACTTGCAGTGATACAAACTGTAGTTACATCAAAAATAACAGTAGTAACTGGTCCTGCCGGAAGTCCGAATTTAACAGTAGGAGTTACAGGTAGAAATACTGGATCAAACGGCACCTGAAATGAAAAGGCGGACTGTAGTATTCCTCCAACGGTAACCCAAGGTGTATTAATAGGTGAAATAAAATCATTGAACAATGTTTGATTCACAGTTACATTTCCCTTAAAAAGTGTATTACCACACACTTCCAGATCTTGTTCCATAGTAACATTTCCACCACTTACTACAAGTGTTTGATTTATAAATACACCTCCTTTAAAAAGTGTGTCACCACACACTTCTAGATTTTGTTCTATGCTTACGTTTCCTTTCACAGTTTCTGTTCCACAGACTTCCAGATCTTCTATAATACTAACACTCTGATTAAAAAACGCTGAACCGCCAACTGCTAGACCGGATTCTAATGACATATTTCCCTCTACAAATAACTCTCCTAAAACTTCCAGCTCCTGTTCCACAGTTACATCTCCTTTCATAGTTACGTTTCCACACACATCCAGATTCTCTATTACATCCAATGACTGATTTGCAACGATATCACCTTTCACCAGTAGATCACCACATACAACTAGATTCTTTTCGATAGAAACACTTTCCGTTACTGTAACATTTGCATTGAATGTACTTTCCGCGTTGACAGTTAGAACGCCGTTCAATGTAGTCAATTGCTCCGAGGTAAGATTTTGAACAGCTGCATTCGTTACGTTTATTGTTTCAATGTTAATGATAGAAACAGTTAGAGAGCCGAGAATTATTAGATCATCAAGAAATTGAGCCTTTCCAATAACCAACAATTCATCTCCAATTTCGGCGTCGTCGAAAACAAAGAGGTCGTCCAAAATAGTAAGATCATCTCCAATCTGCACAGTACCAGCGAAATTTCCAACCGTAGTATTGATTCCAAGCGTAGCTTCAATAAAAAATGTGTTGAGGTTTCCTAAGGTTTGAAATATATCACCAACTATAGAAAATACTCCAGCCTCCACGATTAAATTAGAACCAGCTACTAGTGTTACATCACCACCGACCTGTATTTCACCACTAGTTATTACACGCGAGAAATTTCCATCACCAGTAGAAACCAGACTTCCGAGTAAAAAAGTTTCACCAATAACAGAAATGTCTCCAATTACATTTAGATTCGAGACGAGCGAGACAAACTGACCGATAAATGATGCATTTCCTTTCACCAGTAGATCACCACAAACTGTGAGATCTTCATTGAATGTTACATCACCGTCTGTAACATCAAGTGTTCCGATTATCGTTACCGGAGCATTGTGACAAAAATCACAGACATCTGCTTTCGTTGTATTATCAATTACCTGTGGAGCTAAAGCACAAACAGTACAGATAGAGTCAACAGTTTCCGGTTGAAAAATAACCTGTGTGGAATCAACGAAACACGAAGTAGAGTTACATATATCGAATATAAACTCATCAGTAACATTTAGTTGACTCGATTGAATCATACAATTATCTTCCGATCCACAAATCTCCGAAATCGTTGAATTGCTCGGAACAAATTCTGTGCATTGTTCACAGATCTCCACTACAGTACTGTCGTCCAGTAAAATCTGTGTTGAATTTATCAGACAGAAAGGCGACGCGCATAACTCCAGAATTGCTAGCGGAGGTGGCAGCTGTGAATTACACTCGTCACAAATACTCTGTACAGTTTCATTGATAAAAATGATCCGGTCTGAAAATATAATGCAATCGGTAGAGTTACAAATCTCTTCAGCTAACTCATCCGTTGCTTCGATAATCACGGAAACGTTGCATGCTTGACAAAACTCCTCAATAGAATCGTTTGTAAAGTGAATTTGTTCAAACTCTATACCACATGCAGTGTTATTACATATTTCACTAACAATTTCATCACTCGGTACTGGACATTGATCGCATACTGCTAAAGCGCTCGGCTCATCTAGAAGAATTGTTCCAATACCTCCTACCGTTAGATTTCCAGTATATTTTCCATCACCATTTGTACACAGTTCACCGTTCACTACAACATCATCTCCAAACGAACTCGTGTTATGCACCACAAACTGCCCGAAAACCGTTAAATCATCATTGAACACGGAAGGCCCTGCAGTAGATAAACCACATGAATTGCCTAGCACAGTTCCATTCCCAAAGAATACTTGTGTTAAACATTCACTTAGAATTGAATCTGAATTTGGATCTCTTACCAGTGCAATAATGGCTATAATAAATGCAGCTACTGTAAATAACCAAAAAAGAATACTAAGTCCCCACCAAAGATCATAATCCGCTCCACTAGGCGCATCTCCAATCAGTGGTGCATCGACTGAAAATGATTGTGGTGTCTGTGCGTTATGACTAGGAGGGTTTCTCCTATACATATAAGAAGTGTGTATGTGGGGGGAATTCTTGTTTCTTCTTCTTCTTCTTCTTCTTTCTTTCTTTCTTCCTCTTGAGAAAAAAAATAATTTTTTTTTATGAGAGGATGAGGAGGAGAAAAAAATAATTATATTCGAATGAGAGAGAATATAGAAACACACGAAGTGTCATTCATATGTAATTATCACTAAAAAAAATATATCTTGAGATGAACGTTTTTCTTGTAATTTGTTGTCTATTAATAGCTGTATCAACAGCTATAAAAACAGAATTTACGTTAAAATTAAACGGTGGTGGTAGTGAGAAAGCATTAGCAATCTATGATAATGAAACACAGGAAATAGTGATTAATCAAATGAATTTTGAATTCATTCAAAATTTACTTCCAAACGCTAAACTATTCAATTCTTATGGTAATGTGATTACCGCTGGAAATGATGAAATTAAATCAGACGATACATTATATTTAGGTAGTCGTCCGGGAGAGTGGTTTGTTTGGTCAAACGACGATGACGAAACAATCAAGATACTCGTGGATGTACATGAGGACAATCGTAAATTATCTCTCAAGACGCTTATGACGACAAACGGAAGCAATAATTCACCACATGTATTTCAAATCGATAACTTTCTAAGTGATAAGGAATGTGATGAACTTATTAGATTGGCAACAGAAAAAGGTCTTTCGCGTTCTTTTACACGTCGGAAGAATGGTGATGGTGGCGTAGACAAAGGCCGTACTTCTGATCAAACATGGCTTGATCAGAACGAGTATAAAATAGCTAAAGTTATTACGGAACGTGCAAATCGTTTAATGCGTATCGATAATATTGGTCTACACGAACAGATCCAAATTGCTCGTTATTTACCTTCCAATCACTACGGAGCACATCTAGATTCTTGGCCTCAAACACTTGATCAGGGAGAGCAAAATAGATTCACAACATTTCTTATCTATTTGAATAACGTTGATGAGGGTGGTGAAACTGCATTTCCATTAGCAGGAAGAAGAACTACTGATGAATATCCTATTCATACATGTGCTAACGTTACGCTAAAAGTAACTCCAAAAAAAGGACGTGCTGTTCTATTCTATAATTTAGACTCTACACTTCATATGACTGGAGTACGTGATCCGTTCTCTCGGCATACTGGATGTCCAGTTGTGAAAGGTGAGAAATGGATATGCAATCTATGGACTTGGAACAAGTGGAGTAATTGGGAAAACTATGAAAGATTCACTGGTATTCCTCATCCGAATGAGAATTTTATTAAATAAATATTAACAAAAGAAAATTTTTTTTTCTTTTTCTGTAAAGAATAGTTTGTATGTATCAGGATAGAGCTTATTAAGAATAAAATAAGGCATTCCACCGCTATAAATCACATTTTTATCTATTTCTTTATTTCTTGTCTTGTACATCACATCTCTATATTTCTTCTTCATCGATAGTAGGAGGAGTAGGAGGAGGAGGAGGAGGAGGAGG
>SDBT01004319.1_pt1 | contig 24189 bp, 19 predicted proteins | sample 2277101 | NCBI WGS metagenome assembly SDBT01 (sample SAMN10404973, study PRJNA504765) | marine sediment metagenome | isolation source: marine sediment core GS10_PC15, 103 cmbsf | place: Arctic Ocean: Southern Knipovich Ridge | collected 2010 | reverse complement strand
CCGATAAGGTAATTGATTATTATGAGTTCTGGCAGAAGCCAAGTAAGTCCTCTCCTGCCGGCATGGTAGCTGTCATGCTCGGTAATCAGGTTGTGGCTCATGGTCCATACCCGATAGAGATCTATCCTCATAGTGAATTGCCGTTCTCTCCGGTTGCTCCACTGGCTATTGCTGGCGTTACAGGTACCGGCATACCTCGGATATCTCAGGCAAGACCATTACAGCGAGAGTTCAATAGGCTTCGAAGTCAGATAGCTGAGAACATTGATGTTATGGGTAATGCTGTTATCTTTGCGCCACGACAAGCAAAGCTCCGTCATAAGACGCTGGACAATGGATCCGGTAATATAATCGAATATGATGGTCCAGTCGGCAGACCTACCCGCGAACCCGGTGTTCCTATGAACGGTCAGGTGTTTGCTTACCTCCAGGAGACTAAACTTGCAATTGATAATATCTTTGCATTCCACGAACCATCACAGGGCAGAGCGCCACGGAACATTGACAGCGCCAAGGGCCACATGGCTTTGCAGGGTGCTGATACACTCCAAATGGGACCGATCGTGCATGCCTTTGAGAAGTCAGATGAGCGTGTTGTCTATCAGGCCCTTAATCTGGCGATAGCGAATTACAAGCCAGGTAAGTTGTTTAATGTGCTTGGCTCTGATTATCAGTGGGCAGCATACGAATTAGATAGGAGTCAATTGCTTGGCAAGTTCAATGTGATCGTTAAGCCATCATCTTCAATGCCGGTCGATAAGCAGGGTGAGGCCATGCAAGCTTTCCAGATGTGGCAAAGTGGAATTCTTGGTGATCCTAATGATTCTGAGATAAGGCTCTGGACGTTAGATCAAATGAATTATGGCAATAACGATGTACTGTTGCAGAAGAACGCTAAGCAGAAGAACTTCTCCCGGATGGAGTTTGTTTCGGCATTGGAGGTGCTGAAGAATATCAATCCACAGAATTTCCAGGGCATGGACGAAAAACAAGAGGCTGCAGAGATACAGCGACTCACCTTTGTTCCACCGCCAAATGTATTTGACGACGATATGGCTCATGTTCATGACCACAGCGAATATCTAATTGATAATGTCTGGAAGATGCGATCTTCTGGTAGCATTCTAATGATAGAACTATTGAATAATATGATGGTCCATACCGATATCCACAAGCAGAAGATTATGATGGCTGCAAAGATGCGACATGATCAGCAGATACTTGACCAAATGCTAATAAAAGGGAAGACAATGGAGCAGATCATGGCCTCTAAGAGACCTGCTGTATCCAGTGCTTCTACTAAAGATAAGAAAGCGAGTTAATCATGACTGTAAACGGAAACGATTTATTGAACGGAGCACCCAGCGATGTGCCCAGTACTGTACCATCGGTAGTAGAAACAGTAATCGAGGGCGGGGTTCCTGTATCGACAGTGACACCTGTAACCGAAACACCTACGCCAGATGCCACACAAACGCCACAGTTGCCGGTAGAGACGCCGAACGCTCCGGAGAGTACAGAAACACCAGTTAGCACTCCCGAGGACCTGACAGCGGCCTCAGAGCGTCTTAGCCAACGAAATGCAAAGTTGTCTAAACTGGTCACGGCTTTGGGCGAAGATCCTAATAGCGATATGGCCGATCAACTTGAGGCTGGTGTTATCACGGCAGAGGACGTCCGGAATCGTTTATTGTCGAGAATGAATGTGCCACAGACAGTTGCCCCGGTTGCCCCAGTATCGCCAGCAAATGATCCAGTAACAGAAGCAACCACCCGTCTTGAGACCGCTAAGGCCGCTTATAATGCCGAAGCAAAGGAGGGTGGAGTTCAATTAACTACAAACAGTGAATACATGGATGCCATACAAGGCTTAAACGAGGCAAAACTAAACGCAGTTACACAGCAAGTTACCGCTCGCGAAACAGCGACGCAGGCTAACGAGAATGTGAATGCGGTATTAAGTGCTGCCCAAAGTGGTGAATTCTACGGAGATATGTCAACCGAGATGCAAGGTGAAGTCGATCTGGCTTCTATTGGTCTTACTGGCATTATTGCGGATAGGGAAGCTCAGCAGCTTGGCCTTAATCCTGCGAATCTCAACGCTAATCAAGTAGCGTATTTCGCCAATAAAGCCCAGGTGATACTTGGCAACATGGCTAGTCACTTTATCAGTATCGGCGAAGCTCGGGTCCGCGATGGATTTCGACCGCCTGTTAATCCCCCTGGTGCTCCACCTGTGACCCCAATTGGTCCAAGTGGCAATGCAATTCCAGTGCCCAATCAATATTTGAATGTAAGTATTGATAGTCACAAGGATGCAGCTCGTGCTTACGAGCAGAGTCTCAGGCCTGTTGTTTAAAAGAAACGAGTAAAGTTATGAATGAATATGAAGTTATGTCAATGCAAGAACGGCTTGGGCGTCATGCCGAACTTGATAGTATTCTCCCTTTGGGCAAAAGCTCAATGCATTTTAGGTTTACGGGATCAAATGTGATCTCGACAATTGATCAGACCAGACAGTCTTTTCAGCAGAGCTCTACGGTTGATGGTTTACTGAAGAACGTATATCTGCCGGCTCTGAATAACGTAACATTCCATGCAACACCGCTCTTGGAAATGTTTGGTGACTTCGGTGGTAAGATTGACTTTGCCGCTAACCTGATCATCAAAGCATTTAAGTATCAGGGCGCTGGTGGTTTCGGTGCTATTGCTGAAGGTGGCGATTGGGTACAGGGTAGGAACCAAAGAGGGTTCCAGGGTTCTGAGCGGATTAAGTTCATGAATGCCTATGTATCTCTTACCGGTCCTGCGGCTAAGACCGTCAAGGCTGGTGCTGGTGGTTATGTCGATGCAATATCTTCGGCTATGGATGACACCCTGCGACTTGCCAAGATGAACATGGAACGTATCTGTGGTGGCCAGGGCAACGGCGAGCTTTGCCGGTTTGCTGTTGGCGGCGCTAATGAGGCGGCTATGGTTGTTGGTGAGTATGTCAAGATCGTTGCCGGTGCAACTGATACCACGGAGATCTCGAATATTACTGCTGCCTCTGGTGGTGGTTATACTCAGGCTCAGTGGTTACAGCCTGGTGTTCGGGTTAATCTTGTCAAGGATGGTAATTTTGACGGTACTATCCCTGAGATTGATTTCGTAGAAGATAGCAACAATCTAAGGGCTTCGTTTGAATTGGCTTCGGTTAATTACGACGATGGTATATTTGGTTTGAAGTACGTCGCTCATCCATCTGGTACTTCCGGTACTGTTGATGTTGCAACTGAAATGGCAAGTGATACGATTGTTATGGTTCTTGAAAACGCTTATGGTCCTATTGAGGCCGCTGGTGGTTCTACTGCCGATCAGTCTCTTGAGATGAACGGTTTGTATAACCTCGTCTCTGATGGTTCCAGTTCCGGCGAAACCGGTTTCACGAGTATATGGAACCTTGATCGTACTACCGCAGCTTATTCTCATGCCTTGAAGTCCAAGGTTGTTATTGCTGCTGGTGAGGAACTTGATGAAGAGCTGATGATGCGTTGGATTCTGGATATGGCTAATATCCGTCAGGTTGTCCCGAACACGATGATCGTGGATCCGCTTGCAAGAATCAAGTACTTCAGTAACCGTAAAGAGGACCGTCGATTCGATACCGCTGTACTGGATACTTCGTTCGGTTTCCGGTCGCTTGCAGTTACGATCGACAATTACACTCTTATATTACAGAGCCTTGCAAGTCTGAAGCCTGGTACATTGTTCCTTATCAATGCCGGTGACTTCAAGTATGCCAAGGGTACTGCTGGTTGGGAGTGGGTAACTGACGGTCCTATGGGCGCGTTCAGGCAGAAAGAGAACTCTGATAACCTGTATGCAACCGCAGTCAATTACTGCAACTTTGTTTGTGAGAATCCTCGTGGACAATTGAAAGTCACAGGGCTTTCTACTGGTTAACATTTTTCTTTCTGGCGATGGCCGGGGCGGTGGTAACATCGTCTCGGTCGGCTGGTAACGTAACATCTATTCTGAAAGGATAGGCAAATGAAAAAGATATTGATTTATTTAATGGTATTGCTTATTGCGGTACCGAGTTTTGGAGTGGTTTCACCCTCAAAGGTTTACAAGAGAAGTGCAGGTAATTTCTCGTTGCCTTTTGCTGGTACGTCTGCTGCTCGTGATGCGGTCCCAACTGGACTATGGACGTTTCGTGATGGTGACCGATGGTATGACACATCTGGTAACCTATGGTATACTTACGAAAGTGCTGCTTGGGGGGCTGACTCCGGTGGAGGTGGTACTACTCTGCAGGGTGCTTATGACTTTGGTGGATTGGGTGTTGGCAGAACGATCACGGCTAATACCGGTGCGGTAGTTATAACAAAGAATGATACCGGTACCGAGAATCAGCTTGAGATCAATGCTACTCCATCAGCTGGTGCTGACGGCGATGGCATCTTGATCACTAATGGATCCAACTCTACTGGTGTAGGTGTACAGTTTGCTAATACTGGCTCTGGTAATGATATAGCCGGAACAGGTGATTTGTGGACGGTATCGAAAGCTGGACTTCTTACTGTTAAAGGTGGACTTACTGTTGTCACCGGTGGGGAACTCCTGGTAACTGCCAGAGATGTGCTCTTCGATGATACGTTTGATGTAGCATGGGATACCAGCAGAGATACATTTCTGTTTCAAGACAATGCTATATTAGGTCTTGGTGGTGCTCATGATGCTGCTGCTGATTTTGCCATTAGTCATGACGGTACTGACGTTGACGTTGAAGTTGCCGCTGATGCTTCTATCTGGAAATGGGGTAACGGTACTAACGACATTGATATGTGGTGGTATGGCGGCGATGCTGGTGATTATATGCTATGGGATGAAGGCGCTGCCTTGCTAACATTTGTTGATGCCCATGCAAGATATAACGACGATGGAACAGTGGCGTATGGAACTAACGCTGACTTCACGGTAGGTTCTGCTTCAGCAGGTGTATTACAGGTAGACACCCTTTTAACTGACAATACGGCACAGATCAGATATGGTGCTGACACTGACGGTATTGATCTGAAATACTTTGGTGCTACTACAGGAGCTTTTGTAATATGGGACGCAAGTGCAGATGATTTCGTATTCGATGGAGCATCCTCTCTGGAGATAGGCCAAGCAGCTGTTGTTCAATTTATTGATGATGCAGATGGCCTTGTAGACTGGACTCAATCTTTAGTGACCGACGACATCTTGACTTATATACCAGCGCTAAGTAATGGCACCGCTTCATACAATATTGGCGATGCTACCAATACGTCTGACTTTAGACTGTTTGGTGAGACTGCAAGTACGATTGTGTATGATGCCACCGCTGATATGGTAACATATAACGCTTACGACATCACTATGAACGATGCTGATATTATCGGTTTCGGTGATAGTGCTGCGGAAGGTACGATAGCCTCCGACGGAACCGGTTTAAATGTTACGCTTGGTACATCTAAGGCATTGAACTTCTTAAGAGCAACAGCCGGTACGATTAATATTGGTGTTGATAACGCTGGTCTTGATTTCAAATTCTTCGGTGAAGCTGCAAGCAAATTGGTTTGGTGGGATCAATCCGGTGACGAATGGTTCTTCGGTGCCGATGCAGAGGGCATAGATGTTACGTTTTATGGCGACACTACTCTGAAAACCATGAAGTGGGTTGAGGCTACAGAAGTACTTTCTCTTGACGGCGATTTAGCTATGTTGGAATTCCGTGGAGCTTCTGTTGATGCTCACGAAACAACTCTTGCCGTAGTCGAACCCACATCAAGTAATGTTATTACATTACCTGACGTTGCTATTGGAACTGTTGAGCTTGGTACGGTTGCTACTACAGTAATTACGGCAGATACGACAGCGACTATTACGGTTGTTCCCGGTACAGATACGCTCTACACTTATACCATTGACACGGACAATGAGGACTGCACGCTTACATTCTCCGCTGGCGGTACCGCTGCGGACCGTGCGACTTTAATTTTCATTACTGATGCTGCTGGAAGTGCTGACGAGGTTATGACCTTCGATGGCACACTTGCCATGACTGAAGGTACACTTACTCTTGCAAATTTAGCGTCAAATAGATATGTGATATCGTTCGTAAGTGACGGTACAGTATGGATGGAAACAAGTAGGACTGCGGCTTTACCGTAATTAATTAACTTTAACGGGGTAGGGCATTTGCTCTACCCCATGCAAAGGAAACAATATGAAATCAGAAATGAGATATCTTGTAGTAATTGATTCCGACCAGAAGCGTCTGCGTCGAGAGTTCGATGACCAAAGGATCCATTACGGACGTAGCCAGAAAACACATCAGTTTGAAGTCTGGTATACGCCCAACAGTTCAAGGCCGTACAAAATAGCGATATGTATTAATGTATGCCATGCAATTGTCCAGCTTAATAACCGCCAGAAAGCAGACAAGATGCGAGCAAAGGATTTACTTCGCGAGATAGATGATCATAACGATAAGCTGACCGAGAGCGTACACGCCGATGCAATGCACGCTATCAAGGCTGATCTTCGGAACGTGGCTTGTGGTAGGCAACTTTATACTTAAGGATTCATTATGCAAGTATATCAGACAGTAGCACAGATAAAGGATGAGTTCGAAATACTACTTCGGAACATAACCGGTCGTAAACAGCTTACTGCCGGTGAGGTTGATATTGTCAATGCCGCGATCATTGATGCTTATCAGGAAGTATTACTCGAATACGGCATTACCGATTTCCGATTCCTGGAAGTGGATATATCTGTGACAACTACTTCAGGTGCCAATTTTGTTAATCTTGACGAGTATGTTTTCCGTGCCTTGCCCGGGACCTTACGAATAAAGTCTGAGAATCAATTGCTTTCTTTGATAGAGGAGGCTGAGGTTTATCTTGTGGATCCGGATGGTAACGAGGTTGGTGTTCCAAGATCATACTTCTACCGAGGCTCTGATGATCCGAATATAATCCAGATAGGTTTGTACCCAACACCGAATTCTACTTTCACGATAACAGGCCGTGGAATGAAGTACCCAACAGATGTTATAACGAATTTCCCGATATCTGTTGTGAGTGCGATTAAATATAAAGCTAAAGCATTATCTTGCATGCATATTGGTATAGGCCAACTGAAGCCACAATTCGATGATGCATACGAAAAGATAATTGAAAAGGTAAAAGATAGTTACGAGGAAGATCGGCCAAAGCATGTAGGCCGTAGTCGTAGAGTTGCACGACCTTATTACAATGAGGACCAATTTTCATAAGGAACGATAATGCAAACTGCACAGAATTTAATTGATCAGCTTAGACGGTTTATGACCGATGTAGACGATGAAGCGTATACCGATGCAACCTTAATCGGGTATCTTGCAGAGGCGGTACAGAGATTTGCTTCTGAGACTCACTGCAATCAGGCTATCATTGATTATACCAGTACCACCAATAAGATAACCTTTGCCCAGCTTAAGACAGCTCTTACCGCTGCCGTATGCGACAAGATCATTGCGGTTGGTAAGATGCGATTGAATGATTCAGCTGGTGATAAGTATCTGCCGAAAGCTCCGGTGTCTGAAATGACAGCTATTAAACCCGCTGCCACATTGATACCGACTCGATGGTATCAGTTCGCTGAAAGTGTATTCTTCGATTTAGATTCTGCTGTTGCAGGAGCATCAAACATATTCGCGGTATTTAGTTTCTATGTTCCATTTAAGCCCACTGCTGTTGGGGATACCGTCCTCATCCCTGACCAGTGGCATCCTGCACTTGTTCATTATATGGAGTTCTGCTGTCGGTCTGCTGACCGTGACGCTGGACTTGCTAATGGTGCCTTTGGTCAATATGAAATCGTTAGAGCTGAAGCAAGAGAATTCTACAAAGCATTTATGGAAGGCTAATGTTCAATATACATAACCAACCTGTTAGGCCGCCAACGCCCGGAGCATATCAAAGCGATGACTTTGAACAGAAGCTTCTTACGGACTTTACTGGCGGTATGAATATAACTGATCTTGCGGAGACTCTGCCGGATAATCAGTTTACGAATATGTCTGATCTATTTTTAACTCGTAAGGGTCAATTAAAGACCAGGCCTCCGTATCGACCATTTACGTTCTCTGCTACCGTTGAGGATTCTGCATTAAGCGATGGTACTTATATCCCTACAAAGATTGTTGGTTACAAAATAATACCGGCTGTTGTAAGCGGTTGGTCGTATAACGGTGAGATCCATGTTGTTGCTCTGTTAGATTCGAATTCACAATATTCCGTATGGGCATACAAACCACCTACGGCTTGGCTGACCGCAACCGTCTATGCCGCATTAGATGTAGTTAAGAACAATGGCTATATCTATCGGTGTAAGGCAGGGCAGGGACATACCTCTGGCGATACTGACGACGAGCCCGGTGTCGGTGCTACACAGGCTACTTATTGGGAAGCATGGAACGGTTGGATTCAACTTTGGACAAGTGCAACAGCAACCGATGTCCGGATAATACCTTACCAGCTTAACGGCGCTGTCGATATATTCATTTACCCTGACAACGACGGTCCAGAGCGATATGCTTTCAAGGCAAGTGCATTATCTGATATGGGGCTTACTGCTCCAACTGTCGGAAACTTTACGACCGTCTTAACAGAAGGCGATAACAGTGCCGGCTTTGTAAGGGCTACAGCGGAAACGGTTTATTACAAGTATGCTTTCTTTTATGATGAAGTTAATAGTACTACCCGCTTTGGTGAATCAGCATCTACCGCGATAACCACAACATCTTCGGAGGTTCTATCCGTCACAACTGCTAATGGTCAGATATCATTTGCATTTACAGATGTAAGTGTCCCTGTTGGTGTTTCAAAGATAAATGTGTACCGTGCTCCTTTGGGCGAAGTAGGTGGTCCTTACTTGATTGTAGGGTCCAGCACCGCAACAACGGCTCCTGACGCTGCAGGTGCGGGTGTGTTCCCGGCCTTTGTAGATACGATATCTTGGGGCGAAGAGGGTATACAGGATTTAGTACCTGGTACCAATCCGTCACTCTCTGGTTCGGTACTTACGATCTTAAGGCCGTCACTTGTCGGCACATCAATAATCGGCTTTGATGCAACCATAACTGGTAAGGCAATAAGATCCAAAGAGGGTAACCCTGACATATGGAACCCTTTGGCATTTGACTATCTTGAGGGGAGTGGGCAGGGAGCTCTTGCATTCAACCGGAAAGTCTATGTATTTACGGATAAGGGGTGCTGGCAAAAGGAAACTGCAGACAGTCCTGCTTTCGGTATTAGCCTGGTCGGTTGTTCTGACGGTCGAAGTATACAGGATATCGGAAACGGTATTGTATGGATGGGTGCTGATTCGATTTACTTTGCTGACTTTGTTCAGCAGTATGGGTCTAAGGGTGACTTCCCAATGGATATCGGCCATGAGATATTTGACGATGTTCAGTACCAGGACCTTACCGAACCAATATCGTCTACGTTCTTCCAGCGAAGATACTACCTTACATTCATACAGAGCAATGATCTGTCCAGGAAGACTTATGTATATGACGCTGACTTCAAGAGTTGGCAGAGGCATTCTGTTGCCCACGAAGCTTTTGCTGCCGGTAAGGATACGCTGTACTCTGCTGGTATGGAGAATTACCTGGCTACCTCTTATTGGTATGTTTACGAGCATGACTATTCCGCGTCTGTTGCGATTGGTACGTGGTCATTATATGCCGGTGTTGATCGCCATGATTACAGGTATCTCGATTTGACCAGCGAACCAACCACGCCGGTATATGCAGGCTCTAAGGATATCACTATCACACTCACCCGCGAAAAGGTAAGACTTGGCGGTGTATTCCAGCGATACTTTATCTCATCTGCGATTATATACGCTAAGGCTGATACGATAGATGCCAATGTGATATTTACTAATGAGGACGGTGATACCGTAACTCTTAACTTTGCTCAAGCTGCTGCAGCCGGTACAGAGTTTCCTGCGGTATATGATGACCCGGGTACTGTCTATGCTGCTACTGCGGCGTATACGGTTAAGGCGGCTACTGACGCTCTCAGGGGTTACAATGCGATCACTGTGGCCGGTATGAGAAGACATAAGAAAGCAAAACGACAGCTCAAGGATCTATCGTTTGATATAACCTTACAGGTTGCTGTATCACGCGACTTTAGATTGTCGTTATTGGGATTCAGATATAAACCATTACCACCGCAAATTTAAGGAATTGAAAGATGGGTAGACCAGCAGCTTTAAATATTGATAACACAGATGTTGTTTCGGGTAATGAAATACAATCAGCCTCATGGGTTGCTCGTATGGATGCTCTTGAATCAAAAATAAATGCAATTATTACTGACATGCTTTCTCAGACCGATGGAAGTGCTCAGGCTATTGCAAGTGCCGCTACAATGAGCGGTATCTTGACAATGGGAGCTGCTATTGCTCTGGGCACAAATAAGATTACTGGGCTTGGTGATCCATCTGCTGCACAGGACGCTGTTACATTAGCTTATCTTCAAGCTAATCCTGCGGTTCTGACTGGCGATGATCCTGTTTCGGTTGACTCTGGATCCGATCCGATGTTAAAAGCTCACGCATACAAAGCTCAAACACTTGGGATGGTAACGGCGTGGACCAATACCAATTCAGTAAGTGCAATAAAAGGGTATGTGGGAACTACCAACGACCCGGCTGGCGCAGGCGTGCAAGTAGGTGAGAATGGTAGCGGAAGCTCAATTAAGTCATTTGTTTCATTCTTAGTTGCTAAGGATAAATATTTTGAATTAACACATTCTGCTGCAGTTGTAAATATAACCTGGACTCCAATAGTAGCAGGTGGCGGTAATCCGATAGATCAAGATTAAGGAAATATCATGCTTAAATTATCAGTAAACAGTAGTGACGAAGTATATGTAAGAATGTCCAAGGCAGAGTTTGAGGGCTTATCTCGTAATGATCTGGCCCAAACTGCTGACGGAGCAACTGTAAGTCTCGTATGGCTTGCTAATCTGGTTAATGCCGCTGGTTCGTCCTCTGGTCTTATACAGGACGGGATAGACAAGGCTACGGCTCTTGCAGCCGCATTGGGAGCATTATTGCCATGATCGTAGAACGGCTTGAAAACCCGACTTGTGAAGATCTAGCTGATATCCTTGAGTTGTTCAAGAGGATTAAGAAGAGAACCTGTACGGCCTCTGCTTTCCTTGCATGGCTCGATCAGCAATGGGGAAACCTCTGTGTTCCGGTGATAAGGGATGAGGGTCGTATTGTCGGCTTTACGGTAGCTGAAACACCGAGTATTCTCGATCCCAAGACTGGCTGGTTACCATTTACGTCACTTGCGTCCGGTTTACCCCGTCAGTTTGTCTCTGAGGGCCTGAGGATGGCTGAGGACTGGCTTAAAGAACAAGGGGCTACCAAATACATATATCAGTCACAACGAAGCCCCAGGGCTCTCCTACGAGCCTATGGGATAAAACCATCTAAAGAGGTGCTATATGAAAAACAGATTCGGTAAAGAGATACATGGTGAGATGGGTATGTTCGCTCGATTCAAGGGTGGCGGTAAAGCACCTGCGCCTCCGTCGTCTGGATTAGCAGATACCAAATACATGAAACAGATCCGTGGTGAGACTTACCCGTATATCGAGAATGCTATTGCCGGTAAGGGCTACGGTCCTGAATCATTAACCAATATGCGATCGTCAAGTATGTATGCTGGCCTTAAGACTTCTTTCGATACAGCCGGTCAGGATATGCAGGCCCAATTGAACCGAGTACTTAAGCCCGGTGATGATCGTCCTCGAGAGTTTATGACCAAGAACCTTGGCAGGGACTATTATACCGCTAAGGATACTATTGCAAGACAGCAGAGAACCGAAAAGGTATCTGATAAGCAAATGGGTATGGGTATGGCTGCTGATAGCCTTGCCCAGGAACAACGGATGTCGGTATCGAATGCCAATGCTTATAACGCTACCTTGCAAGCCAATATGGTAAACCAACGTCAGTTCGGTAATTTTGCTACGAATGTGGCTGGTGGAGTTGGTTCTGGAATGATGGATGCATACTTCGCTAAACAGATGGCAGGAGGCGCAACAATATGACCGAAGATATCGCAAAACCTGTTACCGAAGAGATCCAACAGCGGCGTAGCTTGATTGAGGATTTCGAGGGTATGCTTGGTCAGATGCCTGGTGCTCAGTTTGGAGATACTCCGCTTATGCCTCTTGAACATATATTCTCTGATGGTATTTATTGTCGGTTAATCAGAATTCCAGCAGGAACGGCATGCACCGGAAAGATACACAGGCATAAACACCCCAACGTGCTACTTAAAGGTATCGTGCATGTGTTCACGGAAGATGGTGGTTTTGAAGAGCTTATTGCTCCGAAGTTTATGGTTAGTGATGCAGGTACCAAAAGAGCAGTACACGCAATAACTGATACAACGTGGATTACGTTTCATAGAACTGATTCGATTGATCTTGAAGAAATCGAGAAAGAAGTAATTACGCCTGATTACCAGAGCCTTGATGCTTCCGATAGAAAGGAAATTACATGAGTTGGGCAGCTGTAACATGGATGGCAATAGGCGCTGGTGTTGGCGCTGGAGTAGGACAGATAAGCGGTGGTAATACAGAGTCCACGCTTAAGGGTGCTGGTATCGGTGCTGCTGCAGGCCTTGGTGGATATGCGGCCTTTGGTGCCGCTGGTGCTGGTGCAGGAGCAGGAGGAGTTGTTGGTGGTGGTGCTGGTGGTTCTGCCAGTGCTATTTCTACGGCCGCTGGTGGATCAGGTATTGCAGGTGCGACTGGTGGCGCTGCGGGTGGAGGTCTTGCTTCACTCGCTAATCCCATGATGCTCGGTCAGGCTGGACTTGCTCTTGCAGGAGCATTCAGTAATACCGGTACCGCGTTCCAGGACAAGATTGATATATCCAGCAGAGGTAAGCAACTCAAGAAGAACTTTGCTGGTGCTGCAACAGATACATTGGCACAACGTAAAAAGGGTGATGTCAATGATCTTGCTTTCCAGGATATACACAAATTAAAAGTATCTGAGGGCCAGCGTGAACGTGGGTTTAATGATGCTTCACAGAACCTTAATGCAACCATAGCCAATAAGGGACGGTTGCAACGTGGTACGGTTGCTGGTGGTGGAAGTCAACTCAAAGGGATTGCTACAGCTACCGGAGAACGGGTACGAGGATTATTTGCTCCGACAAGTACATTAAACAACTACCGTCGTGAGGGTCTTATGAATGCCGTAAAGGATCTCGGTAATCTATACTCGATTGAGAACCAGGTTGCATCGTTCCAGTATGGCGGTAAGTTATCCAACTGGCAGTCAGAACAGATGTTATCCGCTGATCGAGGTGCTGCAATAGGACAGTCGGCATCAATGATCGGTGGCAATATGATGAATCAGGCTTATTTAAAAAGAGTTAACGCAGCTTAAGGGAATAATTATGGCTAACGGCTATTACGGAATACAAACGGCAGGTGCGGCAATGTCCGGTATGAATGCGGCATACAATCGCAATGTTATGAAACTTGCGAATTTGCAGATGTACGAACGATCGGAAATGCGGAGAGATGAGGCTACGGCGTTTAGTCGCGGTCAGTCAAGAGTCAATGCTTCTCTGAAGATGATGAATACGACTTTGAACTTAGATAGCCAGATGTCCGGACTATTGAGTCAGCTTCAAGGTCTTGACCTTGAGGGTAAAGCCGGCAAGCAAAGGGCTACTGCAATATATGGTAATATCGTTTCTTTGCAGAATCAGAAAACTCGCATGAATACCTTAGTGGCAGAGAATCCAAATATGTTTGCCCCAGGATCTGGTGGTATGTCTACTCCAGCAGCTACGCCGGCAACGCCTACTCCTGCGGTACCGGAATCAGGACAGCCTATCCAGCCGACAGCATCGGCTATTGATACCGCTCCGTCACCAACGATCACTCAGATAGGTGATACTACCGAAATGGCTAAGAGTCGTGAACGTGTAACCGTGGCTGGCCAACCAAAGTACTTCGATCCAAAAACAGGGCTATATCATAACGTCAGCAAGAAAGGATATATCTCTGATGTTGGTGATGTATTGCAAGAGGATATCGGAATCAATGAAGCTACGTATCTCGAAAAGGCAAAGCCGACACTTGATAAGGGCGGTAGTGATATTGTTAAGCTGGGTAGCCGACTGCAAAGCAAAGATATTAAGAATCAAGATGAATTAACCGAACTTGTCCGTCAGTCTATAAGCCCGATGAATACAATGCTGCAAAGGATTCATGAGCCGTGGGCTGCTGTTGGCAAGTTGCCGTCAAAGATGGTTGGTCATAACCTTACGTCTCTTAAGGCTAAGGTCGCAAACAGCAAACTGAAAACAGAAACGAAACAGGCTTTGAGTGAGGCGATTACCGCGACAATGAATGCCGGTGAGCTCGAGGGTGATGTAGGTTCGTTCGGTATGAATCTTGATAAGGACGCTCTTACGGAGATCCATGCTTCAATCGAGAAAGCCAAACCAAAGATCACAGCAAAGATCGACGGAGTATTAAGGGCTTTAGTCGGTTCTGTGACGGCTCTCCCTATACATATAGGCCGTGAGATCGGTGGATTATTTACTGGCACTGAACCAACAATGTCAGGGACTAACAAGAAGATGCAAGACTGGGCTAAGTCTCGTATGACACCGGAACAAAAAGCCGGCATGGTAGAGGAAACATATAAGGGTGTTATGCAGGATCTCGAACAATCTGATACGTTCCAGGAAACGATATATGATTCTGCTGCCGCACTAATTAATTCAGGTGCTCAGTTTGTCGATGCCAACGGTGAACAGTTAACCGGTTCAGCTTTGGTTAATAAAGCTCAGGAGGTAGCTCGAACGAAATATACAGAGGAACTTCTTAACGCGATCAATACGCATATCAATGATAAGTATCCGACGTATGATGCTGGCAAAAAGCCTTTGCTTGATAGTATCGGGACAGGGATAAAGAAAGCTGGCGGTGCTGTTATATCTAGTTTTCGTGGTCTTAGCGGTCCAATGGGTACGCGACCAAACTAACAAGGATGATCAATGGCAAAAGTTTCAGTTAAACCAACAATGATCGGCTTGGCCGGATCTTCTGGTGCCTTGCCTACGGTAGAGCGTCAGATAGCACGTGAGGGTCTTGATACAAGCCCATACGCTTATAACTCCAAGTCCCTGAATAATATGTACCGTATGGGTCAGCTTGTCGAACAAAAGCAAGCCATTGAAGCCTCACAGGAATTTTACAGAGAAAACTCTCCGGAACTACCAACAGATAAGAAAGAAAAGCTTATTGAGGTTGGTCGAAGACAAGACGTTGCCACTGGTGTGAATAAGCAACTCATGATACTTGACGCACAGATCGAGGATAACAAACGTCAGCGATACTTCGGTACATTACGATCTACTTATTACTCTCTTGCCTCTGGCGTTGAAACTATGCTTCCATTGGCACGAATAGCTTTACAGGGTGAAGATACCGCACAGGCTTATCAGTTTGCCAATAGTCTCATGGCATATCATGAACCAACCGGTGCAATTGACAATCTTATCCAACAAGCATTTGCCAATGCAATACCAATGACAGCTATTGTCGGTGCTACGATTGCAACTGGGGGCGCTGCTACTGCTGCCGGCTTATCTGCCAATGCCGCGAATATACTTGGTGGTGCTGTCAGTTTCGGACTGATCGGTTCGCAGGAGGGTGGTAGCTTCTATCTTGACCTCCGGGAGCGTGGTGTCAGTAAGGAAACAGCAACCGCTACTGCTGTACTTGGCGGATTGGCTATTGGTGCTCTTGAGATGTACACCGGCAAGATACTTGGTGCAACATTCGGCAAAATACCTATTGTCGGTAAAGCCATCGGTGAGACTGATCGTGTTGCCAGATTCAAAGCCTTAAGGAAACTTGGCGGTAAGACCGGAGATCTCAAGGCTGTTGCTGCATCTACCACCGGACGTAAGGTTGCTGTCAATGAATTGAATGATGCTCTTAAGGCTTCGTTTGGTTCTGCAACCACCCGGGTCGGTGCAATACTCGATATGGCTCGTCAGTCCGGTACCGAAGCGGTTACTGGTGGGTTTGAGGAACTATTCCAATCTTCTATCCAAATGGCACTTGGTCAACATGCAACAGAACTCGAGGGTCTTGAGTCGTATATGCCGACAAATCCAGACGGTACGATCGACGAGACTGCTGTACTCAAACAATTAGGTGAAGCATTTGCTATCGGCATGATGCTCGAGGGTGCTATGGGTACCGCTGCAACACTGAGATCCGCAAAGTCTCGTATCGGAGCAGCTGAGTTTATGGAGAACGTCAAGAACGGACTCCGGAATACAGAAGTATTCATATACCACGACAATGAGGGTAACCGGATATCTGATAAGAAAGAGATTAGCCGGCTTAATGACCTGTATAACGAATCAGGTATGACCGCGGTATTGAATGAAGAAGAGGGAACACAACACCCGACAGATCGTTGGGCTACTGAATTGGAACGTCAGGGCCTAACGGTCGTTGAAACTTCTCTACTGGATCAGAACTCATTGGATTTTGTTTCCAGGTATGCTCTTATGCAGTCGATTATGGAAGAACGTAAAGCGATCGACAAGTCTAAGGTCGATGAGTTGCCCCGGGGTCAGCGCCGTGCTATATGGGATAATGCCATACAGGACGGTATCGGCCAGTTAGTTAAGGACCCAATGGGTTCGATCATACTGTCTTATGGTGATATCGCACTTGAGAGTTATGGTGAGGGTCATATGAGCCTTATGGTCGGTGGTCGTAAGATCAATGTGGTATTGTCCAAGAATATCCCTGAGGGCCAGAATGCTATGTGGCGTAAGGGTGCTGGTGAAGCTACGGACATCGGAGTAACCCGCGAACTATGGGATCAGATGGTCCATGCCAACAAAGACCTTGACTCCGAGGACTTCATAGCAATTAACCTTAACCGCTTAAGTACGTTCCCGCATGAGGTTATGCACGCTATTGTCAAGAATCTACCGGAAACAGAGCGTCTTGCAGCGTTATCACTGATAGCCAATGATGGCGAATCAATTACAGACTCGATGAGCCTTAATGAGCGTATGAGTGATGATTTCGCTATGCATGTTGCAGAAAAGACACAAACTCCCTATCAGGCATCCTTTATGAACGCTATGTCAAGGGCAGAAGTTGCTATGTTCGGTCGTAATGCCCGTCAGGATAGCCAGCGTAGGGTATTCCATGAGACTTCTCTTAAGGCAATCGGTACATCTGCATCAGTTCCCAATGCTGTATTGGGTCCTGGTCTTATCGGTGGTATCGGTAACTATGGTCGTAAGAAAGTCGCACAGGGCATACAGTACGCTGCTGAGCGTGTTGCACCTGCTGATGCACCCCAAACTACCCCTGAACCAGTTTCGGAGCCTGTACCCGCTCCTGCTAAGCCTGAGAGCAAGCCTGTGTCTAAGACAGAGAGTAAGATACCATCACCGTTTGCTTTTGAGGGGAAATATCCGCAGATCAAAGAAACAAAGTCGTGGGCACGATACGCAAAAGACGGCTATGAGGTGAGTTCTCAAGGAGATCGTAGATTTAGTGCTTTGTATGCTAAACTGTCTGACGGGAGAACTATTGAAGAACATTATCAGGTTGATGTTAAGGGGTATGAGTCCATCAAAGCCGGTAAAGGTAAATCTCCAAAAGATAGATCTAAGAATTTATATAATGAGTATCTGGCGTTATGGCGTCAATGGGCAGAAGAAAATTATGACTTAATGCTTGATCTTGCAAAGAAGTCTTATGGTAAAACACTTACCGATAAATTTGCTTCCACTGATGTTTCTCAGGCTCGTGCTTTAGCCGAATTATTATCAGGTTCTCCGGTAGAGAATAAACGAGCTGTACCTACACCGCGAAAGAAGTGGATTGCTCCGGATCTCCGGAACTCAAAGGCTGGTGATGCCAAAGCTGTTTCGATTATTAATAAGGTCATGCAGCGTGCGATTGAGGGTAAAGGTGCTGAACCATTTACACAGGCACAAGCGGATAAGCTGGCAAAGGAGATTAACACAGCATATCGTAAGGTCAAGACTCCATTACTTGAAGTAGTTGACGCTAAGGATATCGACGAGCTGCTAAAGCGTCTGGATGATCCACGGTTTGCTGATGTGCTGGCAGATATACGAGAAGTGTTCCTTGGTTCTACTGCAGAGGTCCGGGCTAAGCAACAAACCGCAGAACGTATCAGGCTCAAAGGACCACAGGATACACCCGGAACCAATGCGCTCGAGGTCGCTGATATAGCTCATGCAGAGCAACAGAAAGAATACCTTGATACGTTATCTTCACAAGCCCAAGAAGTTAAGATCAATATCAAAGCTCCGGTCGATAAAGCAATGATGCAGATCGGTAAGCAGAAGATCGTAGACGCTGAGGCATATATCCCACTTGACTCCGATACATACAATGAGGCTATGTCGATATTGCTTGACGCTATGGGGCTTGACTCCAAACAGATCCTTGACGATGCTGGTGGTTTTACCAATTCAGGGTTTGTGTTCCCCGACTTTACACAACGGGCGGTATATCGGAAGATGACAGATCTGTTCGGACCAGCATGGCCATTACTGATACATGCCTCAAAACTGTCAAAAGAAGTATCGCCGGATAACAGTATGCACCATATTGCCACCTTGCTTAAGACTTCATTCCGTACTTTGGTTGGTAGCATGACAACTAAACACGGTGGTCTTAAGAATCCAACTATTGTTGCAGGTGCTCAATTATCCGATGCATGGCTAACCGTACAACCGTTCTCTGCCGATAAGATACAGATCGGTGACAAGAAAGAATCTGTATGGATCACTCCAAAGCATATCGTCCAGACATTCAAGGCTCAGGGGTTACCGTCAGATGGATCCTTTGTGTCAGTGATCGAACTTGGTTCTGATACCACAAAAGCTACGCCAGATATAACCGTAGAGGAATTACGGGACCAGGTACAAAAAGCAATTAAAGCCGATATGCCATTTGCCGAGACTGAGGACTTCGGTAGTGACGCCGCTGGTGATGTCGAGTTTTCTACGATCGAGGGATTCAATACTCTTATCAAGATGGACCTTACAGCAGAGCAAGCTACACGCGAAGTATTACGTATGCTCACACAGGCATGGAACCCTTATCTTGCACAGGGCGATATATGGTCACCTACCAATTGGGTCAAAACAAAACGATCAATCCAGAAAGGTCCGAAACTCGGTATACATCACTCTCCGCAATTCATACTCAGGCATGGCATTAACCGTAAGAACGTTCGTGGTGATCTGGCAAACCTGAAAACATCAATAGCTTACTCTGATCTCGGTGAGGCTATGGCAAGTGTTCTCGCTCAATATAATGATGTCCTGAAGCATCTTACCGGTGATGCGCAACCGGATATCGCAATACAGAATACTCTTGCTGCAGAGCCGGCACTGGTTGTTGACTTGCTTACGGCGGTATCAAAGGAGCTTGCCAAGATCGATCCTGTCGAAGCTGATAACTCGATAGCCAAGAATACCCTTGAGGTTGGACGATTGATCTCACTGGTAACTGAGGGTAGGGGTACAAAGACTTCTGAGGCATACGAAGAGATCGAACGGGTTGTTGAAGTTATCCGTAAAGCAGATCCGTCCTATACCGCACTCAATAGTTATATCTCTGCTGCAGATGCTTCACTCAATAAGGTTTCCGATTATATGTTCCAGGATAAGAATTCGGTATCGAATCGTACAGTGGCCGCACAGAACATGAATAAGATATCCGACCAGATGAATGGCCTTAAGGACGCTCGTGTATTCCGGTTGCAACTTGATATGTGGAAGCTGACGGATAAGTGGAATAAGATCTTCGGTATGGATCCGATCAATAAGTTTCGCGATATACTTGGCATGGCATATAAAGGGATATCAGGCAAAGATACACCCTATGCCAAACGACAGATGGCAGATCAATACGCTCTTGCCAGTGGTTTCGTTCTTGAGACTATAGGTTTTCCGAATCGAGAAGAGGTGGCTGATTTACTTACAACTTCACTTGAAGATAAGATCGCGGATATTAGCAGTAAGGCAGTGAATGGAAAGTTGACGATTGACCAGAAGTTTACCCAACAGAAGTACGCGGAGTATATAGAAGCCATAACCCTTGCCAATGCGATTATCACAAGCGAGGATCCACTGAATATAGCAGTCAAGAAATTTATACTTGAAGATTATAGAGACCTTGCCGATGCCTATTGGGAAAATCTCGACATGGCTGCTGTTGGTCCTGGCAAAAAAGAATTATTCTATTCTCCGCGATTATTCACAAGAAAAGGCGTTACGTCCGAGATCGATGGTGATAACTTTAGTTTCTATCAGATCGTTGGTCGGATGATTGATCGGGACAGGGTAACACTTGCTAAGCACTTCGAGGAGGGGAAGTTGTTTCTGCATGACAGTTTCTTGTCGCGGTTCCAGGCAGCACAGCAACAGAATATCAATGCAATATCTAGCAGAGAGTTTATAAGTCTCAATGTCCGGACTGGTAACTTTAAACTTGAGTCGACAGCAGGATACCGATTGCTTGAGGCTGGTGGTTCACGGTATTCGTCGTGGACGGTTGTTGATCGTGCGGGCAAGACCGTCACATTCGGTATACCAGAATACAAAGAAGCCAAGAGATTGGCAGATAAAGCAAATCAAGGCCATACAGTTGCTTATCCTCCAGTAGAGCAAGAGGTATACGCTCCGGAGAAGATCGCCAGTTACGTTAACCGGATAACTCGTAACTCAGCCTTAAGGGAAACCCCGTTTGGTTCGGCGCTCATGGCCGTCAATGCGAAACTGAAGATGCTCAAGGTTGCATGGGGTATGTTTCACCGCAGGGCGTTCATATGGTCGGCTCAGTTAGCCGGTCCAGCACCAGTGGGTTACGATTGGAAAGATCCAGGCCATACATTCTGGCAGAAGTTCAAGAAACGGTTCGATTACATCGGGACCCGCGATTATGGCATGGAACAAATGAAGCAAAACGCATATCCACTGTTTGCACTTGCCCATCATGGCTTAACTACCTTTAGGCGGCAGGATATTGGCATGGAGAACGTCGACTATAAGACCCCATTCGACAAATGGGCTGCATTACAGCCAAAGAACGCATTTACCGCGGCGTCAAGAGCGACATTGGACCGGTTATCGTGGATTACTGACCAATTACAGACCGAATTGTTCGGGGTCCTGGGCGGATCACTCAAAAACGCGGTTGCAATGCGTGAATTACAGAGAGCACTTGATAAGAACTTTGAAAAAATCGCCATTGAGAAAGAACAAAGCCGTAAAAACGGTGTAACGTCTGATCATTACATATCTTATCTTAAGACTTTCCCCGATAACCCTAATAATGCAGCCATGGCAGAGGATTGGCACTCTGATACCGAAATTGAGATATACAGATCTGTTGCCGGCATGATGAATGCTGACTTTGGGGGCTTGCATACAAAGAGACTTGGCATTACCTCCGGTGAGTTCGATGTGGCAAGGCTCATGTTCCTGGGTCCGGACTGGACCTTATCGAATTTCCTGACTGTATCGAAGCTATTCAAGAATCCATCCGGTGTATCAGAGGGTGCTGGCGCTATGACCTCCGGATCCACAGTGGAACAGCAGATGTACTTCCACTTTTGGGCTCGTATCGTTGGTAGAGCGGCCGCTGTGACTATGATCATAAATCTTATAATGGCTGGCTTTGACGATGAGGACTCCATAGAGCGATACACCAAGGCTCTTAAGGCTGGCAAGTTCAAAGCTCTCATGGCTGATATAAGCCCGCTGATGCACGCTGTTGGCGGTGATAAGCGTATGGAGCATTATCTGAACGTACCTGGTCAATTCTTAGATCCGCTCAAATGGGCATTCGATCCTGTCCGTTCGATCGTTAATAAGGGTTCGTCTGTCAGTAAACCGCTGGTATCGCTTATCGGTGGTACAAACTACCGGCATCAAAGGGCTTCAAGGATAAGCCAGATCGGTTCTGAGGGATTATACTCTTACAAGTCATTCCGCCGGGGCCCGCTGTCACCATCCGAGATACCGGCGTGGGGCATACAAGAAATGATGAATATAGCACCAATACAGTTCCAGAAGCTATTTGCACTATTGGGAGGGGAAGAAAACGTAATGTCAGCAGTACTCGAGTCAGGGCTTGGCCTTGATATTAAACAGACGTACCCAAAAGGCGGTACCGACGATTAAGGAAAACAACTATGAATAATGACGAACGCGACGCAAAACTCAATCAGATCCATGACGTTTCGATCCGGATGGAGCGAATGGTAGAAGAACACCACATTACCCTTTATGGCAATGGTCAGCCGGGGATAGTGAAGAAACTGGTGTTATTCGAAGAGCGTCAGACCCAATGCCCGGCTCGTAAGGCTGGCACTACCGAGAACAAAAGGACGAACATCGCCATGGCTATGATGGTTATTGGGATTATTTCAGTAATTACTTCGATTGTCCTTGCCCTGGTTAAATGATATTGGTAATATGTGCTGGTCGGAAGTACTAAATCACTTTTATTTATCGGAAAGGAACTTGTTATGGATCAATACACGGAGCATCCATCCTGGACTTGCCTTGTAATTGGGCTTAGCGTAATTATCTTTGTGCTGGTATCATCAGGTGTCATTGCGTCTAAGGTACATGTTATGGACCCCAACGAATGTACTGAGTACCAGATCGAACAGGAAGAGGCGGTATTTACGCCAGCAGACCCCAATATGATTCTCACTTTCTCCATAGAGACATTGCCATTGCCGACAATAACATTCATGGCCACACCTGACCCCAACTTCTGGCTTATGGATGATTCACTGTCTGAGTTCACCCAAGAATATTACAATATTGTGATTAACCTTGAGAATGGCTGTGAGATCATGATTATTTTAACAGATGACAAGGTGGATGTTGTCGGAGATCCAAATTGTTATACAGAAGCAGCAAGAATGTTTTTTAACAGTGTAAATTAATTTTTAGTCAGAAAGGAATATCATGCGGGAATTGGATATCGGAACAAAAAAGCACACAACTGTATTTGCCGAGGATGAGAAAGGCGCTGGCAACGCGAACCATGCCTATGTCATTCAGTCATCTCACCCTCTTGGGGATAATAACTGGATGGAAGCAGGACAAAGAATACTATTCCAGAACGGCCCAATCAAAGAGGCTGGCGTTAATGGCGTTATGAATGAGGATCTTATCGCTATCGTGATAGATCGACTTGAAGGATTCCAGGCAGGAGATTATGCCTGTGACGAGAATGCTGCTGCTTGTGCTGATCTACGACAAGCATTGGCAAATCTTCGTGCTCGTACAGATGCTCGTAAGGCACGTGGAGTTGAAGGAACATCAGCAAAGTAAAAAATTAACTATCATTCATTTGTTTAGAAAGGAAGTGTTATGGATTCATGCGCACCAACAACAAACGTATGTGGCGAGGACAAAGCCACGGAACCCGAAAGAATGGATTACTTTATAGGGGTCAAGCTCCTGCAAGCCAAACCAATGAACCTTGGTGATTACAACCGATATCGCGGTTGGGATATACCAGCCAACGAAGATCCCAATCGTCCAGGCTATCTCGTCAAGTACAGCGATACTTACGAGTCATGGTCCCCGAAAGAGATCTTCGAGAGTGCCTTTATGAGCCTAGGCGATGGGAATGACAGCAGGATCACACAGAACATGGTCGATGATTTTGTAGGGAGGCCAGAAGTCTCTCAGATATCACCAAAATCAACTTTAGTAAAGGTCACACCACTGACGGGATTTGAACAGTTCGAGGTTTCATCTTGTGTAGACCCTGCCAATTACAGTCAGCAGATCGGCGAAGATGTCGCCATGGACCGGATCAAGAACCGGATATGGGGTTATCTTGGTTTTGTTCTGCAATGGGCTAAGTATGGCCTGAAACAATAGCACCCCAATCGGCTCGGGCTCTCCTCCGACAATTACCCCTCTTGAGCTCGGGCCGGTATCTTTACTAATCCCTGATAAAACAGCACGCTACGGGTGCGTACAGGCTCTAAAAACATTATTTGGTACATTGG
>SDBT01004318.1_pt1 | contig 24195 bp, 23 predicted proteins | sample 2277101 | NCBI WGS metagenome assembly SDBT01 (sample SAMN10404973, study PRJNA504765) | marine sediment metagenome | isolation source: marine sediment core GS10_PC15, 103 cmbsf | place: Arctic Ocean: Southern Knipovich Ridge | collected 2010 | reverse complement strand
TCCAATGGCAGCTCTTCCATGGCAACTGTGTGCGCCTCGAGTATGGCCCTGATGGACGCCGGGGTACCGATCAAATCTCCGGTGGCCGGAATAGCTATGGGCCTTATAAAGGAAGGCGACCGCCACGTGATCCTGTCCGATATACTGGGCACTGAGGATCACTTGGGCGACATGGATTTCAAGGTAGCTGGTACGAAGGAGGGCATCAATTCTATCCAGATGGACTTAAAAACCGAGGGGATCTCGGTGGAGATCATGCAGGCCGCCCTGGAGCAGGCCCGGGTGGGTCGGTTGCATATTCTAGGTGAGATGCTCAAAGTTCTACCCAGTCCCCGTGAATCCCTCAGCCCCTACGCCCCAAAGATAACCCACCTGATGATCGACCCGGAGAAAATTGGTGGCTTAATAGGTCCCGGTGGCCGGAATATAAAGGGGATCGCCAAGGAAACAGGCTGCAACATCGACGTGGATGACGACGGTGTGGTTGTGATCAGCGGTAGTGGCAAGGACGATATGGAGTCCGCCGTGCGCATGGTGCGCCTGATTACCTCGGAGCCGGAAGTTGGAGGTGTCTACGAGGGTACCATTGTGCGGATCATGGATTTCGGCGCCTTTGTGGCTATTGCCCCCGGCAAGGAAGGCCTGATTCATATCTCCCAACTGGCCTACGAGCGCGTCAACCGGGTTGACGATGTTGTCAAGATGGGCGATAAATTGGAGGTCAAGTTGATCAAGATCGACGATCTGGGCCGGCTCGATTTCAGCCGCAAGGCGCTGCTTAAAAAACCCGAGGGCTATGTTGAGCCCAGCACCGAACGGCCCAGCGGTGGCCATCGACGGTTCAGCGGCGGAGGCCGGGGTGGAGGAGGCCGGGGCGGAGGCAGACCCGGCGGCCGGAGGTAAAACCGCTGCAACGTCCAAACTAAAACTGTAAATGCAAAAGTCTGGGGAGCATCTATGATTATCGGAGCGCCCAAAGAGATCAAACCGCAGGAGAGCCGGATCGCCTTGACCCCGTTCGGTGTGGAGCACCTTACTGCTCATGGTCACAAGGTTCTGGTTGAGCAGGGCGGCGGCCTGGGATGCGGATTCAAGGACTCGGACTACCAGGGGGCTGGGGCGACCCTTGTGGGTTCTCCCGCTGAAATCTTTTCAGCCGCCGAGATGATCGTAAAAGTCAAGGAGCCCCAACCGGGGGAGCTAAAGATGATCCGGGCCGGGCAGGTGGTGTTCACCTATTTTCATTTCGCCGCCGAGAGGCAGCTCACCGAGCGTTTCCGGGACACCGGCGCCACCGCCATAGCTTATGAGACGGTGCAGCTCGATAGCGGTGATCTCCCTTTGCTGACCCCCATGTCGGAGGTGGCCGGACGCATGGCGATTCAAGAGGGGGCCAAGATGCTGGAAACCGGCAATGGGGGACTCGGTGTCCTGCTGGGCGGAGTGCCGGGTGTGGAACCGGCCACTGTCACCATCATCGGTGGTGGGGTGGTGGGCACCAATTCCGCCAAGATTGCAGCCGGTATGGGGGCCAACGTATACATCCTCGACGTGGATATAGACCGCCTGCGCTACCTGGATGACATCATGCCCAGGAACGTTACCACGCTCTACTCCAACCCGGTGGCCCTTCGTGAATTGCTGCCCCGCACCGACCTGTTGATCGGAGCAGTCCTGGTGGTAGGCGCCAAAGCGCCGAAACTGGTGACCCGGAAAATGCTTAAAATTATGCGGGCGGGGTCGGTAATCGTGGACGTGGCCGTGGACCAGGGCGGCTGTGTGGAAACCTGTCATCCTACCACCCATGAGGACCCCACATACATAGTTGAGGGAGTTGTGCATTACTGTGTGGCCAATATGCCCGGGGCGGTGCCCAACACTTCCACCCTGGCATTGACCAACGCCACATTGCCGTACATAGCCCAAATCGCCAATCAGGGGATGGAACGTGCGTTGCTTGATAATGTTTACCTGCTGCGGGGACTTAACGTCTACAAAAGGCAAATAACCCACTCCGGAGTGGCGGAGGCTTTCGGCCTGGAGTATACCGATCCACTAACCCTCCTGAAGTAATTCCCTCGGCCCAGCGCCAGCGAGCTCACTATGGAGTGGCGGCAGACTTACGGGTTGCGGGGGTCATCGCAGCATCATTTTAACGGGCCTCACCGCAATGGTTCAATTCGAAAATACTGCTTGCTTTAAGGCCAAAACTCTACTTACACTAAAGTAGTACTTTAAATCAGCAGCCCGCAGGCACGATTTGGAATCAGAAGTCAAGAAATTATACTACTCGATTGGTGAAGTAAGCGAGATCGCCCAACTCAAATCCTATGTCTTACGATACTGGGAGAGTGAGTTTTCCAACCTGTCACCAGCGAAGAATCGGGCCGGCAACCGGGTATATACGGAGAAAGATGTTAATAGGATCCTTGAGATCAAGCGCCTGCTATACCAGGAGCGGTTCACCATTGAAGGCGCGCGCCAATATTTCAAGAATAATCTGAGCGCCGGAGCATCTGCTGCCGCGTCCGCCTCCGGACGCGTCGTGCCGGCGGACCTGGTCCGGGAAAAGGACATGGCCCGCCAGGCACTTGAGGAGGTGCAACAGGCCCTGGTGGATCTGATCGGTCTGATCAGGAAAGAGAAAAAGTAATTTTTATGGTAGCGGTTGTTGCATCGGTGGTCTGGAATTAAATTTTAACCTAAACGGAACGTGGCGCAGCCCGGTAGCGCACTTGACTGGGGGTCAAGGGGTCGCGGGTTCAAATCCCGCCGTTCCGACGGAAAAGGGGCACAAGCCCCTTTTTTAATAGTCGTAGCGACTGGCATTTCCGGTGGGATTTTATAATGACGCGTGCAAAGGCATTAGAAAGGGAACTGGATCCAGCCACCCGTAAGCAGGTGCTCGGTAGGCTAACCTACGGCTTGTACGTGCTGACTGCCATGCCTGTTGACGGCCCGGCAGTAGCCGCCACCGTGACCTGGCTTTCCCAGGCTTCCAGGGAACCGCCGTTGTTGATGGCGGCCCTGCGAGGTGGCATCCGTTTGCTGAGGGCGGTATTGCAGGCCGGGGCTTTCGCCACGCACCTCCTTGAGACCCAGCAGCGGAGGTGGTAAATGCAGGCCTCGAAACCCCCGATTTCCAACCGTTGGCTCTACGGGATACGCCCTGGAAATATGGTCGCTGATCACCGCACTCAATCAAGTAATGAGAACCACGGTGCCTGAGAACCGGGCAATTGCAGAACCGGTGGTTGACAGACAACTGGCGCTGCAGCACGGGTTGTCAAAAGAAGAGTACGCCCGCATTCAAGAGATTTTAGGGCGCAAGCCCACCTTCACCGAGCTGGGTATCTTCTCGGTCATGTGGAGTGAGCATTGTTCGTATAAGAGTTCCATCAAGGTTCTGAAGACTCTGCCACGCTCCGGCGCACGGCTCCTGGTGGAGGCCGGTGAGGAGAACGCCGGGCTGGTGGACATCGGCGGCGGCCGGGCGATAGCCTTCAAAATCGAGAGCCATAACCACCCCTCGGCAGTGGAGCCCTACCAGGGGGCGGCGACTGGTGTGGGGGGGATCATGCGCGATATTTTCACCATGGGCGCCCGGCCCATCGCTGCGCTTAACTCGTTGCACTTTGGTGACCTGGACGATCCCCACAATCGCTACCTGCTCGAACAGGTGGTGCGGGGCATTGGCGATTATGGCAACTGCCTGGGGATTCCCACAGTAGGTGGGGAGGTGGTGATTTCCAACGCATACAAGGGAAATCCGCTGGTAAATGCCATGGCGGTGGGGGTAGTGCAGCACGATCGGGTGGTCAGCGCAGTGGCGCGGGGAAATGGAAACCCGATCTTCATTATCGGCAGTAAGACCGGCCGGGATGGCATCCATGGCGCCACATTTGCCAGCGAGGAGCTTTCCGAAGAATCGGAATCCCGCAAAAGTAACGTGCAGGTGGGGGACCCCTTTACCGAGAAGTTGCTGTTGGAAGCCACTCTGGAGCTGGCCCGGCGACCGTTTCTGGTGGGCATGCAGGATATGGGCGCCGCCGGTATCACTTGCAGTAGCTCGGAAATGGCCGCCAAAGGGAAATCCGGCCTGCGGTTGGACTTGGATCGGGTACCACTGCGGGAACCGGGGATGACTCCCTATGAGATCATGCTGTCGGAATCGCAGGAGCGGATGCTGGTGATTATCAAGGGCGGCTTCGAGCGGGAACTGTTGGAAATCGCTGAGCGCTGGGAGCTGGGCTGCACCCGGATCGGTGAAGTGACGGACAGCGGCAACCTGGAAGTTTACAACGCTGGCGACAAGGTGGCGGAGATACCCTGCAATGAGTTGGTGTTGGGGGGCGGCGCACCGCAATACACTCTGCCCGCCCGGCGCCCAGCCTACCTGGATGCTGTTAATGAGCTGGATATAAACTCACTGCCGGAACCTGATAATTATAATCACTGCCTATTGAAATTACTTTCCAGCCCCAATATTGCTCACAAAGGCTTTGTTTACGAGCAGTACGACAGCACGGTACGCTCCAATACCGTCGTGGGGCCCGGTGCCGATGCGGCCGTCATCCGGATCAAGGGGACCAACCAGGCCCTGGCCCTTTCCACCGACGGCAATGGTCGGTACACCTGGTTAGCCCCGCGCCTCGGTGGCCGGATAGCCGTGGCCGAAGCGGCCCGCAATGTGGTTTGCACCGGCGCCCAGCCGGTGGCTATCACCAACTGCCTGAACTTTGGTAATCCCAACGATCCTGAAATATACTTCCAGTTCCAAGAAGCGGTGGCTGGTATGGGGGAGGCTTGCCGGTCCTTGAACACCCCGGTCACCGGAGGTAACGTGAGTTTTTACAATGAAAGCCCTGAGGGGGCCGTCTATCCCACGCCGGTGGTGGGCATGTTGGGATTGATCGAGGACTTGGGGCACATAACCAAACCGGCTTTTCGCCAGGCTGGGGATTTTGTGGTTGTGTTGGGTTCTTTAAATGGCGAACTGGGCGGGAGCGAGTACCTGGAACGGATGCACGGCTTGGTGAAAGGCTCACCGCCGCCGCTCACCCTGGACACCGAGTTGCATGTCCAAAGTGTGTGCCTGGAGGGGATTCGCAAAGGAATTATCCGTTCGGCCCACGATGTTTCGGATGGCGGTCTGGCCGTCTGCCTGGCCGAGTCCTTGCTCGATTCCCCACTGGGACTGGGGACTGAGATACACCTCAGCCGGCGGTTGCGTAATGACGAGTTGCTGTTCGGCGAGAGTCAAAGCGTGATAGTGGTGACAGTTACCGAAGACGATCTCCTCCCGTTGCAACGCATCGCCATGGAGGAGCAGGTGCCCAGTATCACGATCGGCCGGGTCACCGACCTCGGGCGGCTGCAAATCAACGACCTTATCAACCTGTCCCGGGAGGAGTTGGAGGTGGCGTACATGGAGAGCTTTGCCCGGATTATGAGGGAGTGAAAGAGAGTCTCGCCCACATCATGAAAACCTATACCCTGCGATGAGCCATCCTGGGCCCACCATCGGGGTAGAGAGCGGGGAGAAGGCGGTAGCTATCGTCAGTGGTCTGTTACGCTATATACCACATTTTATCGGGCTGTCGGCCAATTCACCGTTCTGGGATAGCGCCGCAACCGGTCTGGCCTCTACCCGCACCAAGGTATTTGAGGGGATGCCTAACGCCGGGCTACCCCCGCGTTTGACCAACTACAGTGAATTCCAACGCTTCATGCGCACCCTGCAACGGGCCCAGGCCATCGAGTCGATCCGCGAAGTATGGTGGGACATCCGGCCCCATCCGGGCTTTGGCACCATCGAGGTACGGGCCTTTGACGCCGTGCCTACCATTGACGCCATGGTCTCCCTGGCCGCCTTGACCAAGTGCCTGGTGGTGGCTCTGTCGGATCTCTATGATGACGGTCAACAACTGGAGCTACTCAGTGAGTGGATCGTGCGGGAGAACAAGTGGCGGGCGACCCGTTACGGGATGGATGCCGACATTATCGTGGACGACGAAGGCCGCCAGCAGGCACTGCGCTCGTCGGTGCTGGAAGTGCTCGAGAAGCTGGAGCCCTATGCCCAACGCCTGCGCTGTGCTGAAGACCTGTCGACGTTGACAAAGGTCGCCAGGGGTCAGCCGCCGTACCAGCTGCAGCTGGCCCGCTATGGGGAGAGTGGCGACTTCAAGGCGCTGATCCAGGCGGCAGTAGAAGATCTAGCCGGGAATAGGGTGATGCCGGGTAAACGATAATCGGGCCAGACGCGAGGCACCCAAAAGGAGTTGGTCGCCGGTTATTGTTTAGCGAGCCAGACGCCCGGGAGTCCACCGGCTAGCAAGCCTATTCAAAGGGTACGGTAAACCTTTCTACTTCGCCCGGTAACAGAGGCAGCTTTTTGAAAAGGATAGCAATGAAATCAACGCTGCCACCGACGGCGGCAAATCCCCCGGAAATATTGACGGTTATCTCAGATTCATCAGCTGCGATTCCGCGCAAGGTCGCATTATCGGAAAACTCACCGGAAACGAATCCGAGGGTGTCCAGCCGGGTAAATGTCAGCGTGCCGGTGGCACCCGCGCCACTCACCGCTGTGATTTGTCCGCCACCCAGCGTCCCTATGACGCCTAACATGGAATTGTCCAAGGCAACGGGTGAATCGGTCTCCAGTTGCCCAAGGCTTAAGGTGAAGATTGCCAGCGTGTCCGAGGCATTTGCGCCCATCACAATCAATATGTAAGCATCATCAGACCCAACTGATGTAAACAAAAAGGTATTGAAATCGGTACTGGTGTTGCCAGCGGACAAGGTAACCGTAGTCGGCGGTAGTATTTCCTTTTCATCCTCACAACCTGCCAGGACAAGGGTAATTGCCATCGTTGCCAGCAGCATTCCGTCAAAAAATTTCTTCATGGCCCAGTTCCTTGATATATTGCTATTTGGTTTATGGCCCTGTTTCCGGAACCGCTAATTTAAATCTGGTCAACTGCTATTTTGCGGGGCATTTTCTGTGCGATCGGTCGTAACTCTCGCGCGATGTGGTGGCGCTTTCGGCCGGACGCGGCTAAATTCGGGCCAATGATTTTCAAGGCAATACCATAATGGCTGCCGGTCCACTACGCCGGTTATATGACTGGGTCCTGCATTGGGCCGAAACACCCTACGGCGTGCCGGCGCTTTTCGCCCTGGCTTTTACCGAGTCGTCCTTCTTCCCGGTACCGCCGGATCTGCTGCTGATTGCCCTGGCCGTATCGCTGCCCGGGCGGGCCTTCTGGTTTGCCCTGGTATGCTTGGCGGGCTCCGTGACCGGCGCTTACCTGGGCTACGGTATCGGTTATTTCGGCTGGGAGGCGGTGGGCCGGCCCCTGGTGGACTTCTACGACGGCCACGAGACCATGGCCTGGATCAAGACCCAGTATGACGCCTACGGCTTCTGGGGCGTGTTCATCGCTGCCCTGACACCAATCCCTTACAAGGTTTTCACCATCGCTTCCGGCTTGTTCCATTTCCATCTGGGCGAATTCACCCTGGCTTCTATCCTGGGCCGCGGTGTGCGCTTTTTCGCCGTGAGCACCATGATATACTTCTTCGGGCCCCGGATCAAGCGGTTCATTGAGCAGCGCTTCAACCTTGTGGCGATTATATTCACAGTTTTGCTGGTGGGCGGTTTCATGGTCATCAAGTGGTTGATTTGAAATTTCCGGCCCTATAGACCGGCCGGATCGGAGACAACCGTCATGAAAAGGGTATTTATCACTGGCGCCAATAGGGGGATAGGCCTGGGGCTGGTGCGCCAATCGCTGCAACGGGGCGATCGGGTCTTCGCCGGCTGCCGCAGCCCGGAAAACACCGCCGAGCTCAATCGCCTCCAGGAGCAACACGGGGATCGTTTGTTGGTCCTGCCCCTGGATGTGACCAGTGAGTCCGCTATTGCGAGCGCCGTGGACACGGTGCAGGGCTTCACCGACGGTCTGGACATACTGTTTAATAACGCCGGAGTGGGGGGAGACAAATCACCGTTGGGCAGGTTGGAGGCCTCGGACTTTATCGACACCTACTCCGTCAATGCCGTAGCGCCAATGATGATCGCCCAGGCCTGCCTGCCGCTGCTGCGCCGAGGCAGGCGACCGGTAATCGCCAACATCACCTCGCGGATGGGCTCGATCGCCGATAACGGTAGTGGTGGCTGGTACAGCTACCGGGCCAGCAAGGCGGCCCTCAATATGCTCAACGCCAGCCTGGCCCTGGATCTGGCTGACCAGGGTATCATTTCCGTGGTGCTTCATCCCGGCTGGGTGCGCACCGACATGGGTGGGACCGGGGCCACTTTGAGCGTGGAGCAATCGGTGGCCGGGGTGCTGAGTGTTGTAGACGGACTCACCCCAGACGACAGCGGGCGGTTCCTGGCCTGGGATGGGGAAGAGATACCCTGGTAAACGCCTGGCCGGCGATCAGACGAGGCTTGTGACCGGGACGGGACGCACGTAATTTTCCCACAAGTATTTAACGCGGGGTATGGCGCAGTCCGGTAGCGCGCTTCGTTCGGGACGAAGAGGTCGGGAGTTCGAATCTCCCTGCCCCGACAAAGGTTGAAAGCATCACAAAGGATCGGCACTCTACCGATCCTTTTCTACATGTTAGCGCCAGATTGTTGGCACCGGCATTTTTCCATCGGGAAGATGGGCTTAATTTCTGCCCGGCCAACCCAAGATAGAGGAATGATTAAGCATGAATTCCAGATATCCCTTTAAAGAAATCGAAGCCAATTGGCAACGCCGCTGGGCGGAGTCCGGGGCGCACAGCCCCGGCATGGATCAGCCCGGTAAGAAGCTCTACAGCCTCACCATGTACAGCTACCCCTCGGGTGACAAGCTGCACATCGGCCATTGGTATAATTTCGGCCCCGCCGATACCTGGACCCGCTTTAAAAAGATGCAGGGCTACAACACCTTCCATCCCCAAGGGTTCGATGCTTTCGGCCTACCGGCGGAGAACTACGCGATCAAGGCAGGTGTACATCCCGCCAAGAGCACGGCCGCTAATATTGCCACCATGCGGGGCCAGCTGCGCCAGATCGGGGCCATGTACGACTGGTCCAATTACGTGGATACCAGCCACCCCGATTATTACCAGTGGACCCAGTGGATCTTCCTGAAACTGTTCGAAATGGGATTGGCCTCCCAGGAAGTGGCCCCGGTTAACTGGTGCCCCAGCTGCCGGACCGTCCTGGCCAATGAGCAGGTAAAGGAGGGTCGCTGCGAACGTTGCAGGACTACCGTGGTTCAAAAGGAGCTCCGGCAGTGGTTTTTCAAAATCACCCGCTATGCTGAGGAGCTCCTCCAGGGGTTGGATGACATCGACTGGCCGGAAAGAACCAAAACCATGCAGCGCAACTGGATCGGCCGTTCCGAGGGAGCCAATATCCTCTTTCCTGTGGCCGGGGCCAAGGAGCGGGTAATCGATGTCTTCACCACCAGGCCCGACACATTGTATGGCGCCACCTATATGGTTCTGGCGCCGGAGCACCAGCTGGTGGGGGAGATCACAACTCCCGAGCATCAGGAGGCGGTGGCGGCCTACCAGGCCCAAAGCCGGGCCCAGACCGAGCTGGAGCGGATCTCCCAGGGGCAGGTAAAGACCGGCGTCTTCACCGGGGCCTGCGCCCTAAACCCGGTTACTAAGCGCGAAATTCCTATCTGGATCGCCGATTATGTGCTGGCCAGCTACGGAACCGGCGCCATCATGGCTGTACCGGGGGGCGATCAGCGCGACTTCGAGTTCGCCCGGCAGTTCGACTTGCCCATCGTGGAAGTGGTGAGCCCTGACGGCAAGCCTTACGGCACCGACCAGTGCTTCATTGGGGAAGGGTTTGCCCTTAACTCGGGTGAATTCGACGGCCTGCCGACCAAGGAAGTTATCGAGCGCATCTGCCGGCAGCTGGAAGATAGGGAGCAGGGGAAGCGCCATGTGCAGTATCGCCTGCGGGACTGGCTCATCAGCCGGCAACGCTACTGGGGCGCACCGATCCCCATCATTCATTGCGCTGATTGCGGGCCGGTACCGGTACCGGTTGAGCAACTTCCAGTGATACTACCCGAAGACATAGATCTGGCGGCTGCCCGTGGCAAAGAAGTTTCTCCCCTGGCGACGGTAGAAAGTTTCGTCAAGACCGATTGTCCCCGGTGTGGCCGGCCCGCCCAACGGGACACCGATACGATGGATACCTTTGTGGACTCGTCGTGGTATTTCCTCCGGTATGTGGATGCATCCTATAACGACGGCCCCTTCAACTCGGCACGGGTCAAGAAATGGTTGCCGGTGGATATGTACATTGGCGGCGTTGAACACGCCACCATGCATCTGCTGTATGCCCGGTTCGTCACCAAAGCCCTTCGCGATGCCGGGCTGCTTGACTTCGGCGAGCCCTTCCTTACTTTACGGCACCAGGGGGTTATTACCGCCTCGGGGGCCAAAATGTCCAAGTCCCGCGGTAACGTGGTTTCGCCGGACAGTTTCGTAGAGAAATACGGCACCGATGTTTTCCGATCCTACCTGATGTTCATGGGGCCCTACGATGAAGGGGGTGATTGGAACGACAGTGGCATCACCGGTCTGGCTCGTTTTCAGGAACGGGTCTGGCGCTTGCTGCAACTGCCGGATTCAGGCACGGAGGAAAGGGACCAGTCTATCATACGGCTGCTACATGTCACCATCCGCGCGGTCACGGCCGACCTGGAGCAGCTGCGCTTCAATACCGCAATCAGCCGCCTGATGGAGTTGGCTAACGGTCTGGCTGGCCGGGAGACTCTCAGCGGCGACGTGCGGGAAGTGTTCATACAATTATTAGCACCATTCATGCCGCACCTGGCCGAAGAGCTCTTTGAACGGGCCGGCAAACAAAAAAGTGTTTTCACCAGTGACTGGCCGGGCTATGATCCCGAGCTGTGCCGCGAGGAAACCATTACGTTGGGAATTACAGTAAATGGCAAACGCCGCGGGGAAGTGGCCGTACCCCGAGCCGCTGAGGAAGCCGCTGTGCTGGCGGCCGCCCGGGAAGTGAGTGGGGTCAAGCGGCACCTTTCGGGGAGGGAGATCGTGCGGGAGATAGTGGTCCCGGGCCGGGTTGTCAATTTCGTGGTGCGGTAGATGTAGCCGGGCGCATCCCTCGATAACTTAACATAATATATATTATACGCAATAGGATATTCGCGCCCTTGCACGGTGCTCGCGGATATTTCTATTATCACTGCTGCCTATTCATCCAGGCAGTCCCGCACCCACTCCATATAAGGCTGGTGCAGTACCTCGCCGCCAAAAGCTATGATCTCGGGAACATCGTAGCTGTGGCGCTCTTCAAGTATTGCTTTAACCTGCTCCATCTTCGATTCAGTGGTTTTGATTAGCAGCAGCAGCTCGCTTTCGTTCTGCACGGCATTTTCCCAATAGAATACCGATTCCAGGTGCGGAATTATATTAACGCAAGCCGCTGCCCGCTGCTCAACCAGGTGACGAGCCAGCTCCCGGGCTTGAACTAGGTCATCATGGGTCGTGAGGATTAGTTTTAGGTCATTCATGGTCCACATTATTAGGTTTCAGGGCTGCTTGAATAGATTTTGGCTGCTTTGGGGTAGCGCTCTTGTTTAAAATATCCGGCCACAGGTTCACTAAATATACCTTACTAGGCGCGGAAAAGTATGTTTTTTTACCGTTATCAACGTTACTTCAGCTTAGCCATATTATTAGTTTTCCCCTGCTGGTCCCCGGCCAGGTCGTCCGCACCGATAGTAATTAAATTGGGCTCACTGGCCCCGACTGGAACACCCTGGCATCGGGTGTTGGAGGAATTGGACGCCGAATGGCGGGAGATCACCGATGGCCTGGTGCAGCTGAGAATTTATCCCGGCGGTGTCCTGGGCGATGAAGCCGAGGTTGTTACTAAAATGCGCCTGGGCCAGATTCAGGCGGCCGGGCTGACATCAAAGGGTCTGGGCGATATCGATCGAGGCATCTGGGGACTCTCCCTGCCCCTGGCGATCCGGACCGACGAGCAGTTGCGCTGGCTTCATTCCCAGATCAAGGATGAATTGGACCGCCGCTACCTGGAGGCCGGTTTCGTGATTGTTAATTGGATGCATTTGGGGTGGGTGCACTGGTTTAGCACCGAACCGATCCGCACGCCGAGCGACCTCAAGCAGCATCGAATTTTCAACTGGGCCGGGAGTGCCAATACTGAGCGCCTATGGAAGGAAGAGGGTTTTCAGGCGGTCAGCTTGTCGGTGCTGGACGTGCTGGCTGGACTGCAGACCGGCCTGATCGACGCCCTGGCTGTGATCCCCATGACGGCTGCCGCCTATCAGTGGTTTGGCATCACCAACCAGATGAGTGATCTCCGCTGGGCCAACTTGACCGGAGCGGTAATAATCACCAGGGAAACCTGGGACCGGATTCCCCCTAAGTACCACCAGCCCATGCTGGCGGCCTCTGCGCGTCTGGCCCGCGAACTACAAGCCGCGGTCATTTCTCTCGACCAGGAAGCCATTACCGCCATGCAGGGCTACGGCTTGGAGGTAATCCCGGTGACCTCCGAGGAATACCAGCAATGGGAGCATACCATCGGTGCTCTACGGCACCGGCTGCGCGGTACACTGGTGGATACCACCATGTACGACCTGGTAATGGGATTACTCGAGGAAATGCCCGCGGAATTGCAGGCTGAAAATCAATAACCGGAAGATCATAGTTTAAAAGAGAGGACTAGAATGAAACCGATAAAAACCACGCTGCCCGACAGCGACATTCCGAAATCGTTCTATAACATCGTTGCAGACCTGCCGGAGCCTCCCCCGGCGGTTCTCCATCCGGGTACCGGACAACCGATCGGGCCTGACGATCTGGCGCCCCTCTTCCCCATGGCCCTGATCATGCAAGAGGTGAGTACTGATCGCGATGTGGAGATACCGGATCCGGTGCGCACTATCTTCCAGCAATGGCGCCCCACCCCGCTGTTCCGGGCCCGTCGCCTGGAACAGGCTCTGGATACCCCGGCCAAGATATATTACAAGTACGAAGGCGTCAGCCCTACCGGCAGCCATAAGCCCAACACTGCCGTGACCCAGGCATTCTATAATAAAGAGGAAGGCGTCAAGCGCCTGATTACCGAGACCGGCGCCGGACAATGGGGTTCCTCCCTGGCCTATGCCGGGCAGATGATGGGTTTGGAAGTGGAGGTTTACATGGTAAAAGTCAGTTACCAGCAGAAGCCGTATCGCCGGGCCATGATGGAGACTTTCGGAGCCCGGGTGTTCGCCAGCCCCAGCGACCGTACTCAGGCCGGACGGAAGGCCTTATCGGAGAATCCTGATAACCCCGGCAGCCTGGGCCTGGCCATCAGTGAAGCCATCGAACTGGCTGCCGGCGACGACCACGCCAAATATTCCCTGGGCAGCGTGCTCAATCACGTGCTGATGCACCAGACTGTAATTGGCCAGGAGGCGAGGCAGCAAATTGAACAGGCTGGGGATCAACCGGACATCATTATTGGCTGTGCCGGCGGCGGATCCAATCTGGCCGGATTGGCCTTCCCTTTCCTGGGGGCCAAGTTGCGCGGGGAACTGGATACCCGCATTATCGCCGTCGAACCGGCCTCCTGTCCCTCGCTCACCAAAGGCCGCTATACTTACGATTTCGGCGATACGGCCAACACCACGCCGCTGATGAAAATGCACACCCTGGGGAGTGCCTTTATTCCGCCCGGGATTCATGCCGGCGGCCTGCGCTACCACGCCATGTCCCCCCTCATGAGTCACATCAAGGAACTTGGTTTGCTGGAGGCCCGGGCCGAACACCAGTTGGCCTGCTTCGCCGCCGGGGTGCAGTTCGCCGGCGCCGAGGGGATCATCGCGGCCCCCGAGTCCACCCACGCCGTGAAGGTGGTCATCGACGAGGCGTTGCGGTGCAAGCAGGAGGGCCAGGGACAGGTGATCCTGTTCAACCTCAGCGGCCACGGCCACTTCGACATGCAGGCCTACACCGACTACTTCGCTGGCAAACTGCACGACTACGAGTTCAGCGAAGCGGAGATGAATAAGTCGTTGGCGGGGGTGCCCCAGATAGGGTAGCCCGGAATTAGAGCAGCGTCCGGCCTGATGATAAGAGCCCCTGTTCGACTGCCGATCAGGGGCTCTTTGCCGTCCGGGCCACCGCCGGTGGCGGGACTCACCTCGTAGACGCGGGGATCGCGGGATGGGTTCGCTACAATCTGATGCTACCCGATTCCTGGCTTAAAACTTGGGCGCCAGTTTCTCGGGTGGAGTCATTTAGGAACGGGAAGACTTGGTGCATGAATGACATATATTTCGATGGGAGTCTTGATACCTTTCAGGACCTCAGTACGAAGGAATTCTATTTTCATGTCGGGCTTATTACGGATCTGCTCATACACTCCACCCGACACACAAATTCCCCCTGGCGCAGCACAGGATTCAATCCTTTTAGCAATATTGACGCTATCACCAAAGAGATCCCCACCTTTGAAAACCACATCACCAATATGGATCCCAATTCGGAGCGTTAAACCTGGATCATCTTTTAAACGTATCTGGATTCTTGTAGCACATCTCACTGCTTGCCCAGCGCTGGGAAATGAAGCAAGAACTCCATCACCAATTTCTTTTTGCATGGTGCCCCCAAATTCTTTGATTACGAACTTGTGGAGAGTGCGGTTCCTATCCAAAAGCTGGAGGGCTTTCTGCTCATCTTCCCTCATCAGAGGCGTATAGCCTACGATATCGGTGAACATGATGGCCGAAAGTCTGGTTTCCCCGCTACTCACTTTTTTAAAACCAGATTTATTCAAAGCTCTCATAGTTATATTATATTCAATCAGTTGCTCTATTATTTGTTTCTTCGGGTGAAATCCATCAATCTGGCTCGGGGAATAAATCGTTTTTTCCTCGACCAGCTGTTCTATTTCACTATCTAGTAATGGGTCAGATTTGACCATTCGAAAGCAGAATCCTGCGCCCCCCGGTAGGGTTTTGCCGGGCAACTCGATATACTGATCTTGAATGAGTTGAACCAGTTTCTTCCCAGAAACAAGCGCATTACTTTTACCCGGATACTGCAGGTCAAGAACACCGTCACGATATGCTGCAGTTTCACACCCGGGTACTGGTTGGAGCTCGATTAAATAACTTTTTCCTGGTTCACCATCAATGTTGGTATCCATATGTGACCTTTGCATCGGTTCAGAGCCTTTAGGACATTGGGGCTCCAAAACTATGAAAGGCATTCCGCCGTTCCAAGGCTTAATTCACACCTCATCCGAAGCGTCTTTCGCTTGATCAGTTCGCGCCCATTCGGATTAGCGTACTTCCGGCTGGTCCTTTTCTTGTTGTCTCGAACAACTAATTGTGGTTCAATGCAGGCGTCTATGAAATCTGAAGATGATTCAGATTCAATCCTCGGTTAGTTCGTTAGATACATATCTCCGCCTCAGGTTAACTAGTGACCGATTCTTTGCCATTAACTGTTTATAGGAGAACAGATAGGGCAGATGAAGCCGTTCGGCGACATCAAGGGACTTCATTCGAGGATTCCATTGATATATCAACAGGCCCCAGAGAGCATCCTTATCAGACTTATCGGTCGTTAGATGCGCTAAGTACATATCACTAATCGTTCTGAGAGTCGCCTCCCATGTCTTGATACGGTCTTTAAGCATACTCCTGAGCCAAGAATGAATTTCCCAAATTCCCTCTAAATGACCGCGAATATATTCTCTTAAGTCTATTTTATCCTTTTCATCCAAGTCAGCAAAAATTTCCTTCATGCGTCTGCCCTGACGAACTTCACTTACAAGCAATTGTGGTACTATCATGCTCCGCAACTTCGAATTATGATCCTCGACTTCTTGCCAACCACGTTTAAAAGTAACGTTCGTGGCTACTATCCCTGCATGCAGGGCATGGTCCCTCAGATGGGTTATATCCCTAAAGTGTTTGTTATTTCTTTCTGCCTTTTCAAAAGCCTCTTTGTGAGCAGCATACTCTTTAGCATTTTTCCCGAAAATCGGGGCAGTTAGTTTTATCGAGTGAGCGCGATAACGATGAATACTTGATAAATGGTTATCGATCCGTCGGCCAATTTTTCTCAAAACTCTTTTGAATTCCTCTTCATCCTGCTTACCGAAGATGTCGTCACGAGCGGCTTCATGTAGTAGTTCGACCTCATATTCTACATAATTTTCCATGGCCTCATCATATGCTTGTTCGATGAGAACAACTGAACTCAAATTCTTTTTTGCAGATCGTACGTGGTTAAACAATTCATTCGAAATGGGAACGGAGATCGGCTCCTGAAAGCTATTTATTAAGTAACATTTAGGATAATTATTTGATATTAGACTCTTGAAAAGGTCACCGCCCACAATAGGAGGAAGCGTAATCATATCTATACCTTTACTATGCAAAGTGTTCTGAGTATGAATCATGACTTGATGCTCATCTATTTCATATTCTGACCTGCCCCCATTCTCTGTCCCACAAAGTTAGGATTTTTGGCTTCAGTTAACATGTAATAAATCCCTTCCGGGTAGTTCCTGAGTGACGTAAAACACTGCTTCAGGAGCAGGTATGACCTAGGGAGTCCCCCCAACCCAGTTCAAGGAGCAGAAACACCCTTAGACCAGCAGCCTGGATTCAAATACGAGCCGTAGTGAAGCAGGCTACCTCAGTAGAATGATCTTGATGGAGTTGGAATACTGGGGTGTCACAAGCCTGGCAATGTAAATGCCTGAGGGGACCTGTCGGCCACTCCGGCTCGCGAAGTCCCGCCAAAGGCGGGGAACCTTGACTTCGATTCCTAACCCGAGTGTAAAAACAAAAACGGCCCTGGTGGACCGTTTTATGTTTTTAGTACCCCGGGCGGGATTCGGACCCACGACCTCTGGTTCCGGAGACCAGCGCTCTATCCAGCTGAGCTACCGGGGCAAACGGTTAGTCGCTACCGCCGTCGGCGCCTCCCTCTTCCCCATCTGTTTCCTCGGGCAGGACGAAGCCGATGTGCCGTTCAAAGGGGCTGGGCAGGTCGAACCCTTCCAAGTGCGGGAAATGCACGATGGTGTTGATCTGTTCCCAGCGGATCAGGAAATTGGCTTCCAGCTGTCTCTGGACTCGCTGGTCTTCCGGTAGCGGCTTGCCCTGCTGGTCAACGGCTTTGACAATCGTGTAATTGGGATGGGCGGCCCACAATCCCATGTCATCGGCCCCCAAGATTTGCACCACCAGTGGATTTTCGCCGAACCCCAACTGTTTCAGAGCATCAAACTGATCCGGAAAAATGTGGACGACGTCGCCGATAATCTCCGTGGTGGTCATAACATCCATATTCTTGCCCTTTACGCGCCCCAATTTACCTCAATCCGGGCCTAATTCTCCAGCACTTAATTCCGCTGCCGCAACCGTGTTGTGCACCAGCATGGCTACCGTCATGGGACCAACCCCGCCGGGCACAGGTGTGATGGAGTGCGCCCGGCCCGACATTCCTGCAGCGGCTACATCACCCGCTAGGTGGTAGCCTTTTTCGGAGTCATCGGGCACCCGGTTCATCCCCACATCCACGATATCTACCCCCGGCTTGACCATATCGGGGGTGACCAGGGCCGGCCGCCCGGAGGCCACCACCAGCAGGTCCGCCTGAAGAGTGTGATGGGCGATATCGGGGGTGCCGGTGTGGCAGATGGTGACGGTGGCGTTACCCCGCTCCCATTTGTTGGCCAGCAGGGCCATCAACGGCTTGCCAACAATATTGCTGCGGCCCACGATCACTGCGTGACGGCCGGCCACCGGGATGCCGTAGTACTCCAGGATAGCCAATATACCGTGCGGCGTGCAAGGAATATAGCGGGGTTGGCCGGACAGCAGCAGACCCAGATTGGTAGGGTGGAACCCATCCACGTCCTTCAGGGGAGAGACGCGTAGCAGCACCCGACCCGAATCGATACCGCCGGGCAAAGGCAGCTGTACCAGGATACCGTGAAACCGGGGATCGGCATTGAGCTTGTCAATCACCTCCAGCAGTTCGACTTGGCTGATGGTGGCAGGATAGTTAAGGGTCTCGCTGATCAGGTTCAGGCGCTTGAATGCCCGGGTCTTGCTGCCCACATAGACCTTGGAAGCCGGGTCGTCCCCCACCAGCACCACTGCCAGGGCCGGGGTTATTTTTTGAGCTCGCAGGGTGGTAATTCGGGGTTGCAGAGACGAATAAAGGCTCTCTGCCACCGGTTTTCCATGAAGGAGTAGTGTATCTACCTGGGACAAGACTGGGCCATTCAAAGCCGCGCTGGCCGGTTCACCGACCGCTCAATCGCGAAAGGTGCTCTCCAGCACTTCGTCTACCATGATTGAGATGGCCCCCGCCCGTTGCTCGATTTGGTCCAGAGCCTGAATCCTTTTGCGCCGCTCCATCAGCAACTCGTCAGTGATGCTCATGGCCGCCAGAATGGCGATGCGGGTGGGCGACACGGGACCGGGCAGGTTCAGCTCCGTCTCGTGCATGCGCTCATCTACATAAGCGGCTACCTCTTTAATGTATTCCGGATTGGCCACCGCCCGGACGGTATACTCGTTACCGTAGATACTAACCCGGACCATATTGTGAGTTTCTTCAGCCATGGCTCAGCCTCCTTCCTTCACACGGTTTGTCCTCAAGAGCTCCGCCAGTGGGCCTGATGTTTTTGCTCCAGGGCGCCAGCGATGCGCTTGACTTGCTGGTCAACAGCCTCATCGGTAAGTGTGCGGTCATCGGCCTGAAAGTGAAGCCGGAAGGCCACGCTCTTGCGACCCGCTGCGACACCCCGTCCGGAATATACGTCGAAAATCCGCACGTCGCGGAGATATTTTCCCCCATTTTTCCGGATAGTATCCGCTAGCTGGACGGCCGCTTCACCAGTGCTCACTTCCAGAGCTACATCGCGCTCCACTACCGGAAAAGGGATTATATCGTGGTACAGCCCGGTTCCCAGTCCCGGAAGTCTCCCGAGTGGTTCGAGGTCGAGTTCGGCTACCGCCACCGGCATCTCCAGATCGAAAAGTTCCCGGACTTCCCGGCTGATGGTCCCTAATGTGCCCAGTACCTCCCCCCCGGCTGTTACTTGCAGCGCTCTATCCAGATTGCGAGCCGTGATTGCAGCAAAGTCTACTGCGGGTAAACTCAGAGAATCGCACAGGCGGGCCGTGATCCCCTTCAAATAGTAGAGATCCTTGGGGGGCGGATGCTTCCAGTGGGTGGCGGCGCTGCCGGGGCCCAGGGTGGTAAGCAGACCCAGCCTGAAGGTTTCGCGGGTGCGGTTGTAAGCCTGGGTATCCGAATGCTGCACTGCACCGATCTCGAAAAGCTGCACCGTTTTCTGCTGCCGCCTCAGGTTAAAGCCCGCCGCTTGGACCAGTCCGGGGATCAGGGAAGTGCGCAGAAAGGCCAGCTCCGAGCTGAGGGGATTACGCAATTCAATGCCCCCGGCCTCATGATATAAGCTGGCGTGTTCTTTCCGGGTCAGGGTGTTGCCCCGGTGCTCGTAAAAACCCCAATCCACTAAAGTATGGCGTACCGTGGTGAAATATTCGTGGGCATCGCCGCTGAACGAGTCGAAAGACACCTCCACACCGGCGACCGTTGGCAGGTTGTCATAGCCCTCCATCCTGGCGATCTCCTCGATCAGGTCCACCGGCAAGGCCAGCTCCGGCCGGCAAGTGGGTACGGTGCATTCCAGGTTGTCGCCGCCCGCCGGTCCTACCTCGATACCCAACCGCTCCAGGTGCTTGTGCATCTGTCGGCGTTTGAGGCGGGTGCCCAACAAGCGGTTTACGAATTTGACCGATAAGTCAATGCGCTTTGGTCCGTGCTTTTTCGGGTAGACATCGATCCGGCCCCGGGCCAGGGTGCCGCCGGCCAGATCGCAGATCAGCATGGCTACCCGGTCAAGCGCTATTATTAGACCTTCCACATCAGTGTCCCGCTCAAAACGCTTGGAAGCTTCGGTGGACAGATCCAGGGATTTGGAGCCCCGCCTGATAACCGCCGGGTCGAAGTAGGCGCTCTCAATCAGGACGTTTACCGTCCCTTCGGTTACCTCCGACTCGTGGCCACCCATTATTCCCGCCAAGGCCACCGGTCCCTGCCCATCGGCAATCAACAGGTGCTGCGGCGAGAGGGTGCGCTGATCGCCATCCAGGGTTGTAAATTTTTGGCCGGCTTGAGCGAAATATACGTCGATCCGGTGATCCGCCAGGCGGTCGTAATCAAATATATGCAGGGGGTGGCCCAGTTCCATTAACACGTAATTGGAGGCGTCCACCACGTTGTTGATGGGGCGCAAGCCAACGGCCAGCAGCCGCTGGGCCAACCACTCCGGCGACGGCCCGATTTTCACCCCCTGGATCACCCGGGCGGCGTAGCGGTGGCAGCCTTCCGGTGCGGTAACATCCACCCGGGCTAATTCCTCTACCGGCGGTCCCTCCTCGGACAGGTGAATTTTGGGTAGTCGAAGAGTCCGGCCCAACTTGGCCGCCAGGTCGCGAGCCACGCCCAGGTGACTGAAGCAGTCTCCTCGGTTGGGGGTCAGGTCCAGGTCGAGGACCGCATCGACCGTGGATAAGTAGTCCTTAAAGTCCTGCCCCGGTTGAGCATGGCCCTCAATCACAATGATTCCGCTATGGTCATCCGATAGAGCCAGCTCGTCCGCGGCGCAGATCATGCCCTGGGAAACTTTGCCGCGGAGTTTGGTCTTGGTAATCTTGTGGCCACCAGGCAAGCGCGCACCGACCTTGGCCAACGGCACTAAAATGCCGAGCTTCACGTTCGGCGCCCCACAGACCACCGGCACTACCTCATCGCCCTGGTCAACCTGGCACAGGGAGAGGTGATCCGAGCCCGCGATGGGGGCCACAGCGAGTACTTTGCCAACTACCACGCCGGTGAAATCGTAGTCTTGGGCCTCGACGGTAGCCTCCAGGCCAATGGCGGTCAGTAGGGCGGCCAATTCCTCCGGGGTCTGGTCGAGGTCGACAAATTCATTAAGCCAATTACAGGAAATCTTCATGGTCAGAACTGCCGCAGGAAGCGGAGGTCTCCCTCGAAAAAGTAGCGGATGTCGCCGATGCCCCATTTGAGCATGGCCATTCGCTCCATCCCCATCCCGAAAGCATAGCCGGTCCACTCCTGGGGGTCGAGACCGCCGGCTTGCAAGACGTTGGGGTGCACCATGCCACAGCCCATGATCTCCAGCCAGCCGGTGCCCTTGGTGATGCGATAGTCCCGCTCGGTCTCAAGGCCCCAGTAGATATCCATCTCGGCACTGGGCTCGGTGAAGGGGAAGTAGCTGGGCCGGAAGCGAGTCACTGTTTCCGGGCCATACAGTTCCCGGGCGAAGTGGACCATGGTTCCCTTTAGTTCCGCCAGGGAGGTGTCGCGGTCGACCACCAGTCCTTCCACCTGGTGGAACTGGCAATGGCTGCGGGCGTTAATGGCTTCGTTGCGGAAAACCCGCCCGGGCATCAGGATCCTGAGCGGTGGGTCCAATTGCTCCATGGCGTGGATCTGGTCGTTAGATGTGTGGGTGCGCAGCAGCAGCTCGTTGTCGATATAGAACGTGTCCTGCATGTCGCGCGCCGGGTGGTCGGGCTTGAAATTAAGGGCCGCAAAATTATAGTACTCGGTCTCAACTTCGGGGCCGTAGAATACCGAGAAACCGAGGCGGGCAAAGATGGCCTTGATTTGCTCTTGAATCAGTGTGATCGGGTGCAGGGCGCCCCGGGGGATCGGATCACCAGGGAGGGTCAGGTCCGGTTCGGCTTCCGCTGCCGGGGCGGCTCCCTCGAGCGAGGAGTGGAGATCAGCAAGGCCGGAAGTGATTTCCGCTTTGAGCCGGTTGAGCTCCTTTCCCGCTACAGGTCGCTCACTGGCCGGCAAGCCTCCCAAACGGGCAAACAGCCCCGCCACCTGGCCCTTGCGTCCCAGGAAATCGATGCGCAATTGCTCCGCGTCCGCTTCACCGGCCCGCACAGCCGACAGACCGTGGGCGAAATCCGCACGGACCTGCTTAATGTCCGTGGTCAGACCCATTTAAAATCAGGAAACGGCTTTAACCAGCGTCTCGAAGCCTTGCGGATCGTTGACCGCCAGGTCTGCCAGCATCCGCCGATCCAACTCGATCCGATGCTCGGCCAGCGCGTGCATAAACTTGGAATAGCTCAGATCGTGCTGCCGGGCGGCGGCGTTGATCCGAGTGATCCACAGTCGCCGAAATTGACGTTTGCGCTGGCGGCGATCACGATAGGCGTAACTCCAGGCCCGGATAATGGCGTCTTTGGCCGTCCTGAAATTGCGGGACCGGGCGCCATAGTAGCCCTTGGCCTGCTTCACAAGGCGGCGATGACGGCGATGCTTGGGAACACTACTATTTGATCGTGGCATGCTCTATCCTCCCAGCATCCGCTGGACGCGTTTTACTTCCGCAGCTGCTAAAATTGTCCCCTTACGCAATTGCCGTTTGCGCTTGGTGGATTTTTTTGTCAGAATATGACTGGCATTAGCCCTATTACGCTTAATCTTCCCGCTGGCCGTGCGCTTGAACCGCTTGGCTGCGCTCCGGCGGGTTTTCATCTTTGGCATTATTTATCCTTACGTTACTTGGGCAACAGGAACATGGTCATGATGCGGCCTTCCACGCTAGGTGATTTTTCCACCACACCGTAGTCATCAAGTATTTCCACTACCCGATTCAATAAATTGAGCCCCAAGTCCTGGCGGCTCATCTCCCGGCCGCGAAACCGGAGTGAAACTTTCAGGCGACAGCCTTCTTTCAGAAATTCTATGGCCTTATTCATTTTGGTCTCCAGGTCATGGTCCCCAATAGAGGGCCGCATTCGCACTTCCTTGACCGAAACCGTGTGCTGTTTTTTCTTATTCTCCCGCATCCGCTTCTGCTGGTCGTAGCGGTACTTGCCGAAATCCATGATTTTGGCCACCGGTGGTTTGGCCATGGGGGCCACTTCCACCAGGTCCAGATCGGCACTTTCGGCGGCGGACAAGGCCTCCTCAATCGACACTACTCCAACCTGTTCCCCGGCAGCATCCACCAGGCGTACTTCCTGGGAGGAAATCTTGTCATTTATTTTCGGAATCAAATTGTCCTTGGTTATGTGCTGCACTCCTCAGTTTGTTAGCGATTTCTTCCTGTAGCTCCGACAGTAGCTGCTCAACTGATCGGCTTCCCAGGTCACCCAGCTTCCGGCGTCGTAGAGCCACGCTACTCGTGGCGGCCTCTCGTTCACCGACGATCAGCATCACCGGGATTTTCTGCAACTCCGCCTGCCTGATACGGGCGCCGATTTTGTCGTCACGGTCATCTACTCTGACCCGCAACCCAGCGGCCAGCAAAGTGTCACCCACTTTTTGGGCATACTCCCGGAATTTCTCCGAAATCGGGAGTACTACTACCTGTTCAGGCGCCAGCCACAAGGGCAGGTCACCGGCGGTATGCTCCAGGTATACACCGATAAAGCGTTCAATAGATCCCAGGATCGCCCGGTGGATTATCACTGGCCGTTGCTCCTGTGAGCGGGCGTCAATGTACTTCAGCCCGAACCGTTCTGGAAGTGAAAAATCGAGCTGAATGGTGGTAAGTTGCCATTTTCTGTCTAAAGCATCCTTGAAAAAGTAATCGATTTTCGGGCCGTAAAAGGCCCCCTCCCCAGGATCTACCTCGTACGCCAGGCCCGCATCCCGGAGCTTGTCATGGAGAATGACTTCCGCCTGATCCCATAGTTTGGGATCGCCCAGAAATATCTCCGGCCGGGTGGAAAGCATTATCTCAACGCCCTTAAAACCGAAGGGATCAAAAACTTCCCCCACCAGGGTAAACAAGCTGGCCAATTCGTCCCCGACCTGCTCAAGTGTGCAGAATATGTGGGCATCGTCCTGGACGAAGCTCCGTACCCGCGTGAGGCCCGAGACAACCCCAGCCTTCTCAAAACGGTGGAGACGACCAAAGTCGGTCAGCCTGATAGGCAAGTCTCTGTATGACCGCAGTTGAGAGGCATAAATCAGCGCGTGCCCGGGGCAATTCATCGGCTTGATGCCCTTGACCCGGTCGGGATTATCCTCGTCACGAATCAGGTACATATGCTCGCGATAGTGCTCCCA